>Ga0307372_10000049_pt1 | contig 172840 bp, 161 predicted proteins | sample OX1MG_FD_202533 | JGI IMG/M metagenome (GOLD analysis project Ga0307372, IMG submission 202533) | Soil microbial communities from Risofladan, Vaasa, Finland - OX-1 | ecosystem: Environmental > Terrestrial > Soil > Coastal area > Acid sulfate soil | place: Finland: Risofladan, Vaasa...
CGTCGAGTGGCATGCTGGTGGGGGTCATCGTGTCTCCTGGTCTGTGAATAGGGTCGGTTGCACGGTGGCCTTTTTCGTGCCCACCTCGAGCACGAATCCGGCCTCGATATTTACACCAATCTACGGGACGTGACCATAAGCTGCCGCCCACTCCAGGGCATCTGGCTCTCGTCGTTCGGCAGTCAGGAGGCGCTGGTCAGTCGCCGGGTCTCCGAGAACCACCGATCGCGCCCCCGCTTAGCCGTTGGAGGACTGCGAGTCCCGCAAGCCCGCCACCTGCTTGTCAACAACCTGGGTCAGGAGTTGTTGGGAGAATCCGAAGACGATCGCGTAAAGCTGGATCCTGTGGTGAACCAGCAAAGCCCGCTGCAGCGATGACCCATCTCGTGCTCGGCATGGTGGAAGTATCGTTTCATCACCTCAACTGCGGTGCGGATAGTAGGGTTGCCGGCTGCCGAGCCTTAGCACGTCTCCTTGACCAAAACGCGTCTACTAGACGCGCTCCCTCGCTATATTCGACCTGGGTGAGAGTACGACAACACTTGAGTTCAGCTGAACTCACAACACCGGTCACAAAGTGTTGAAAATTGGCTCAATTAGCACCATTTCTTGGCAAGGAGACGCTCTACCACTGAGCCACTCCCGCGGCGACAGCGAGGATACCAGAGGTGGTAATCACCTCCTGAGCTACCTAGCTCGCGACAAGGTTAGCGGGCGAGCGCTACCAGGGAGAGGGTGGGCAGCAACGCCAGCGGACCCACGATCAAGCCGAGCTGCCACACCCGGGACCAGGGAACTGGCTGGTCGCGGCGCCGGGCGGCAGCCAAAATCAGGATCGTGGAGATTGACCCGAAGGGAGCCAGGTTCGGGCCTAGGTCAGCTCCCACAATCGCGGCCAGGGCTAGCGACCCCACGTGATGAGCAGCCTGCAGCCCGGCCGTCACCAGTAGGGCCGCGGGCAGATTGTTGATCAACCCGGAGATCACCGCGGTGACCGCCCCGATGAAGAACCCCGCAGACCAACTCAGTCCACCCCTTGCCAACTGCCCAGAGACGCTCGCCAGCCAACCCGAATGCGCTAGTCCGGAAGCCAGAACTGAGAAGCCGGCGACCAGGGCCAGGATCGACCATCCGAGTCCCCGAGGAATCTCCCGAGAGCCACCCGCGGTCCACACCAGGGCGACAGACAGAGTTCCAGCGGCCAAAGTCGGCGGACCAAGCGGAAGCCGGGCCGCCGCGAAACCCACATCGATGACAACCAAGAGCCCCAGCAGCCAGGTGACTCCAACCGTCCGAGGGCGGTCGAGCGCTGGCGGCAACGGGCTAACCGCAGAGGCGAGGCTGCCCGGGAAAGGTCCCCGGCCGGTGAGCAGAAGGCAACCGCCTACGGTGATCAGAACGCCCACCACGGCGGCCGGGGTGACGGCAGTCAAGTAAGTCGAGAGGGCGATGTCAGAGCGATCGAGGATCAGCAGGTTGACCGGGTTGCTGATCGGCAGCAGTGCCGAAGCGGCATTCGCGGTAAAGGCCATGGTGAGTACAAAGGGCGTGAGGCAAAGCCGCCGCCGTTCCAGCCGGTCGAAGATCTCGGGAGCCAGCAACAGGGCGGCGGCGTCATTAGACAACAGAGCGGTGACCGCCACGGTGGCGACCGCCACCATCACTAGGAGCCGCCGCGGCTCACCGCGACTCCACCCCTCCAGCCGATCGAGCAACTGACCCAGAGACCCGGTGACGCGCAGGGCCCAGGCCAGCAGGAGCAGCCCCGCGAAGAACGCCACCACGTCGAGACTGCTGCCGAGCCCGTGAGCGGCCGTCACCGCTGGCATCGCCCCGATTAGCAGCGCGACCGCGACCGCCCCCAGCGGCCACCAACCAACTGGGATCCGCCAAGGCCGACTGGTGACCGCCGCCGCGGTCACCAGGAAGAGCGCGAGCAGGACGGCTTGGGAAACCACTGGAGACGACGGTATCGGCATCCGACCACCTTGGCCGTGCGGCTATCGCCCGCACCGCCAGGCCCCGGGCCAGCGGGATCGGTTCAGCGCCGGGGGCTCAACTCCTCGAACCGGGGTCGCCGGGGGGCCAGGATGGGCTCCCTGGCGCGGGCGCTGGTCGGTCCTCCGCGACCTCGCTGAAGCGCGAGCCACGCTTCATACGAGGTGCCCCCCGGGAGCCAGGAGGCCCATGGACGCCGCGTTCCAGACCCTTCGGATTGAGGGAGCGGCTGGGCCACGGCGGTTTCCGCAAGGCGCTTGCTGTTGAGCCGGGACTGAAGCCGCCAACTCCGCTTGGCGAACCGACGGTCCCATCCCAGGGGCGCGGTGCTGAGCGCCTGCTGGGCCAGTTGCAGCGCGCCGACCGGCTCATTGGTTCTGTGTTCCATATCGACGCAGAGCGCCTCGGCCGCCTCGGGATCGCGCCAGCGCTCCCAGATTGCCAGCCAGGAAGCCCGAGCCTCCGCGTCCCGGCCCTGACGCCGCAGCAGCCGGGTTCGGCGGAGCGCGGCGGCCCGGTCAAGCGGCGGAGGCGACTCGGACTCGGCACCGAGGTAGAGAGCGTCGGCCCGCTGGAGCTGGCCGCGGTCCTCGGCATACCGGCCCAGGCTGTACCAGTCGGAACGCTGGGGACGCGCTACCTCGAGGTGCCGTTCCAGATGGTCGAGCAGCCGAGTTAGGGAGAGGAGGTCCAGGCGGTTATGCTCCAACACTGGGGCCAGCGGGTCCGGATCCCCGTCCCTCAGAAACGTTCGATAGCGCTCGGGGGCCTCACTCCCGGGGACGTCGCCCACCCGGGGACAGCCCAGCAGCTCCTCCTCCGCCCGCCTTAGGCTGCACTGGGTCAGTCGATGCCGAAAGAGGCGCCGAACCAGCGGCAGCAGGTCGAGATGAGGAGTCGCTGGCCAAGGCCGCTCCACGCCGGTCATCACGGCCCGGATACGCAGGAGGGGCAGGTCAAAGCTGGCGCCGTTGTAGGTGACCAGCAGCCCGGCCCGCTTGAGCATCTGGTGCGCCGCTTCGACCAGAGGGGTCTCCTGACCCAAGTCGGGTAGAAACCACTGCTCCACCTCGACCTTGTCGCCGGAGACCACTGCCCAGCCGTAGAGAAACGGCACCGTCCCGGTCGCGCGCTGCAAGCCGGTTGTCTCCAGGTCAAAACACACGACTGGGCCGGCCACTTGTTCACCGACCAACGGCGAGACCGATCGCAGGTTGGCCGGTGACATCACCTCCGCACTCAAGCCCAGCTCGCTCAGGCGCAGACCGCTGCGGCGCACCCAGAGAGAGCGGGCCGCATCCCAACTGAAGCCGAGCTCAGCGAGAGCGGCTACGGGTACCCGCTCGTCCCGCGGTAGGGCCGGCGGCCGCAGCGCCAGAGATCGGTCTCGGCCGACCGCTGACCCGGTTTTCAAGCGCTGTCCACCTTGAAGCGCCTCGATCTTGAGCCGGAGTTGCGTCGTCACCATCCGCACGTCCCGAGGAGCGCCAGCGCCACGGCCTTGGCGTGCGGCTCGACCCCGGCCATGGGACCGACACAGGCCGGGCAGCCGGAGTCGCAGTCACAGTCACGCAGCAGGGTGGCGGCGGCCCCTAGCAACTCCGAGTGGAGGTCAAACAGGCGGGCGCTGAGGCCAACACCACCGGGGTGGGCATCGTAGATGAAGACCGAGGGGGAGTCGTCCACGCCGGTCGCCACCTCATCCGGGATACCGGCCGGCTGCACCGGCGGCCGGACCCCGGGCCAGTACTCACTCGGCTCCAGCGGTACAGGTTGGGCGACTATCGAGCGCAGGGGAGCCCTCACCTGGGGCACCACGCCGAGGTCACGGCGGTCGCACATCGCCAGAAAGCACGCCACCTGCCCAAGTACGTGCCCGACCGCCTCCACCCCGACCTCAAGAGTTCCCGTCAGGGCGGCCATTTGGGACGCGAATGAGCACCAATAGGCGGTCGTCTGCAGGTCGCGCTCCGGCACCCGGATCGGCCCGGCGCCCACCGTCTCGTTGGTCAGTAGGCGGATTTTCCGGTACATGGCGGCCAGAACGCTAACTCGGACCTCACCGTGCGCCCGCGCCGTAAGCCGACCCTCGTCGGAGACCGGCCCCGCCATGCGTTCCAGCACCTGAAGTCCCACCCGCAGGTCGGCATCCGTGTAGTAGTCCACCGAGACCGGATGCACGTAGGCGCGCCGCTCCTCCCAGTCCAAGCGCTCCACGTGATACTGGCGTCCCTGGTGCAGATAGATGGCGTCGTCATGCACTAGCAGGGGGGCCGACCACTCGTCGAGCTCCCCCACCACCCGCGAACCTGATCCCGAATGTCCCCCTGAGCTCCCGGAGAAGGGTCCCTGAGGACCTTGTGACGGTCCCTGCACATCCACCGCGGTATCCAGGATCACGACGTTACTGGCGGCCGCGGTGCGTAGGTTGATGGCGTCGGCCGGGAAGGCATCGGCGGCCCAGTGCCAGCTGCCCCCTGAGTGATGTACCAACCCGTCTTCCTGAAGTACCTCGAGCAGCTCTCCCCCATCAGCCGGTCCGAAGAGTTCGCCGTCACGGAGGGGAAGCTCGAAGACGGCCGCTTGGAGGTGGCCCGCCAGAATGAGCAGGTTGTCCGGGTCGACGAAGGCGTGCTCCGGGGACCGGTCGAGAAGAAAGTTAGGATGCTTGGCCAGATATTGATCGAGGGGGCCGCCACCGGTGATCAGCAGTTGGAGAGCCGGTTCGTTCCGCCGGCCCGCCCGGCCCAACCGTTGCCAAGTACTGGTGATCGTGCCCGGATAGCCGACCAGGACGGCAGCGTCGAGGCGCCCGATGTCAATGCCCAACTCGAGGGCGCTAGTGGACACGACACAGCGGACGACGCCCGAGCGGATGTCGGACTCTATCGCCCTCCGCTCAAGCGGCAAGTAGCCCCCGCGGTAGGCTCTGACCTCGAGCTGAGAAGCGGCCTGACTCCGCATTCCCGGACGTTCCAGCTCCTGGCGCAGATAGTTGAGCAGAAGCTCCACCTGCAGCCGGGTCTGCCCGAAGACGATCGTCTGCGAGCCGCTGCGCACCAGTTGCGGCACTAATGAGCTCGCCTCTCTGGTAGCGCTCCGTCTGATACCTAAGCGCGGCTCGACAATTGGCGGGTTCAACACCACTACCCGCCTGGTCGGCGCCGGGGCCCCGTTCCGGTCCACACATGCGACCGAGCGTCCCAGCAGCCGCTCGGCGAGCTCTTTCGGATTGGCGATGGTCGCGGAGCAGCAGATGTAGGTCGGCTTCGCCCCATAAAAGGCGCAAATCCGATCCAGCCGCCGGATCACGTTGGCGACGTGGCTGCCGAAGACCCCTCGATAAGTGTGGAGTTCGTCGAGGACCACGTAGCGCAATCCCTGGAACAGACGGACCCACTGGGTGTGGTGCGGCAGGATCCCCGTGTGGAGCATATCCGGATTGGTGAGTACGACCTGTCCCGCTTGGCGCAGCGAGCTCCGGGCACCCGGAGGCGTGTCGCCGTCGTAGGTAAAGGTGCGCAATTCCAGCTCCGCGGCATCGGAGAGCTCTCGGAGCTCGGTCAGCTGATCTTGGGCCAGGGCCTTGGTGGGGTACATCAGGATCGCAGTCGCTTCGGGCGCCTTGGCGATCGCGTCGAGGACAGGGACCAGGTAGCAGAGCGACTTGCCTGAAGCCGTGGGAGTGACCACCGCCAGGCTCTGTCCGGCCAGGGCCAGTTCGATGGCCTCCACTTGATGGGTATAGAGCGCCCCGATCCCGTGGCGCTGCAGCCCGTCGCGTACCTGCTGATGAATTCCAGCAGGTACTTCTGCGTACTCGGGATCCCTCGCTGCGATCAGTTGATCCAACACGATTCGCGACCTCAACTCAGGGTCGTCGAAGATCTCTGACCAAGCGGAGGCCGGGCGCTCGGGTAGGACGGTCTGACGTGCCAGCCGGGTCATCCTACAAACATACCAAACACTTGTTCGTAGCGCAAGGTGCGCACTCAGCTTCGCCCGCACACCAAAGGACTGGCTACCTCGCGTGGCCGGCGCAGCTTGGGGCCGGGGCCGGTCACAGGCGCTCCGGCGCTAAGTCAGCCGGGCCTGCACTCCCGAAGGACCCGGTGGGCCGACTCGACGTCGCTCGGTTCGCGCACCAGCACCCGGACAATCGCGCAATCCAGCCCTTGGGCCAGCCTGAGGAACTGCCGACGCACCGCAGTGGGAGCGCCCCAGGCGCCCACCGCCGAGAGCATCCGAGGGCTGGGGCTGGTGCGGGCAGCGTCCTGGTCAGACAGCTCGTCAGCAAATCCCATCCTCTCGAAGTGATGGCGGTAGGCGATCGGCCCCAAGGCGTACCCCAACATTGCTGCCCCCAGAACCCGGGCGGCGACAACCGGATCCGGATCGACCGCGGTCCTGATGTATTCGATCAGCGGTGGCACCGGTCGGCCGGCGCTGGCGGCAGCCCGCTCCACTTGGGCGCGGGACGAGGCCACCTGCTCCACCGTGCACCAGTTGAGTGACACTCCGTCCGCCAGCTCGGCCGACACCTGCAGCATGTGGGGCCCGAGCGCGGCGACGTAGACGGGGAGCCCGGGGGGCAGGAGGCGGCGAAGTGTCTCCAGATAGCGCGGCATCTGGTCCGCGGGGTGGGCCATCTGGCCGCTGCCGACGCCGAGCACGAAGTTCCCCCCGCATTCGTCCCAGACCCGGGTGGCCTGCTCTGAATAGAAGGCCGCCGTCTGGCCCGAAGCCGGCACCACCGCAACCCCGGTGGGGAGCCCCGAGACTTGGTACCAGGCCCGGCAGCGATCGAAGGCTGAGGCATCGCCCCGGCCAGGAGTCCAGGCCGACCGGTATCCCAGCTCCGCGGCCAGCCGGACGCAGTCCAACTCATCCTGGGGGCTGAGACCCTGCGCGGGGTCGATGCTGAACCCGACCTCCATCAGGGCATTGTCGGCGGTGCCGGTCGCGCCGGGACAGCCCCGCGCGCGGTTAATCGGTGCAGATCAGCTACCAGCCCGACTCCCGAGATGGACCACCAGCTGCTCCAGGGCCAGAAGGTAGCCGCGGTCTCCGAACCCGGCCACGACGCCCAGGCAGGCGCCCGCGACCAGATCGACATGGCGAAACTGCTCCCGCGCCGCGGGGTTCGAGAGATGGACCTCCACTGCCGGTAGCCCCACCGCGAGGAGGGCGTCACGGATGGCGACGCTCGTGTGGGAGTAGCCGGCCGGATTGATCACAATGCCGTCGGCGGCTCCCCGAGCACCCTGGATAGCGTCCACCAATCCGCCCTCCGAATTGGATTGTGCGGAGTGAACCTCTGCGCCAAGCTCGGCCCCCCGGGCCACGACCGCGGCGTCGATCTCGGCCAGTGTCATCGTGCCGTAGATCTCCGGCTGCCGGGAGCCGAGGAGGTTCAGGTTGGGGCCGTGCAGTACCAGAACCCTCATGGGGTGGACCCCGTGGGTCCCTCCTGACCCGAGGTCAGTTGCCGGCCCGCGCTGACGACCTCACCCAGCTGTCTCCAGAGCGGCTCTAGGGCCAGATCCAGGTCGATTTCGCTGACCATCGTCGCCCCGCCCGGGGTCGGCACCACGAAGGCCGGCTCCCCTCCGCGCCACTTCTTATCCAAGTGCACGGCAGCCCGCACTCGATCCGGATCAAGGGGGTCCAAGGGCGCCAGCAGGCCCTGGCGGTCGAGGGCCTCTCGGAGCTGCGCCGGGAGACCGGCGGCGGTGAGCCCGAGTTCGACCCCCAACCCCGCGGCGGCCATCAGGCCCACCGCCACCGCCCGGCCATGAGGCACGAGGTAGTCGCTGGCAGCCTCCACGCCGTGGGCGTAGGTGTGGCCCAGGTTGAGGGACTGGCGCACTCCGTGATCCTGTGGGTCGGCGGCTACGTAGGCCGCCTTGATCCGCACCGTCTGCTCGATCAGCCAGCTCAGATGGGGGGGCAGGTCCTCCCCGAGTGGGAGGGCCTGCCCCAGGGTGTCCAGCAGCAGCGGCGAGGCCAAGGTCGCGCTCTTGACCACCTCGGCCAGACCATCTCGAGCCACCTGGACGGGCAGGCTCGCCACCAGGCTCGGGTCGCACACCACCGCCCGCGGATGGTGGAACGAGCCAACCGAATTCTTCGCGCCCCCCCGGTCGATCGCCACCTTGCCCCCGATCGAGGCGTCGACCATGGCCAGGATCGTGGTCGGGACCGTGGCCCAGGGGACTCCTCGGGCCCAGGTGGCGGCGGCGAACCCGATGGCGTCCAGAGCCGCCCCACCGCCGACCGCGACGATGAGATCGCCCCGGTTCACTGCCAGGGACTGGAAACGGTCCCAGAGCTCCGCCACAACTGCGATCTGTTTGGCGGCCTCGCCCCGAACCACCGTCAGAGCGACGACCTCTCTGCCCGCGGCCCTCAGCGTTTCCCCTACCCGAGCGCCGGCACTTTCGACAACGGCCTGATCGGCCACCACCACCGCCCGGCGGGCCCATGGCAGCTGGGAGCGGAGGAGGTCGTCGAGGCGGTCCAGCGCGCCTTCCCCCACCTCTACCGTGTAGGCCCACTCAGGTCCGGCGACCTTTATTTCTTGATCCTTCTCAGTCGCCTCCGCCCGGTAGCGGTCGGCCACCAGGGCCGCGACCTCCGAAATACTCCGCTGGCCGGTGTCGACCGGGGCGCCGGCGGCAGCATAGGCAAGAGCACGGTCGGCCAGGAGATCGCGAATCTGGGGTCCCGGATCGTTCCCGAGGAGCGGTCTGGTCGACGACTCGCCGAGCCGCTCCTCGATCTCCTCGGGAGGAGCGGTCAGGACCAGCACCACGGCCCCCTTGCCGAGTACCGCGAACTCGCGGTGCAGCACCGCTCCCCCACCGGTCGCGATCACCGTTCCGGAGAGTCGAGTGGCCTCTGCCAGCAGCTCGGCCTCCAGCTCCCGAAAGCGCCGCTCGCCCAGGGTGCCGAAGATCTCCGGAAGGGAGCGGCCCAGGCGGAGTTCCACGATCTGGTCGAGATCAACGAAGGGCATCCCCAGAACCTCCGCTGCCAGGGCTCCGGCCGAGGTCTTGCCCGTGGCGCTGAACCCGGCCAAAACCAGGTTGGCGCGACCGCCCCCCAACTGGGGTGCTGGCAGCGCGAGCCGTCTCACTGCCGCGCCCCCGGTGGCGGCTGTGCCTCCACCAGCCGAGCCGCGGCCAGGGCTGAGTCCAGGCGGTCTCCCCCGAACCGTTCGATCAGGGCCTGGGCCAGAACCCAACCCACCATCGCCTCTCCCACCACCGCCGCCGCCGGGACCGCGCAGACATCAGAGCGGACGTAGGGCGGGTCGGCGGCCACGCCGGTGCGCAGGTCGACCGAGGTCGCCGGTGCCCTCGTCGACGAAAGAGGCTTCATGGCGGCCCGCAGGACGATCGGCTCGCCATTGCTCATCCCGCCCTCCAGCCCCCCCGCAAAGTTGGACCCCCGGACTAGCTTGCCGCGAGAGCTCAAGATCGAGTCCTGCCCTTGACTTCCGGTGAGGGTCGCCAGCTCGAATCCGGGGCCGATCTCCACCCCCTTGATGGCCGGGATCGAGCAGATCGCTTGAGCCAAGCGTCCATCCAGACGCAGGTCCCAGTGCGTGTACGACCCGAGTCCCAGCGGGACGCCCAAGGCGAACACGACGAAGGTCCCGCCGACCGTCTGGCGATCCTCTTTGGCCTGGTCGATAGCGGCCACCATCTGCTCGGATATCTCGGGGTCGGGGCAGCGGACCGGATCGGGCTCGGCCGCAGCCGCCAGGCTCGCCAGCGACTTGGGGGTCGAGGACCCGAGCTCGAGTCGGAGCTTCACCCTACCGATCCCCACCACAAAACTGCCCAGCGAGATGCCGAACTCTCGCAGCAGCGGCCGGATCAGGGCGGCCGCGGCGACCCTGGCCGCCGTCTCGCGCGCACTCGCTCGCTCGCGCACCAGCCGGAAGTCGGAATGGCCGTGCTTGATGGCTCCGGCCAGGTCCGCGTGCCCCGGCCGGGGGCTGGTCAGGCGCACCGGGTCGGGAGGCTGATTGGCAAAGTCACGGTTGACGATCCTGATCGCCACCGGGGAGCCGGTGGTGCGGGACTGGTTGACCCCGCTGACGATCTCGGCATGATCATGCTCGATCTTGGTGGACCGGGCCCCCCGGCCATGACCTCCCCGGCGACGGTCGAGGTGCCGGTCGAGCTCTTCGAAGTCGACCTCGACGCCGGCCGGGACCCCCTCCACGATCACCACCAGCTCGGGACCATGGGACTCGCCGGCGGTCAGTAAGCGCAGGGTCACGGGAGTGTCTCGATGGCGCCTTTGGCCGCTTCTCGCATCACGGAGATGGGGGCGCTCTTGCCGGTCCAGGCCTGAAAGGCCATCGCTCCCTGCTCGACCAGCATTTCGAGTCCATCGACTAGGTGGCAGCCCGCCTCCCGGGCCCGACGCCGCAGCGGCGTCCACCGCGGCCAGTAGACGAGATCAAAAACGACGAGGTCGGAGCGGAGCTCCACCGCGGCTGAGACCGGTGACCGCTCAGAAAATCGGGGACCCCCCAAAGTTGTGGCATTCACCAGGAGCTCCGCGCCATCGAGGGCCTGCTTCATCGCCGCATCGCCATCTCCTCGGAAAGCGACGACTCCGAGACCAATCCCGGCCAGCTCCGCCGCCAGAGCGGCCCCCGCCAGCAGATTGCGGCCCAGCACCTCGACTTCGGCGCCCTCAGTCAGCAGGGCGGCGCAGACTGCCCGTGCGGCCCCTCCGGTGCCGGCGACCACCGCTTTGTGGGGCAGGCACCCGGTCCCGCCGCGGAGGGCCGCCAGAAAGCCCGCGCCGTCGGTGGAATCTCCGAAGGCTCCGGTGGAACTGAAGGTAAGGGTGTTGACTGAGGCGCAGATCCGGGCCGTCGGGCTGAGGGCATCGGCCAGCCGGGCCGCCTCCTGCTTGTGGGGGCTGGTCACGTTGACCCCGCGGAACCGGTGCTTTAGTTCCGGCCAGACCCCTGCCAGCCCACCCGCGGGAACCCGCACCAGTTGGTATTGCCAATCGAGGTCCAGGGCTGCGAAGGCGGCCGCTTGGATGGCGGGAGAGAGGCTATGGCCGACCGGATCCCCGACCAGCGCCACCTCCACGGTCATGAGAGCACCCTCAAGAGGTTGAGGAAGCCCGGAAAGGAGTCTGCGACGAACTCGGCTCCGGAGACCTCCACCGGTCCTTGGCTGATCAGCTCCGCCAAGGTGAAGGTCATCGCCAGGCGGTGATCAGTTCGGGCATCGCAGGCGCCTCCCCGGAGCGCGACCGGCCCACGCACCCTGAACCCATCCTCCAGCTCCTCGGCCTCGGCGCCAAGCGTTCGCAGGCCGGCTATCAGCCCGGCGATCCGGTCGCTCTCCTTCACCCGCAGCTCGGCAGCGCCCTGGACCTCGCTGACACCCTCGGCAGCGGTCGCCAGCAGCCCCAGCAGGGGCAGTTCGTCGATCAGGCTAGGCACCTCCCCGGCTTCGACCCGGAACGCTTCCAGCTTGGCGTAGCGAACCCGGATGTCCGCGACCGGCTCGGGACCCCCGTCTTCCCGTCGGGGCTCCAGATCCACCCTTCCGCCCATGCGGCGCAGGACGTTGAAGAAGCCGAGCCGGGAGGGATTGACCGCCACCCGCTCCAGCACCACCTCCGAGCCGGGGACCAAGGCCGCGGCGGTGGCTATGACCGCCGCCGAGGAGGTGTCCCCAGGCACCCGCAGCTGCAGGGGGCCGAGCGGACCCGGCTCCAGCTCGACCGAGGTCCCGGCGCCCGACTCGGTGATCCGCAGTCGAGCCCCCATCGCCAGTAGCAGCCGCTCGGTGTGGTCCCGGGTGGGGACAGGCTCGCAGATCGTGGTCGCCGAGCTGGCCCGCAGCGCCGCCAACAGCACCGCCGACTTCACCTGGGCACTGGCTTGGGGAGGAGTGAATTCAATTCCGGCCAGGTGACCGCCGCGGATCTCGAGCGGGGGACAGCCCCCGCTCGCGGTCGTCACTTCGGCCCCCATCAGCCGGAGCGGCTCGGCAACCCGCTCCATCGGCCGCCGCAGCAGCTGGGGATGGCCGGTCAACCGCAGGGTGAAAGGAAGGCCAGCGACCAGCCCCGCCCCCAAGCGCATCGTGGTTCCGGACCGGCCACAGTCCAGCGCCTGCTTGAGCACTCGGCGAGGCACAGTGAGCCCGAGGCCCGTCACCGTCAACTTGTCACCCTGTTCGACCACGCCGCAGCCCAGCGAGCGCACCAGCAGGATGCTGGCCCGACAGTCGCGGGCCTGTGCGAAGTTCGCGATCCGGGAGGCGCCCGGGCTGCAGGCCGCTAGGAGGGCGGCCCGATGCGAAATCGCCTTGTCGCTGGGCACCTGGCAGCGGCCAGAAAGGGGATGCGGTCCGACGATGGCCAGGCTCATGGGCGTCCCAGCACCAACTCCCGCGCCTGGCGACCGCGGCCGAGCGCCTCCTCCAGGGGGACGGGACCCGCAGCCAGCGCCAGCTCCACTGTCTCCATCTGCTGGCGGAACTCCCGCAAGGCAGCCTCCAGCTGGCGGCGATTGGCGCTGGCAAACGCGGCCACCATGCGCGAGTCGCTGGCGGCCAGCCTGGTAGAGCTGCGAAACCCAGACCCCACCAAGGCCCGGGTCAGCGGGAGGTCGTCTCCGATTTCGGCGGCCACCACAGCCAGGGCGCTGGCCACCAAATGCGGCAGGTGGCTGGTCCGCGCCACCAGCCGATCGTGCTCGACGGCCTCGACCACCAGGGGCCGGGCGCCGCAGGCGGTCACCAGCGCAATGGCGATCCGGAGCGCCTCGGGGTCGGTTCGGCACGGGCTGAGCACGAAGGGAGCGTCCCTTAGCGCCCCCGGGACAGCGGCGCTGGGACCAGACTCCTCGCTACCGGCCATCGGGTGTCCCCCCATGGCATGGACCCCGGGGGGCACCAGCCGCGCCATCGCCGCCACCACTGCCGCCTTGGCACTGCCAGTGTCCAACAGCGCCAGCCCGGTCCGGAGACGTGGCCCGAACTCTTCCAGCCAAGCAAGGATCTCGGTCAGAGGAACGGCCAGCACTACTACGTCAGCCTGCAAAACGCTCAGTGGATCGGACAGGACCATGGTTCCGCCGCCCAGAGCCAGGGCGGCCTGGGCCACCTGGGGATCGGCGTCGTAAAGCGAGACCGAGGTGACCCGGGCGGAGGGGCCGTCCTCGAGCAGAGCGGCTCCCACCATGGTGCCCACCTGACCAGCTCCCACGATGGCGACCGCGCCCAGATCGGTCATGTGATCCGCCGACCGACCGCGTCGGCCACCTTGCGGGCCCCCACCATCATCTCCGCGAACGCCTTGGGGTTGAGTGACTGGGCTCCGTCGGACAGCGCCTCGCTGGGATTGGGATGGACTTCGACCAACAGCCCATCGGCCCCTGCCGCCACCGCCGCCAGGCCGATCGCCTGCACGTATTCGTAACGGCCCGCAGCGTGGCTGGGGTCGACCACTACTGGCAGAGAAGTCATTCGCTTCAGCACCGGCACCGAGGTGATGTCCAGACTGAACCGCACCATCGGCTCGAAGCTCCGGATCCCGCGTTCGCAAAGGGCAACTTGGAGGTTGCCTCCGGCGAGGACGTACTCGGCCGCCTGGAGCCACTCCTCCAGGGTGGCGGACATTCCCCGCTTCAGCAGCACCGGCTTGTCGACTTGGGAGCACGCCTGCAGCAGCCGGTAGTTCTGCATGTTGCGCGCGCCGACTTGAAGCAGGTCGGCGTGGCGGGCCACCAGCTCCACGTCCTCGGGGGCCATTACCTCGGTGACCACCGCCAGGCCGAGGTCGTCGGCCACCGCCCGCAGCAACTTGAGCCCATCTGCCCCCAGCCCCTGAAAGGCGTAGGGAGAGGTCCTAGGCTTGAAGGCCCCACCCCGGAGCACCTTGACCCCCTGAGCGGCAACCGCCTCCGCCGCCGCCTGGAGCTGACTGCGACTCTCGACCGCGCAGGGACCGGCCATGACCAGCACTCCAGTCCCTCCCAGCTGAACTCCCTGGGCCAGATGGATGACTCGATCGTCCGGGTGGAAGTCACGGCTGGCAAGGGGGTAGTCATGGAGAACCCGCACCACCCGCTCCACCCCGTCCAGCAGACCGAGCACGTCGAGATCGGCCGCCGTCTCGTGACCAGCGACCCCGACCACGGTTCGCTCCGTGCCGCGATTGACCTGGGCGGCGAGCCCGAGCGACTGAACCCGGGCGACCACGGCGTGGATCTGCTCCTTGGTGGCGTGGGCCGCCATCACGATCACGGGCTTTCAGCTCCCGCGGCCAACAGGTCGGGCCGCAGCAGCTTGGCGGCTCGCAGGTAGGCGTGGCGCACCTCACCTTGTCCCAAGGTCGTGTTGAGCAGCACCAACACCCGCAGGCAGCGAGCTACCCGCACGTCTCCTCCGTGCTCGCGGACGACCAGTAGGGGCACATTCTCGAAGCCGTGCCCCCTAGCCGCGGCCGCCGGATTGGCGTCCTTCAGGTCCTCAGGGACAGTGAAGATCACAGCGGCGATCTCCTCCGAGCTGGCCCGGTTGTCCTGCAGGATCTGCCTCAGCATCTCCCCCACCGCGCCGGCGAGCGAGCCCGCATCGGCGGGTTCGTCGACACTGATCGCGCCACGCACTCCGCGGCAGGCGCTGCTGCCGACGGCGCCAGTCGAGAGCCGCTGGGGCCCAGGATTGATTTCGTCCATCTCCAGTCCTTCTTCTCCTCGTAACAGTTCGGAAGCGGGACCGGGGCTAGACCAAAAAAGGCGCGGAGCCCGCTCCACGCCTTCCGTTGCTCGCCGCGACCGGAGTACTACCCGGGAGAGCCGCCCACGGAAGGCGTGCTGGTGTTCACGTATCGATACGTAAACAAACCCATTCCCCCGTGGCTCCTGCTGGTAGTTCCGCTGCGGCTCATGTGGCGGCCTATGTTGGGGCCTGGGCTGCTGCCTGTCAACCAGGGGCCAGGTGGGCATCAGACCTGCGCGCCCACCAAGGCGAGGAAACCGGCCATCAGCGACGGCCCTTCGTGAGTGAGGATCGACTCCGGGTGGAACTGGACTCCGAATCGGGGCAGCCGGCGATGCTCCAAGCCCATCACCAGCCCGTCCCCGGTCTCCGCAGTGACAATCAGCTCCTCGGGGAGGCTGGCGCGCTCGACCACCAGGGAGTGGTACCGGCCCGCCTCGAACGGGGAAGGCAAGCCGGAGAAAATTCCCTGACCCTGGTGGAAAATCGGACTGGTCTTGCCGTGGATCGGGAGCGGGGCCCGCACCACCCGGGCGCCGAAGGCGGTCGCCAATGCCTGATGCCCGAGGCAGACCCCGAGCAGCGGGGTCGCTTGGGGTAGCACCCGGACCAACTCCTCAAAACAACCAGCGTGCTCAGGACGTCCCGGCCCCGGGGAGAGGATCACCGCGGCGGGACGGCGCGCCGCCAACTCCACTGCCGAGGCGCTTTCCGAGCCGACTACCTCAACCTCCCAGTCCATGGCGGCGACCACCTGGACCAAGTTGTAGACAAACGAGTCTTGGTGATCGACGACCAGGATCACCGGGCCACCTGAGGTCCGCCCTCGATGGCGGCCAGGATGGCGGAGGCCTTGGCCTCCGTCTCGGCCAGCTCTTGAGCGGGGTCGGAGTCGCTCACGATCCCCGCCCCCGCCTGCACGTGCACTTGACCACCGGTCACGACCGCAGTGCGGATGGTGATGCAGAACTCCAGGTCGCCGTAGAAGGTGAGGTAGCCACAAGCCCCGGCATATGGACCCCGGGCGGTCGGCTCCTCGCGGGCGATGATCTCCATCGCTCGGCGCTTCGGGGCGCCGGTCACGGTGCCTGCCGGGAAGACCGCGGTGAGAGCGTCGAGGGCGGTGTGTCCGTCAGCCAGCTCGCCCGCGACGCTGCTGACGATATGCATGACCCGGGGGAAGCGCTGGACCTTCAGCAGCTGAGTGGGCGCGACCGAGCCCGGGGTGCAGACTCGGCCCAGGTCATTGCGGGCCAAGTCGACGAGCATCGCGTGCTCGGCGAGTTCTTTGGGATCGGTGAGGAGCTCCTGTTCCAACAACTGGTCCTCCCGCTCGTCCTCGCCCCGACGACGGGTGCCGGCGATCGGACGGGTAGTGACGCTTCGGCCATGGACTTTGACCAGTGGTTCCGGCGAGGATCCGGCCAGCTCCACTCCGGGAATCCTCAGGAAGAACATCGCCGGGGAGGGGTTCACTTGGCGGAGCCGCTGATAGATCTCCAGTCCGCTCTCGCGGGCGGGCGCAGAGAGCCGGCGTGAGAGCACCGCCTGATAGATCTCGCCGGCGGCGATGTCCTCCTTGATCCGGGTGACCCCCGCTCGGAACATATCGACCGAGATGTTGGGGGCCACGGCCAGGATCTGGTGGGTGGCTGCCGCCGTCGCGGGGGCCGCGCCCTGGCCGCGGATGCGGATCGCCATCTTCTCCAACGCCTCCGCCCCAGCGTCGTAATCGGCGCTGGCCGGCACATGGACCACCAAGACCACCTTGTTGCGCCGGTGGTCGAAGACGGCCACCCGGTCCAGGACCATCAGGGTGATGGGGTCGACCGTCTGGCGGCCCCGGCCCACCGGGTGTGCTAGTCCGTCCAAGAGGGTCGCAGCCTCGTAACTGAGCAGTCCCGCCAGCCCGCCGGACATGGTGGGGAGGTTGGGAATCTCGGGGCCCCGGAGTTGGGCGGCCAGTCGGTTGAGCGACGCGGTCACATCGGTGCCCGGGGGGGCGAAGATCCCCTCACTGATGGGGAGCGGTCGCCGCACCGACTCGACGCGTACGCCTGACTGGTTGACGATGACCAGCGCCGCCGGATCCCCCGCCACGATGGTGAAGCCGACTGAGCGCCCGGACAGGTCCAACTCTTCCAAGAGCAGGCCAGGACCTTCGCCGGCGAGGGCCTGAAAAACCCCCACTGGGCTGAGTCCTTCGATTGGGACCTCCGCCCAGATCGGCACTAAGGGGAAGGACTCGGCGGTGGCCTCGGTCGTCTTACGGTCGGGCAGGATCTCTAGCGAAGCCAGCATCACAACTCCAATACGGACAAAAGAAAAAGCCCCGGAGGGTTCCGGGGCCTGGTGTTCGCTCGTCAGTCAGACGATTAGTCGCGTGCGGACACTTCACCCCCAACGGGCCAACTCCACCAGCGGACCACCGAACTCGACTTGACCATAGATCGCGGATTTTGCGCGAAGTCGCGCCTGGGAGTCAAGTCGGCGGCGGCCCTGGACCGATCCAGTGCCGCAGGCCCACCGCCCAGCGACTCGCCATCAGCCGACCCCGAGAGCCGCATTGACTCCGGGCCTAGCCGTGGTCCAGAATCCCGGTGCAGTGACTAGCCGATACTTCTCGAGTTGGCGGTGGTACTGGCCCGTTGAGGGTTCGGCACCGTCGCGCGCCTAGTCACAGCGACCGCAAGCGACCACCGAGCCCTGGGCCATGCCCGGGGCTTTTTTAATTTCCGGAGGAAGCGCTCAGGATGAGCTATCCGCTGACCGCAACTGCCGCGATCAAGAATGAAACCCCTCCGTTGCTGCCCGGATTTCGCAATCCGCGCTCACTTTTGGCCAGTGTTGGTGCGGCCCGCCGAAGCCACCGCCACCAGCGACCGTGGAGTTCGCCCTGATGGAGGACTACCCCCAGCTGCTACGCCGGCTGCTCCTCGGGGGCACCATGTCGGCTGAGGAGAGCTCGGCCACCGTGGGCGCGATCATCGATGAGACGATCACCAGCGCCCAAGCCGCCGGGCTCCTGATTGCCCTGGCCGCCCGTGGGGAAACCATCGAGGAGGTGGTCGGCGCCGCCACCGCGATGCGCCGGCGGGCGGTTCGCTTGGACCACCAACTGCCGCTGGTATTCGACATCGTGGGCACCGGCGGCGACGGCACCCGGAGCATCAACATCTCCACCGCCGCCGCGCTGGTGGTCGCGGGCGCGGGCGTTCCCGTCGCTAAGCACGGCAATCGGGCCGCCTCCAGCGCCTGTGGCAGCGCTGACGTCCTGGAGGCGTTAGGAGTGCCGCTGGACCGCCCACCGGCGGAGGCGGCGGAGCTGCTCACCACCCAGCGGATCGCCTTCTTGTTTGCGCCCCGCTACCACCCGGCGATGAAGGCCGCTATCGGGCTGCGCCGGGAGCTCGGCGTGCGCACAATCTTCAACCTGCTTGGCCCGCTCTGCAATCCGGCCGGGGCCAACCGCATTTTGGTGGGGGTCTTCGGCGAGGCCCAGGTCGAGCTGGTCGCCGAGGCGATGCAGGGGCTCGGCGCCGCAGAGGGCGCGGTGGTCCACTCCGCCAGCGGGATGGATGAGGTCGCCGGCGACGGTCCCACCTGGGTCGCGCAGTTCACCCGCGAGGGGAGCCGGCGCTGGTTGCTTCACCCGGAGGACCACGGGATCCGGGCTTCGCTCGACGACCTCCGGGGCGGCGATGCCGCGACCAATGCGACCCTGATCCTGCATATCCTCCAGGGCCAGTCCTCTCCCCGCGCCGACGTGGTGGCCCTCAACGCCGCGTTGGCCTTGATGATCGCAGGCGTGGCCGGGGACGTAGCCGAAGGCCTCACCCTGGCCCGCGCCAGCATCGCCTCCGGCGCCGCGATGGCGGCACTGGAGGCTCTCAGAAGCGGCCCGGCGCGGCCGGTGGCGATCAATGGCTGACGTTCTGTCGGAGATCTACCAAGACCGGAGGCGGCGCCTGGAGGAGGAGATGGCGAGGGAGCCGATGGAGCTACTGAAGATCCGAGCGCGGGCAGCGACCGGCGCCCGGCGCTCTCTCGGCGCGGCCCTTTTGGGCGCCCGGCCTCCGGCCCTGATCGCGGAGATCAAGCGCGCCTCCCCGTCGGCGGGAGTGATCGCCGCCAACTTCGATCCGGCCAAGATCGCCACCAGCTACCAGTCGGCCGGCGCCGATGCGATCAGTGTGCTCACCGAGCAGGACCATTTCCAGGGGCACTTGAGCGACCTGCAGGTGGTCCGGGCAATCACCAGTATTCCCTTGCTCCGCAAGGACTTTTTGACCACTACCTATGAGGTGGTCCAGTCCGCCGCGTATGGGGCAGACGCCATTCTGGCCATCGTCGCCGGCCTCACCGACCAGCAGCTCACCGCCCTACTCGCCGCCGCCCGAGAGTGGCGGCTTGAGGTACTGGTCGAGGTGCACTCCGCGGCAGAGTTGGCACGGGCCTTAGTGCTAGGGCCAAGTCTGGTGGGAATCAACAATCGCGACCTCCGGACGCTCCAGACCGATATCGCGGTCACCGGGGCCCTGGTCAGCCTGATCCCTTCAGGCATCCAGGTGGTCAGCGAGAGCGGGTTCGAGACCGCGGCCCAGATCGAGCGGATCTACCGCGCCGGAGTCCCCTCCTTCCTGATCGGCGAGGCCCTGATGCGATCCGCCGACAAGCTCGCCTGGGTGGGGGAGATGAAGGCCGTCAGGGCGGTGGGAGGGTAGCCTTGACGAGACTCGCCACCATCCCAGCCGGAGACTCGACGGCAGGCACCAGCAGACCACCGCGCCTGGGAACCGATGCATTCGGCGGGCGCACCCGGGTCAAGATCTGCGGTTGCACCTCGGCCGCCGAGGTGGGTGCGGTGGTGTCCGCGGGCGCGGATGCCGTAGGCCTGATCTTCGCGCCCAGCCCCCGGCGGATCAGCCCTGAACAAGGAGCGGCCGCCACGGCCACTGTGCCCAGCTCGGTATCAGTGGTGGGGGTGTTCATCGACCCTTCGGTCGGCGAGTTGGAGCACGCCCTGACGGTCCTGCCGCGCCTGATCCCCCAGTTCTCCGGTTCCGAGTCGCCTGAGCTCTGCCGGCATCTCGGTATTCCCTACCTCAAAGTTTTCCCCGTGTCCCGCGAGGATGCACGGAATGTCGATGCCCTGGCCATCGACCTGGCACGTTATCCCGAGGCGCTGGCGATTTTCGAGACGGCGTCCCGAGAGCGAGGCGGCTCGGGACAGATTTTCAACTGGTCCGCCGTGCAGACCCTGGTCGAACAGCGTTCGGCCGTTATCAGCGGCGGGCTAGATCCCACCAATGTCGAAGCATGTGTGCGGCAGCTGCAGCCTTACGCGGTCGATGTTCGTTCCGGGGTAGAGTCGGATGGTGTCAAAGATCCCAGAAAAATCGCCGATTTCATCGACGCAGTACGGCGTGCCCATGAACCCTCCTGATCCCCGCGGCTACTTCGGAGCGTTCGGCGGTCAGTACATCCCAGAAGTCCTGTACCAACCGGTACGAGATCTAGAGCAGGCCGTCGAGCAGGCATTTGGCGATGCCGGGTTCTGGCAGGAATATCACGCGATTCTGGAAAACTATGTGGGCCGTCCCTCGCCCCTCTACCATGCCCCGCGCTTCCCCGTGGCTTCCACCCCGGTGCTTTTCAAGCGGGAAGACCTCAACCACACCGGGGCGCACAAGGTGAACAACGCGGTGGGCCAGGGCCTCCTGGCTCAGAGGATGGGCATGAAGCGCCTCATCGCGGAGACTGGCGCCGGGCAGCATGGGGTGGCGACCGCCACTATCGGGGCCAAGCTGGGCTTGCCGGTCGAGGTCTACATGGGGGAGCTGGACATCGAGCGCCAAGCGATGAACGTCGCCACCATGAGGTTGCTGGGCGCAACCATCCACCCGGTGGCGAGCGGGACCAGAACCCTCAAGGACGCGGTGAACGCGGCCATCAGAGAGTGGGCCTCCCGGGCGGACGACACCTTTTACGTGATCGGGAGCGTGGTGGGCCCACATCCTTATCCCTATCTGGTGCGGGAGTTTCAGAAAGTGATCGGGATCGAGACCCGCCGTCAGTGCCTCGAGCAGTGGGGACGGCTGCCCACCGATGTGATCGCCTGTGTGGGCGGGGGCAGCAATGCGATCGGGATCTTCTCCGGATTCGTGGACGATGCCAGCGTTCGGCTCTGGGGCGCTGAAGCGGCCGGTCGCGGTAGTGGGCCGGGAGAAAACGCGGCTTCGTTGTCCTACGGTTCGATCGGCATCCTCCACGGTTCCAAGTCATACCTCCTTCAGGACCGCGATGGCCAGGTGGTGGGCACCCACTCGGTCAGCGCGGGCCTCGACTACCCGGGTGTCGGTCCGGAGCACGCACTGCTCAAGGAGACCGGACGGGCGCAGTACGTCGGGGTGACCGACAACGAGGCAGTGGCCGCCTTCCACAGGTGTGCCCAGCGGGAGGGCATCGTGCCTGCGCTCGAGAGCTCACACGCCCTGGCGCTGGTGGACCGGGTGGCGGAGCAGAGCGGACCTGAGGGCCTATTGATCGTCAACCTCAGTGGACGGGGCGAGAAGGACATCTCCCAACTCCTGGAGCGAGATCGGCTTCAGCGGGGCGCCACGCTTCCCAGCGATGACTGAGTCACTAGCCGCCTTTCGGCTCAACGAGCGTTTCCAGGAAGCCCGTGTACAGCATCGGGCGGCGCTCATCGGGTACCTGGTGGCCGGCGACCCTGACCTGCACACAACAGAGATGGTCATCGCGGCCGTAGCCGGAGCCGGCCTCGACGTACTCGAGCTGGGCATCCCCTTCGGGGACCCCCTGGCCGACGGCCCCACCGTCGCCGCGGCCGGGCAACGAGCGCTGGCCGCAGGGACGACACTCGAAGCGGCTTTCAGCCTGGTCGAACGACTGCAACACGTGGTGCCGATCCTCCTGTTCACCTACTTCAACCCCGTCTACCAGTACGGGGTTGAGCGCTTCGCTAAGCGAGCAGCCGGCGCCGGCGCCTGTGGGGTGATCATTCCCGACATCACGTTGGAGGAGATCGACGAGGTGCGAGAGTCCCTGCGCGCACAGCGGCTGCCCTTCCCCCTCCTGGTATCGCCTACTACAGCGCCCGGTCGGGCGCGCCAGATCGCCGCTGCCAGTGCGGGGTTCATCTATGTGGTGTCGCGAGTGGGAGTGACTGGTGAGGGCACTGGCCCCGACCTGGTCTGGCTGCGAGAACAGGTCGGCCGGCTGCGCCAGGTCACCGACCTGCCGCTGGCGGTCGGGTTCGGGATCAGCACTCCCGAGCAGGTAGGTGAGGTCGCGACCTGGACCGACGGGGTGATCGTGGGCAGCGGCCTGGTGAGCTCTTACGCCGGCCGCAGCGGACTCGACGCGGCCCGGCTCGCGGGCAGCTACGTGGGCTCGCTTGCGACCGCGCTGACCCGGGGGGAGTAGGGGGCCGGCGGGTGCCCCCCGCCGGGGCGCCGTCAGTCCGGCAGGATGCCGGTTAACGAGGAGGTGCGAAGCAGCTCTCGGAGATCGGTCCGCCGAGGAGTCAGCTTGAGCAACTGCCGGTAAACCGAGATGGAGTCGGTATCAGCGCCGCGCGCCCGGAGCAGACGCGCGACGAATTCCAACCAGACCGGGGCCATTACGACATCGCGGCGGTCAAGCGCCAGGTTGCAGAGCTGCCAGCAGGCGTGGTCGCAGGGCGGGCAGCAGATCACCGCGGTGGTGAAACAGAGTACCGCCAACTCAACGTGCTTCGACTGCTTCGCCCCTTCTCCGACGGTGCAGGCCACGCCGGCGGCATCCTCTCCTGCCAAGGTATTGGCCATCTGCACCGCCAAGGTGGCGGCCTCCTCCAGCTGGCCCGCCTCTAGCAGCGCTTGAATCTGGCTGGTCGGGTCCGCCCCGTCGGTCAGGGGGAGCTGATCCCGAGCGGCCGCCAGCGCTCGACGCGCGTTGCCCCGGGCCGAAAGACCGTCCTGCTGGGCCCTGGCGGCGGCGACAATTTCCTCAACCAGCTGGGGCAATTGGGCCTCCCGCGCGGTCAGCTTCTTCTCCCGCTCGTCACTGGTCTTGGGCGAGAGCCTGACCGTCCAACCAGACTTCGGAGCGGGTTCGGGGGGAGCCACCTGAGCGGCCGCCGCAGGTTCCTCGGGTGCAGGTGCCAGCACGGGGGCGGGTTCCGGAGGAGCCGGCTCCGGGCGCGCCGGTTGTGGCGCCGCTTCAGCGGTCTCGGTCGCGCGGGCTGCGGGATCGAAACCCCATAAGGAAGCTTCGTCTTCGGTCAACTCCCGGGGGGCGGTCTCCGTCGCAGGCGGGGGCGTCTCAGTGGGTGGCGGCGTGGCGGACGCGGGCGTAGAGCTTCGGACAGACCGCTCGTTCGCGGGCGGCATCTGGGCGGTCGGCTTATCAGCGGGAACTGCCTGCGGTGGGGATGGCGCCGCCGGCAGTTCCTGGGGGGGAAGCGGCCGTGGTGAAGGCGGAGCTTGCCGCGAGGGGCCAGACGGCAGCGTCACCTGGGCGGGTGGGGGCGCCGGCGGAGCTTGCTGCGAGTGACCAGTCGGCAGCGTCACCTGAGCGGTTGGGGGCGCCGCCCAGGGAGAAGCGGGCATGGCACCCGGCCGCGACGCGGGAGACGCCACTTCGGCTGCCGGGGCGGCGGCGGGATGGGCACGCGGAGCCGCCACGATGGTGCGCACGGCGGAATCGATAGCCTTCGCCAGGGGGATGAGGGCCGGACCAGTGCCATTTCGGACGAGTGCTGGTCTGACCGGATCCCGGGGCTCGAACTCGGTGACCGCGGCGGCGGGGCGATTGACCAAGTCGGGAGAATCGGCCGTGGGGGTCAGGGGGCGAGTCGCCGCCGCCGCGCCCGGCGCAGCCGGTGTCTCTTCGGCCCAATGGAGAACCCGAAGGTCCGGAGGGGAAATGTGGTTCTCGAGGTCCAAATTTCGGAGGTCGGTCCTAGGGGCTGTGGCCGCGGCTTGGGACGGAAGCAGTTCAGGGGGGGGGGTGGCGGTCGCCGGGGCCGGAGGTGGAACCGCGGCCAGGGGCTTGGCCGACTCCGGGGGGGGCCGCACGATGCCCATCTCCCGGATCTCCTCCTGAGTGGCCAGTAGGAGGAGGAGTTCGTACATAGCTCGACCCATCCTGCGGAAAAGAGCGGTCGCCTCCTCCGGGAACCCTGCGTCAGCCACCCTGGCCACCACCGACTCGGTGACCTTGATCAGGGTCTCTTCTGTCAGATCGGGAAAGGTCAGCCCGGCCAGCGCCTGCTCAATGACGCCGGGTAGCTCAGGAACTCCTGACGCCATTTCGCGGGCCAGGTGCTCCCAGGTCTGCCGCAGATCGGTCAAGCCCTGATTCAGGGTCTGCCCGTCCGGTGCCGTGCTTGCTTCCTCAGCCATCCCGCCCTGCAGTTTGGCACCCGAACGAGACGCAGCGCGTAGCGCATGCTCAACAAAACCGTGACGCTTGCGCCGCCTCTGACTACTACGATTGAACTCGTTGACTGACCCTGCCCCCGCCAGCGACCTCTCCCAACGCAGTCCTTGGCTAGGCGCCGTCGAGGAGTGGCTGTGGCAAAAGCGCTCTTTTCGGATGGTTCCCGATCTCAAATTGCCGGTCGCCCCCTCGGGTCAGCCGGCCCCGGCCCCAAGCGGGGCCCTGCGGGTTGGTTTCGCCGGATTCCCCTCCGACTACAGCCTGGCGATGCTGCTGGCGCTCATCGCCAGCGGGGCGGAACTGGTCGGATTGGCCACCAGTTTGGGCGCCAATCCCGCGATCTCCGGGGTGAACGCTCTGAGTCAGGTGGCCGAGCACATGGGGGTGCCGCTGCTGCGCCTGGCCCGAGTCAACGAGTACGACTCCTTGGTGGCGCTCCGCCGCTTGGAGGCCGATCTGTTCCTAGTCGCCAGCTTCGACCAGATCTTGCGCGAGAAGGCGCTGGCGGTGCCCCGGTTGGGCTGGATCAACGTTCACCCCTCCCGGCTGCCGCTCTACCGAGGTCCCGAGCCGCTCTACTGGGCCATCGTCAACGATGAGCGGGAGACCGGGATCAGCTTCCAGCGGGTGGAGCGAGGGATCGACGCCGGGCCGCTCCTCCTCCAGCGCTTGGCGGCCATCCGCCCCGATGACGACTGCGGAACCCTGGCCCGGAGGCTGAGTGAGCTGGGGGCGAAGTCGACTGGCGAGGCGATCCGGCTCGCCCATTCTGGCTTCGCCGGGACCCCCCTCGACCTCGCTCAGGGCTCGTATTTCACGTCTGTTGGCCACCGCCGTATCGATCAGGCCGCTTCCGCCGCGCTGGCCGATCGGCTGGTCCGGGCCGGCAACCCCAACATGCTGGCTTCGACAGAGTGCGGCGGCCGGCTCTGCTATGTGGTCCAAGTGCGCCGAGTGGCGTCGGCCGATCCCTCCCCCGGCCCTCGCCTGCACTTCCCAGACGGAGACCTAATCCTTGAACAGACTGTCGACAGGTGCGGCTGCCACCACGGGGAGCCGGTCGGCAGCTGTCCCCACGACGAGTAGGTCGGTCCCCAGGTTCTGGATCGGAGACGCCCGGACCCAGACCCTGCGCCCCGAGCAGATCGTTCCGGCAGTGGCGAAACTGCTGCCGTCACCTCGACCTCCTGGAACTCGGCGATGGGCAGTACGAGGGCCCGGGAACCTCTCGACGCCTCGACGGGCTCACCCACCACCGCCTGCCGATCACCAAAACGAGGATGGGCAGGGAGGACGACTGGTCGGACCGGCCACCAGCTGGAGCTGCTTGCGGCTAGCCCGGATCTGAGCAGTACGATCGCTGACGTGGTGCCGCCCAACCGCCTAGGACGATCCGACCAGCTGGGGCTGGTGGTGACCAAGATCGACGGCGACTCCGCCCGGATCGCCGAGGACAGCGTCGCACGAGAGGAGGCCCTGCAGCTGATGGTGGACGGACGGCCGCTGGCGGTAATGCTGCGAACCCCCGGCTGTGACGTTGAGTTGGCCTTGGGGTTGCTCCACGCCGAGGGCGTGATCCACCATCGCGGGGAGATTGCGAAGCTGCGGTTGGCTCCGAGCGGCCAGGCAGAGCTGGACGGCATTCCGCTGCCCATTCAGCTGGACCCTCAGGCCGAGAATCTAGTCGACGTTCACCTGCTGACTCCCCTCCCCGACGGAGCCCTAGGCTGGCAGCGAGCGCTCCCCTCCTCCAGCGCCTGCGGGATCTGCGGCACCGCCACCCTGGAGGCGCTCCAGGCGGTTCAGCCCAACGTCGAGGGGAAGGCGACCTGGTCCGCTCGTGACCTATTCCAACTTCCGGCCCAGCTGCTGGAAGCGCAGCGGGTCTTTCACTCGACCGGCGGACTCCACGCGGCCGGCCTGCTTCGAGGGAGCGGCCAGACGCTGGACGTGGCGGAGGATGTCGGCCGGCACAACGCCGTCGACAAGCTGGTGGGCCGGGCGCTCCTGCGAGACCAGCTGCCGCTCACTGACAGTCTGCTGGTGGTCAGCGGTCGGGCCGGCTTCGAGATCGTCCAGAAGGCCGCAGCAGCGGGCATCGGACTGGTGGCTTCAATCTCGGCGCCGTCCTCCTTGGCGGTCCAGGCCGCCGAGACCACCGGAGTGACCCTGATCGGTTTTTTGCGGGGCCATTGTTGCAACGTGTACTCGCACCCCCAGCGAGTGAAACTCAGCCTCGACCAGCCCACCGTCTACCGCTGATCCAGCTGAGATCGGGACAGGAGATGATGCTGGGGCTGCTGATCTTGGCTGGTGGACACAGCTCGCGGATGGGGAGGGACAAGGCCGGGCTCCCCTTCCCCAATCCTGACGATCCCCCGCTCATCCGCCGAGTGGCAGATGGCGTCTCCGGGGTGGCCGGCCCGCCCACCATCGTGGGTCCGGTCGACTACGGCACCGGCTGGCGTTTAGTGTCGGACGAGCCGGGGCTCAGCGGTCCAGTCGCCGGACTGATCGCCGGGCTGGCCGCCAGCACCAGCGACCTGGTGCTGGTGCTGGCGGCCGATCTCCCCTTCCCCTCCCCCCGCTTGGCCCGAGAGCTGGCCAAGCTCGCCAGCCGGGAGCCCGAGTCCCAGGCGATAGTTCCCGAGCGAGCGGGGGAGCTGGAGCCGCTCTTCGCCGTCTACCGCCGCGACGCCCTGGCCGACCTCCGCGAAATGGCGCGACAATTGGGCCGTCCTGGCCACGGGCCCTCGCTGTACCAGACGGTCCGCGCCGTCCGCTTGCGGACGGTCTCCGAGTCCGAGTGGCACGCCTGGGACCCAGAAGGGGACTCGTTCCTCAACTGCAACACTCCCGACGAGTTGGCGGCGGCAGTGGCGCGGGCGCGAGTCCGGCCGAACCAAGGAGGGTACCGGTGAACGAGTGGTTCGACAGATATCTGAAAGCGCTGGGAGCCGCCGACGCGGTCCTCCGCCGGGAAGAGGCCAAGCTGGTTTTGGAGCTGGCTGCCGAATCAGCCCACGTTTCGGGCGCGCGCCAGTACGCCCCCCTGGCCGCCTACCTGGCCGGACGCGCCGCGGCGGGACAGTCCCGGGCGGGACGGCTGAAGGTGCTTCAGGGGGCAATTGGCGCCGCCACCCTGGCGGGTCCGGCCGGCGGCGACTTGGGACTGGAGTTAGAAAGCTAAGCGGCCCGATCTCAGGACCACTCGGGACCGGCCAGAATCAGAGGGGGATGATCTCCACCACCGCACCCTGCTCCAGTCGAGCCCCCGTGGCAGGTAGAACCAGCAGGGCATCGGCCCGGGCCAGCGAGAGGGTGGCTCCGCTGCTCTGCGTCCCGGCCACTCTGACGCCCGGCAGCTGCCCCGGCCGGGGACGCACCACGGCGCGGTGGAAGGTCTCCAGCCCTTCCGGCTTGTCCACGGCCTCCAACAGTTCCGCGAACTGAGTGACCGGACCCAGATCGCTGGCCCCCTGCATGGCCAGCAGGCACGGGGCCCCGAAGAGGATGAAGGTGACAGTGGCGGAGACCGGGTTGCCCGGCAAGCCGATGAAGGTGCTGTTCCCGAGTTCGCCGAAGGCGATCGGGCGGCCCGGGCGCATGGCCACGCGCCAGAGCCGAAGCCGGCCCAGCCGCTCCACGGTGGCCCGAACATGGTCGTGGTCGCCGACGCTCACCCCGCCTACGGTCACCACCACTTCGGCCAAGGCCGCGGCGTTCATGAGCTCACGTTCCACCAACTGGGGATCGTCGCCAACTCGGAGCCGGAGCACGACGTCGCCGCCGGCGGCCGCGATCAGCGCTTCCAGGGCGGGTCCGGCGGTGTCGTAGATCTCGCCTGGCCCGAGCTTCGTGCCAGCGGGCTGGATCTCGTCCCCGGTGGTGATCACTGCCACCCGAGGACGCTGGGAGACCTTGGCCGTGGCTAGTCCAGAAGCCGCCAACGGCGCCAGGTCAGTGGGTCGCAGACGGTGCCCGGCGGGGAAGATCCGATCCCCAGGGGAGAGATCCTCTCCGGCCCGTCGAATGGCATTGCCGGGTCGCGGCCGCTCCAGGATCAACACCTCGGTCTCGCCCCGGTCGGTCCATTCGTAAGGGACCACGGCGTCGGCGGCTTGGGGAAGCGGAGCTCCGGTCATCACTTTGGCGCAGGTGCCCGCCTCGATCTTGACTGTCCCGGGCGCCATCCCGGCAGCTATCTCCCACACCACCGGCAGGCGCAGCGGCACCTTGCGCACATCCGCGGCCCTGACTGCATAGCCGTCCATCGCGCTGTTGTCCCAAGGCGGCAGCAGCACCTCGGCCACGACGTCCGCGGCTAGCACTCGCCAGGCGGCCCCCCCGTCCACCCTCACCTCTTCGGTCGCCAGCTGCGGCAGGTGTTTCAGCATCTCCCGGCGGGCGGCTGCCACCGACAGGGGTTTCTCCTGCCGGAGCGTGGGAGCGGCTTCGGCGCGAGGGCTCATGGATCACCAGCCTGAGCGTCTCGGCGGATCCCGATCAGAGGTTTCCGCGCGCCTCCTGCTCGCGCTCGATGGACTGGAAGAGTGCTTGGAAATTGCCCTTGCCAAATCCGCGGCAGCCCTTACGCTGGATCACCTCGAAGAACAGGGTGGGGCGGTCTTCGACCGGGCGAGTGAATATCTGAAGCAGGTAGCCGTGCTCGTCCCGGTCGACCAGGATGTTGAGCTGCCGCAGCCGCTCCAGGTCCTCGTCGATCGGCCCGATCCGGTCGGGGAGGCTCTCGTAGTAACTGTCAGGGGCGTGCAGGAACTCTGCCCCCTGGCGACTTAGCCAGTCGACACTCTCGACGATGTCCTCGCTGTGCAGGGCTATGTGCTGGACCCCGGGGCCGTGGTAGTAGTCGAGGTACTCGTCGATCTGCGACCGGCGCAGGCCCTTGGCGGGTTCATTGATGGGGAAGGTGACCCGGCCCTCTTTCCCGCCGCGCACCACCTTGCTGCGCAGGGCTGAGTACTGGGTGGCGATGTCGTTTTCGTCGAATTCCTGAAACACATCGAAGCCGAAGACCCGGTTGTACCAACTGACCCACTCGTCCATGCGAGTGAGCTCGACGTTGCAGACGCAGTGGTCGACCAGCTGCAGTCCGGCCCCCGAGCCCCCCTTGAACTCTTCGCGGTAACCGGGGAGGAAGCTGCCCCCATATTCCGCTCGCTCGACGAAGGTGTGGACAGTGTCCCCAAAGGTCCGCACGGTTGCCAGCCGCACCGCCCCCTTATCGTCCTCCAGGACGTGGGGCTCAAGGACCGGTCGGGCACCCCGCCTGACCGCGTCCTGGAAGGCCGCGCTGGCGTCGTCCACCGTGAAGGCCAAGGTGCGCACCCCGTCGCCATGGAGGCGGACATGGTCGGCCACCTCGCCGTCTGGGGTGAGCGGCGCCGTCATCACCAAGGTCACGTCACCCTGCCTCAGCGCGTACGAGGCGCGATCGCGCACCCCGGTCTCGGGGCCCGAATAGGCCACGACGTCGAAGCCGAAAGCCGTTCGGTAGAAATGGGCCGCCTGGCGAGCGTTGCCGACGAAGAACTCGATGTGGTCGACCCCCTCCAGAGATGTCTCCCGGTACTCGGGAGCCGCTCGCTCGGATTCGGTCTTCGACGTCACTCTTCGGGCCTCGATGGGGCTAGCTGCATGGCCGTCTCCTTACGCCGGGCGGGCCGAGTTCCCCAAGCGTACCGCGCGGCCGCCGACGGCGAGAGTTGGCGGCCGCTCACCCAGCTCTCGGGCAGTAGGCTGCCCGCCATGGACCAAGGCCCGTTGGCCGGCCCGCCCGACTGGCGTTGCTGCCTGCCCACCTCGGACGAAACCACGATCTCGCTCAGCTGTCCTCTCGAGCCCGGCCAGCCTTGGCTGGCGGGTAGAGCGCTCGACATCCTGCGCCATGAGACCTTCGCCCAATCCGACCCAGACAGGGACCGCTACGCGATAGGTCGGCGCCGGGGCGCCCCATTGATGCTGGGCGAGCCGCTGCTCTGGAACGGAGTCCCTTGCATCGTGGAGGCGGTGGAGCCGGACGGCGGGTCGGCCGGGGAGCTGACCTTGAGGCTGCCGCCTTGGTCAGAGCTGGCCGCCAAGATTCCGGAGGAACGGGTCTGGGCGGTGACCGACCAGCTGGCCCGGGAGTTCACGGCCAGTTGCGGCGTGGTGTCGGACGGTCGGGCGGTCGGCTACCCCGACCTGGCAGAGCCCAGGCTGACCGCCCAACGGCTGCAGCGGCTGCACCTGGGGGTGCTGGTGCCACCGACCTGGCTCGAGTTCTTGCGGTTGGGCTCGACTCCTTATCAGGAACTGCCCCACAGCCGGTTACTGGTAGTGCTGGAATGACCGCCTGACTCAGCGGGAGGAGTCCAGAGCGCGGTCCTGGCGGCGCTTGGCGGCGGTCGCCGACAGAAGCTCCAGGATGCAGCGGTTGGCGTTCTGGGCGGTTAGCTCAGCGGGATCTAGGGCTGGAGCCACCTCGACCACATCCATCGCCACTACGGGCGTGTGCAAGACCACCTCGCGGATGGCGCGCAGGAGGTCGGCGGGGGTCAAGCCGCCCGGCTCCGGGGTGCCGGTGCCGGGGGCGAAGCCGGGATCGAGCACGTCGATGTCGACCGACAGATAGACGAACTCAGGCCCATCCAGAGCCTCCGCCATTGCCCGCCGTACCACCTCGGAGATGCCTCGCCGCCAGACCTCATCCATCAGATGCCAGCGCATCCCCGCCGCCCGCATCCACTCAAAGACCTCGCGGGGCGGCCAATAGCCGCGGAGCCCGATCTGGACGAAGTTGGCGCCGGGGACTGCTCCTGACTCCACCAGACGGCGCATCGGGGTCCCGTGGGAGAGCGGGTTACCGAAGCTCTCAGGGGCGGTGTCGGCGTGGGCATCGAAGTGGACGATCCCCAGTCGGCCCCGGCCTACGACATCGGCAACCGCGGTGGCTGAAGGCAAGGTCACCGAGTGGTCTCCTCCGATCACCACCGGGATGATCCCCCGGGAGGCGACCTCGTGGACCCGCTGCCGGATCGCCTCGTGCGACGGCTCGACCAGCCCAGGCACGCAGACGGCATCGCCGTAGTCGACCAGTGTCAGCTCCTCGAGGGGAGAGACCTCTAGGTCCAAATGCCAGTCGGGGGGCTGGTAATTGGCCACCCGCACCGCCCGGGGGCCGAACCTGGCTCCCGGCCGGTAGCTAGTGGAGTCGTCCCAGGGTGCTCCCACGATCGCGAAATCGGGCTTCCAACGGTCCAGCTCCGCTGGTTCAGTCAGCTGCACCGCCTTGGCGAATGAGGTTGGGCCTAGATATGAGGGACCCGCCATCTGCCGGCGCAGGTTGGGCGGGACCGAGGGCGGCTCCACCGTCAAACGCTTCCGCGGACAGCCGAAAGCGCGTTGGGCAAGGGCGGCACCGGGGAGGTTGGCATCCGGGCGCCCATTATCGGGGTCGCGGGACGGCTCGGCTCAGTCGCTATTCGAGGTCAGCTGCAGCGGCTCCACCCGGACCCGTCCTTCCAAGCCCAGGTACACGACCATGATCCGCTCCAGGATCTGCTCGAAGGCGCTCGGGTCCCAGCCTTCCACCAATTCCTGCATTCTTTCGCGATGACGAGCGGCGATCTGCGCCACCACCGCCCAGCCAGTGTTGGTGAGGTGGAGGACGATCCTCCTCCGATCCGCCGGCCAAGGGGTTCGAGCAATCAGCCCAGCTTCCAGGAGCGAGCGGCTGAGCACTGAGATGTGAGCCCGGCTGGAGGCCAGCTGCTCCACCAACTCCTGCTCTTGAACCCCTTCCAGGCCAGCCCCACCCAGGACCAGTACCGCGTGGTATCCCAGGGGGGTCAGGCCAGCCTCAGATGCGGCGGCGTCCAGCATCGTCAACGCGCGGCGGAATACGTAGCGGAGCTGGCTGCGGAAGGCAAGCTGCTCCAGCAGCTCGGGCCCCACCCCAGCGGGAAGCTCGGTCGGCGCGGGCTCCGGCAGTCTCTGAGACACTCCGGTCAAGCGCTGCTGACCACCGGGGTGCCGATCAGCGTCCGGCGGGAGCCCCCGACTCTCAACACGATCTGGGTTTGGAGGCTTTCTTGGCTAGCAGCAGTCGGGTCGCCCTCACCAGCGCGCCCCAAGTACTCCATGGACTCCCAGAGCGCGCCTTGAATGAAGGGGCTGTCCCCTACGGACTCCAACCGATACTCGGTCGGGAACGGAGGGTAGTGGTGCAAGGATCCCAGAGAAGCCCAGGGGAAATCCGGTCCGCGCCTGGCTTGGCGACGATCATGGTGGCCGCTTGGAAGGGCTGCCCCAAGGCGACCGGCCCACCCCCGCCAAACCCGACGGACGAAGATCTTCACTTCCTGAAGCATGCCACCGGACTACCTGGTCGGCTAAGGATCGAACTCAGACCAGATCCGGATCCGGGAGTAGCCGGAGCATGCTGAGCGGCCTCCGATTGAGCGGAGGTAGCCAGGCCCTAGGGCCCCGCCCCATGAGCGCGGCGACAGTCGGTTCGGCTGCCGCAACCGACATCGATAACCAATCGCTGGACCTCGCGAGCAACAGCAGGCAGCGGAGCTCTTTTGGTGCGGGCCGGTGGAGGTCACCCGAGACCGTCACCGGCCGGGGGTTCTCCAAACGTGGACTCCGCAGTTCCCCCCCGCGGGAATCCGGGCCTAGCCGCTATCGTCTGCTGGATGCCAGAGCCGTCGGCACAAGAAAACTCCCCGCCGCGGCCCCAGCTTCTGTTCTTCGAAGATGTTTTCGACGTCCTCCCCCCGGCCGCCCGACGATGGCTCGCGATCGCCAAGGTTGACCTGAAAGCCCGACATGCGCCACCGACCGGGCTGCAGTGGGTGGTGGCGCTAGTCGTCGCGAACGCGGGTTCACTGATCTCGGATGCAATACTGGTAGCGATCGGAACGACCATCTTTCCATCTACGCGGGGCTTTGCACACTTCCAGCTCACCGACTACGGAAAGCTCACGATCATCGGTGTGACCGTCGCCTGTCTTGCGTGGCCGATAGTTACCAGAATCTCCTCGCAGCCGCGATGGCTGTTTCTCCGGATGGCCGTGCTGGTGACTCTGGTTCTTTGGTTGCCGGATCTATGGATACTGGTTCACGGCGAACCCATCCGCGGAGTAGGGGTTCTCATGCTGATGCACTTGGTGATCGCCTTTATCACCTTCAACGCCCTCGTGCGTCTCGCCCCGGTGGGCCCCCCCGAGGTCGCGGCCCCCATCGTGGCGCAGGGGCGTACTCCACAGCGCTGACATTCCTGGCACTTCACGTGACACGGCCGCAATCGACTCGACCGGGAGAAATTTGACCCCCCGGCTGCGAGCGCGGTCCGACCCAGACAGTTCTCCCCCGGCTAAGGTTGGCGGCGCCCCGGGAGCAAGTGCAGCGGCTCGCGGTACGCTGCGCGTGCCTGCGCCGCACTCAGGTCCTGATTGACCAAGAGCTGGTGCAGGACGTGGAGCTGCCGCTGCTTCGCCAGGGCGAAATGTTGGATGGGATCGTAAGCGGAAGGTGCCTGGGGCAAGCCAGCGAGCATGGCCGCCTGGGCCCAGTCGAGCCGTGCGGGGCCAACCCCGAAGTATCCGCGTGAGGCGGCCACGTATCCCCAGTAATGGTTGCCGTAGTAGATGGAGTTCAGATACATGGTCAGGATCTCGGCCTTGGAATAGGTGAGCGAGAGCTTCACCCCCAGCCCGAGCTCTCTCAGCGATGCGGGCAGACCCGCACCCCGCCCATAAAGCTGCTTGGCCAGCTGCTGCTCAATAGTGCTGCCGCCCGGGTCGCCACTGGTGGAAAGGCTCGCCAATCCGGCCCGGGCGATGCCCTCGCAGACGTCGACGAGGATATTTGAATAGTAGTTTTCGTCCTCGACTGCCACCACGGCCATTCCCAATCTGGTGGGGACTGGCGACCGCCCCAGAATGCCGTGGTGGTAGCGGACAAGCAGACCGACCCGTGCCTCGGCGTTCCCCACCCCCGGCAAGGAGAACTCGTATCCGAGGGCGGCCAGGAGGACCCCTGCGACCACCACACCGACTACCAGCAAGGCGCGTTTCGCAAGACGGCGCATCCGGCGATAGTCCCGCCCGGGCGGGCTCGGCTGGCGCAAAGCCACCGCTTTATGGTGCCCTACTCCTCCACCACGAGCTATCCCCGACTTCCCTCGTCACCGGGTTAACCGCGCCGCCCGGTCCGGCACCCGTGGAAGGAGCGCCCCTTGAGCGGTGAGGGACGGTCTACGGTTGGGACCCGCGCCACCTGAGGCCTGGCGGCGGGGGCGTTTGTACCTGGGGGGCCGACCCCCGGGGGAGCCGGGGCCGCCTTCTACCTGCTGCCGAGAACAGCGCAGGAGGATGCCGGCGCTTAGCCCGAACCGGGGTGGGTTGGCGTCGATCCCCCCGCCATGAGGAAGTCGAACCCGTCCGGGGTGTCGAGCAAGCCGGGCGCGGTGCCAGCAACCCCCTGCACACCGTACTGCCAGACGGTCGCTCCCGTCGTCGGATCGATGGCCAGCATGCGGTCGTTGTGGTCGTCATTGAGCATGAAGACGCCGCTGGGCAGCATCTCCACTAGGGACGGCTGGTTCAACTCGCCGGGCCCCGAGTCCACCTGGTACCGGTACAAGATCTGACCCTGGCGATTGAACTCGAGGATTACTCCCGGCTGCGTGTACCCGGCGATCAGGTAGAGATCCGGGCCGATCTGTTGGGGATCCGAGGGATAGCTCAGGGCCAGGTGCGCCGTCCAGACGAGACTCCCGCTGGTGGTGTATTCGTCCACCCAGGACCCATTGATCTCGGAGATCAGGATATTGCCGTCCGTCAGCGGGGTGTCGCCGTTGGGTGAGCCGAGCACCGTCGGCGGTCGGTGAGCGCAGACGCCGACGGTACCGATTTGGAGAGCCAGAGAGCCATTCGGATTGATGATCACAACCCGGCAGTTGCCGATGTCCGCGACTGAGATCTGCCCACTCTTGAGTTGGTATGCGTCATCGGGGGTGTTCAAATACCCCGGAGCGCTGCCCGCCACCCCGGGGTGTCCGTAGCTCCACAGCACCTTCCCTGACGGGTACGCGACCTTGATCACCTCCTGGTAGGTCTCCATGTTCATGACGATGGCAGTCCCGTTGTCTGCGAAGAAGGCGTCGTCCGGGTAGACGAGGCCACCAGGTGGGGCGGGAGCGGAGGCACTGGGATAAGTCCAGATCACCTGGCCAGTTGGGTTGAGCAGGAGTAGCCGGTTGTTGCCGGAGTCCGCTATGAGCAGGTCACCTCCGAAGAAGGGGGATCCGGCTCCAACTGCTCCGGCCGTGCCGAATCCCAGGTTGGGGGTCAACATCTGAACCGTGGCCACCGGACCGCTGGCAGTCTCCCCGCCAACTAGCCATGCGCGAGTGCCTAACGCGGCGATGGCCGCATGGGAGACGGGGACTCGAAGCGCCCCGGCGACAACTGCGCGCCCGGAGCCTGGATTGAAGGCCCAGATGGTCGGGTTGGGTGCGACTCCTCCCGCGGCGGACGTTTCGCCGCCCATTACATACAGCACTCCTTGCAAGGTAACTGCGCTCGCCGCAGTGATCGCCTCGGGAAGGGTGCCCACAACCTTGGCCGAATGAGTGACCGGATCGACAAGCTGGACCTGGTTTGTAGCCTGTCCATTGGCCGTCTGACCGCCGAATACGTAGAGATCGTGATGCAACGTGGCGACTGCTGGATAGCGCACGGGGACGGGAAGAGAAGCGACCGCGCTGAAAGTGACTCCATCCTTGGTGGCGAGCACCACGGGATCGTATTTGATACCGTCGTAGCCCCCAACTATGTAGGCGGTGCTGCCGATGACGGCGGCCGCGGAATCAGAGCGGGCCTGCGGCAGGTGACCGACGGTCACGGCAGCGCCCAGGGCGGACGTCAGACTCTGCACGGACGCGCTGCTCGCGGTGATGCCGCCGCCGAAGACCGTGTCCTTTCCTGCCAGGATGGCGCCAGAAGCGTCATGCGTGGGAGTGGTAAGGGATCCGGAGTCGGAGAGGCTGCCGCTGGTCGTATTCAGCGCGTAGACAGTAGCCGAGGTCTCGCCGGAGGCGGTCAACCCACCGAAAATCGTGAGTTGACCGGCGGCTGGACCCGGCAGGACAACTTCGCGGCTGAGAGGAGCATTTAGGGTCCAGGCGAGGGTACCTGACTCCGCCGCTGGGACTTGGAACGGTCGCGATGGCGAGCGGGACGGAGCTGGGCTAGGTGTCACCTTTGTGTGCGCCGGTGTCGCTGCACCACATGCGGACAAAAAGAGCCCGATCGCCGCAGTCAGAGCGATGAATACGGTCGATGCCCTGAATGGCCGGGCTGAATGTGTTGCCCTGAACCGGTAGCGGTTTCGGGTCTGCCAGTCGGCGCCGGCACCTTCCGACAAGCTGACGCGCGAGCGCTGCAATCGCATCCCTCAAGTCACGACTCATCCCGGAGTCCGGCGCTGCCGGGAGATCGCGTGGGACCGGACTCGATCGGATCCTATCAGGGCTGTGCGCGGGCCAGACCCATAGGGCTGTGTCGAGAACGGTTCTCCACGTCACCAGGGCCGTCGCGGGGTCAGAGCGTCGAGTGACTTGGCGGCTGCTCTCACCGTGTGGATAACTTAGCGAGTGTCGGCGCGACCTCAGGGGCCTACCCCATGCTCGCCGGACTCAAAGCGCGGAAACACCGGGTGCATCCTACGCATAGGTGGGCTGTCTAACTATTCGACGGCGGGGAGTGTCCGTTTCAAGACGGGGCGCTGTTCCGGCGGCGACCGGACTATTCAGTGCCTGGCACCGGCCGGCCGGAGCTGGATCTCGTGACTAGTCGGGCAAGGGCAACTCAGAGACGAGCTGCGCGAGCTGCCGATCGGACAGAGAGTCCAGGAGTCGCTCGCTGTGGTCATCGGTCCGGGACTCCAGCGCTTCCCGCCGAGCCCGACCGGCAGCGCTCAGACCCCCTTGCTCATTGAGCCAGCCGCCGGCCCGAAGCGACGCGCGCGCCGCCGCCGCTTCGTCATCTCCCCACCGGAAGAATCGCTGGGCAGCCACCCCGTCGTGGCCCTGCCAGACGGCGGTGAGCAAGAGCAGCTCCAGGGGCTGGAGTCCTTGCGCCGTGGCCGCCTGGTAGTGGGCGAAGGCCCTCCCCTCCCGCAGGGTCATGGCCGCCCAGAGCAGCTCTCGGTGCGGGTCCTGGCCAGGGGGCAGCTCCCACCAGGCCAGAGGCAGCTGCCCGTCCGGCCGCGAGGCCCGGGCCAGCTCACCGAGGGCGCCTCCGTTGGCGTTGGGACGTAGCCGCCGGAGCGCGGTCGCGCCGGCCTCCATGGCCGCCACGAAATAGCTCCCTGGCTCAAGCACCAAGCACCTCGGCCGCAGGTGGTCGACCAGCGATGGGGGCATCACGTATAAGGCTGACGCCCAGTCCACATCGGGCAGGTTTCCGGCGCGGCTTAAGATGTAGTGTGGGAACCCGGTGGAACCCCGCTCTTCTTGGAGCTGGACCAGCTCAGGCTCCCGGCGCTGGGCCAGCCAGAGCGTGTGGCAGATCCACTCGACGGAGAGGAGGAGCCGCACACGGGCCTCCTGCCGGATCACCGCGGCCGAAGGAGCCCCGGGGTAGCCAGCGTACCGGCAAGGCAGCGCATCAGATCGCGTCCGAGACCGAGGACATGAAGAAGTTCTCAACTCGGATCGGCGGCGCCTTGATGAAGAGTTCGTCACCAACCTCACGGGAGAAGGCCAGCTCCGACTTCCCGACCTCCACGGTGCGTTGTAGGACCCCCACCGGGCTCTCGTTGAAGCGGAAGTTGTTGACCGCTCCCACCACCTCACCGTGCTCGATCAGGAAGACGCCGTCGCGGGTGAGGCCGGTCAGCAGCAAGGTGGCCCGGTCCACGTCCCGGATGTACCAGAGCGAGGTCACCAGAAGCGCCCGCTCGGAGCTGGCGATCATCTGGTCGAGAGAGGTGTCAGTGCCGCGCATGGTGAGGTTGTCCACATCGGGACGGACCGGGTGGCCGTGATCCTGGGCCCAGCGTCGAGGGCAGATCAGCTCCTGCTGCACGCCACCCTCAACCCAAACCGTCGCCGGCACCGCCAGCCCGTTGTCAAAGACCGAGGCGTATTCGCTGGAGCCGAGGCAGCGGACAAAGTTGGGCACCACCATCTGCGGATCGAGTGGATCGCTCTCGAGGTTGACCGCAGACGAGTACATCGCCTCCCCCACCCGCGATCCCGACTTGCCGGCGAATACCGTTCGGCCCTCGTCGGCGCCCCGGGCGTGCATCTCCCACATCAGCCGGACCACCATGTCAGAGGTGGCCGAAGGCGCCAGAAGCACCTGGTAATGGCCAGCTGGCAGCGCCACCGACTTCTCGGTCCAGGCCAGTCGCTGACTGAGTCCCCGGTACATCGCGGTGGGGTCGAGGTCGGCCAGCCGGCGAGCCGTCGCTCCCCCCCAGACGCTCCGACGGAGGTCACTGGTCTTGAGGGTCAGTGTCAACGAGGCGTTCTGTCGCCGGCCCTCCAGGCTTACGCCGGTGGAAGTCCCGAGCTGCTCCTGGGAGGCGGTTGCCTGGGCGTACCCGAAGCACCTAATCCCGGCTGACCGGGCCTGCTCCAGGATCCCGCCCACCGAGTCCAGGATCGGTTCCAGGTCGGCTGGCAGAGCCTCAGCAGCAGCTCCCGGGGCGTCCCCGTCGCGGCTCGCGGCCTCGCCCGGGGTCAAGAGCGGCATGGCGTCGGGCGCCTCGGGACTCTGCTGGGCCCGGACCCGGGCTTGCCGGGCCAGCTCGGCGACGTAGGAGCTGTCGATGAGGTCTCCGGCCTGCACCCCCACCCGACCCTGCTCCAGGGCCACCATCCCCACCGAACTCGACTCCTCGCGGCCGTTGGTGGTGACGGAGTTGTTGGCGAGTCGGAAGTTGACGCTGGTGGCCTTGCCGCCGACGGCCACCGCCATGCCCTCGGCCAGCCCCAGCTCGACGATCTTCTCGGGCGTCACTCCTGTCCCTCGTGACGAGCATTGAGGACGTTGACCTGTCGGAAAAGTGCGGGGGCGCACCCGTGCGAGACCGGGGCCACCTGGCCGGGCTCGCCCTTGCCACAGTTGAAGGCCCCATGCAACTGCCAGGCGGAGCGACCGCCGACCGCCTCCAGTCGGCCCCAGAAATCCGGGGTGCGGGACTGGTAGGCGACGTCCCGCAGTTGGCCCGCCAGCTGGCCCTTGTGGATCCGATAGAAGCGCTGTCCGGTGAACTGGAAGTTGTAGCGCTGCATATCGATCGACCAGGACTTGTCGCCAAGGATGTAGATCCCCTCCTCCACCCCACTAAAGAGTTCCCCCAGGGTGGTGTCGTGGTCGGGGTCAGGCTGCAGCGAGACGTTGGGCATCCGCTGCAGTGGCAAGTGCGACCAGCTGTCCGCGAAAGCACAGCCGTTGGAGCGAGGCAGGTGGAACTTGTGGGCCATCTGGCGGTTCAGCTGGTAGCCCACCAGGATGCCGTCGTTGATGATGTCCCAGCGCTGGGCGGCAACTCCTTCGTCGTCGAATCCGACCGTGGCCAGCCCGTGGGGCTCGAGCCGGTCGCCGGTGATATGCATCCGCGGCGAGCCGTACTTCAGGCTGCCCACCTGATCCGGGGTGGCGAAGGTGGTCCCAGCATAGTTGGCCTCGTATCCCAGGGCCCGGTCCAGCTCGGTGCCGTGGGCGACCGACTCGTGGATGGTCAGCCACAAGTTGGAGGGGTCGATGACCAGGTCGTAGGCACCCGGACTGATCGACGGAGAGGCCAGCTTCTCGCGAAGCCACCCGACCATCTCCTCCGCCTCGGCCGGGAACCCATGGGACTCGACGTACTCCCAGCCGCGGCCCACCGGCCGGGCCGTGGACCGCATCGTCTCGACGAGCCCGGACCCTCTCTCATCTACCAACCCCGCCTGCAGGACTGGGTGGAGCCGCACCCGCTGTTGGGTGATCCGCGATCCCTCGGTGCTGACGAAGTAGCGGTTCTCCTGGACCTGCAGACAGGAGAACTCGGCGAACTTGGCTCCCGCCTCCAAACATCGGGCGGTCGCGTCCAGCATGAAATCTACCTTGCGCTCGGAAGCCACCTGGAAGGGATTGATCTCCACCTCGCCGATCCAAGTCTCCTGATGCACAGGTTCTGGGGCCAGCTCCACCCGCTCTTCCACCAGCGGCCGGAGCAACCGAGCCATCTCCGCGGCCGCCGCGACCGCCCGGGTCACGCCAGCGACCGTCATGTCGCTGGAGGCGGCAAAGCCCCAGGACCCGTCCACCACCAGCCGCACCCCGAACCCCCGAGGCTCCGACTCACTGAGCGAGATGAGGTCGTGCTCGCGAACGTGGATGCCCTGGATCCGATCCCGGTGGATCCGGATGTCGCCGTAGCCGATCCCCTTGGCGCTGGCCATGGCCTCGAGCGCCGCCGAGCAGAGCTGGTCTAAGGGGAGACCTGTGAACTCCGGATCCAGCATGACTCCTCCCTGGGCGGCGTCTCGACACAAGTACCCCCGGGGGACCGAGGGGCCAGACGGCCTCCCGGTCCCACCGGGGGACCATGCTCGTCGAACTAGAGTCTACTCAGACGGTCGAACGACGCCGAAGCCTGACTCCAGCAATCAGCAGCAGGCCTGCGAAGAAGGCGGCCAAACCTGCCATCAGACCGGGCAGGAAGAGGTTAGCACCGGTTGTGGGGGTGCTCGCCGCTTGCACACCACTAGCCGGCTTCACCACCTTGAACGGCTCACAGGAACTCGTTGATCCAGTGTCGTTCGAATCACCGCTGTAGACCGCATCGAAAGAGTATGACCCGACTGCCGCCACAGTCTTGGTGCTTGAAATCGGCACGGCCCCAGAGATTAGCGTGGCAGTGTCCGCCGAAGTGGCCGGACCGCTGCAGGTCCCATTTTCAAAGAAGGAGTAGGTCACCGTCCCCGTGGGCACGATGCCCGCCGCCGGGCCGCTGACAGTGGCCGTGTCCCACACCACGTCCCCCGTCGACACTGCCGGGCTGGGATTCACCTCGCCGTGTGAGTCCATCACCTGAGTGGCCGTGGTCGTTGTCTGGGCTCCCTGGGTGCCACTCCCGCCCACACTGAAGGGTTCGCAGGAGCTGCTTGAACCCGTGTAGTACGAGCTACCACTGTAGACCGCGTCGAAAGCGTAGGAGCCGGCCGCCGTCACCGTCTGTGTGCTTGAGTTCGGTACGCTCCCACCGTTCAGAGTAACCGTGCCCGTCGACGTGGCCGGACTGCTGCAGGCCGCATTGTCGAAGAAGGAGTACGTCACCGTTCCCGTGGGCTGGTGGTGGCCCCAGGTCCCGCCGCGGACGGTGGCCGTGTCCCACACCACGTCCCCAGAAGCTACTGCCGGACTGGGGTTCACGTCTCCCGTGGCGTCCTTCACCTGAGTCGAAGTGGTCGTCGAACCCTTGGACGACCCACTGGCCACGCTGAACGGCTCACAGGAACTCGTTGACCCAGCGTAGCGCGAATCACCACTGTAAATCGCGTCAAAGGAGTATGGGCCGGACGCCGTCACAGTCTCTGTGCTTGAGCTCCGCACGGCCCCAGATCGGAGAGAGACAGGGTCCGTCGACGAGGCCGGACCGCTGCAGGTCCCATTTTCAAAGAAGGAGTACGTCACCGTTCCCGTGGGCTGATGGTGCCAGGTCTCGCCGCGGACAGTGGCCGTGTCCCACACCACGTCCCCAGACGACACTGCCGGGCTGGGGTTGACATCTCCATGTGCGTCCTTCACCTGAGTCGTCGTGGTCGTCGAACCCTTGGACGCACTGGCCACACTGAACGGCTCACAGGAGCTCGTCGACCCAGCGTAGGTCGAATCACCACTGTAGACCGCGTCGAAGGAGTATGAACCGGCAGTCGTCACAGTCTCTGTGGTCGAGCTAGGCACGTCGTCGCCGCTGAAGGTGACGGAGTCAGTCGCTGTGGCCGAACTGCTGCACGTCCCGTTGTCGAAGAAGGAGTACGTCACCGTTCCCGTGGGCTGGTGGTGGCCCCAGGTCCCGCCGTGGACGGTGGCCGTGTCCCACACCGTCTCGCCAGACGAGACTGCCGGGCTGGGGTTCACGTCCCCACTTGGGTCCTTCACCTGAGTGGACGTGGTCGTCGAAGCCTTGGACGGACTGGACACACTGAACGGTTCACACGAACTCGATGACCCTGCGTAGGTCGAATCACCACTGTAGACCGCGTCGAACGAGTATGAACCGGCAGACGTCACAGTCTCTGTGGAAGAGCTAGGCACGTCGTCACCGCTGAAGGTGACGGAGTCAGTCGCTGTGGCTGGACTGCTGCACGTCCCATTATCGAAGAAGGAGTACGTCACCGTTCCCGTGGGCTGGTGGCGACCCCAGGTCCCGCCACGCACGGTGGCCGTGTCCCACACCGTCTCGCCAGACGAGACTGCCGGGCTGGGGTTCACGTCCCCACTTGGGTCCTTGACCTGAGTGGACGTGGTCGTGGCCTTGCCCGTGCTCCCGCAGGCCGTCCCGTCAGCTGCCACCGGCCCAGCTGTGCCAGCGCCTCGATCGCTGTCCCAAACTGCATACAGTTGGTGCCCGAACGATTGCGGAGTCGTGAAGTCGAACGGCTGGGTCCCAGACGAGATCTCATCGTACGGCCAACTAAAGTTGGAGGTCGGGGAGATGTCCACGTTGTAGTTGGATTCGCTTTCGTTGAAGCTCACTTGCCACGCGTACACGGTCGAGTTAGGCGCACAGAGAGCGGTAATCACTGGTGGCCCACCCCACGCCAAGACGGTGGGGACCGCGAGCGCTATGCCCGTTCCCGCTAGCCCGAGTGCCAGAGTACCTATGCCAAGTCGTCTGAATCCAATCAAGCTTCCGCTCCTTTGCCGCGTGCTTCCGGCTTCGGAAGCCGCTGCTCACTCTCCCATTCAATCGCCGAGCGCAGCAATTGATCGTCGCGCCCTCGGGCCTATGCGGTACCCGGAGTCCCACCCCGCGGTTACTTCGCTGCGCCGCCCATCCCGCGGGTCATCCAGATTCCGCGTGTACTGGCCCCACCGGAGGCCTCTCCCGTGTCTCCCTTCCTTCCGCCGGCACCCGCCTTGTGTCTCCGGGGTGGGTTCCCACTGCCGGAACGCTTCCGAGCTAACTGTAACTGGTTCGTGAGGTGTGTGAAATCCCAGTTTCGGCGTCTTTAGGGTTTCGTAACCGCACTGTCACCGAAAAGTCAGCCCGTCCGCACTCCAAGTTCAGTTGCACGCGGGGCTCACCCCCATCCTGGCATCTCCTATCGAACTGCGGCAGCCATCCGGCGCATGTCCGGCACCGCCTTGCTTTCTCCAACCTCGGGCCCGCCGACGGCGTCTGGGACGGTCACGGGGTGGCCAGGGGGGCTCGGGTCGCAAAGCCGGGGCGCCGGCAGCGGAGCGAAGGAGTGGATCATGCCGGCGCCGATCCGGCAAGAGGGTCCGCCATCCAACCATCACGCGCCGGCACCGCGGAGACACCCGAATCACACGGTCCCTGGGCGGCCGGGTCGTGCAATGGAGCACTTTGTGCAATATGTCTCAGCCCAAGGTCAGCTCCCGCCGAGGGCATCGGAGGATCCGACCGGCCGCTGTTACGATCAGCCGCCGTGGCTAAGCGCACTTCTTCAGCGGGTCCCCACCTACGCCGCGTAAGGCTGAAGAACGGCCTCGATGTGGTCCTGAGCTCGGAGCGCAGCTCCCCCACGGTGGCGGTGGGGGTGTACTACCGGGCCGGGTTTCGGCTGGAGGAGGAGGGCAGGACCGGGTTCGCGCACCTCTTCGAACACCTCATGTTCCAGGGCACCAGCAAGGTGCCGAAGGCCGACTTCGGTCAGCTGATCACGGGTGCGGGTGGAGTCCTAAACGGGTCTACCCGCCACGATTACACCAACTACTTCGAGATCTTGCCGGCCCCGGCACTGGAGATGGCCTGCTTCATCGAGGCGGACCGCATGCAGAACCTCGACATCAACCAGGAAACCCTGCAGAACCAGATTGACGTGGTCAAAGAGGAGGTGCGGGGTAACGTCCTGAACCAGCCGTACGGGGGTTTCTCCTGGCTCTGGCTCTCGCAGTACGCTTTCTCGACCTACCCCAACGCCCACAACTTCTATGGCGAGTTCGCAGATCTGGAAGCGGCCACCGTGGCCGACGCCCGGGGCTTCTACGAGACCTGGTACGGCCCCGGCAATGCAACTTTGGTCTTGGTGGGTGACTTCGAGGAGGAGCAGGCGCTGGAGGTCGTCGAGCGCTATTTCGGCCCGGTACCGGCGCGCCGTGCCCCGACCCAGCCCGAGATGGACGAGCCGATCCCGAGCTCTCGAGCTGAGCATGAGCGCCGCGATCCCCTAGCCCCCAACCCGAGGGTGGCGATCGGCTACCGGACCGCCCCCTTCGGCAGCCCTGACCACCTGCCCCTGGTGCTGGCCGCCCGGATTCTGACGGACGGCCGCTCGTCTCGGCTACAGCGCCGGCTAATCCGGGAGCGCGAGGTGCTGCTGCAGGTGGACGGCGGGCCCCACTTCCCAATCGGGGACGCCTTCGAGTTCAAGGGCCCAGCCCTGTTCACCTTCGAGGCTATGCCGCGCCCGGGAGTCACCACGAAGGAGGCGGTCGCTGCCATCGACGAGCAGCTGGCCGAAGTGGCTGAGGCGGGGCCCAACCCAGACGAACTGCTCCGGGCCAAGCGACGCGAACTGGGCTCCTACCACGCCAGTACCGACAGCCGGGTGGGCCGGATGCGAGAACTGGGCGTCCTGGCTTCGGTCCACGACCAGCCGGAACTGGCGGATCAGCTGCCCGAGCTGCTCTCCAAGATCACCGCGAAGCAGGTGCAGCAGGCGGTCGCCCGCTGGCTTTTCCCGGAGCATTCCACCGTGCTGCACTGGCTGCCCGAGGGTGAGGGGGAGCGGTGATGAGCCGTCCGGGAAGGTCCTCGGAGCTGGCGGAGGTGCCCCGGCCAGGGCCGGTGCCGCGGTTGCGCCTGGGCCGTCCGACTCAGACCGTTCTGGCCAACGGAGTGGAGGTCGTGGTGGTGGCGCGCCCCAGCGTACCCCGGGTGGAGTTGAGGCTGACCGTGCCCGCCGGGGCGGCCGTCGGGACCAGCGCCGCCGCCAGCGAGCTGCTTCGCTCGGGAATCCTGCTGGGGACCAAGAAGCTGAATCAAGAGGAGGTTTCCGAATCGATCCAGCGCCTGGGTGGATCGCTCCAGATCCAGCAGGACCAAGACCGATTGCATCTGTCGGCATCCGCGCTGGCCGAGGCCGAGGAGGATCTCTACCAGCTGATCTGCTCCATCGCCACCCAACCCGCCTTCCCTTCAGAGGAGCTGGAGACCGAGCGAGTCAAATTGATCGAGGGCCTCCGGATCGCCCGGGCCACCCCGCAGTTCCTGGCTGGCGAGCAGCTGCAGCAGCTCATCTACGGCAGCCACCCCTATGGCCGGCCCGAACCGGGCGAGACGGCCATCCACAAGACCACCCGTCGCCAACTCCAATCCCTCCACCGGGCCACCTTCCGGCCCATCGCGGCCCAGCTCACCGTGGTCGGCGATGTCAATCCGCGTCGGACCGTGGCCTGGCTGAGCCGGGTCTTCGGCACCTGGGCGGGGCCTCGCCGCGCCCTCAAGGTCCCCCGGGTGCGCCCCAAGGTGCAGCCCCAGATCACTTTCATCGACCGGCCCGGCCTGGTACAGACGGTGATCTTGATCGGGGCCAGCGGGCCGCCGGTCGGTCATCCCGATCAGATCCCGCTGGCCCTGGCCTCAGCCGTGCTCGGGGGCAGTTTTAGCTCCCGGCTGATGGCCAACCTGCGCGAGGACAAGGGTTACGCCTACCGAGTCCACACGATGTCGGAGGCCCATCTCCGGGACAGCCTGCTGGGCGCCGAGCTCGACGTCCGCACCGAAGTCACCGCCCCCGCCTTTGTGGAGCTCGCCTACGAGCTGGGGCGGTTGGCCACCGTCGAGGTCGAGCCGGAAGAGCTGCAGGAGAGCCAGAACTATCTCGCGGGGGTGCGGGTGATAGTGCTGCAGACCCAGGCCGGGCTGGCCAGCTCGCTGTCGCAGGTCCGGGGCTACGGCCTCGATCACCGCTACCTGGAGGAATACTCAGACCGGCTGGCGGCGGTCACCCCCGCCGAGCTGCGCCGGGTCGTCGCCCGCTACTTGGCACCGGCCAACCTGACCACAGTCATGGTCGGAGATGCGGGCCAAGCGGCCGAGGAACTCTCCCGAGTGGCGCCGGTCCGGGTTCAGGGGCGCCCACGACCTAAGGGCGCCTGACCGGCCCCCGCTAACGGTACCGCCGAAACTCAGGCGCGGGCCGCGTCTCTTCCCAGCCACAAAAGCGCGACCGAGATGCCGATGGCGCCCAGGATCCCCACGGCGGTGAGATCGAAGCCCCCCGAGATGGGCAGGTCTGAGACCGCGAGGATCATGAGCCCAGCACCACAGCCGGCGAGGCAGAGAGCCACCAGCCAAAGGGCCCGGAAGGCCCCGACCTCGGCGGACTCCGCCGCTGGGGCCCTCCTCTCGATGGACCAGTAGGCGAGTTCCGCTGAGGCCAGGAGCAGAGCGCCCAGGATCGGAGCCAGCTGGGCCGGCCCCCCGAGAGCCAGGGTCGTACCCTCGGGGAGAGCGACCGCCCCCACCGCCAGCATCACCCAGCCGGACCGGGCCAGCACCAGAGCCAACACCAGCAGTCCCACCCCCGCTGCCTCGACCCCCAGCAGCAGGCTCTGGGGCAGGCGCGCGGAACTCGCCCAGGTCTCGGCCAGGGCCGAGCCCAAGCTGAGCACCGCCAAGGCGGCAGGGATCAGGCGACCGAGCGGCGGGCGAATCTTCGGTACTCCCTCACTTGGGCCAGGAGCGTCTCCAGGACCACTCCCTCCGGCCACTCCACCACGATTAGGCCCGCCCGCTGCAAGGAGCGGCGCCGGGCCACCCGCAGGAGGCCCCAAAGCCGGAGGGCGAGCGGATCCGGGCTGCTGCGGCCGGCACGGGGCAGGAAGCGCTCGGGGGCGATCTCCAGGACCACCAGGTCGAAGCCCCGATGGTGGAGGTCGGCCAGCGCTCCCAGGCTGCGCGGGTCAAGCAGCGGGGAGATGGCCACGATGGTGGCCGCCGGGGGCAGCACCCGGGGCGGGATGACGTCGATCTGCCGCCAGGCGTAGCTGGTGACTACCTGGGTGTCGAGCAAGGACTCGACCACTCGGTAGAAATGGCGGGGGCCCATCCCGGGCAAGAGCCACCGGAGCAGGCCGCCGAAGCCCACCACCCCGACCCGGTCACGCTCGCCGAGGTAGCCATCGGCCAGCGCCACCGCCGCCCGCACCGCGAGGCTGAGCACCGAGTCCTGGTCCACCCCCAGGTCGACGAAGCTGTCCACGAAGAGGATCACGTCGGCGTTGCGCTCCAGGTGGAAGTCGTTGACGTAGGGCACCCCGGTGCGGGCGGTGGCGCGCCAGTTGATCCGGCGTACCCGGTCGCCGGCCGTGAAGCCGCGGATGTCAGCGAACTCAATCCCCTCCCCGTGGCGGCGGGCGATCCGATTGCCGGCGTAGAGCTGGGTCCTGGCCGGGGGCACCAGCTGGCGCAGCCGCTCGAAGGCGGGATAGACCCGCAACAGCTGGGGCGCGCCCAGCCGGGCTGTGTAGACGAACATGCCGAAGCGGTCCTGGGCTCGGGCCAGGACCGGCCCGCACCGATAGGCGCCCCAGCGCCGCGGCCGGAGTTTCCAGTCGAAGGTCTGCGGTCCATTCCGCCTGGGTCGGATCCGGAGCCGGGCCGCCGGGGTGGCGCACTCGATCGCGCCCGGCAGCTCCAATTGCAAATCCAGCCAGCTCAATCGGCCGCGGCAGGACACCTCCGCCCGGAGGAGCACCGCCTCGCCCTCGGCGAGGCGCTCCTGCTCCAAGCGAGTGACGATCTCCAGCTCGGGCGGATCGGCGGTGAGTAGGCCCACCAGCAGCCAGATGGCGAATGGGACGACCAGGGCCAAAACCGCGATCCGATCCAGAGTGACCGCCCCGTAGGCGCCGAGCGCGACGATCGCGGCATATCCCGCCAGCCGGGGGGTGGGCCGCCGGGTCAACTCCGGGCGGCCTCTTTGACCCCTGCCGAGGACCGGGTGGGAGGGGTCGGAACCGTGGCCAGGCACTCCTTGACCAGCTCCTCGGCGTTGATCCGCTGGACCCAGAGCTCCGGGCGCAGCGAGAGGCGGTGGGCGAGGGCGGGGACGGTCACCGACTTGACGTCCTCGGGGACTACGAAATCCCGGCCCGCCAGAGCCGCCCGGGCCCGGGCCAGTTTGAACAGAGCCAGCGAACCCCGGGGACTGGCCCCCACCTGGACTCCCGGGTGGCGCCGGGTCGCCTCCACCAGGTCAACGATGTAGTACTGGATGTCGGCGTCGAAGTGGACCCGCTCCAGCGCCGCCTGCATCTGCAACAGCAGCGGCAGGTCCACCACCTGGGTGAGTTGGGGCTCGTCCGAGCCCCGGCGCAGGCGCCGCTCCAGGAGCTCGCGCTCCTCTTCCCGGCTGGGATAACCCACCCCAATCCGGATCAGGAAGCGATCCAACTGGGCCTCAGGCAGCGGATAGGTGCCCTCGTACTCGATCGGGTTCTGGGTGGCCAGCACCAGGAATGGCCGGGGCAGCGGCCGGGTCACGCCCTCCACCGTGACCTGCCGCTCCTGCATTCCCTCCAGGAGCGCGGCCTGGGTCTTGGCGGGCGAGCGGTTGATCTCGTCGGCGAGCAGCAGGTTGGCGAAGATCGGCCCTTCGCGCATCTCAAAGTCACCGGTGCGCTGATTGAATATTGAAGAGCCCGTGATATCCGACGGCATCAGGTCCGGGGTGAACTGGATCCGGGCAAAGCTCATCCCGCAGCAGCTGGCGAAAGACCGGGCGATCAGGGTCTTGGCCAGCCCGGGGAAGTCCTCGATCAAGACGTGGCCGTCTGCCAGGACCGCGAGCAGGACCAGCTCCAGGACGTCCCGTTTGCCCACCACCGCCCGCTCGAGCTCATCGAGCAGGCGCTTCGCCGACTGCTGCAGCTCCTCTTGGGCAATCATCGACCCACCTCCTCCAGGGCGGCGAGGACCGCCTCCAACTCCCGTTGCCGTGGCCCCCGTCGGAACAGCGCCCCGGCGGGCGTCGGCTCCTCCCGGAGGGCCAGATTCAGTTCCGGGCCCAGCACCTCAGCCGCCCGCTCAGGCTCGCGGCTCAGCGAGATGCCGAGCAGCAGGAGGCGGTCGGCGGCAATCTCTCGGAGCAGCGGTACCACCTGCAGCTGGTACTGGCTGCGGTGCACCCGTCCCGCCCGCAGCGCGTCCTGAAGTGTCTCCAGCTGCGGCGGCAGCTGAGGGCCCAGCCGGGCCCCGGCCGAGGGCAGCAGCTTCCGGGGGGGAGCGACCCGGCGGAACTCCAGGATCAATCCCCCGATAACGAGCGCGCCGACCGATAGCAGATAGACGCGCCCGACCTGGCTGGCGTCTACCCCACCGCGGGCCAACACCACCCCCACGGCGACCGTGCCCAGCGCAATTACGAATAGTGCCGGGCTGTAGCGCTCGAGTAACCCCACCCGGGGACTGTCAGCCATCCCTGCCTCCTCCACCAGCAACGGTCGCCGGCGGCGGGTTCGCGCCGGGGCGGACCGAGGATACCGATCGCATCAGCCGGCGAGCTCGGTCCGGAGGCCCACCAGCGCCGCCTCGGCCTCGACCCGCATCCCCGGCCCCACCGGATGCGTCGAAAAGCGGGCGGTCTCGAAGAGGTCGGTCAGCCGGACCAGGGCCCCGCGGCTGGCCTCCAGCCGGGTCAGCGCCCGGGCCAGATATTCCAGGGGCGTCTCGTACGAGAACGCGGGCAGGCCTACCCCGGCCAGCACCCGCTCCATCCGTTCGTAGGCGGCGATCACCGCTTGGCGCGGATCGGTTCCGGCGGCGAGTTCTCCCAAGCTCTGGTCGAGGGCGGTGGCGAGCTCCTTCGGCAACTCGGATGGATCCGCCAGCTCGCCCGCTCGAGCCCGTCGGGCGCGCCGACGAAGCACGGTGAGGGCCAGTAGCACCACGAGACCCACGGCGGCGGCCACGGCCAAGGTCTGAGGAAGAGTAACGGCACCCACTGTGGCAGCTAGGTGACGGTTCAGCTGAGGCGGCAGCTTGGCGCCCCCGAGGGAAACGATCTTGACCGACTTCCGAGCGTGCAGCAGCAGCACCAGCACCACCGCCTGGATGAGCAGCACCCCGACCGGGATCGCCACCAGCCGGAGCACCAGCCAACGGCTCACTCGTGGTACCGGAGCGCCCGTCTGACTGGCTGCGCGCAGCCGATGCCAGGGAGCGTGGACCAGGGCCAGCACCAAGATCAGCTCGAATGCCGCGGCGCCGACCACCAGCAACAGCTGGGCGATCGAACTGAGCAGGACCGCGCCAGGACCCCGACCGGGGACCCCGCTGGGACCGAGGGAGTAATGGGCGCGGACGGAGAGCGCGACCACCGCCAGGAGGGCGAGGATCGCGAGCGCCAGCAGCCAGCGAGAGCCCTTCCTCGCCGCCGGATCGCCCGTCGCCGAGCCATTCCCAGACACCTGCGACCTCACCCGACACGGACTTCCCGACCCTAGTCAGCTCGGCCCCAGGCTAGCACCGAACCACCCCCGGATCCGCTGGGCCGCGGGGCGAGCCCTGGATCTGGCTGGGTCGCTACCGCGAGGGGCCAGAGAGCGTGGGCGCAGCCACCGATCCCATCGCCGAGTGGGAGGTCCGAGCCCGGGAGGCTCGAAGCAGGCACACCGCGAGCGCGATCAGCGAGAGATTACGCAGGGCCACGATGGCCATCCCCAGTGGATCGAGCGCCGCGACCGAGGAGAAGAGGTAAGGGAACTCGACCTGCGTCAGCAATGCCACCAGGAAGCCAATTCCGAGCAGCAAGTTAGCCCTCCTGATCTCGAACTCAGTGGCGGCGGCCAGGGCCACCACCGGCATGAGCGCCAGCAGGTACTGGGGGGAAAACACGGGGGTGGCCGCCAAGGAAACCGCGATGGCGAAGGCGATGGCACTGGCCGGACAACGCCTTCCCTGGGCGAAGTGCAGGGTTCCCCAGATCAAGGCCACCACCCCGACCACCGCCACGATCGCCGCCACCCAGGCGACCTGGGGGCCCGAGACCTGGACCGAGGCGAGCCGGCCGGTGTAGCTGGTCAGCCGCAGGAAGGGGTGCAGCAGGTAGCTGATGGTGGCGGACACGCTCTCGATCTCCACCCCGCGATGGACACTGGCGATCGCGGCGCCGACCACCTTGCCCCTGGACCAGACGGCGAACGTCAGCAGCACCACCGCGGCGGGCACGAGCCCCAGCCCCACCGCAGCTGCCCGCTGGCCCAGTCCTTGGTGCCACCGCTCCCCGACCGGCGGCCAGATCGCCCAGACCACCACCGGGAGCGCAGCCACCGCCACGGTCTCCTTGACCAGCGCCGCCAGCGTCACCAGGACCACCGCCAACGTCATCCGCCGACCGCGCAAGGCCAGCGCTGCGCCCGCCAGCGCCAGTCCCTGCAGCCCGTCGACCCGGGTGACCACGATTGGCCCCAAGGCGACCAGCAGCGCCGCTGCGGTCAGGGCCACCGGGAAGGCGATCCCGGCCCGTCGGCAGTACCTCTCCAGCAGCCAGAGTCCTATCCCCAGCAGCACCAGCATCTCGACCGCGAAGCCGAGAGGATAGTCCGAACCAGCCATCAGCGGCGGCACCGCCAGGAGGAGGCTGAGGGGCGGGTAGACGAATACCTGGCGGCTGTCCGGGGCGGTGAGGAAATGAGCTCCATACGGAAGGTGCCCCTGCAGCAGCCCTTGGGCGGCGTGCTCAAAGAAGATGGTGTCTGGGACGGTGGAGCCCACCAGATCGTGGATCGGGAAGAGATGCAGCTCAGTGAGCAAGATGGGGATCAGGGCCACCGCCGCCAAGCTCAGGAAAAGAAGCCGGGCGGCGCGGGTCGCCCCCGACGCCGGGCTCATGAGGCGCGCATCGGTGTCCCGGGCAGCCGTCGGGACTGATCATGAGCCTGCGACGTGGGCGAAGCAGGATTCGAACCTGCGACATCCTCGGTGTAAGCGAGGCGCTCTACCACTGAGCTATTCGCCCCCGCAGCGTCAGGTTAACGGGCGCGGGCCGGGAGCTAGGGGGCCACTCTCTCCCCCCCGCCGAGCTGCTCACCCCGGGGCGGCCACGGTCGCCAACTGCACCGCGGTCTGGATCTCGGCGAGTTCGCTGGAAGCCAGCGACCCGGCGGCCTCGCCGGCGCGCTCCAAGGCCATGGCCAGCACCAGTCCCATGGCGACCAGAAAGTAATAGTTGAAGAAGGCCCACTTGGCGACCAGAAAGATGACCAGCAGCAGCGTTGATCCCAAGTAGAGGGCACTGGGCCAGCTGTGCGCCCGGGCCCGCGCCACCAGCACCAGGGTGCTCGCGCCCACCGCTGGCCACACCCAGACCGGCAGCCAGCTGCCCGTCAGCCTTACGAAGGCCGAGTCGAGGTCGAGGCCCGCCGCCGACGCGGGTAGATGAATGTTCACCAAGAGCGCCGAGTAGACGAAGTTGGCGGGCCCCGCCCACACCGCGAAGGGGATGCAGATGGCGACCGCCACCAGGACGGCGCCCGCGATCTCCCGTCTGGACTGGGACCACCAGATGAAGGGCAGGACCAACAACGGCAGCGCGGTGGGGACAGTGGCCACCCCGACGCCCAATATCAGCACCGCGCTGAGGCGGCGGCGGTCGCGCAGAACCAACCAGAGCGCGATCGCGGCGATCAAATAGATCTCCGTCCAAGCGAAGAGAATCATGAGCGAAAAGAAAGGCAGGGTGAGGCAAAGTGCCAAAGTCCGCCAGGCCTGCTCGCCGCCCCCGTGGCGTCGGGCCAGGATGGTGATCGCGCCCACGAGGGCCACCCACGCCAGCAGGTCGCTGACCCGGATGTCGCCGACCAGCCGGCCCGGAATCGAGAGCAGCAACACCCCGGGCAGGTAGAAGTAGTGCGCCAACGGCAGATGCGGCGTGGTGGTGGGGTAGGCGAGAGCGTAGGGATCCCGGCCCTGGAGGAGCTGCAGAGTGGCCCGCTGGGAGAAAGTGAATACGTCGATGCTGACGTGACCCCAGGTCAGGGCTTTGGCGACCACCACCAGGCTGGAGACGCCAGCCACCAGACAACCGCAGACTCGCGTCGCGGTCCTGCTGGCGGAGATCGCCAGCACGGCGCCGATCCCTCCCACGACTGGGCCTAGAAAATCGAGCGGTCCGGACCCGGCCAGGAATCCGGTGCTCACGGCCCCGAGCAAGGCAGCCAGGCTCCAAACCCAGCCGCTCGCTCGGCCCTGCGCACCGGCTAGGCCCAGCACCGCCAGGACCGCCCCGATCACGATCGCGATCAAAGCGAGAGGCTGGTAGAGGCCAAGGGCGAATGAAGATCCAAAGCCGATTAGGACTACCGCCGCCAGGGCGTACCCCTCCCGGGTGGGTCGAGCCCAGGGCCAGCCGAAGCTCAGCCCAAGTCGTCTCAGCCAGGAGCTAGGGACGATCCCCGCGCCGTAGGGCCCAGGATCGGCCACCGTCAGAGGGGCATGGCTCAGCAGCCGCAGGAGTCGGTGGGCCGCTGCGCTCCCTGGCACCAGCTGGTTGGTCCCGACCGCGCCCTGATCTCGGTCCGGTGCGCGCCGACTCACCCGCCGAGGGTACCCGCTGCCCCGTCGGTACGGCCCGGCACCCCGGTGACGGGTTGATTACAGTGCTACCCGGTACTGAGCCGAGGGGATCTGGAGGGGTTCGTCAGTCTTCGGCCCGGGGCGGGCGCGAGCGCCGGCCCTCGACCTTGGGGGGGAGAACCGTCACCGGATGGAGCAGGTAGACCTCTTGGCCGTTCAGCACTCGCTCCAAGACCGCTGAGGGGCTCTCGTCGGGCAGGGTCACGATGCCGCACAGCTCGAGCTGGCGCCGAACCTCGGGCGGCACGGTGCGCTCCCCTTCCAAGTTGAGCTCTTCCAGCACCTCCAGAACGCGGTCCAACTGCCCCAGGTGGGAGCGCCGATCGGCCCGCTGCGGGCCGCTCTCGCCCTCCCAGCTCAAAGCCGGTACCACCCGGCTTCGCGTCGTCCGCCCCCGCTCTTGGATCGTGCCCACGAATCGGTCGGTAGAAATATGACCGAAGCGAGCCCCGACGTAAATAGGCAGTTTTCCGGTTGCGTCCGAAACACGGGGATCACCCCGCCGGCGCCTGGGCGCGGAGCGCGAGGTCGAGCCCCAGCTCGGCGGCGTCCCCCAGTTCCCAGCGCAAACCGAGGGCATGAGCTACGAACGGGCTGACCAGTTCAGCCAGCGCCTCCGGACGGAGATCGCCGGTAGCTCCGGCGACTTCGAGGGAAGTGGCTCCGCGTCCCGCGATTCCGCAGGGGACGATGAGATCGAAGGCGCTGAGGTCAGTCGTCCCGTTGAGGGAGAAGCCGTGGTAGGTCACCTTACGCCCGCTCAACTTCACTCCGAGGGCCGCTAGCTTGCCCTGGCGGTCCCAGACCCCGGTGTACGGAGGCTCACGAAAGGCATCCACCCCGCGCAGCTGGCAGGCGTCGATCAGGGCCTCTTCAAGCGCTCGCAGGTAGGCGATTCCGTCGATCCCCAGCTGCTCCAGATTGACGATCGGATAGCCCACTAGCTGGCCAGGGCCGTGGAAGGTCACCGACCCGCCCCGGTCAACCTCGAAGTACTCCGCCCCGCCGGCCCGCAGACCAGACTCCCCCTGGAGCAGATGCTCGGGCTTGCCGCCTCGGCCCATCGTGTAGACGGGAGGGTGCTCCATGAGCAGAAGCAAGTCCTCCTCGAGCCCGCCCTGAGCCCTCTGGTCCGCCAACCGGCGTTGCCAATCCCAGGCCGCCTGGTACGGCACCCTTCCACACCACACCACTTTGAGCGGGGGGCGCCAGACACCGGCCACAGCTAGGGGCCCCCGGACCCAATCGGCGTGGCGCCGGCTCCCGCCAAAGCCTGCTGATGGGCGTGGTAGGAACTGCGCACCAAGGGACCGGATTCGACGTGGGCGAAGCCGAGCGCCATGCCGTACTCGCGCAGCTCCGAGAACTCCTCTGGCCGCCAGAAACGGTCGCAGCGGATGTGCTTCAAGGAGGGCCGCAGGTATTGGCCAATGGTCACCAGCCCGACCCCGTGCTGGCGCAGGTCGACCAAAACTTGCTTGACCTCCTCCATGGTCTCGCCCAGTCCGACCATCAGCCCGGACTTGGTCTGGGAGCCGGGACGCATCTCACCCGCGCGGCGCAGCACGGTGAGCGAGCGCGGATATAGCGACTTGGGCCGGACCCGGGGAAAGAGCCGGCTGACGGTCTCGATGTTGTGGTTGAACACCTCCGGCCGAGCGGCCATCACCGTGGCGATGCTGGCCTCAGACCCCTTGAAGTCAGGGGTCAACACCTCGACCTGGCAGCCTGGCACCCGCTCGTGGATTGCCTCGATGGTCCTGGCGAAGATGGCCGCGCCGCCATCGGGGAGGTCGTCACGGTCCACCGAGGTGATCACCGCATGCTTCAGCCCCATCTCGGCCACCGCGTCGGCCACGCGGCCCGGCTCTTCGAGATCCAGCCCGTTCGGGCGACCCGATGTCACCGCGCAGAAGGCACATGCCCTAGTGCAGACATCGCCTAGGATCATGAAGGTGGCCGTGCCGTAGCTCCAGCACTCGCCGATGTTGGGGCAGCGGGCTTCCTCGCAGACGGTGTGCAGCCGCTTGCGCCGCATGATTTGATCCAGTTCCTGATAGCGGCCCCCCACCGGCATCTTGACCGTCAGCCAGCTGGGTCGCCGCTCCATGCCACTGGGCAGGAGCTGCTGCCACATGGGTCGTCCGTCTCCCACCGGACCGCGACCGGGCACCAGATCGGGCCGGCGATCTGGGACCATCGGCAGACTCACCCGGGGCCCGACCGTCCGTGGCGACGGGGTGCTTTCCACCACGCAATCCTAATGCCGCCGCCGAGAGGGGCCCGCCGCCGCCTCCGCTGACTCAGAACAGCGCGCTGTCCGGGGTGACTGCCTCGAGAGAACTCTTCACCGCGTGCAGGAAGCGGGCGGCGGCAGCGCCGTCGTTGATCCGGTGGTCGAAGCTGAGGCAGAGATTCATGATCGGGCGGATCGCGATGCCATCGCCCGTCACGACGGGGCGGCGCACCACCGCGTCCATGACCAGAATTCCCGCCTGCGGCTGATTGATGATGGCCTGGGACATGACCGTGCCCAGAGCTCCGGCGTTGTTGAGGGTAAAGGTGCCACCCTCCACGTCCTCTAGGCGGGCCTTGCCCTGCCGGGCTCGCTCGATCAGAGTGCCGGCCGCTTGCGCGAGGCCGGCCACGCTGTACCGATCGGCTCCTCGCACGACCGGGACGATCAACCCATCTCCCACTGCCACGGCCAGCCCCAGATTGATCTCGGTACCAAGCAGGATCGCGTCCTCCTCGAAGACCGCATTCATGGTCGGCACTGCCCGCAGCGCCAGGCAGGTGGACTTCATGCCGAAGTGGAGGAAGCTGAGATCGATGCCGGTCGAGGCCTGGAACTCGACCCGACGTGCAGCCCGAGCCGCCGCCACTCCGCTCATGTCCACCTCGACCATCGTCCAGGCGTGGGGCGAGTTCCGCCGGCTGCGCACCATGTGCTCGGCGATGGAGCGCCGCATCGGGGACAGTGGGATTCGAGACCCCGGCAGCGCCGGCTCAGCGACCCCAGGACGCGGCGCCGGAGGAGCGGAAGGTGCCTTGTCGAGCGCCGCTTTCCCAGACTCCAACACGAGCATCACGTCGCGTTTAGTGATCCGGCCCTGGAACCCGGTGCCGGTTACTTGGGTGAGGTCGAGCGAGTGCTCGTCGGCCAGCGCCTTCACGGCCGGGCTGATGAAGCTGGCTGACCCTGTCGGCGCGGCCACTGGCGCCCCGCCAGCCTCCGGCGCCTCCGGTTCCGCGGGCCGGTCGGCACCCACGACAACCCCGGTGGGCGAGTTGGCGGTAGCTGCCTCGTTTTGCACGGCCACCGCCGGGGCCACCTCGGGCTCCTGGTCCGCAGGGGATTCCTCGGTAGCCCCTTCCAAAGTGCAGATGGGTTCCCCGACGGACAACCTCTGGCCCTCGGAGGCGAGGATCTCGCCCACCGTGCCCGCCGCCGGGGCCGGCACCTCGGCGGTGACCTTGTCGGTGATCACCTCCACCAGGGACTCGAACCGCTCCACCTTCTGGCCGGGTTGGACCAGCCAGGTGCCGATCGTCCCCTCGGTGACCGACTCGCCCAGCTGGGGCATTTTGACGGTGAGCGTCATGACCTCTTCTTACCTCTTCGGCCGCCTCAGTAGGCGGCCAACTCCCTCAGCTTGGTCTCGATCTTTTGAGGCCCGAGGCAGTAGACCTCGGCCAGGGACTCGGCGAAAGGAATGGCCGGGATCTCCGGACCGCCGATCCGCATCACCGGTCCATCCAGCGCCTGGAAGCACTCCTCGGCGACCAGGGCCGCCACCTCGGCCCCCACGCCGACAGCTAGGTTGGCCTCGTGCGCGACCAGCACCTTCCCGGTCCTGGTTGCGCTCTCCACGATCAGTTCGCGATCGAGCGGCCGGACCGTGCGCAAGTCCACCACCTCCACCTCAATGTCGTCCTGGCTGAGGATCTCGGCAGCTGTGACCACCTCGTGCACGGTGGCCCCGTAGGTGAAGCAGCTGATGTCGCCGCCTGGCCGCACAATCCGGCCCCGACCGATAGGCACCAGGTATTCCTCATCGGGCACCTCCTGGCGCATGGAGCGGTAGAGGCCCTTATGTTCGAAAAAGCAGACCGGGTCCGGATCGCGGAGCGCCGCCAGGAGAAGGCCTTTGGCGTCGTAGGGATTGGAGGGCAGGACCACTTTGAGCCCCGGGACGTGGGCGAAGAGCGCCTCCAGCATCTGCGAGTGGTAGAGAGCGCCATGAACATGGACCCCGCCCCCGCAGGGGGCCCGGACCACCATCGGGCAACTCCACTCGTTGTTGGAGCGATAGCGGATCTTGGCCGCCTCACTGATCAACTGGTCCATCGCCGGGGGGATGAAGTCCAGAAACTGGATCTCGGCCACCGGGCGCAGCCCGGCTAGGGCACAGCCAATCGCGACCCCGACGATCGACGCCTCGGCGAGTGGGCTGTCGATGACGCGCTCCCCGCCAAACTCCTGGAAGAGCCCTAGGGTGGCTCCAAAGACCCCACCCTTGACCCCCACGTCCTCACCCATGACGATCACCCGATCATCCCGGCGCATTTCATCGCGAAGAGCGTCGCGGACGGCCTCCACGTAGGTGATTTCCGGCACTAGTCGGCCTCGCCGTAGACGTGGAGGAGCGCGGTCTTCGGGTCTGGCGCGGGGGCCTGGTCCGCCTCTTCCTGGGCTTCGTCGATCAGCTTCTGGCACTCCTGGCGGATCTGCTCGGCGTCGCCGTCGGCCAGGATTGAACTCGACTCCAGATCGGCTCGGAATCGCTCCAACGGGTCGTGCCGCCGCATCTCCTCCAGGTCGTCGGCGCTGCGGTAGCGGCGCTGGTCATCGTCGCTGCTGTGCGACTGTAGCCGGACGCAGGCCGCCTCCAGCAGGGTAGGCCCACCGCCCCGCCGGGCGCGGTCCACCGCCTCACTGGCGGCCCGGTAGACCGCCAACACGTCACCGCCGTCCACCGATTGGCCAGGCATGCCGTAGCCAGCCGCGCGCTCCGCGACGTGCTCAACCGCCATCTGGAGCGACTGGGGCACGCTGATAGCGAATGCGTTGTTCTCGACCAGGAAGACCACCGGCAGCTTGTGGATGGCTGCCCAGTTGAGACCTTCGTGCCAGTCGCCCTCGCTGGTCCCACCCTCGCCTACCGTGGCCACCACCACGCGATCCTCACCTCGGTACTTGAAGGCTTGGGCCACCCCGACGGCGTGCAGGATCTGAGTCGCCACCGGACTGCCCCCAGTGACAATGTTGTGGCGCCGCGAGGAATAATGCGCGGGCATCTGCCGCGCCCCGCTGTTGGGGTCTCCGGCCTTGGCCAGAGCCGCCAGCAACTGGTCCCGGGGCTCCATGCCCATCACCAGCACCAAGGTGATGTCGCGATAGTACGGAATGATCCAGTCGTAGTCTCGACGCAGCGCGTACCCGACCCCGACCTGGGCTGCCTCGTGCCCCTGCCCCGAGATCGCGAAGGGAGCCCGCCCCTGCCGGTTGAGGACGAGCACCCGCTGGTCGAGGAGGCGGCCGAGGAGCATGTCACGGTACATCGCCCGCAGCCGGTCGCGGGTGAGCCCGGCCACTCCCACCGGCGCCGACTCGGTCAGTGCCATCGCTTGCCTGCCTCCGTCAAGTTGCCCGGACCCGCGCCATCCTAGCGCTGCCATCAATCGAGGCTAGTGGTCGAAGTCGTGCCGACCTTGGTCAGGTTGCCAGCGAGCGCCGGACTCCTACAAAACTGCCAACTGAACCCAGCGCGCCGCCGGCGACGATCAGGGCCAGCACGGTTAGGGCCGCGAACCGGGCCCCGATCCCTAGGGCCAGACTATGCCCGCCCCCGAACCCAAATCCCACCCCGAGCAGGATCACCGAGGCCACCAGGGCCGAGATTACCCCCACGATGACCCCTTCCAGCACGAACGGCCAGCGGACGAACCAATCGGTGGCTCCCACCAGTTTCATGATCTCGATCTCGCGGCGGCGCACATAGGCGGCCGTCCGTACCGAGATGGTGATGATGACCAGAGCCACCGCGCCGACCACGCCCACCACGAGACCCCCACCCAACTGGGCCACGAAGATGTAGCGCTCCAGGCGGGGGATCACGTCGGCGTTGTAGTCGGTGGGATGGGGCCCACTGTCCAGGATCGCCGAGGTTCTCACTGCCCGGTTGAGCTCGGATACGGCCTTGATATTCCTCAGGTGAAAGTTGATTGACGCAGGCAGGGGGTTGCCCGCCCCGGACTTCTCCAAGAGGTTGATCGCTTGGGTGAGGCCCAAGCTGCTGCCGGCCTGGCGAGCCGCCTGGTCTTTGTTCTCAAACGTCGCCTGGGCGACCGTGGCGTGATTGTCCAGGCTATGCTCCAGGTTCACCTCGCTGGCGAAGGCGACGTGGTCGGCCATGAATACCTTCAGCACCGATGCCTGCGACTCCTCGGTGTGGAGCACGCCGTCAAGCGCGTGCACCACTACCACCGCCACCCCGGCGCCTAGGAGAGTGAGGGTGATGGTCAGGACACTGGCCACCGCGATCCCCCGATTGCGGAGGATGTTCTGGAACGCCACCCGACTCACGAACTTGAGCGCGGGGATGGGGTTCACAGGATGGCATCCCCGTCGCGCAGGTAGGCCCCCTCGGCCTCATCTCGGACAATCCGGCCGTCCTCGATGGCCAGCACCCGGCGCCGGCAGAGATCGACCACCTCACGGTTATGGGTGGCCATGACTACCGTGGCGCCACGGTGATTGATCTGCTGCAGCAGCTGGACAATGCCCCACCCCGCATCGGGGTCCAGGTTCCCAGTTGGCTCATCGGCAAGGAAGATCCGAGGCCGATGCACCAGCGCACGCGCGATGGCGACCCGCTGCTGCTCACCCCCTGAGAGCTCGGTGGGGAAAGCGCTGAGCTTGTCCTCTAGGCCGACGATGTAGAGCGCCTCGCCCACCTTTTCTCGGAGATGGGGCCGACCAGGGTCGGTGACCTGGATGGCGAAGGCCACGTTCTGCTCCACGGTGAGGCTCGGCAGCAGCTTGAAGTCCTGGAAGACGATGCCCATCTTGCGCCGGAGCCGCGGCAGATGGCGGTGCTTGAGTCGAGCCAGGTCCTGACCCTCCACCAGCACGTGGCCCTGGGTCGCACGCTCCTCGCGAATCAGGAGCCTGATCACAGTAGATTTTCCCGCGCCGCTGGCGCCGACCACGAACACGAAATCGCGGGGTCGGACCGTGAACGATGCGTCCCGGATCGCCGCCTGACCGTTGGCGTAGATCTTGGTGACCTTCTCGAAGACGATGATCGGCGGCTCGCTTCGGGAGAGATCGGTGCTCTTGGCACCGGCGGTGACGACCGGTGCGGGCGGGCGGGTGGAAATCGACATCAGGGGAGGCTTGGTCCTCGTGCCAGGCGGACTGGCAGCCGACGGGCGGACCCCCAAGTGGGAGAGTGGTGAAGCCCTTGGCCGTTCTTCGAGTTTGGCCCGAGTATACCTGGCGTGCGCGCAAATCGGAGCGCCTGACCGTGTCGCTAACCCCGGGCCCTGCCCAATCGCCGGTTGAGCCACCGCTCTGAGGCCGCTGGCGCGAGCGTCGCGGGAGTTGCTCCGCGCAGTTCCGCCTGCCCTAAGCGTCGCCGGACTCCTTCTCTCGTTCGGTGGCTTCCTTGCGTAGGTAAGCCTCGATGAATGGATCGATCTCGCCTTCTAGCACTGCGTCCACGTTGCCCACCTCCAGCGAGGTGCGGTTGTCCTTGACTAGGGTGTACGGCTGCAGTACGTAAGAGCGGATCTGGTTGCCCCACTCGGGAGAGATGACGTCGCCTTTGAGGTCGGCCAGGTGGTCCAAGCGTTGGGCCTGCTGATAGCTCAGCAGCCGGGAGCGCAGGACCCGCCACGCGGTCTCCCGATTCTGCTGCTGGGAGCGTTCGTTCTGACAGGTCACCACGATCCCAGTGGGTATGTGGGTGAGGCGCACCGCCGACGAGGTCTTGTTGACGTGCTGCCCTCCCGCACCGGAGCTCCGATAGACATCGACGCGCACATCTTTCTCGTCCACCTCGACCTCAACTTCGTCAGGAATCTCCGGATAAGCCTCGACCAGGGCGAAGGCGGTGTGGCGACGGTGGGCGGCGTCGAAAGGACTGATGCGCACCAGCCGATGCACTCCTTTTTCAGCCCGAAGCTGGCCGTACGCGTGCTTGCCGCTGACCCGCACCGTGGTGCTTTTGAGACCCGCCTCCTCCCCCTCGGTCTGATCCAAGAGCTGGGTCTCCATTCGATGCTTCTCCGCCCATTTGAGGTACATCCGGAGCAGCATCTCGGTCCAGTCTTGAGCGTCGGTGCCCCCCGCTCCCGCGTGCAACGACAGCAGGGCCGGGTATTCCGAGTACGGGTCTTGGTACAGCAACTCCAACTCGCGGCGGTCCAGCTCCTTCTCGATCGCGGCGAGCTCGGTACTCACTTCCTCCACCCCCGAGGCATCTTCGTCCAGCAACTTTGCGAGCTCGGCGGCATCCTGCGCCCTTTGGGCCAGCGCGGAGAGTTCCTGGAGCTCGCCCCGCAACCGGCTTAGCTCCTGCGATGCCTGCTGCGCCCGAGTGGGGTCGTCCCAGGCCCCAGGCCGCCCCAGCTCCTGCTCTAGGAGCTCAGCCCGGGCCTGCTTGCCGTCGAAGTCAAAGATGCTCCTTGAGCTGCACCGACCGGCGTTGAAGTGCTGCCGCCGCTTCGCTCAAGTCACTCATCAGCCTTGGAGTGTACCGGGGTCGCTCGGACAAGATCCGTCCAACCTCTCCTCCAGGAAGTCGGCCGGCCTTCACCCCCTCGATCTGGCGCGATCCCGGATTCGCGACGCAGACGTCACCCCCGCCCACCAGCTCGGTGCCGATAATCCGGGCATGTCGTCCGAGGCCAGCGGGCCAGCAATGGTCCGGGACCGTCTGGTCGATCTGCAGCTCCATGTCAGCGGGATTCGGGCGGTGGGCGTTGGGATCATCGCTTACCTCGGGGTCACGCTCCTACTGTTCCACTTGCTCTGGTCTGGGGGCGGCGGCATCGTCGGGTTCCCGCCGGACAATGAACAGCACGTCTGGGAATTGGGCTGGTGGGCATTCGCCTTGACGCATGGGATCAACCCCTTTTTCACCAACTATTTGACCCCGCCCGGACACCCGATCGATCTCATGTGGAACAACACGACACCATTGTTGGCCCTCATGGCACTGCCACTCACCCTGCTCGCCGGACCAGTGGCCTCTTTCAACGTCCTGCTGATTGGGGCAATGTGGCTGACCGCCACATCTACGTTCCTGTGCTTGCGGAGTTTTTGCAGCGATCGCCGGGCCGCCTGGGCCGGGGGTCTGCTGTTTGGCTTCTCTCCGTTCATGTTGATCAATGTCAGCTCCGGCCGGCTGCCATGGACGTCGCTCTACCTGCTGCCGGTCTTCCTGTTGCTCTTCTGGACGCTCATCGTCAAGCGACGGGGTCCACGGTGGCGGCTCGGCCTAGCCACCGGAGTCACCGTCGCCGCCCAGTTGCTTCTGAGCGAGGAATTGCTCAGCACCACCTTTCTGATAGCGGCCTTGATGGCGATTCTGCTCGCTCTCGTCCACCGGGATCGGGTAATCGCCACGCTCCGATATGCCGGACCACCGCTGGTGCTGGGGGCGGCCGTGGCCTTGCTGATCTGTGGTTACCCCTTATTCATGCAGTTTGCCGGTCCGGGTCACGCCATCCACGGCACCGTGGTTCCAGTCCAGCATTACGTCAGCGGCCTGCTCGCCCCGCTGGTGCCCACGAATTACCAGATGCTCCACTTGAGCACGTTTTTCGATGGACTGCTGCGCCTCGAGGAGGCGGATGGCTTTTCCGCCGCCTACCTCGGAATACCGCTGGTCGCCTTGGTGGTCTACATGGCAATCCGCCAGTACCGCGATCCGATCACTAAGTGGGCACTGGTGCTGATGTCCGTTGCATTTGTCCTCAGCATGGGTTCGCAGCTCTACGTTGCGGGCACCCCCTCCGGGATTCCTCTGCCCTGGGATCTATTGCACCGGCTCCCTTTGCTTTCGCTCGCCGCCCCCGGCAGACTGGCCGTGTTCGTCTACCTCGCTCTAGCCGTGGTCATCGTTCGATTCGGGACACTCGAGTGGCCCGGTTTGGGACGCCCGCTGCGCCTGCTCCTAGTAGTGGCAACGCTGATCACCCTTGCGCCTGCTGGGGCGATTCCGGTAGAGCCGCTCCTGACTCCTCCCTTGTTCCGCCCGGACGCGGCCCAGGGAGCGTCGCTGCATGGCATGGTCGCCTTGGTTCCCCCACCGGTCGGGAGCGCCCTGCCTCAAGACAGCAGCATGGTCTGGCAGGCGGAAGATCAGTTCCGATTCAAGATGCCGTGGGGCGACATCATCCAGGCCTCGAAGGGGAACGACGCCCGGCTGACGGCCAAGTCGGCGCTAGGCACCAGTCTGATATTGCTGGAGGAGGGGGGAAGGCCTCGCATCGATATTCGGTCATTAGTCAAAATGCGCGCCGAGCTGCGCCAGTGGGAAGTGTCTGCAGTGGTGGTGGGTCCCACGTCCGACCGGGCACAGATCGTCCAGCTACTGAGGGAGGTGCTGGGTACCGGTCCTGAGCTGGTGGGTGGAACAGACCTCTGGCGGCTGCCGTCCCCGAACACGTCCTGAGCTCAGACCCACCCAGAGGGGCGTAGCTAATCGCGTGCGCCCTTCTGGCACAGAAACTGCCCTTAGCGAGGGCCAGGCCACAATCAGGACTCTCGCTCATCCCCACGCCTCTCATCCGCAGATCGCCGGCAGGGCTTGACGTCCTCGACGAAGTGAGCGTCAGATCACTGTTGCGGGAACCGCCAGGGCGCGCCGCCATGACCCCCGAGCACACAAGCGAAAGCGCCAGGGGCTGGGCCAGTTCGCGCCCCGTCCCGAGCACCCGCGGCGGAAAGCTGCCGAGTTGCGACCCGACCGTCACCGCCAGGTCCCCTATCCGCCTTGGATAATCGCCAGATGCGGCCCCCGGCGGGAGCGTTCAGATTGCCCCTCGAGGGGCTCCGTCACTCCGCTGTCAGGCGGCAACCGCTGACCCGTGAGGGCGCCCTGCTGCTCTCACTCTTCACTTTGAACTCAGCCCTGATCAGCCATGCCGGCTACGTCAGCGACCTGGCGGTGATCGGTCTGGGCGCGACTGTCGGCCTGTTGCTCATTTGCCGCTCACTGCCCAGCGGACCGCCTCCGACCTGGCTCTGGGCCGCCGTCGTAGCCGGATTGGGGCTCTCTGTGTTCCTCGCCAATTTCAGCAGCTGGCCGCAAGGGTGGCCGGTTTGGATCTTCGTGATCGGGGCCCTGGCAGCGGCCGGCTTGATCGCGACTGGCCACCACCGGGCAGCGCTGGCGATCGGAGCCCTAGCAGGTCTCACCTTCCTGGCGGTGTGCTGGCGGTGGGATCCTTCCCAAATCGATGTGCTATACGGGCTTCGCTCAGCGGGTCACGCGCTCCTGGATGGCCGCAACCCCTACCTGGCGCTCCACCTGTCCACCACCCTGGGCAGCCCCCGGCTAGTGCATTTCACCTACGGTCCGGTAGTGGCCGCCCTAGCCGCCGGGGGTCTGCTCTTCGGCGACCCGCGGGTGATCTCCGCGCTGGCAGCGGCGGCACTGGCGGCAGCCCTGTACCAGCTGGCCCGCTCCCGCAGCGACGGATGGCAGCTGGCGGTGACGGTCTGCGTCACGCCGCTGATCATCGCGATGGTGATCAACGCGTGGCCCCTGCTCACAGTTGTCGCAGGCATCGCCTGGTGGCTGGTGCTGCGCCGCCGACATCGGGTAGCCGCCATCATCGTGCTCGGGCTGACCATGGGCTGCGTTCCGGTCCAGGCGGGTCCTTTGCTGTTAGTTCTGTTCCTGCGCAACCGCCGTCAGATGACGGAAATCCTCGCCGCCGCGGGTATCGGGCTGGTGATCGTCGCCGCCTTTGCACTGTGGACCGGAATCTCTCGCTATTGGTACTACACCATCGGCATCCACTTCAATGGGACAGTCGGTCGAGGGTCGCTCTCGCTGGCGGGAATCCTCTCCCTCATCGGCCACACCCACCTGCCTGGATTCCTCGGGATTGCTGTGGGGGCGCTGGCCGTTGCCTGGGTCATCTATCGCCCGACTCCCGGACTCGGAGGCGCGCTCACTGACGCTGCCATGGTCACAATCGTGGCCATGTTCTTTGCCAAATTCGCCTTTATCGATTACTATTTCGTCGCTTTTGCCGCGGTGGGGCTGGCCATCGCAGCCGGGTCAGTCGCCTTTGACGAGGCTCCAGCACGACCGCACCCGGGAGACGACGAAGTCGCGCGACGAGTTGAGCCGGAGCCCGGGGGGGCGCCCCCGGATCAGCCGCCGCCGCGGGCACGATCCAGGCTAGTCGAGCCTTCGCCAGTTAGCCGCAGCGGCTAAGGCCCCGTAGATTCGGCTGACAAGGCGACCCCTGCCGTTCAAGCGCTCGCCCCGTGGCATCGCTTGTACTTGCGCCCCGATCCGCAGGGGCAGAGCGCGTTGCGGCTCACCGGCGGCACGGCGCCCGGGCGCTGGTCGGGACGGTTGGCGCCGGGGGACTCCGCTTCGGCCGAGTCCGCTCGAGAAGTGGTCGGCGAGGCTGGCACGGTGTCGGAGCCTATGGCCGTGCTGGGGCCCGCTTCGGGATGAACTGCAACTCCCTCCAGCGGCGCGGCCTCCGCCGGAGTCACCTGGATCTCCGCATGAAAGAGGTAGCGGACGATTTCCTGCTTGAGCGACTCCTGGAAGGATTGGAAGGCTGAGAAGGCTTCCGATTTGAACTCCACTAGGGGATCCCTCTGGCCCAGCGATTGCCAGCGAATGTCGTCCTTGAGGTGCTCCAAGGTGGTGAGGTAATCGGCCCAGCGCTGGTCGATCAGCTGCAGCATCAGCTGGGTCTCGGCGATCCGCACCACGTCCTCGGTATAGAGCGCCTCTTTCGCCGCGTACAGACGCTCTGCCTCCTTCATCAGGGTGTCGGTGACCTCCTCGGGGCTCTCCCCAAGCTGCTCTAGTTCGACCTCCTCCGCGGGCGGGAAGGGGAACAGGTAGCACAAGCGCACCCACAGCCCGTCCAAGTCCCATTGGGCTTGGTGGCGCCCGGGGCAGTAGAGCGCGATCAGGTCTCGGATCACCTCCCCGGTCCATTCGTTGAGATTGTCCCGGGTGTCCACCCCCTCCAGAATCCGGTCCCGCTCCGCGTAGACGATCGCGCGCTGCATGTTGACTACGTCATCGAACTCGACCACGTAGCGGCGGCTGTCAAAGTTGGCGCCCTCGACGCGCGACTGCGCGGACTCAATCTGACGACTCACCAGCCCCGACTCGATAGGAATCTCCTCGTCGAGCCCGAACCGCGACATCAGACCCCGCATCCTCTCCCCCCCGAAAACCCGCATCAGGTCATCTTCGAAGGAGAGGAAGAACCGGCTCTCGCCGGGATCGCCCTGGCGGCCCGCCCGGCCCCGTAGCTGGTTGTCGATCCGCCGCGACTCGTGCCTCTCGGTGCCCATGATGTAGAGCCCGCCGAGGTCTTGGACTCCGTCCCCCAGTACGATGTCGGTTCCGCGACCCGCCATATTGGTCGCGATCGTCACCGCCGCCCGCTGTCCGGCGGCCGCCACCACTTCGGCCTCCCGCTCGTGCTGCTTGGCGTTGAGGACTTCGTGCACCACACCGCGCTTCTCCAACAGGCGGGAGAGACGCTCGCTCTTCTCGATGCTGACCGTGCCGACCAGCACCGGCTGGCCCTTCCGGCAGCGCTCCTCGACCTCATCCGCGATGGCGTTGAACTTGACCTCCTCGGAGCGGAAGATTAGATCTGGTTCGTCGAGCCGCACCATGGGCCGGTTGGTGGGGATCGGCACCACCTCAAGCCGGTAGATCTTGTGAAACTCCTCGGCCTCCGTGATGGCGGTTCCAGTCATCCCAGCCAGCACCTCGAAGGTGCGAAAATAATTTTGGAAGGTGACGGTGGCTAGCGTCCGCTGCTCCTGCTGCACCTTGACGCCTTCCTTGGCTTCGATCGCCTGGTGAAGGCCGTCCGACCAGCGGCGACCGGGCATGGTGCGTCCGGTGAATTCGTCGACGATAATGACTTCACCGTCCCGCACGATGTACTCTCGGTCTCTCAAGTACAGGGCGTGCGCCCGCAAAGCTTGATTGATGTGGTGCGCCTCCTCCACATGTTCGATGTCATAAATGTTAGAGACGCCGGTCATCCGCTCGATCTTCTCGACGCCCTCGTCGGTGAGACTGCCGGACTTGGTCTTCTCGTCGATGGTGAAATCGACTTCGGGGGTAAGCCGGGGGATCAGTCGCGCATATTGGTAGTATTTTTCTGCTGATTCCTCACCCAGACCGCTAATGATTAGCGGGGTGCGGGCCTCGTCGATGAGGATCGAGTCGACCTCGTCGATGATGGCGTAGTAGCGATCTCGCTGCACCTTTTGGTCGAGGGAACGAGCCAGGTTGTCGCGAAGGTAGTCGAATCCCATCTCGTTGTTGGTGGCGTAGACCACATCGGCCTGATATGCCTCGCCGCGAGAGACCGGCCGCAGGTGGCGGAGCCTTTCGTCGCTGTGCTGATCATCAGTGTAGTCAGGGTCATAGAGCAGCGATTGGTCGGGAATGATCACGCCGACCTGCATGCCCAGCGCGTGGAACAAAGGGGCGTTCCAGCCGGCATCGCGGCGGGCCAGGAAATCGTTGACGGTGACCAGGAAGCAGCCTCGCCCGGTTAGGGCGTTGAGATAAAGCGGGAGCGCAGCCACCAGGGTCTTCCCCTCCCCGGTCTTCATCTCGGCGATCTTCCCCTGGTGGAGCACGATGCCCCCCAGGCACTGCACATCAAAGGGGCGCATCCCCAGGTTGCGCTGGGCCGCCTCGCGGGCGACGGCGAAGGCCTCGACCAACAGGTCGTCGAGGCTCTCCCCCTGCTCCAAGCGGCCCTTGAACTCGTCTGTCTTAGCCTGCAACTCGGGGTCGGAGAGAAGCTTGAACTCCTCGCCGATCTCGCCGATCTCGGCTACCTCGCCGGTATGCCGGCGCACCTCGCGGCGGGTGGGGTCGTAAATCCGGCTGAAAACACTCATGGCGCAGAGAAATTATGCCCCGCTTGCCGGTTGGGCAATCCTCAGCGCCGCCGGCTCTTCGAAGTAGGCGGGGCCAGTGCCGGCCCCGCCTACCTCCATCCAGCAAGTGCGGGCACCCTCCACTACCAAGATCAGCACCGCGACCGGAGTGAGGCCGACCGTTAAGAGATGAAAGCCCTCGATCGGTGGGAGCATCGCCAGTGCCAGCACGCAGAGGCCGGCTCCGAAGCCGGTCAGGCGGATCTCGGTCCGCCAGTACCAAACCCCAACGGCGAGGAGGGCCAGCAGCAGGAGGCCGAGGGACCAGGGGACCACCTCGGCCGGCCAGATCAGCAAGAACAGCGCCATCGTTGCCGCGGAGAGGCCGAGACCAAGACCGTGCACTCGGCGCGCATCGCGGCCCACGGTCAGCATGAACAGAGGTAGGAGCAGCAGGTCATCATTGGGGTGGGCATAGGGAATCGCCAGCAGCCAGACCCCCACGGGTAGGGCCACCGCCCAGGTGACCCGGCCCACCGGACTCACTCGCCGCCAATCCGGAGAGATCATCATCCACACGGCGAAGACCGCCATCGAGGTGAAAGCAAGCGCGATCAGGCCGAGTGTGGCGGGAGCCGTTAGGCCCGTCCCCAGGTGCCAGGAGGAGGGCGCCGCCACGAGCAGTCCAGGGAGACCGGCGAGATCGGGCTGCTGAGTGCCGACCCCACCCCCGAAGACCCCTAGTTGATGCCACCAGGAGGCCAGCAGAGACCAGCTGCTGAGCGCGAACAGCGCCGCCACCAAGAGGAACCCGGCCGCGAAGTGCAGGGCTTTGCGCCGGTCCGGCCAGAGGGCTAGGAACATGAAGATGGGGACTGGCCACAGCAAGCTGGGTTTGAGCAGGGTCACGGCAAGCACACACCCCGCCGCCAGGCTGCGCTCGTGCCAGGCCAGCAGCATCGATCCCGCTAGCGCGGCGAACAGCAGGGCGTCGAACTGGCCGGAGAGCAGGCCCAGGAGCCCGATCCAGGACACGATCACCGACGCCGCCAGGATGCTGGTGTGACGCCACCCCAGGTCCCGGGCCAAAAGGGTAAGGGTGATCACCCCGAAGACCACGCTCAGCGCCGTGACGATTCCATAACTGGGCCAGAACGGAAGCTTTGAAAGCGGCACTAGGAGCCAGGCGGTGATCGGCGGATCCACGAAGGTGTCCAGGACCGGGTTGAGGCTGGGATAGGCGTGCGCCGCCTGCTCCGCGGCCTGGAGGGGCCCCAGATGGTAGGGATTGACGCCCCGGCCGATCAGCTCAGCGGCTGCGTAGAAGACTCGGTAGTCGTCGGCCAGACCGGCGGGACGAGGGGGAATCTCGTGGAATACCGCAAAGACGGCCAGCCCCAGCGCGCAGCCCAGAGTGACGGCCAGAATCAGCCATCTCAGCCTCCTGCCTCGGTTGCCGAGCAACTCCTCCAGGCTCCCCGTCTCGGGTTCGACGGTCACCGCCGGCTCACTCCACGCTCAGCGCCGCCACCGGATCAAGGTTGCTGAGCTGCCGGGCCGGGATCAAGGCGGCAAGGAGGATGGCCACCACCACCGCCGCCACTACCACCAAGATCAGCAGGCCCGGAATTTGGAAGGTCAGCGGGAGGGCTGCCGAAGTGGCCGCATGGACCTCAGGAGCGATCAGGCCAATCCCGACCGCGATCCCCACCGCGCAGCCAGCAAGCGCGGTGGCCAGGGCCTCCCCCAACACGGCGCGACGCGTCGCCGCCCGGCTCAGGCCCACCACCCGGAGCAGCGCCATGTCCCGGGTGCCCTCTCGGGCCCCGAGCACGACCGTGTTGACAGCCGCCAGGACAGCGATCACCACTCCCACCAGTGCGAGCGCCGACAGGGCAGCGATGTCGTGCTGGACGCCCAGGTCCACCCCTTGGCGCACCGAGGAGATCGTCTCTTCCTCCATCCCGTAGCGAAAGGCGGCCAGCGCTACCGCGTGTTGGAGATCGCCAGTTCCGCTCAACTGCAACTGGAGAAGGCTGAAACCGTCAGCAGCCGCGCCGAAGTCCTTCCCAGCGATGGCACTGTCAACCACCACCGACTCCTCTCCGGCAGGTCCGGGCAGAGTATGGGCGACCACCCCTACGACTCGGAAGGTTCCGGCTCCCGTCGTCGTGATCACCTTGATCTTGGAGCCGACCGGGTTGTGGAGCGTGTCGGCGAGCTCCAGGGGAAGCAAGACCCCTCTCCCCGATATCACCTGGGCTAGCGCCGACGCCCGATTGCCATGCACGAACTGAAGTGCGCCAGTAATGCCGTAGGCAGTGGCTGAAGTAGCCGCCAGGGATACCGCTTCGTGGCCCACCCTGCCCGCCACGAAGCGGACCGGGGCGGAGGCCACGACCGTCGTGTTCGGGCTTTTAGCTGAAATCGCCGACAGCACCTGGTTTTCCACTTTCTGGCTTTGAACTACCGGGCTGACGAGGAGGTACTGGCCCACGAAGAGGTGGTTGACCCAGACCTGGCCAGCGGTCAGCGCGGCTCCGGAGAGCCCCACCAGGCCGATGGCGGTCGCCACACTGACGAAGAGGGCCGCCAGGGCCAAGGAAGTGCGGGTCGGTCGGGTGCGCCCCCGCGCGGAGATCGCTGCCACCGGAGTGCCGACTAGCGGGGCCACGACCGCGCTCAAAAGGCGTACCAGGTGGGGACCGGCCCACGCCAAAATGGCACAGATGGCCACGTAGGCACAGGCGGCGCCTAATCCGACCCCCAGCGCCCCTCCGTTCCTAAAGAAGTAGTAGGCGCCGATGACTCCCAGCAGCAGCAGCGGGAGCGGCAGAGCTAGCCCCCGGCCCTGCCGCAGTCTCGCGGGCCGGACCGCTACCAGCGGTTGGATCCGAGCGGCCTGGAAGGCCGGCAACGCTGCCGCTAGGACCCCCAGCAACACGACCAAGAGAAAGGCGGCCACTGTCCAACCAGGATCGGCCTCAATGTGCGGCTCCGGGCTGACCCCGGCAGGGGTGGAGACGGCGACCAGAACCTCCGCCAGGAGATAACCGACCCCCACCCCGAGCGCCGCACCCAGCGCGGAGGCGGCGATCGCTTCGCGCAGAAAGCTCCGGAAGATCAAGTCCCGACTGGCTCCGGCTAGCCGCAGCAGACCGATCTCCCGGCGACGGTCGAGGACCAGCGATGTGAACGTGGCCGCGATCACCGCAAAGGCGAGCACCAGGCTGAGCGCGATGATGCCGTCCAGGATGGGCTCCAGCTCCCCCACCGGATCACCCGCCGGCACCGCTCGCGGGTTGCTGACGGTGTACTGGGTGTGGACCGAGTGGGAGAGCTCGCGCAGAAGCTGGGGCACGGTCGCGCCGGGGCGGAGCCGGACCGCCACTGCGCTGACTTGCAGGCCGGCGGAGAACAGCTTCTGGGCGGTCGCCGCCGTGACGTAGACCGCGTCTGCGGTGAAGGGGGCACCCAGCGAGGAGTTCGCGACCACCCCGACCACTGTGAAATAGCTGCTTCCCTTGGACTTGATCAGCTGTAGCTTCTGACCGATTCGGACCTTGCCCGGAGTGATGGCCCCGCTGCTGATCGAGATCCCCGGACTCAGGTTTTGGCTGACCGCCACTTCTGCTAGCGAGCGAGGTCTCCTACCCCGGATGACTGGCAAGGGCCGCAGGGCGACGCCCTGGGCATCGGTCGCGACCAGCACCACCTGCCGGAATGCATGGGAGGGGAGGCGCGCCAAGTCCGCCTTCTCCTCCAGCGGGGCGGCGGTGGTGACCACCTTGAGCTTGGCAATCGCCTTCACCTGGGCGGTCGTGAAACCCTGACTGGCGAATGGCTGAATGTCGTACTCGGCCGATCCCGCCCGCTGCTGGATCGCGGCGGTCGCCTGCCGACTGAGGGCGGAGGCCGTCAGCTGAGTACCCAATACTGCCCCACCGCCCAACCCCAGCGCAGCCACCCCAAGGGCCAGGCGGGCAAGCGCCGCACGGCGCCAAAGGAGGGGGATCAACTCAGAGTGCCGCCCTCAGAGCCCATGGGTCCCGAGCCGTTCCAGCAACGGGGCCGTGTCGTGCACGGTCCGTTGACCCAACTCCACCACCTCTTTGAACTCCCCGTCGAGCATGATCGCCACTCGCTCGGCGTAGGCGGCGGTCCGAACATCGTGGGTCACCAGGACGATGGTGCGTCCCTCCTGCCGACTGAGCCGGAGCAGCAACTCCAGGACGCCGCGGCCCGCATGGTAGTCGAGGGTCCCGGTGGGCTCGTCCGCCAGCAGGATGGCCGGGTCTGAGACGAGCGCGCGGGCCACTGCGACCCGTTGCTGCTCACCTCCCGATATCTCGTCGGGATGGTGGCCCTGCATCCCCTTGAGCCCCAGCATCGCCATCAGGTCGTGCGCCCTGGCTCGCGCGTCCCGGTCCCGGCCCAGCCCGCTCAGCGGCCAGGCGCGGTTGCGCTCCAGCCGGTAGGGCAGCATGACATTCTCGGCCGCGGTCAGGCTGGGGAGCAGGTTAAAAAATTGGAAGATGAACCCGATCTGGCGGCGCCGAAACGTCGCCCGCTCGCCTTCGCTGAGCGAATAGAGATCAGTACCACTGATCACCACCTGCCCTTGCTCGGGTGCCTCGAGGCCGCCCAGCATGTTCAGCAGGGTGGACTTGCCACAACCGCTCGGGCCCATGACCGCGAAGAACTCCCCTGAGCGGACGGTCAGCGACACCCCGCGTACCACATCATGGGGGGTCTTGCTGATCGTGAAGCTCTTGTGGAGTCCGGTGGCCTCCAGGACGGCCGTGTCGGTGGCCACGCCCACCTCGTAGGGGGCGAGGTCCTCACTCATCGAGATAGCTGCTAATCACCTGTTCGATTGTGCTGGAAAGCAGGCCCCGGGCCAGCCTGGGCGATCTGGAGCCAACCCCGGGGGGCGGCGGCTTCGGCTTGGGGGTAGGGGTGGGAACGGGCGTGGGGGTGGGCGTTGGAGTGGAGGCGGGGGTGCCCCCGCCAGCGCCGCTGCTGCCTCCACCACCACTTGACGACGGGGGCGGCGGCGGCGGCGGCGGCGGCGCCGCCGCCGCCCCGACCTGGGCGAACTCTTGCGCGAACATGTAGACGTCCGAATAGGGGCCGCCGCCACTGCCGGCGTAGTTCCAGGGGCCATCGGAGTACCAGGAGCCGACCCCCAGCTCGTTGTAGGCCCCCAGGATGTTGGCCCGGTGCGGAGGTGAGTTCATGAATTGGGTATTGACGTTGGCCGCTGGATCTGCATACCCGCTGTTCCAGCCGATGTTCTCTCCCGCTGCGCTCCAGTCCACCCCGTCGGCGGACATGATCGGCCAGACATATCCCCCATCGGCCGAGCAGCCGGGTATCTGATGGGAGAAGTACTGCCGCGTCAGCATGTCGGCGGCCCGGCCGTATATGGGCGACGGGCTACAGCCGTAGTACGGGCTGGACTCTGCGATGGCACTGAGGGTGCCACTGTCGGCCAGAGCTCCCTCCCCATTGCTGGTCCGATCCTGGTTGGTCAGGGAGAACAGCTCTCCGTCGTAGGAGGTGCCGCTGCCGGCTGGTTGAGCCAGTGCCGGGGCAGCCACGAGGCCGCCCAGCCCGAGGCTGAGCACCGCCCCAATGAGAATCCCCCAGAAGCCGCGTATCAACCGACCGGTTCCAGCCCCTCTGTGCCGAGCGTCAGCCAAGACGCCTCTGCAATGGGCCCGGAGGCGGCGTCGGCAGCCTGATTGCCGCCACCTGGTCGGTCCGCCGGTCCGGGAAGAGTCGGGAGATCTCCGGTGGCACCGCTAGCCCCATGTCGAAGAGCCGGTCGAGGATTTGCGGCCTGACTCCGGTCAGCTCGAACTCGTTCTTCAAGTTGCCCTGCTGGTCTATCCCCTCGGCCTTCATCAAGAAGATGTCCTGCATGGTGATGGTGTCGCCCTCCATTCCCACCACCTCGCTGATGGCGGTGATCCGGCGGCTTCCGTCGCGGAGTCGGTTGAGCTGCACGATGATGTCGATGGCGCTGGCGACCTGCTGCCGGATCGCCTTCGTCGGTAGCTCCACCCCACCCATGAGCACCTGGGTCTCCAGGCGGGAGAGGCTGTCTCGAGGGGTATTGGCATGGACAGTGGTCATGGAGCCGTCGTGTCCGGTGTTCATGGCCTGGAGCATGTCCAGTGCCTCACCACCTCGGACCTCTCCGACGATGATCCGGTCCGGGCGCATCCGGAGGGCGTTGATGACCAGGTCGCGAATGTTGATTCGACCCTCGCCGCGCGCGTCCGGGGGACGCGACTCTAGGCGGCAGACGTGTTCCTGGTGCATTTGCAGCTCAGCAGCGTCCTCGATGGTGACGATGCGCTCGTCGGGTGGTATGAATCCGGAACAAATGTTGAGCAAAGTGGTCTTGCCCGCTCCGGTTCCGCCCGCGATGAGGATGTTGGCCCGGGCCAACACGCAGGCCTGCATGAACGAGGCGCCCGCCTCATTGATGGTGCCGAAATGGATTAGATCAGTGATCCTCAGCCGCTCTTTGGCGAACTTACGGATGGTCAAGATAGGCCCGTCGATGGCCACCGGGGGCACCACCGCGTTCACCCGGGACCCATCCAGCAGACGGGCGTCACAGAGCGGCTGGCGCACGTCGACCCGTCGCCCCACGGCGGCGACGATCAGATCGATGACCTTGAGTAGATGTTCGTTATCCCGGAAGCGCACGTCGGTCAGCACGATCTTCCCCTGCGCTTCCACGTAAACCATGTCCGGCCCCACGACCATGATCTCGGTGAGACTGTCGTCCTCCACCAGTACCCGCAGTGGGCCCAGGGCCTGGAGGTATCCCTCCATCCCTTGCAGCCTCTCTTCCTCGGTTAGGACGGGACTCATTGACTACTCCCTGACATTGGAACTGTACTGCTCCGGCGAAGTGGTTGCCATCTGCGCCTCGACCTCGGTCCGAAGGTTCGGCTCCGCATCCATGCTGAGCTGATCGCCCTCGCTGATCCGATGCCGGCTCAGAGTGCCCGGGGCCAGTTCGAGGGCGCTATAGGCGTGCCGGACTGGCCACCATCTGGCGCTCCATTCCCGCATCTCCGGGACGCAGCGAACTACTCGCAGCTGTCGGTCCAGATACGCGATGTCCAGCGGGGTGCGCATGAAGAACATCTGGACGCTGTTGCACGGCACCAGCCACAGGCCTTCTTCGCTGTGGAGCTTGGATCGGCCCATCAGCCCCATCAGCCGCGATCCAAACTTGTCTGCCACAGCCACTTCGCGGGCGACCACGGTGCCATCGGCAGTCAGTACCGCGACCGTCCGGGGGCGCTGTCCTCCATCAGCGGTGCCGATCACGGGATTACGGACCCACCGCGGGGAACATCAGGTGGATCGCCGGCGGCCCGAGCAGAATCACGAACAGCACCGGGAAGATGCAGCCCACCATCGGGAACAGCATCTTCAGGCTGGCCTGCTGGGCCCTGGCTTCAGCCTTTTGGCGGCGGCGGCGGCGCATCTCGTCAGATTGGATGCGCAGCACCCTGGCAATTCCTACCCCTAGCTGGTCAGATTGGACCAGCGCCTGGATGAAGGAAGCGAGCTCCTGCACACCGCAACGCTTGGCGAGGTCCTCCAGCGCCTCGTGGCGGGGACGTCCGAGTCGAATTTCATTGAGAACGAAGGCAAACTCCCGGGAGAGGGCGTTGTCGAACTTCTCGACGACCCGGGAGAGGGCCGCGTCGAATCCCAAGCCCGCCTCGACGCTGATGCAGAGCAGGTCGAGGGCATTCGGGAGAGCCAGTGAGATCTCCTTCTGCCGCGCGCTGACGATCCGCTTGAGCTGGTACTGGGGGCCGATGTAGCCGAGGACGGCGCCGAAGATCAACCCGAGGTACCAGGGCAGTCCGATCAGCAGCACCAACCCCAGCGCTACAAATGCCCCCACCACCGCCAGCACTATCTGCGCCGCCACGAAGCTGCCGGCGTTCATCCCCAGCGGGCGGCCGGCCAAGTCGATCAGGGCCTGCAACTTCTGAGCACGGTCACGAGGCTGCAGCGAGGCCACCCGGCGCCCGATGCGGTCGAAGAAGGGACGCAGGAATCGCTCGCTGAAGGGCTGGCTCATCTCGATCTCGTCCAGGCTCCGAGGCGCACTGGGCTCGTCGTATACGGCCAGGCGAGCATCCAGCAGGTCGACCTGTGGCTGGCGCTTAATCAGGCCAGTGAAGATGAGGAACACAGAGGCGGCCGCGATCAACCCGACGATCAGCGCTTCATAGGACATCGCTCAGACCTCGATGTTGGCGATGCGTTGCATCACGTAGAAGGCGAACGAGATGGAGATCGCGCAGCCGATCAGAATGAAGGGGCCCGGGCCTGCGAAGTTGAGGAGCGGCGCGATGTAGGCGGGATTGATCGCTTCCAGGATCAAGGCCAGCGCGATGGGCAGCCCGGTGATGATGAAGCTGGAAGCACGCGCCTGCGCAGTCAGCGTTTTGATCTCACCCTTGATGCGGATGCGCTCTCGGATCGTGAAGGCGATGTTGTCGAAAATCTCGGCCAGGTTGCCACCCACGACACGTTGGATCTGCACGGCCGTGACCACCAAGTCAAGGTCCTCGGAGTGGATCCGCTGGACCATGTGTGAGAGCGCCTCATCAGTCGTTACCCCCAGCTGCACCTCACGAGTGGCGCGAGCGAACTCCTCAGACGTGGGCGGGGGCGCGGACCGCGCGATGCTGGCCATTGCCTGCGGGAAACTGTAACCGGCTTTGAGGGCGTTGCTGAGCAGTATCAGCGTGTCCCCCAGCTGGCCATTGAAGCGCCCGAGCCGTCGGCTGGTCCGAAAGCGGAGCACCATCGGAGGGATAAAGAAACCGACCACGGCGAGAATGCCGGCAAAGATCAGGCTGCGGTAGAGGGCTAGGCCGAGCAGCGCCAACACCAGAACGACGCCGATGCGGATTAGGTACCACTCGGCGGGACGGAGCTTGACGTCGGCGCGGGCTAGCTTCTCGGCCACCTGGACCGCCCGCGGTCGCTGGGCGACCCCAGCTGCCTGGCTGCTCCCCTCCACCTCGCGGCGCAGGCGCATCAGGAGGCGCTTGCCAGTGTCCTGCAGACTCCTTCCGGAAGCCCCAAAGTCCGCATCGCCCGGGACCGAGACCGGAAGCCCCGCCCCGGCTTCAGCGAATCGGCGCACTCGTTCGTCCATCGAGCCACTCTTAGTACCGTTCCGCCAGGCCGCCAGCCCATAGGCGACAGCTCCGCCCAAGGCCAAGGCACCGACCCCGTCTAGGAGCACTACCAGCGCGTTCATGCGGCCGTTTCTCCTGCAGTTAGTTTGCTATTGGGGGTGGGCGTAAAAATCGACTCGTCGAGCTGCTCTCCGGCGGCGGCCAGATCGTCGAGGCGTTTGGGGACTTGCAGCGCCTCGAACTCACCGATCACCATGCCCTGGTCGTCAACGCCGTGCTGCCGGTACTGGAAGATGTCCGCCAGTTCGACCCGCTCCCCATCGAAGCCTCGGACCTCCGAGATCGCGATGATGCGGCGGGTGCCGTCGCGCAGCCGGGCTTGCTGGACCACCAGATGGATGGCCGCCGCGATCTGCTCCCGGATCGCGCGTGAAGGCAAATCGGTGCCGGCCATCAAGGTCATGGTCTCGAGCCGGGTCAGGGCATCGGCGGGGCTGTTGGCGTGGACGGTGGTGAGCGACCCGTCATGGCCGGTATTCATCGCCTGGAGCATGTCCAGGGCCTCGCCGCCTCGGCACTCCCCCACCACGATCCGGTCCGGCCGCATGCGCAGGCTGTTAATGACCAGGTCACGAATGCTGACCTTCCCGCGACCCTCAATGTTGGGGGGTCGTGACTCCAGGGTCACCACGTGCTCCTGCCGCAATTGCAGCTCAGCCGCGTCTTCGATGGTGATGATCCGCTCGTCGTCAGGGATCCAACCGGAGAGCACGTTGAGGGTGGTCGTCTTGCCGGAACCGGTTCCTCCAGAAATCAACACGTTGAACCGGGCCCGAACGCAGGCACGGATGAAGGCGGCCATCTCAGCGGTCATCGTGCCGAAGGCGATCAGGTCTTCGACCGTGTAGGGATCTTTGGAGAAGCGGCGGATGGTCAGGGTCGGCCCCTGCAACGCCAGCGGCGGGATGATCACATTCACCCGCGAGCCGTCCTTCAGACGGGCATCGACCATGGGCGAGCTCTCGTCGACGCGGCGTCCGATCGAGCTCACAATCCGGTCAATGATCTGCATCAGGTGATCGGTGTTGTCGAACTTGGCCGGATAGCGGTAGATCCGCCCCAGACGCTCCACGTAGACATCGTCCGGACCGTTGATCATGATCTCGCTGATCTCCGGGTCCTTGAGGATCAACTCCAGCGGTCCGAGGCCCAAGACATCACTGATCAGCTGCTCCACCATCCGCTGCCGGTCGGTCCGGGTGATCGAGATGCTCATCTCTTCGAGGACCGAGTTGCAAAGCTCTCCGATCTTGCCCACCAGTCGCTCCCGGGGCGCTTGGGAGACATCGGTGTACTCCTCGAGCAAGGCCTGGGTGACGCGTGCCTTGATCGCCATGTACTGGGGGTGGTGGGCGGCCCGCGGCTCGGGCGCGGCGGACGGGTTTTCCCGCGCCGACTGCGACCGCTCCCGCCAACCTGGGGACTTGGTCGGAGAGGCAGCGGTCGGCACGGCCTGAGGCTTGGCGGCGGCCAAGGCGGACGCCAAGCGAGAGGGCCCGCCCGGAGCTGCGGCCGGGGGCCCGGTTTCGGGCGCGGCCGGGGTGGCCGTGGGCTTCTCTTCGCTGGGAGCCGGGGCCTCTGAGACAGTCTCAGGCTCCGAATCGCCTTTGGTCCTAACTCGCTCCAACAGTGACATGGCTCTGAAGAGCTCCTAACCTGAACCTAGCGCCGGAGCCCAAAGCGACGAGAGGTAGTCGCCTTGTGCTCCACTTTGACTTCTGGTGGAACCACGCCCTCTGGGGCCAGGCTGCGGGCCAGGCTCCGAAAGAGCAGCGCGATGTCCGAGTCCGGATGGGAGACGACCAGCGGCACCGCTCGGTGGATCGAGCCGCCCACCAAGCGCGGCTCCGAGGGGATCTGGAGAGTGACGGGGAACTTGAGATTGCGTTCGATGCTGGCGGAGTCATACACAGCGTGCGCGTCATGGGCGTTTACCGCCACCATCACGCGCGTGCGCTCGACTTTGAGCGACTCCAGCATCTTCAGCATCAGGCGGGTGTCCTTTATTGCAGGAATGGTGAGCTCCCCGACCACGATCACGTGGTCGGCCAGCTCGGTTGCCTCGAGAGTAGCCTCTGATAATTGGCTGCCACTGTCCACGACGACATAGTCAAACTCTCGTCGCAGAACGTCGACGATGGCGCGGACGTGCTCAGCCCGGACCAGATCTCCAAACTCCGGGCTGAACGGGCCCAAGAGCACTCGGATTCCCTCGGGACCGTCGGCCAAGATGTCGTCCACGAACTCCCAGTCCAGGGCGCTCTCGCTATCCACCAGCTCGGTGATGGTCTTGGCGTGGTCCAAGTTGAGCATCACCCCGATGTCGCCGAATTGGAGGTCGAGGTCGACCAGGCAGACCCGGCCGCCGGTCTCTAGCTTCAGCGCCGCGGCCAGGTTGATCGCCACAAAGGTCTTGCCACAGCCACCCTTGCCGCTCAGGACCAGGCAGAGCTGACAGCTCTGAGCGGGCGGCTGCCCCGCCTCGTTCTGAGTCGGCGGCACCCGGGCCAGGTACGAGCCCTTCTTCTCCTCCAGCTCGTAGACCCGTCGAATGCTGGACACCAATTCGTCGCCAGTGAAGGGTTTGATCAGGAACTCTCGGGCACCGGACTGCATGGCCCGGCGCAGGTAGTCCCGCTCGCCCTGCACGGACATGATCACTACCGGGGAGTTGGGCGATTCGATGGCCAACGTCTCGGTGGCGGCGATCCCGTCCATGCCCGGCATGTTGACGTCCATCAGCACCACGTGGGGCGCCAGTTGACGGGTGACGTCGATCCCGGTCCGGCCGTCGCCAGCGGTCCCGACAACCTCGATGTCCTCCTCGAAGGAGAGCAACTTCTTGAGGTTCTCTCGGGTGCTGGCGATGTCGTCGACCACCACCACGCGAATCACCGACTTGCCCGCCACTGTGCTGGCCACCGACTACCGGTTATTCCTGGGGTGCGCTCGTTCCTCAGGAGCCACTAGAGGTGCCGATGCTGAAGCCGAAGAGGTTTTGCAGCATCTGCGAGCTTCCAGAGTTGTTGCCTGCAGCGGACGACGAACTGTTCGACGCGGTCGCGCCGCAGTACAAGACCGCCTGGTCGGATGCGAGCTCATTCTGAGCTTCGATCAGCGCGAACTGGTCCTGGGCCAGGGTGGCCGAGTCTGTAAGCAGCTGAGCCTTGGCGGTCTGGACCGTCGAGCCGGTGCCCGACATCTTCTCGAGGGCAGCGTTGTCCTTGGTGTACTGCTTGTGGGCGACGCTGTAGGTGGTAGTGGCCGTGGTCACCGCTTGCTGCGCGGATTGCAGGTCCTCTTGGATGATCGGGTTGACGGTGCTGCCGGCCACGCAGGCCTGGCTGTACTCGTCCGCTGGAGTCGAACTGACCGGCACATATCCATGACCGTAGTCCGCAGTCGAGCGCAGGGCGATCGTGTAGATCGCACCGGTTTTAACCATCTCGGTGACCCCCAGGGCCTGGCTGCGAGTCAACTCGAGGACAATCAGTCCGCCGCCGGAGGAGCTCGACGCACCACCGGTGGTGGAAGGCGAGCCGACACTGATGACCGGAAGGTCCTCGTAGGAGAAGGACGTGTTCCCCTTGGAGTCGGAAGCGATAAGGTCAATGCGGTCGCCTACCTGCAGGTAACCGGCGACCGACTGCTGGGAGGTGATCGGGATGGCCACGGCCACTTCTCCGGCGGGCAGGTTGAGGTTGCCGAACGCCGGCGACTGGGTCGCCTTGTTCACCGACACCAGATTCTGGGTGATCACGGTGTTCGGCGCGATTGGAACCACGGCGTAGTAGTCCGATCCGGAGGTAGTCGACGGCTGCGACGCCGAGATGCCCGCGGTGGTCGCGCACGCTTGGCGCACCAACTCATGGCAGGAGGTGTAGGCGTCGGCAGGGAGCAGACCCTTGATCCGGGTCTCCTCGAGCATGCTCGCGTTGATCAGCGACCCGCTGGGGATCGAGACCTTCGCAACCACCACCAATTGGCCGGTGCTGGGCACTGTCGGGGAATTGGAAGCATTGGCGCGAGTGAAGTAGTAGGCTGCGCCGAAAGCGAAGATCGCAAGGATCAGCCCAATGGCGATCCAGACCTGATTGACCCGTCCTTTCAAATCGGTCGTCACCGTCGAAAACCTCCGAAGGGGTACCGCAGGCCGCGGGGCCGTTTGGTGGGGTGGACAAGCGCGCGGCGGGTGGCCCCGCCGCGCGCCAAAGTGCTACGAATCAGCCGCTGAGGCCGGTGTTGATGTTAGAGAAGACGTCGCTGACTCGGTGTCCTACGACAGTGAGGATAACGATGACAACGATTGCGATCAGCACCAGGATCAACGCGTATTCGACCATCCCCTGGCCCTCTTCGTCCGAGTCGCGGTGCGAGACAACCTGACCGATCCGGTCACGTAGCCGCACGTACCAAGCTCCGAACATACCTTCTAAACCTCCTAACCGTTCGCAAACTAGGAATCTGCATTCCCAGGCCTAGCTATGGCAGCCGGAGTATATGGTGAGTTAGGCGAGAACTCGTGTAACCGCTGCGTAACGTTCTTGTCAGGACTCAGGATTCGATCGGGAGAGTGACCCTGACCTCGGTGCCTCGACCTACCTGGGAGAGGATCTCCAACTGACCATGCTCCAGGTCGGCGCGCTCCCGCATCGAGATCAGTCCAAAGTGTGGCTCGCGAGCCAACCGTACCTCGACCGCCGCCAGGTCGAAGCCGTCGCCGTCGTCCTTGATGACCGCGCTGACCCGTTGCGGCTGCAGGTTGATGAGGACGTCCAGGCTGTGGGCCCGAGCATGCTTGCGGACGTTGACCAGGGCTTCTTTGACAATCCGGAAGAGGGCTCCCTCGAGGGCGGGAGGAAGCCGGCGCTCGGTACCGATCACCGATAGCCTGCCCTCGATCCCCTCCGCGTCGCGGAACTCGTTAACCAGGCGGCGCAAGGTGGGGATCACGCCCAAGTCGTCGAGGGTCATCGGCCGGAGGTCGAAGATCAGCTGTCGAGTCTCGTCGAGCACCCCCTTCATGGCGTCCTTGAAACTCTGGACCTCCGCCTTGGCCCGTTCCGGCTCGCGGTCCACCATGCGCTCGAGAATCTCGGCCCGCAACACCAGATTCGACATGGATTGGGCCGGCCCGTCGTGCATGTCTCGAGCGATGCGCATCCGCTCCTCGTCAATGGTTTGGAAGACCTGACGTGAGGCGCTCCGGTAGCGAGCCAGCCCTTCCTCCAACGTGCCGTCCGGGGGCCGGTGATCCTCGAGCTGTTCAGCAGCTGCCCTCATCAGGGAGTGCCAGTAGCGCAGCTCTTTGGCCCAGCTGCGACAGTGGGCCAACCGCAGCCGCGCCAAGGTCATTTCGGATCTGAGTGCGAAGCAGCGCCCGATGGCCGCCTCCACCTCGGCCGAGGTGAAGCGGGCGTGGTCGCGGAGCACGTGGCGGCGGACGATATCCGCGTCCTCGAGCCGGTCGGCGACCTGATCCAGGGCCGTCAGCAGCTGCATGACCTCCTCGTCGATGGTGAGGAGAGCGTTTTCGACCCGGAGCACTTCCTCCTCCAGCACCAGCTGGAGCTCCCCCAAAGGGGACGCTGTCGGAGTCACAGGGCGAGCAGCCACGCCCAAAGGGTACGTGGTGGCCCGGAGAAATGCCCGGTACCGGTCGGGCCACGCCCCGGCGCCCGCGGAGTGCGAGTGCGGTGCCCCGACCTACACTGGCGCCCGTGATTGGTCCGAGCAAGGCGTGGGTCGGAATCAACTGAGGCCGGCGACGGAGCGGCGGCCGCTGGTGACCCTGCCCAGGTTCCTGGCCCTCAGCGGCCTCCTGGCGGCGATGCTGGCCGCTCGGCCCGAGGTGACCGACCCCGACTTCTGGTGGCACCTTCGCAATGGACGCACCCTGCTGGCCACCAACGCCCTCATCCACGTGAACCCCTACGCCTTCATGGCGGTCGGCCGGCATTGGGTGATGCAGGAGTGGCTCAGCGAAAGCTGGATGGCGGCCGTCGCCGCCGCAGCTGGGCGGCTGGGCGTGGCGATCGTCTACGAGCTGATCACCCTCGGCCTGCTGCTTCTGATCTGGATGCGGGCCCGGGAGCTAGGCCCAGCTCATGGGGTGACCTTGGGCGTAGGGGTCTTGGTAGCCGGGCTGGTCGCCTACCCGATCCTGGGGCCCCGCTCGCAGATGGACTCCTACATGCTCACGGCCCTAGTCCTGTTCCTGATCGAGCGCCAGCTCCGGCGGGGAGGCCGTTCCGCCTGGCTGCTGCCGCCGCTCTTCCTGATCTGGTCCAATCTGCACGCCGGGTTCATCCTCGGGCTGATTTTTCTGCTGGCGATCCTGGCCGCTGAAGGCGTCTGCACCTTGGCGGGCCGCCGGTCCCCAGCCGAACAGAGCCGGATCGGACAGCTGGCCCTGGCCACAGCCTGCTCGGTGGCCGTCTGCCTGCTCAACCCCAATGGGCCAGCGATCATCGCCTACCCCTTCGAGACGCAGTTCAACACCGCTCAGCAGGCGCTGATCCAGGAGTGGCAGAGCCCGGACTTCCACGCGGCGGTGTTGCTGCCACTCCTAGTCTTCATCCTCAGCCTGGCGGTCCTGCTGGTCCGCTACCGATCGATCAGCCTGCGGGACGGGTTAATCCTCTTTCTGAGCCTCTCCCTCACCCTCCAGTCTGTGCGCAACAGCGTCTTTTTGGTGGCCGCGGGGACCCCGGTATGGATCAACCTGGCAGAGCGGGCCCGGCAGGAGCTGGCTCGGCGCTGGCGTCCCCACCTCCGCCTCCGCCAACCCCCGCTGGTAGTCCTGGTCGAGCTGTTGGAGCTGGTCTTCCTGGTGGCGATCCTGACCGTGCAGGTGGACGCCGGCGGCAGCCCCCAGCTCGCGTCACCCACCTATGTCAATGACTTCCCGGTATGCGCCGCGAGATGGCTCGACACCGCCCCCGGCCATCTCCGAATCTTCAACCAATACGGCGACGGGGGCTTCCTCGCCTACACCGTACCCAAAGACAAAGTGTTCATCTTTGGCGACGCCGCTCTGATGGGCGAGCCGCTGCTGGAGCGCTACGCCTCGATCATCGACCTCAGTCCGCGATGGCTCTCCACCCTCGACTCCAGCCCGTCGCAGTTGGTCGTCTTCGAACGCGGATCCGCCTTCCCGGACGCCCTCCAGCAGGTCTCCCAGTGGACCCTGGTCTACCGGGATCGTCGGGTCGAGGCGTTCGAGCGCACCAAGCTACTGGACACCCTGCACCTGCCCCCCAATCCCACGCCGGCGAGCTGGCGCCAGCAGGGCGTTTCCGCGTGCGCTACCCAGGCTCGCAGGCTGCGGTAACGACCGCGATCAGGGCTGACGGACGCTCGGCTTGGGGTAGAGGCGCCACAGGGTGAGCAGGAAGGTGAGCAGGATCACCACATGCACGCTAGTGCACCAGAGGCAGATGGTCCGCAGCTCCACGAACTCCACGAAAATCAAATAGAAGATGGTGAGCAGCCCGAGACCTGCCCAGACGGCATGAGCCTGGCGCAGTCCGTAATTGGCGGGCCGGCGCAGCTGGGCTATCGCCAGGGCCAGGCTGACCAAGAAGAAGCCCAGCCCGGGAACGGTGATCGGAATCGAGGTGCCAGGAACCACCGAGAAGGCGCTCGTGAGCACCGCTTCGCAGTTGACGAACCCCGAGGCGCTGCAGACGAGGAGGGTGGGCGCATAGTGGACCACAGTGAGGTATCCGGCTACCCCCAGCCCGATCGCTGCGAGAGCCGCCAGGAAAAGCACTTCCAGCCGCGAGGAGTCGGAGCCAGATTTAGCGGAGCTACCCACGCCGCCTGAGTCGCCACCGGCGGTGCCCTGAATCATCCGGCGCCGGCTCCGAGCCTTAGTCACGCGCTCGCTTTCAACTTTGTCTCCAACGACTGGATCGCAGAGCGCGAGCAAACTGCTGCAGGCTTCTCGCCTGTCACCAGGCAAGTTGCCGCCGTGACATAGTTGGCTCCCCCAAGGACCTCTTTCGCGATCACCGATTTGGGGTCACGCAACTTCTGTAGGACCTGGTTCCAGGTGAGCCCGGCCAAGTCGCTCACGTTGGCGACGTTGCTCCCCTCCTCGCTGCCTACTTGGGCCAGCTTGCCGGCGTAGTCCAAGAAGGGATATCCCAAGCTGCTATCAATGCTGGTAAAGGCGGTGGCCAAGCTGCCGCCCAGGGGCTGTAGGTTCTTGTAGGGTGAGCCGTTCTTATTGATGGAAACGTTGCTTTGGAGCTCGTGCGCAGAGAAGACTAAGTACTGGCTCTTGAACTTGGCTCCGTGGGCGAAAGTGAAGGTGGGGAGGTTGGCCGGGGCGTCATAGACCGAGGAGCGAATGGTGTGCAGCCCAGACCAGGTGCCGAATGGGCTCAGTCCGATGATGATTGACCAGCGCTGGAGGGCGCAGTAGGGGCAGTACTCGGCGCCCACGAAGCCAATCTCCGGCAACCCGTTGGAGCTGAGGGCAACCGGCTTGTACGAGGCGGGGATGTTGACGGGAGGGTTACCGATGTTTCCCGCCTTCACCTCGTCCAAGGTTTTTACGGGGATGCTGGTCAACGTGTTGAGCAAGGAGGCAGGCACGGGCAGCACCTTAGTGTCCTGCTTCAGGGAGCCGGTCAAACTAATCTCCAAGACGATCACGACGACTATGAACACGGCGACCGCACCGACCACACCGGAGATCAGCCCCCAGGGGCGCCGGGCCTCGTTGCGGCGGTAGTTTCGCCCTCGGGGACGGCTCCGGGACTGGGGGCGGGCCCCACCCGCGCGGCCCTCGTCTGTGGCCTCCCGCATCTGCCGCCGGGCGGCCATCGACTTCTTAGACATGCTCTCCTGCTTGAGCTTGGCGAAGTGATCTCGATCGTAGCCGAAGTGGCTTAGAGATTCCTGGGCGCGAGCACCACGGTGGTGGAGTCACGATAGCGGATCTTCCAACCCTCGGCCCTCAAGAACGCGGCCTGGGGCGCAGTCCGGGGCAGCACCGCCCGCTCCGCGTGCAGTGACTGCAGCGTGCCCAAGGCGCCTGCATTGAGCACGGTCAGATCCTCACACTGGCCAAGCGCTTTGCCGGCCAGAGGCAGCGGGTCGTCAACACACAAGAGATGGCGCCCGGAGGGGAAGCGGGCGCCCAGATAGTCGCCAAAACTGGGTGTCGTGAGCCAGGCGCCGGGTTCCGGATGGGTGGCCAGCCAGCCAGCGGCCTTGACCGGCAGCGCGCTGGCGGTCTGACCACTCGCCCCGCCACCGCGAGCGATCGCGGCCCACCCGGAGGCGAGCAGCGCCACCACGACGAGGACCGGGATCGCGGCGGCCAGGTTGGTGCGCCGGCGACCGACCCCACCCCTCGGCGGCTCCACTTGGGCAAGGTGGCGCTCCGACTCCGCGGGGCGCCAAACAACTGACAGGTACCAACTACTCTGAACCGCCGCCACCACCAGGAACCACGGGAGGTAATTGGCCCACAACAACGCCAACGCCGCGGTGACCAGGCCCAGGTAAGCGTCGGCGCGGCGCAATCTCGACCCCGCCAACCAGTAGGAGAGCAAAAGCACCAACCCCGCCAGTTCCGCCACTCGGCCGCTCCAGGGATGAAAGTCGAGGCTGGACCATGCCACCAGGAGCGGGTGCTCGCCCTGCATCCCCAGGCTGAGCGGCAGCTCCGCAATCGTTCCGATCCCCCGCGGGCTGACCAGCAACGCCACGCCGGTCAACGGAATCAACCACCAGCTGGGCGCGGGCGGGCGACCCGGTCGGCCGCTCTCCCAATGAGCGACAGCCAGCCAGCCCCAGAGCACCAGCACCAACACCCCGGCGTCGGCCTGGGTGTTGGTCCACACCACCACCAGCCCCACCAAGGCCGCCATCCCCCACCAACCGTGACGCCCGGCAGCGACCAAGGCCAGCAGTAATCCAGCGCCCAGGAGAGCCAGCCCCTCAGTGGGTAGGTCGGTCAGCAGCGGTGCCAGGGCGACCAGACCGAGAGCCCCAGCTATCACGACCACCAGCGGATGGGCCCGGCCGCCGGACCTAATGGCCAGCAACAGGAGGAGACCTACCAGCGCGCCTCCCACCGCGCCCATCACCTCCAGACCGTCCAGCCCCCCCACCGCATAGATGAGGAACACCCCAAGGTCCACAAGCCAGGAGCGCAGGTCCAGCCCAGGCCCGGACCGGGCCAGGTAGCGAGCCGCGCCGCCCAGGCCCTGCTGGTGGATCAACTCCCCATTGGCCATATGCCAGAACCACGTTCCCGAAGTGGGGGCGTGGAGACCGGCTGCGGCGCCGCCGAGGACCAGTACCACTGCTGCCGCGACCCACCAGGACCGACAGGCGGTGGCGCGCAGGAGCTCGGCCCCCCGTGCGACGGCCGCTTCGAGGTCAAACGGCCGGTGGCCAAGCCCCGGGCGCCCAGATGAGAGCGTCCGGCTCAAGGGCTGTTGCCGGACCGATGGTTCGAGCCGACCCGGCGGCGCAAACGGACCAGATCGGCCAGCATCTGCCCGCCGTCGCGCAGCGAGCTCACTCTAGTGCCTGCGGAGTTCCGCCAGACCACCGGGATCTCGGCGATCGGAAGGGCCTGCAGTCGGGCCCGCAGCAGAACCTCGGCGTCGAAGCCGAAGCCCGGCGTCTGCAGCGGTGTGAAGCAGCTGACCGCGGCCAAGGCGGTGAACATCTTGAAGCCGCACTGGGTGTCGCGGAGCCCGGGAAGCACCAGCAGGCGCAACGCCTGGTTATAGGTCTTGCCCATCAGCTCCCGATACAGAGGCTGGTGCAGCTCGATCTGGGAACCAGCGACCGCCCGCGATCCAATCGCCACCCCGGCGCCGGCTGATATCGCTTGCTCCAGTTTGGCCATCTCCTCGATGGGGGTCGAGAGATCGGCGTCGCTGAAGAGCCGCAGTTGGCCGGTGGCCGTCAGCATGCCGGCCCTGACGGCTGCGCCTTTCCCTTGGTTGTGGTCGAAGACGATCAACTGCAGCTGGGGCCAACTGCCCTGCGCCTGCTCGACCATCTCTCGGGTCCCATCGCGACTGCCGTCATCAACTACCAGCACCTCGTAGGAGCGGCCCGCCGCGTCCAGGTGAAGCCGGATCTTCTCTAGGGAGGGGGGCAGCCGAGAGACCTCGTTGTAGGCGGGCAGCACCAGGCTCAACTCCACCGGCTCCCCGCTCATCTTCGGGCTGGTCCCGGCGATGTCCTAATGACCTTCCAAAAGAAGGGCGCTCCCCGCAGCATCCGAGGCAGACGCCAGGGCTGCCGGGCCAGTCGAAATGACCACTCCAGACCGGCCTTCCGCAGGGCCGCTGGCGCTCGTGGCACCCGGCCCGCGAGGTAATCCAGGGTGCCCCCGACCCCGATCCCCACCCGGGCCCCGGTCTCCTCCAAGTGTCGGGAGAGCCAGAGATCCTGCTGGGGCACCCCGAAGGCCACCGCCAGCACCTGGGCGCCCGAGGACCGAATGCGGGTGCAGATCGCCTCCGCCTCACCGGCGTCGGGCGAGCCGACCCAGACCCCCCCGAGCCGCAAGCCGGGGTGGGCCAACTGCAATGCTCGGGCGGCGGCCTGGGCAACCCCTGGGCCGCCGCCGAGCAGAAAGAGGGACCATCCCCGCTTGTTGGCCATCCGAGCGAGGTCCTGCACGAAGTCGGCCCCTGCGATCCGCCCTGGCACCGGGGCCCCCAGGCGGCGGCAAGCCCAGACCACCCCCTGGCCGTCCGGAAGGATGAGCCCAGCGCTCCGGATCGCCCGGGCCAGCTCGGGCTGGCGTCGGGCCTGCATCACCATCTCCGGATTGAGGGTGACAACCTGCAAGGAGTCCTTCGCCCCAATGACCGCGGTCTCGCACCGGGCAAGTGCCTGGGGGAGAGTGCAGCGGTCCACCGGGATCCCCAGGAGCTCTAGGCGCGACGGGCCTGCGGTGAGTGGACCAGGAGCCGAAGAAGTGAACGAGACGCCCGCCCCTGGCACGGGCCGAGTATATGGCCGACCGCCGCCCCTCCCCACCCGCGACCAGGTCGTTACTCGGGTCCGATAACCTGGTTCAATCGCGGCGGCGGCGGCGGTCGCGCTCGGCGGCCTGCAGCCGGTAGTCCGCCACCTCCAGCTCCCGCTGCAATCTGGCCAGCTCGTTCGGCTCCGGGTTGGCGGTCCGGGACAAAGCGTCTTGGGCCACCCGCCGCGCCTCATCTGCCGCGGCCGGGTCGAGCTCGCTCGCCAGAACTCCACCGCTGGCCAGGATCAAGACCCGGTTGGGAAGCACCTCCAGGTAGCTGCCCTCCAGGAAGAAGAAGTGTTCGTCGTGGCCCTGGCGCAGCATCAGCTCGCCCGGCTTGAGCCAGGTGAGCAGCGGCGCGTGACCGGGCAGCACCCCGAGCTCGCCACTGGCGCCGCGGGCAACGATGAAGTCACAGTCTCCTTCGAACAGGGGCTGCTGAGCGGCCAAGAGCCGGGTAGGGACTGCCAAATCAGCTGGCCTTAGGCCGCGGCTTGGCCCTCGGTTTGGCGGGGGTGGACTTGGTCGTCGCCCGCGTTCGGGTCCGCGCCGGGGGGCTCGGGGCCGGAACGTCAGCCGTCGGCTCGGGCTCAGCCGCGGACGCGGCAGGCTCGGGGGCCTGGGCCTCGGTCGCCAGGGGCTTAGGTTCCTCACCCGGCTCCGCGCCGCGGTTGAGCCGTTGCCCGTTCTCGATCGCCTCGTCGATGGTGCCCACCATCCGGAAGGCCTGCTCGGGTAGGTGGTCGAGCTTGCCGTCCAGGATCTCTTTGAAGCCCCGCACCGTCTCTTTGATCGGCACGTACTTGCCGGCCAGCCCGGTGAACTGCTCGGCCACGAACATCGGCTGAGCCAGGAACTGGCGGACCCGGCGGGCTCGGTCCACCGTCTGGCGGTCCTCGTCGGAGAGCTCCTCCATCCCCAAGATGGCGATGATGTCCTCCAGGTCCTTGTAGCGCTGCAGCACCCGCTGCACCCCCAGGGCCACCTGGTGATGCTCTATTCCAACGACATTGGGATCCAAGATCCGACTGAAGGAGTCGAGCGGGTCCACCGCCGGGAAGAGCCCCAGCTCGGCGATCGATCGACTCAGCGCGACCGTGGCGCCCAGGTGGGCGAAGGTGGTCTGGATGGCGGGGTCGGTGAAGTCGTCGGCCGGAACGTAGACTGCCTGCACCGAGGTGATTGAGCCCCGGTGGGTCGAGGTGATCCGCTCCTGGAGGTCACCCATCTCGGTTGCCAGGGTGGGCTGGTAGCCCACCGCCGAGGGCATCCGACCCAAGAGCGCGGAGACCTCGCTCCCGGCGAGCATGTAGCGGAAGACGTTGTCGATGAAGAGCAGGACGTCGGCACCGTCTTCGTCGCGGAACTGCTCCGCCATGGTGAGCCCAGTCAGGGCGATCCGGGCCCGGGCTCCCGGGGGTTCGTTCATCTGCCCGAAGACCAAGGCAGTCTGGTCGATGACCCCGGACTCGTGCATCTCCCGGAACAGGGCGTTGCCCTCCCGAGTGCGCTCTCCCACCCCGGCGAAGACTGAATAGCCGGCGTGCTCTTTGGCGATGTTGCGGATCAGCTCCATCACGATGATGGTCTTGCCCACTCCGGCCCCGCCGAAGAGCCCGATCTTGGAGCCCTTGGCGAAGGTACAGATCAGGTCGATCACCTTGAGGCCCGTCTCCAGGATCTCGGTGGAGGTCTCCTGGTCGGCGACCGACGGGGGTTCGCGGTGGATGGGCATGCGCTGCCCGCCCTTGACCGCAGGACCGCCGTCGATCGGCTCTCCGATCACGTTGAACATCCGACCCAGGACCTGCTTGCCGACGGGGACCTCGATCGGCCCGCCAGTCGCCATCACCGGGTCGCCCCGGCGCAGGCCGTCGGTGGAGGCCATGGCAATGCAGCGGGCGACGTCGTTGCCCAGGTGCTGCTGCACCTCCAGCACCAAGCGGGGGCCTTTGCGCAAGAGTTCCAGAGAGTCGTTGATGTAGGGCAGCTGGCCGGCTTCGAAGGCCACGTCCACCACGGCGCCAATCACTTGGAGCACCGTGCCGGTCGGCCTCTCCGCCTCAGCCTTCTTTACCGGCCCCTTGACCTTGGCCTTCGCCATTACCACCTCCTCAACGGCTGGCCGCATTGAGCGCCTCAGCGCCGCCGATAATTTCCATGAGTTCCCGGGTGATGTTCGCTTGACGCACCTTGTTGGCGGTCAGCGAAAGCTCCCGGATGACGTCCCCCGCCTTGGTCGTAGCGTTGCGCATCGCCACCATGCGGGCACTGTGCTCGCTGGCCTGATTCTCCAGCACCGCCTGGTAGACCTGACTCAATAGGTATTCGGGCATGAAGCGCTCCAGCACTTCGCGGGCGCCCGGTTCATAGATGTAATCCCCCTGCGTCTGCGGCCCCTCGTCCTCGGGTGCCGGCAACACCGGGACCAGCTGGCGCACCGTCGGGACCTGGCTCAGCAGGTTGCGAAACCGGGCATAGGCCAAGTAGACCTCGCGGACTTCTTGGTTGAGGTAGGCCTCCACCGCCGCCTCCACCGCCGGACGGAGTTCCTCAGGGCTCAGGCGATCGGGCAGTCCCTGCTTGTGGTGGACTGTCTGGAGCTGCCTCCGATTGGCGAACTCCACCCCCTTGCGCCCGATCGCCACCACCTGGTAGTGGGGCCCAAACTTGGCGCGCATCGCGGCGTGGGCGGCTCGCATGGTGTTGACGTTGAGGGCCCCGACCCGGCCCCGGTCGCTGGTGACCAAGATCAGAAGTCCGGTGCCCTCCTCGCGCGGGACGATAAATGGATGCCGGTACTCCTTGCCGATCTTGGCCACGTCCCGGGCGACCTCGTCCATCGCCAGCGCATAGGGCCTCGCCCCCTCCACTCGCACCTGGGCCCGACGAATCTTGGCCGCCGACACCATCTGCATGGCTCGAGTCATCTGCTCGATGTTGCGCACCGAGCGGATGTGGCGACGGATGTCGCGGAGTGTGGCCAAGCCGCTGCCTAAGCCCCAGCCTCAGGGGCGGCCTCGCCGACATCGAAGCCCTGGTTGAACTCGACCAGGGCCTTGCGCAACTGCTCCTGCATCCCCTCGTCGAGGACCTTCTTGGACTCGATCTCCTCCTCGAGCTTCTGGAGCGCCTGCCCGGCGTAACGGCGGAACTGGGAGTCCCACTCCCCCACCATCTCCACGGGGATCTGGTCCAGATGGCCCCGGGTCCCGGCGAAGATGGTCATCACCTGCAGGGCCAAGGAGACCGGCTGGTACTGGTCCTGCTTCAAAAGCTCGGTGAGCCGTCGGCCCCGGTCGAGCTGGTCGCGGGTGGCCTTGTCCAGATCGCTGGAGAATTGGGCGAAGGCGGCAAGCGCCCGGAACTGGGCCAAATCTAGGCGCATGCCCCCGGCCACCGAGCGCAGCGCCTTGGTCATGGCGTCGCCGCCCACCCGACTGACCGAGAGGCCGACCGACACCGCCGGCCTGGTGCCGGCATAGAAGAGGTCGCCTTCCAAGTAGATCTGCCCGTCAGTGATCGAGATCACATTGGTGGGAATGTAGGCGGCCACGTCGTTGGCTTGGGTTTCGATGATCGGCAGCGCCGTCAGCGAGCCACCTCCCTTCTCATCGCTCAAGCGGGCGGCACGCTCCAGCAACCGGGAGTGCAGGTAAAAGACGTCGCCCGGATAGGCCTCCCGACCCGGCGGTCGGCGCAGGGCCAAGGAGATCTCCCGGTAGGCCCAGGCGTGCTTGCTGAGGTCGTCGTACACGATCAGGGCGTCCTCGCCCTTCTCCATGAACCACTCCCCCATGGAGCAACCGGTATAGGGGGCGAGATACTGGAGGGCGGCCGGCTCACCTGAGGTGGCGGCGACGATGATGGTGTGCTCCAGTGCGCCGTACTGCTCCAGCACCGCCGCGATCCGCGCCACCGAGGCCGCGTTCTGCCCGATGGCGACGTAGATGCAGGTGAGATCCTTGCGTTTCTGATTGATGATGGCGTCGATCGCGATCGCCGTCTTACCGATCTGGCGGTCGCCGATGATCAGCTCCCTTTGGCCGCGGCCGATCGGGACCAGAGCGTCGATGGCCTTGATCCCGGTCTGCACCGGAGTGTTCACCGGCTGCCGGTCGATCACCCCTGGGGCCTGGCGCTCCACCGGCCGCCGCTCGGTAGTGGCGATCTCGCCTTTGCCGTCGATCGGCTGCCCCAGAGCATTGACTACCCGGCCCACCAGCTCCCGGCCGACCGGGACCTCCACCACCTGGCCGGTGGTGCGGACCTCGTCGCCTTCCCTCAGCTCCTCGAAGCGGCCCAGGATGATCGCCCGTACCTGATCCTCCTCCAGGTTGAGCGCCATCCCCGAGATGTCATGGGGAAAGGCGAGCAGCTCGCCGGCCATGGCCCCCTCCAGGCCATAGATCTGGGCGATCCCATCACCTAAGGTGGTGATCACCCCGGACTCCGCGGACACCACCGGGGCGTCGAAGTCGGCGATCTTGCGCTTGATGATCTGGCCAATCTCGGCCGCGCTAATGCTCATGTTTCCCTCATCTAGTTGGCACTTGGGTCAGAAGATCCTGGCGCAACTGCTGCAGCCGGGTGGTCAGACTGGCGTCGAAGACTCGGTCCCCCAATCGGACCACCGCTCCGCCTAGCAGGGAGGGATCCACCTTGGCCTCGAAGCGCACTGCCAGATGGAGTCGCTCCGATAGCCGCTCCGCCAGCTGTTTTTGATCGGCGGCGCTGACCGAGACCGCGGTCGTCAGCTGGGCCAGGACCCGGCCCTCGCGTTTGTCCACCAGCTGGTGGTATCCCTCCTCGATCGCGGGCAGTAGGCGCTGGCGCTGGCTGGTGATCAAGACCAAGAGCAGGTTGCCCGCGAACTTGTCGATGGCACCGTCCTGCGCCAAGACCGCGCGACACAGCTCCACCTTCTGGGCGATTCGGAGTGTGGGTTCGGCGATCGTCTTGCCGAGGTCGCTCTCTTCCAGCAGCTGGCGCAGCCGCCCCAGCCGCGTCAGCCAGGGCGCAAAATCTCCCTCCTCCTCCGCCAGCTGGAAGACCGCCTCGGCGTAGTGGCGTGCGGTGCTGGGCACCCGGGGGGCATCAGGCACGCAGGTCTACCTCCGCCAGGGCCTCGTCGATCAGGCGTCGCTGGCGCTTCTGGTCGAGCTCCTCCTGAAGGATCTTAGTGGTGGCCAAGAGCACCAGTTCGGCCACCTGGCGCCGCAGCTGACCGACGGCCTGCTCACGCTCCTGGGCCAGCTCGGCGCGAGCCCTGGCCAGCATCGCCTCCTGCTCCTCCCGGCCCTTCTGGCGCAGCTCCTCTCGTAGCTCCTCCCCCAGCTTCTGGGCCTTGTCCAGGATCTCCTGCGCCTGACGTCGGGCGTCGACCAGGTCAGTGCGCTCCTTTTGCCTCGCCGCCTCCACCTCCCGCCGCGCCGCTTCGGCCTCGGAAAGGGCCTGGGCGATCTGCTGCTGCCGGGCCTTGAGCGCGCTCGAGATCGGTGGGAACACGTAGCGGGACAACAGGTACAGGAGCGCCAGGAATACGACGATCTCGACCGGAAAGGTCAGGTTCAGCGAGAGCGGGCTGGCGGCGGCGACAGGAAGCACGGACCAGCGCCTACTTTCCAGCCAGGCTGATGAAGACGAACATCAACGCCAGGTTGATGAAGTACACCGCCTCGGCCAGACCGACAGTCAGGAAGGTCCACGTCAAAAGCCGCGACTGCGCCTCTGGCTGCCGGGCGATCCCGGCGATCAACTGCGCGCCGGCGAGGCCGTCACCGATGGCTGCGCCGACGGCGCCGACCCCGGTGCCGATCATGGCCCCGGCGTAGACGATTGCGTGAGAAGTGTCGAGCGCCAATTGAATTCCTCCCAGGTCCGGGTGTGGGGGCTGACCCCTCAGCTAGTGGCGGCCTCGGTCGCCAGATCGGGTTCGTGCTCCATGGTCGCCATGCTGAGGTAGATCACCGTCAGCAAAGCGAAGATGAAGGCCTGAATCACGTCGACGAAGACACCTTCAAAGAGCTTCCAAATTCCGTTGAAGGCCCAGGCAAGGTAGAGCGGCAGCAGAGCGATGATCTGCAGCATCAAGGCGGCGGCGAACATGTTGCCGAAAAGCCTCAGGGTCAACGAGATGGGATAGGAGATCTGGGCGATCACGTTGATCGGCGCCAAGAGGGCGTAGAAGACCTTGGGCATCCCGGCCGGGTGCAGGTAGTTGATCTTGATGTAGCCCCCGATCCCGCGCTGCCGGATCGAGGTGAAGTGCACCATGAAGATGACGATGACAGCGAGGGCGGCGGTGTCGTTGACGTCGGCAGTGGCCGAGGTTAACCGATCTCCGGTGGGGATCAGCTCCAGCCAGTTGCTGACCAGGATGTAGAAGAAGAGCACCGTGCAAAGCGGCACGGCCCAGCTGGCGAAGGGTCCGATCATGCGGGCCACGTAGTCGTCCACCGTCTCCCAGACCATTTCGATCAGGGCTTGGAAACGGCCCGGCACGCCCGAGGTCACCGCGTGGCGCAGGTAGAGCCCCGCCCCGAGCACCACTGCAAAGGCCACCAGGCTGCTGACGACGGTGTCCAGATAGAGCGCCATCCCGAAGATGTGGGCGGTCCAGTGTTGACCGACCTCGATTTGGGACAGGACGATTGGCCTCACTTGGCGGCGGCCCGGACCCCAAACCTGACCATCGCCCCAACCTGGGCCAGATGAGTCGCGAGTAGCCCCACCAGACCCCACACCCCGATCGGCCCTAGCACCATGACCATCACTACCAAAACCGCCGTGATGAGCGCCAGTCGGGGCAGGCTGGAGCCCAGGAAGGCAATCGGGGCGCGGCTGAGGGCGAACGCCGCAAACCGCAGGTTGGCGACCCCCAGGACGCCACCTGCCAGGGCCAGACCCGCCCCCTCGGGGCCGGCTATCAGGTAGGCGGCCGCTACGGCCACGATCGCGGCGCCAATGGCGGCGAGCCAAGCGGAGCGCACCGCTCCGGCCAGTTCGTCAGCCTCTAGCAGCATCGCTCTACTGCCCCCGGAACGGCGCGAGCCCGCGGTACACCGCCAAACTTCCTCCCACGAGCCCCAGCACCAGACCGACCAAGGTCAGGAGCGGGAGCGAGCCGAAGTGCTGGTCCAAAAGAACCCCGGCCACGACCCCACTTCCGACCGTGATCGAGAAGACTCCTACCAACGCGAGAGCATCACCGGGACCCGGCACTCTCCTGGGCCGCCGCGGATCGCCCTCCGAGGACAATTCGGCGGGATCTTATCACGGCTACCCAGGAGTCGACTAGGGCGCCCATTGGGGGGTGGGGTGCCCGGCTCCTGACGCCCCGCCGGGGCCCCTTCTTGCCGGTTCGTAAACTGCCCCGGTGGAGATCGGAATCGACGCCAGCCGGGCCTTCCAGGCCGAGCCCACCGGCATCGGGATTTACGCCACCGAGGTCATCTCCCGGCTCCTCGCTTCGCCGCCCGGGCAATTGCGCGTCTATCTCAATCGGCGGAGCCCACCCGAAAACGCCCTCGAGTTGCCGCCTGGGTCAGAGTGGCGCTGCCTCCCCTTCCCTCGCGGGTGGACCGCCTTCCGCCTGCGCCGGGAGCTCCAGCGACAGGCTCCCACCCTGCTCTGGATACCCGCCTACCGGCTCCCCCCGGGCCGGGTGCCCCGCTCCATCGTGACCGTCCACGGCGTCGAGCACCGTTTCGCCCCACTCGCCTACCCGGGGCGGCAGGCGGACGCAGTCGAGTCGTTCGTACTGGACACCTTGCAGCGAGCTGCTCGGGTGATCAGTCCCTCGGAGACCACCAAGGCCGACTTGGTCCACCTGTACCGAGCCGACCCCAACCGCATCAGCGTGATTCCCCATGGGATCTCCGCAGAGCTGCGGCCGATCGCCCCGAACCGGATTCAGCCCCTCCTCCGACAGCTGGGCGTCCAGCCCCCCTACTTCCTGGTGGTGGGGGCCCACCACCCTCGCAAGAACGTTCCCTTTCTCATCGAGCAATTCGCCCGAGCCTTCCCTGGCTCGCAGTCCTCCGAGATCCGCCTGGTGGTCACCAACGCCCCAGGCGAGCTGGGTCAGGCGCTGCGCACCCGAGCCGCCAGCCTAGGCCTCAGCGACCGGCTCACCTCGCTGGGACACGTAGCGGGGGAGATGCTGGCCGCCCTCTACAGCGGATCGGTGGCCGCCTGCGTGCCCTCGCTCTACGAGGGATTCGGGCTCCCCGCCCTGGAGGCGATGGCTTGCGGAGCTCCGGTTCTGGCCACTAACGCCGGCGGGGTGCAGGAGATCGCCGAGGGCGCGGCGCTGCTGGTTCCCGTGGGGGACGCCCAAGGCTGGGTCGAGGGACTGCGCCGGCTGTACCAGGAGCCCGGACTGCGCGAGCACCTGCAGGCGCTGGGGTTGGCCCGGGCCTCCCGCTACAGCTGGGACCGATCGGCGCAGGCGCATGCCCGGCTGCTCGCCAGCGAACTTCAGCTGGCCACTGCTGCTAAGCCGCCGGCTTAGGCCAGGCCCGGACCTCGCCGCTGGCGGAGAGGGTCACCAGAGCGTCCGGCTCCAGGTTCGCCGCACCCTGCACCCGCACCCGGACGATCCCTCGCAGCATCGGCGTCTCACTGGCCACTTCTACCACGCTGTCGTGGCCGTGGAATTCCGAGTGCAGGACTCGCCCCGGTGCCCCCCCGGCAGAGGCCGCAGCGATAACGATCTGCTCGGGACGCACGAGGACCACCGCGGGCCCGGACAGAGGATCCGCTTCGGTTGGGGACGGCCGTACCGATAGGGCGCCCAAGGGCGTCTGCACCAGCCGACCCTCCACCGTGCCTTCCACCAGGTTGGCGTCGCCGAGAAAGCGGGCCATCTCAAGGTCGACCGGATCGAGGTACAGCTGCCGCGGCGTGCCGAACTGCGCCACCCGGCCGTCCCGGAGGACCGCGACTTGGTCGGCCACCGAGAGAGCCTCCTCCTGGTCGTGGGTGACCAGCAAGGTGGTGATCCCCGTCTCCACGAGGATCGCCCGCACTTCCTCGCGGACGGTGGCTCGGAGGCTGGGATCGAGCGCCGAGAAGGGCTCATCCAGCAACAAGAGCTGGGGGTCGATAGCCAGGGCCCGGGCCAGGGCTACCCGCTGCTGCTGGCCGCCTGAGAGCTCGTGAGGGTACCGGCCCCCGAGCCCGCCGAGCCCGACCATCTCCAGCAGGCCAGTAACCCGAGCGGTACGGCGGGCCGCGCGGGACAGGCCGAAGGCGACGTTCTGCTCCGCCGTGAGATGGGGGAACAGCGAGGCCTCCTGGGGGACGTAGCCCACGCGGCGGCCCTCCGGTCGGACATAGCGGCGCCCTTCGTCGACCACCGCGCCAGCCAGTGTGACCCGCCCGCGGTCAGCCCGCTCCAGCCCGGCGATCAGCCGCAGCAGCGTAGTCTTGCCGCTCCCCGACGGGCCCAAGATGGCGGTCAATGAACCCAGGTCAACCTCCAGGTCAAGGCCCCGCAGGACCGCAGTGTCGCGGAAGGCCTTGTGCAGGTCGGTAACGCTGATCGCGCTCACGACCGGACACCAGTGCGAGACGGACGCCGATCGAACCAGCGGCCCAGCAGTACCCCGGGGATGACCGAGATGACGACCATCGCCGCAGCGTATGGGGCGGCCGCCCCGTAAGACACGTTGCCGGTGTAGGCCCAGAATTGGGTGGCCAGGGTCTCTACTCCGGTCGGGACCAAGATCAAAGTTGCGGTGAGTTCGGTCACAGCGGAGAGGAAGACCAGACAGAAGGCGGCGGCCAGCCCCGGGGCGACCAACGGCAAGGTGACCCGCCAGCGCACCGCCAAGGGGGAGCTGCCCAATGACCGGGCAACCTCCTCCAGTCCTGCGGGCGCCTGCATCACCGAGGCCCGGACGGCCACATAGGCGAGGGGGAAGAAGATGATTGCGTAAGCGCCGATCAGGAGGCCGCTGGTCTGGTAGATGAAGGGTAGGTAGTGCAGGGCGAAGAAGACCAGCGCCAGAGCGATCACCAGCCCGGGCAGCCCCTGCACGATGTAGGTGCTCCGCTCTAGCAGCCGCACTCCCCGGTTCGACCAGCGGACCGCCAGCAGCGCCACCGGCAGGGCCAGGATGGTCGCGATGGCGGCCGCCGCCGCGCTGTACAGGACCGTGTGGCCGGCGGCATCGGCGACCGACGCCGACTGGGGCAGAGTCGAGCTGCCTCCCTGCACCAGCCAGTACCCGATCACCCCGATCGGCACTCCCAGGGCTACCGCGATCAAGCCCACAATCGCCCCCAACACCGGCCAGCGCCAGGGGCCTAGCCGCCGGGGGGAGATGACGCGGCGCGAGTTGTGGGCAGCACGCGCCAACCGACCCCGGTCGCGGAGGGCGCCATCGCCCGCTAGGATCACCAGTCCGATCAGAACCACCACCAGCGAGAGAGCGCAGGCGGCCGGGGCGTTGAATCTCACCTGGAACTCCGTGAAGATCTCGGTCGTGAACGTCTGATAGCCAAGGATCTCGAAGGCGCCGTACTCGGCCAGCAGCGCCAGCGAGACGAGCAGGCAGCCGGCGAGGATGGTCGGCCGGGCTTGGCGCAGCGTGACGTGCCAGAAGGCCCTCCAAGGTCCCAGGCCAAGGGTGCGCGCGGTGTCCTCCTGACCGGGGTCAGCCCCGCGGAGGCTGGCCGCGACTGGCAGGTAGACCAAGGGGTACAGCCCGGAGGTCATCACCAGGACCGCGCCGCCGTAGCCACTCACCCCCGGCAGCACTGAGACCCACCCGAAGGCTACGACAAAGTCGGGGATCGCCAGCGGCAGCACCAATAGCATCGCCAGCGCCCTGCGGCCCGGCAGGTCGCTGCGTTCGACGCACCAGGCAGCGCCCGTCCCGATCGTGGCAGCCAGGGCGGTTACCACCACCGCCAACCGCACCATGTTCCAGAGCAAGCTGGCCGTGAGTTGGCGAAAAAGCAACTGGGACAGCTCCGGCCAGCCCACCTGGCGGGCCTCCAGCAACAAGAACGCCAGAGGCAGGAGGAGGAGCGCCGCCACCAGGCAGCTGACCGCCCCCAGACCCCGCGGGATCCGCCGTCGAGCCCGCACCGGGTTGGCCGCGCTCAGGCCGGACGCCAACGTTGCCATATCGAGCCTTGCCTCAGATCAGCTGCGCTTGCTGAAGCAGGGCGACCGCCTCCGCCCCATCCCCGAGCTCTGCGATGGTGAGATGCGCTGGCCGGAGGCTGGCGAACGGCCTCAGGGCCCGCGCGGACTTCACGCTGGAGCCCAGCGGGTACTCGAAGCTGTCACCGTGGGCCAGGATCTCCTGGCCATGGCGGCTTACCAGGAACGCCAGGAACTGGTCGGCAGCCTGTTGGTGCCGGGAGGATCTGAGGACCGCTGCCCCCGACACGTCCAGCACATAGCCGGCGCTCCCGGGAGCGAAGTAGGCCAGCGCCGAGTGCATCTGCGCGGTACCGAGTTCCGCCCTGAGTCGGTACCAGTAGTAATGGTTGATGATCCCGATTGCGATCTGACCGGAGTTCACTCGGGCCGTGATGGTCTCGTTGTCAGGGTAGACGTGCTGTTGGGCATTGGCACTGATGTCCTTGAGCCAGCCGACTGCTGCTGACTTCCCGTATCGCCGGGCGATCGAGGTGACGATGGGCTGGAAGTCGGTCTCGGAGGGCGCTATGCCCAACAGCCCCCGCCAGCGGGGATCGGCCAGGCTCAACACCGAAGCGGGTAGCTGGCTGGGCCGGAGCAGCTGGGTGTTGTAGATGAGCACACTCACCCTGGCCGAGACCCCAACCCAGTCGGAGGCCGGGGAGTCGAAGTTCGCAGGCACGTGGGCGAGCGTCGCCGGAGGCACTGAGGCAAGCAGATTCTTGCCCTGCAGATATTCCAGCGCCGGCGAATTCTCACTGTAGAAGAGGTCGGCGGGCGAGGCCGACCCTTCCTCCACTAGCTGGTCCGCGAGCACGTCTTCATCGTTGGAGCGCACCTGCACTTGGATCCCGGATTTCTGCTCGAAGGCGGAAACCAATGCCTCGGTGGTCTGGGGGTGCTGCCCGTTGTAGAGGACCAGGGTCGTCGCGCTCCGGCCCGGGGCCGCTCCGCAGGCGGCCAGGCTGGCCAAGAGGGTTCCGGCGACGGAGGCCAGGGCCAGAGATCTGGCGATCGGTCCGCTCGACCTTGCCATCAAGCCTCCGGTTGGCTGGCCGCCCCGTTCGGCGAGCCGCCGAGAGCGACAGGGGTGACGTTGGATTGGATTTGATCGCCCACCAGTTAGGCGTAGCTAACCTCGCTCTTAGAGTGAGCTTATCCGAGACTTCGGGAACGTGTCAATTCGGACATGGGGCGGCGTGAGACCTTCCCAAAGCTCGGGGATCGAGTCGCGAGGTCAGCGCAGGTAGAGAAGGCCCTCACTGCCCAGAGACTCGATCCGGGCCAACGCCACTTCGGTGCCTTTGGCGACACAGTAGTTGGGGTCCGCCACCAACCGGGCAGCCAGCCCCGTGGAGACGGCCAGTCGATCGCCAATTTTCCCCAGCGTGCAGCCCCGTCCGGCGAGGGCGATTCCCGACTCGGACGCCTGATCACGCAAGCGGGGTGGAAGTTCGGCCATCAGTTCGTTGATGAGACCGGAAAGCGCGGTCAGCCCCGCCTCGCTCTCCCAGGAGCCTACCGGCGGCGCCAGGGCACGGTGGCTGAGCAATCCTTCGTGGCAGACGATTGCCACTTGAGCCGCCTGCGGCAAGAGGAAGACCAGAGGAAGCGGGGTCCAGGAGGCGATCGGCAGGCCGGCTCCCAAGGCCGCCGCCAACGGCAGGTCCATCATGTGCGCCATCCGCGCCCCCGAAGCCATGGCCACCTGCAGCAGGGCCCGCCGGGACCCGGTCGACAGCTCCGCGGACACCCCGAGCATCAGCTCATGCCGCGAGAAGAGCAGGCGACCGACGACCCGGAAAATCAATTGACGAAGGAACTGCTCCGCCGCCTCGGTGTCCGCCAGCCGCTGCACTCCCAGCGGCCAACTGAGCTCCACTTCGTCGCCCCGGTCGGCCGCCAGCTCCAGGGCGGCAACCCCGAAGGCCAGTGCCCGGCCGCTCCCCCGCTGCCGGGCCAGTACGGCTGGCTCCTCAATTACCAGCCCATCCCCTCTGGCCCAGACGGCCACCTGATCGGGCGAGAGATCGATGCCGAATCGGCGTAAGGCCACGGTCGCTCAGACCTGCTCGCTGGCGGGATGGAGCTTGAGACTCGCCCCGAGCCCCGTGAGCTTGCCTACCAAGTCCTCGTACCCACGGTCAAGGTGATGGACATTGGTGAGCCAGCTGGTTCCCTCGGCACAGAGGGCAGCAATCACCAGCGCAGCGCCCGAGCGGATGTCGGAGATGGTCAGCTCGGCGCCCCGCAGCGGCGCTCCTCCCCGGATCCGGGCGCTGCGACCGTGGAGGGTGATCTCGGCCCCCAGCCGGCGCAGCTGCTCGGCATGCTGGAAGCGGTTCTCGAAGAGCGCCTCCGAGACCGTGCTGACCCCCTCGGCCTGGGTCATCATGGCGACAAACTGGGCCTGGAGGTCGGTGGCGAAACCGGGATGGGGCCAGGTGGTCATATCCACCGCCCGCAGCCCCTGCCGACGGGATACCTTCAGCCAGGTGCCACCCTCCTCCACTGAACATCCCGCCCGGCGCAGCTTGTGCAGGACCTGGTCGAGATCGTCGCAGTAGAGATGGTCGATGAGGATCTCGCCGCCAGTGGCCGCGGCCGCCATCGCGAACGTTCCGGCCTCGATGTAATCGGCTCGCACCCGATGCTCGGTCGGGTGCAATCGCGGCACCCCCTCGATCACGATTCGATCCCCGCCCGCCCCCGCGATTCGGGCCCCCATCGCCTTGAGGCACAAGGCGAGGTCCACGACATGGGGCTCTCTCGCGGCGTTGGAGATGACAGTTATCCCTTCCGCCCGGGCCGCCGCCATCATCAAATTCTCGGTGCCGGTGACGGTCGGCATGTCCAACTGGACATGGGCCCCGTGCAGCCGAGGGGCCCGGGCCCGGATCCCGAACTCGTCCTCCATCACCTGCGCCCCCATCGCCCGCAGCCCCTCCAAGTGCTGTTCCACCCGGCGCATGCCGATATCATCCCCCCCGGGCATGGGTAGGGCTGCTTCCCCGCGGGAGACCAGCAGCGGACCCAGCACCAGGAGCGAAGCCCTCATCCGGCCCCCCAGGTCGGCGTCGGGTTCGCACTTGGTGATGCCCTGGGTGTCGATCTCCACCTGGCCGTCGGATCGGTCCACTCGGGCCCCCAGGCCGCGCAGCATCTGGCACATGGTCTCCACGTCCTCGATGGCCGGGACGTTGCTCAGCCGCAGCGGGCCGTCGGTCAGGATGGCCGCGGCCATCTGGGGAAGAGCGGCGTTCTTGCTGCCGCTGACCGTCACCCGACCCTGCAGCGGCCCGCGGCCGACGATCTCCAACCGTGGGGATGACACTGCCGGGGAGCCGCCCTGCGGCTCAGACACCGGGACGGTCCAGGCTGGTCGCCTCGGACTCCCGTTTCTTCTGGAACGCGAAACCTCCTCTCCGCCAGATCCGCCAGACCAGCAGCCCCAAGGTCACGAGCAGAAGTCCCAGAGCCACTGCCAGGATCTTGCGGTGCCCGAAGACCGCTAGGCCCAGGCAGCCGAAAATCGCGGTTACCAAATAAAAGGAGATCGCGGTCTCGCGGGGGCTTAGCCCGAGCGCCAGTAATCGGTGGTGCAGATGGCGGGCGTCGGCGTGGGCGAAACCTACTCCCTGGCGACGGCGGCGGAAGATTGCGAACGCGGTGTCGCCGATGGGGAGGGCCAGGGCCAGGACCGGGACGAACACGGCCAGCGCCACCGTAACCTTGGCGACCCCCAGGATGGTGATGATCCCCACCAGCATCCCGAGCAGGTGGCTGCCTGAGTCGCCCATGAAGATTCGGGCCGGCGCGAAATTGAACACGAGGAAGCCGAGGCAGCACCCGATCAGGGCCGACGACAGCAGGATCACCCCTCCCTGGCTAGGCTCCACACCCAGACGGTTCACCGCCGCCAGGAAGAGAACGCCGCCCACGATGGCGACGACACCGGCCGCCAGGCCGTCGACCCCGTCCAGCAGGTTGATCGAGTTCTGCATCCCCATCAGCCAGATCATGGTGATCGGAATCGTCGCCCAGGCTAGGTGGATGGCGAGGCCGGGCAGGTTGACCGAAGTGATGCTGATCGCGAAAAGCCAGGCCACCGCTAGCGAGCAGAGCGCCTGGATAACCAGCTTGGTCCAGTAGGCCAGGCCCAGGATGTCGTCGGCAGCCAGCAGCCCGGCCACCACCACCGCGATCACCACTATCTGCAGCCAGTCTTGAACTCCTCGGCCGAAGCTGGCCATCGCGACCACGAAACCGGCCATCAGGGCGAGACCCCCGAGCCGGCCGGTCGGCTGGGTGTGGATGTGGCGCCCGCCGGGCTGGGCCACCGCCCCCAACCGGAAGCTGAGCCACCGTGCCAGCGGCACGCTGGCTATGGTCACCACTACCGCCACCGCCATGATGGGAAGAGCGCTGAAGTAGTGGTCGTTGACGGTCGGCACGATCAGCGCCTCGTCAGCGGTACGGCAGTGGGAAGGCCTCACACAAGACCCGCGCCCGAGCCGCCACCTCCCGTTCGACCGCTCCGTCCCCGAGGTTGTGGATGGTCCGGCAGATCATCGAGGCGATCTCGTCCATCTGCTCTAGCCCCATGCCCCTAGTCGTGACGGCGGGGCTGCCCAGTCGGATACCGCTCGGGTTGAACTTGCTCGCCTCATCGAAGGGGATGGAATTGCGGTTTACCGTGATCCCGGCCCGCTCGAAGACGTCTTGCACCTGCCGACCGGTGAACCCGAGCGGTCGCAGATCGATCAGCATCAGATGGTTATCGGTGCCCCCGCTGACCAGCCGCAGGCCCTCCTGGAGCAGCCCAGCTGCCAGGCGCTGAGCGTTGGCTACCACCCTCTGGGCGTACCCCTCCATCTCGGGCTGACCCCAGGCCCGCAGGGCCGCCGCCTTGCCGGCGATGGCGTGCAACAAAGGACCGCCCTGAACCCCCGGAAAGACCGCCTTGTCAATCGCCTTGGCGTGCATCTCAGGGGACAGGATCATTCCGCCCCACGGACCCCGGAGGGTCTTGTGGGTCGTCAGCGTGACGACGTCCGCGTACGGAACCGGGCTGGGGTGGGCGTGCCCCGCCACCAGGCCCGCGAAATGGGCCATGTCGACCAGCAGCACCGCATCCACCTCGTGGGCGATCTCGGCGAGCTTGGGGAAGTCGAAGATTCGGGGATAGGCGCTGGCCCCCGCCACCAGGACCCGAGGCCTGACCTCGTGGGCGCGCCGCCTGATCTCCTCGTAGTCGAGCTGCTCGGTCTCGCGGCTGACCCCGTAGGTCTCGGCGTGGTACACGACGCCGCTGAAGCTGACCGGCGACCCATGGGTGAGGTGCCCACCATGGCTCAAATCCAGGCCCAAAATTGTGTCGCCCGGCTGGGCGAAGGCCATGTAGGCGGCCATGTTGGCCGAGCTGCCACAGTGCGGTTGCACGTTGGCATGCTCCGCCCCGAACAGCTCGCAGGCCCGCTCTTGGGCCAACGTCTCGATCTGGTCGACGAACTCGCAACCCCCGTAGTAGCGCTTCCCCGGGGTCCCCTCGGCGTACTTGTTGGTGAGCCAGGAACCGACCGCCTCGAGGACCGCGGGACTGGCCACGTTCTCAGAGGGGATCAACTCCAGGGTGTACTGCTGGCGATCCAGTTCCCGCTCCAAGAGCGAGGCCAGCTCGGGATCCGCTTGGTGCAGAGCACTGAGTCGGTGTTCCGCTATCGCCATCTCAGTCCCTCCGAATCTCGGGGTTCTGCTCTGGCGCAGGAACCCCCAACTCGCGGGCGCTGAGCCTGCCCTCGCGAATTAGGACGGGCTGATCCCGAGTGAGGTCGAGTATAGATGAGGGCTCAGTCGACCCCCGGCCCGTGACGACCTCCGCCAGAGCTCCCACCAACCCAGGCAGCTGGGCCAGGGCGGCGGCAGCATCCGGTACCGGCGGCCGGCCGTGGCGATTGGCGCTGGTGGTGGCCAGAGGAGCACTCTGGCCCAGCAGCGCCAGGGCCACCGGATGATCAGGGATCCGCACCCCTAGCGTCCCGTCCCGTCCGAGTTCATAGCCAGCACCGCGAGCGGGCAAGACCAAGGTCAGGGGACCAGGCCAGAACTTGGCCGCCAGCGACCGGGCTCGATCGTCCCAAAGCACAAACCTGCTCAGCGCCTCGACCGAGGCCGCCATCACGATCAGGGCGTATGTCCGAGGCCGACCCTTGATTTGATACAAGTCCGCGACCCCGGTGGAACGCTCGGCCAGGCAGGCCAGGCCATAGACGGTGTCGGTAGGGAACCCAATCACCCCGCCGGCGAGGACGGCTCCGGCCGCGGCGGCCACTCCGCGGGCGTCCGGGGTCCAGGGGAGGGAGGTCAATTCGGCCAGACTTCCAAGACTCGGTCGCGTCGGGACAGGTCCTGGTGGAAGGTTGTACTGGCTCCCGGCCAGGCGTCCAGGCAAAGCCGCTCGACCGCCCCCAATCTGCGGGGATCCCCCTCCAGCAGCAAGATAGTTTCCGGTCCTAGACAACCACCGATCGACGAGATCAAGCCCCGGTAGGCGGCGAGGCCATCTGGGCCACCGTCCAGGGCGTCGGAGGGTTCAAAGTCACGAACCGTTCGGTCTAGCTGACCCAGCTCCGTGGTGGTTACGTAGGGGGGATTGCTCACGATTAGGTCGTAGTGGCCATTGCTCCACAGCGGCTCGGCCCATGAGCCCTGCATCACCTCCACCCGGTCCGCGACACCGGCGCGCTGGGCGTTCTCCCTTGCTTGATCAACCGCGCTCGGCGAGATGTCGACGGCGTCGACCCTCAGGCCGTCGCAGCCGACGGCCAAGGCAACAGCCAAGCAGCCGCTGCCAGTTCCGAGGTCAGCGGCGCGTAGCGGACCTCCTCGAGGCGCCAGACGTAACCTCGATACCTCCACCAGCAACTCGGACTCCGGCCGCGGGATTAGCACCCCGCGGCCGACTCCCAAGCTAAGCCCGCAGAACTCCTTGTGCCCAAGCAGGTACGCGACCGGCTCACCCTCAGCGCGCCGGCGGAGGATAGGCCGGATCGGGGCCAGATCAGCCTCGGCCAGAGGCCGATCGAACTGCAGGTATAGCTCCAGGCGGGAGAGACCGAGCGCGTCGCTCACCAAAAGTTCGGCGTCCAGCCGCGCCGTCGGCGATCCCGCCTCGGTTAGGAAACCTGTGGCGCGGCGAACGACCTCGACCGCGCTAAGCGGCAGTTGGACCTACTTCATGTAATGGGCGGAGGCGACCGCTACGGGGGCTGTTACACAAACGTAACGAAAAGAGCCAATTCAAAGTGATTGACCAGCGGCTACGCTGAACCGCAACGATGGGAGATAACTGTGGCGTACCCCCGACCCAGCGTCGCCGAACGCACAGCCGGGGGCAGGCCGTGACCGAATTCGCCTTGGTATTTCCTGTCGCGATCCTGCTGCTGGCCCTGGCGGCGACCGGTGGGCAGATGCTGGTGTCCGACATTAACATCACCCAGTCCGCGCGGGCCGGTGCGGTCGCAGCGCAGTACCAGTACAACGATGGAAATATAATCCTCGGGTCGGCCCCGGCAGCGACGCCCTGCACCGTGGTTTCCTCTGAACTCTGCTTCGCCACCGTGGCTGCCGAGCAGGAACTCGGGGTCTCGTCGCTGCCCTGCACGCCGAGCGGGTCCATCCCCACGGGATGCATCCTACTCACCGCCGTCGATGACCACACCTCCGGGGAGACGATGCTGCAGGTCACGGTCTGGGACACCATTCATCCCTACCTGCCGATCTTGCCCGGTATCACTATCAAAGCAATTGCGACGGCTGAAGAATGAAGCGTACCCAGTCTCCGCTCTGGTATCGGATGGTGGCGTCCAGGCACGGTCGGCCGTCCCAGGTCGGCCAGGTGACGGTCCTGTTCGCGATCTCCCTAGTGGTGCTGGTGGTCGGGGTAGGAATCGCCATCGACGGTGGCTACGGGCTGCTCCAGTATCGCCAGGCCCAGAATGCGGCCGACTTCGCCGCTGAAGGTGCGGCCCAGGCGCTCTACCCGAACTGCACCAACATCGGCACGCCGGTGGCGGCCAATGAGCTCATCTATGACATCAATGCCTTGGTCACCAACAACTCCCCCTCGACCACCACCACGGGGCCCGGCCCCTGGGGTTGGACCGGCTACTACCTGGCCTCGACCAAGCTGCCCTTGCTGCTGAACGGCAATCAAATTCCTATCTATACCGGTGGCTATCCTGGCGGTGATGCCCCCGCGGGAGCCTGCGGCGTGCATCTCAGCGTTACCCCGCAGTGGCCTCCCTTCATCGCGCAGATGGTGGGCCTCACCAAGCTGCGGACCGCAGCCGGCGCGTCGGCAGTGAACTTGGGAGTAGCCGGCGGGCCGCAGACCAGCATTGTGGCGCTGGCGGAAAACGGCGCCCACACCATCTTGATGGCCGGGGAAGGGGTGTTCGACGTGGCGGGCACCATCTTCGACAACAGCAACGGCTGCCTCAACTACGTGTCCCCGGGCACCTACCCCAATGAGTCCATCGCCGGTAAGTGCTCCGACTGGGGGGCTTCCGACATCTTGGACGGGAAGCAGAGCGGGACGATGTACGACTGGGGAAACCTGCAGTACTCAACCGCCGTGTCCGCCCCTTGGGACGCTTGCTTCAACAACTCCGCGGCGAAAACCAACGCTCCGGTGCCGGCACCCAGTCCCTTCCCGGGCGCCAATCCTCCCACTAACCCGCCCCAGAACGATCAAGCTTGTAGCGCTAACAACACCAACGTCTGGACCAACGACTGGTTTACCAACGGCAAGGCCCCTTACCAAAGCAACCCCCTGACCTCGCCGCCGGCCCCGGTGCCCGCGGACGCCGGCTGCAATGGGGAGACGGTCAATCCCGCCACCGGCACCGTCGGAGCCCCCAGTTACCCGGCCGGCACTGTCGTCTACTACCCGGGCGACTACACGAGCCCCGTGGTAATCACCGGCAATGCGGTCTTCTACAACTGCAGCCAGACCACCGGGCTCGCGGCGTCCCCGCCCAACCCGGGCATCTTCTACTTCGACCAAGGGCTGGCCATCCGGCCCGTAGCGGGCGACACCGTCCAGGGCACCTCCGTCCTGCTGGCCACCCAGGATCCCATCCCCAATGGCAAGATCGCCAGCGCGGCGTCGACAATCACCGGCGTTGACAACGGCTACACCAACCTCGGTGACGGCGAGCCCACCATCGGCCGCGGCAGTGGGAACTGCACCATCAGCCAGACAGGCGAGACGTGCACTACCTCACCCGGCTACCGCTACACCTGCCCCAACAACGGCCCCGCCGGCACCAACTGTAACTCCGACGACAACGCTACCTGCGGCAACTCAGTCTGCTTCAGCGAGAACGCGTACAAGGGCGGTCCTGCCGTCTCGTGTAGCTCTCAGCCCAACTCGTGCCTTTTGCAGGGCCTCAACGACTCACTGCAGATCGGCGGCCAGGGTACCGTCACCTTGAGCTCGCCTCTGGACGGGGACTGGAACCAGTTCGTCTACTGGCAGGAGTCCCAGGTTTACGACACCGTCAGTGGTGGCGACTACGGCTGCCCGACCGGCTCGGCCTCCGGCGCGGTGTGCGCCAACATCGGGCTGGACAACCTGCTCGGTGACACGGCCAACATCACCCTGAACGGGGTGCTAGTCGACGCCACCGACATCCAGGGTCAGAACCCCAGCAACGAACAGTACTGGGGAGGCAACGCCAGCCTGCCATTCGTACCCGGCGGCATGCTGGTGGCGGGCTTCGGCATCGCCACCGGCCCTACCGGGTCCAGTTACGGCGAGTGGGGCACTGGCTTCACCTGCGATCCTAAGCGGACCAGCACCGGCGGCAGTTGCGACGTCACCATCAATGGCCTGGCCGACGTAGGCATGTTCCAGACCCAGGGGTACGCCCAGCTGGCCATCGACGGATCAGGGGTCGCGATCCCTGGAGTCACAGGCTCGGCGATCCTTACTGGGTAACAGATGAGGAAGGCACCGCGCGGTCAGTCCGTGGTCGAATTCGCGCTGGTGGCGCCAGTCTTCTTTCTCATGCTCTTCGGCGTCATTGCCGCAGGCTACCTTTTCTTCCAGAACTCAGCCATCGGAGACGCCGCCCAGGGCGGCGCCCGGGAGGCGCTGGTGGAAACACAGCTAAATGTCACTAAAAGTGGGACGACCTGCGAGTCGGGATCGCCCGAGTCGATCGAGGCCGCGGTGCAGAAGGCCGCCAACATCCTGCCGGTCAATCAGAACCCCCTCTGCAACTACAGCGGGGATGGCAAGACCCTGACTCAGACCGCCGTCGCTGGGACGGCCTCGATCAGGGTGGTCGCCACCGGCGGCCTGGCCAGCCCCACCTCGTTCACGGTCACGGTCACTTACGTCGCCCATCCACTGGCACCCGTGCTCCGCACTCAGACGACCCTGAAGTCCACCAGCACGCTGATCGATCAGTCGGCAGCGAACGGGTAGCGGTCCAAGCCAGCAAAGTGCTGACGGGGAGCGGCCGGTAGGGGTGGGGACCAAGTTCGCCGCCGCTTCGAGAACCTGGACAGCCGGCGAACCGTCCCGCCACCCTTCGCTGCTTCAGGGCTACCGCTAAATGGGTGGTTGACCCGGCTCAAGGGATCAGGGCTGCCGAGCGACGTGGGGCCAGAGAACCCCGAACGTGCCCGCAGTAGAGCCCAGCCGCGAGGCTGCAGTCGGACCGATGAGGCGGTCAGGCCAGCACCCCGGCATCGGTGTGGCTCCCCCACTCAGCTTGAACCGGGGCATTCGCATCGACCTCCCGGGTCGCGCTGCCGAAGTTTGCTATGCCGTCGGCGGCTCGCCTCCAAGCGGCCGCACCACGGCTAGTCTGCCGAGGGAGGTGCTCTGCCCTCCAGCAGGAACTCACGAAACTGCGGCCTCTTCTGCTGAAGGCTCGGTGGCAGGAGCCGGCCCCAGCCAGAGCTGGCGCTCGAACTCGATCTTGAGCACGACGGTGGTGCGGGTGGCCCTGACCCCGGGGAGCTCCTTGATCCAGTCGACTAGACCCAGCAGCGCCTCGGTATCGGCAGCCCGGACCTTGAGGAAAAAGGAGAGGTCCCCGGCAATGCTGTGGCACTCGTCGACTTCCTGTCTCTGTCGCAGGCGCGCGGCCAGGATGCCCCCGGTGACATCGGCGTCCACTCCCACGAAAGCGGTCACCGGCCGACCCACCGCTCGCGGATCCAGCTCCAGCGTCCAGCCACGGATCACCCCGTCGCGCTGGAGTCGCCGGATCCGTTCGTGGACCGAGGAAGGCGAGAGCCCCACCAACCGACCGACCCGAGCCAGGGTGGTGCGGGCGTCCGCCTGCAGGGATCGGAGGATCGCCGAATCGATTTCGTCCAGGTAAGGGTCCGACGACATATCGTCGAATTTCTTCCGGCCAGTTTGCATCGCTCACCTCAATACCTGAAGATCCATACAATGATACAGAAGTTTCTACGGAAAATACCCAGCGAGCGACAAATTGTCGCTTGCCACCGGACCTCGCCCCGGCGACTGGCCGTCTACGGCCTGGTGTTGGCCGCGGCTGCCTGGGGGATCAGCTTCGTGGTAACCCGCGGAGCGGTTGCCACTTACCCCGTGGTTGGCTTCCTCTTCCTCCGGTTCGCGGTCGGCGGCGGAGTGCTCGCGGGGCTCGCGCTGCGCTCGCCCACCGCGCGAGGGAGTTGGGCGGTCGCGCCCAAGGGGATGCTCTTGTTGCTCGGCGCGGTGCTAGCCATCGCCTACCTGGCCCAGACCCTGGGGTTGGAGCTCGGCGCCGCGCCCGGGGTTGCCGCGGCCCTGACCAGCCTCGTGGTCGTCATCACCCCGGCGCTCGAGTGGGCACTTCGGGGCCAAGCTCCGGACTCCCGGGTGCTGGCGGGAGCGCTGTTGGCGGTCGGGGGAACGGTGCTCGTTTGTCTCACCGTGCCCGCGCCGAACGCTGCCGCGCAATCGCATCTGGTCTTGGGGCTGGGCCTGGAATTGATCGCCGCCGCCGCCTTCTCCGTGCAGGTGGTGTTGGTCGGGCAGTTGGGCCACCGGGTTCCGGCCGTCGCGCTGGGCGCTTGGCAGCTGCTGGCCCTGGCGGCGGTCCTTGGCCTAGCAGTGCCGTTTAGTGGCGGCCTGGCGCTACCGTCGGCGCGCGTTCTGGCGGACATCGTCTTCTGCGGGTTGGCTGCGTCCGCCTTCGCCTTTGCCGTCCAGGCGGCCGCCCAACAGCAACTCTCCAGCTCGCTGGCCGCCCTGATCATGGCAATCGAGCCGGGCATCGCCATGGTGGGCGGCGCGGTGGTCGGCATGCAGGCCCTGACCCCGCTCGCCCTCTTAGGGCTGGCTCTGCTCTCAGGAGGATCCGCGGCCCCCGGCGCCGACCGGGCCCTGCGGCTGGCTCGGCACGTCGTCTCCCCGCTGGGACGGCTCTGGCCGGCCTGAGCCGGAACGACGGCTCCGGGCCTCCGGTGGACCGCCAGCGGCTCGGGTCGACAGCTCAGAGCAGCCCGCCGCTGGCCAGATGGACATGAAGGTGGGGGAATTGCCGGGCGGAGTGGCGACCTGCGTTGGCGACTAGGTGATATCCCTCTTGGTCCACGTCAATGCCGAGTTCACGAGCCAGGCGCCGAGCGCTCACCAGCCCATGCCACCAAAGTTCCCGGTGCTCAAGACCCAGGTGATCGATCGAGGCCACATGAAGTCGAGGAACAATCAGGACGTGGACCCGGCTGCTCTTCTGGAGGGTTCGATAACTATGAGTTGATCGTCCGAAAAGACCACCGTCGATGACGTCTCGCCCCGGCATATTCCACAGAAGTGACAGCCTGCCAGGGTTAGCTCACCACCCATCCAGAGTCTCCCGGACAGCGCCCAGGTCGGCGGGAAAGACCTTCTCTTGGGGCCGGGCCAGCTCCTCCCTCGTCCACCACCGATGTTCCTCGATGACCCGACGCTCGGTCGCGGTCCAGCGGGAGACGTCCAGATCGAACGCCGGGCACCGGACCCTGAAGAAGTCCTCGTCCTGGGAGAAGCGGACGCCCTCGAATTCATGATCTACGTGCCGCTGCAAGACCACCGGACTCAACTCCGCCACTTGGAGTCCCGCCTCCTCCCGCAACTCTCGGCGGGGGCGGACTCGGCTGACTCCCCGTCGTCGACTCCGCCCCCGGGGTGAACCACCAGGTCCCGGCCTGGGGCCGGGCTGGATCACCGCCTCGGAACAGCAGCACTCGGCCGTCCTGACTGATCAAAATGATTCGAGCCGCTCAACGCTGCCGCACTCTCATGGCGCCCGGAGGCCGGTCACCGCGCCCAGCGGAGTGTGCCGCAGTCACTTGGCATGAGTGGAGTTCGGGCTCACTCTGGTTGCTGAGCGATGGTCCCGCGCGAGCCCGTTTGGCCGTCCGGACCCAATCCCCAACTCAGCCCCGGCGGGCATGGCTGCGGATGACCTCGCTGCCCATCTGAGGCCCGGGAGATCACTGGTCGCCAAGCGCTTCGGCGGCCCCCCAGATTTGCCCTCCCCGCACCTTCCAGAGGTCCAGCGACTCGAGGTGGCCAACGACGAATGCGACCTGAGGAGTGGTGTGGATGTTGTGGAACTTGCGACTAGGGGCCAGGTTCCAGCCCCCGATTTCGATCGTCCTGCCTCTGCGTCCACGCGCAATCCGACCGAAGCGCTGGGAGCATAGATAGGCCAATTCGGCACCGGTGAATACCACAGCGTCACGCGCCTTAGCTCGACTGGAGGTGAGGCGGTCGCTCCCAGAAGCGTATCCGGCAATACCGCCGCCTGTTCCCGGGTCACCTGCTGGATCGCGTGCGAGATGGTCTTTGCGCTCACTCGGCGAGATGCAGTCCTCGCCAAACGGGCCCCGCAGGGCCGGCTAGCTCAGGGATTGAGTTGCTCGTGGGCTGCTAGGGACTTCGAGCGCAGGCGCCGACCGAGCCGGTAGCTGATCAGAAGTCGAATTCACCCGGGCAGCCTCGGCCGGAGCCCTGAACGCCGGTGTCTCCACGCGCTAGACTCTCGGCCGATATGAACGCTCCCGATTTCGAGGTGGGCAAGCGAGAACATCGGCTCGCCGGCTGGACAAGCGGCCAGGGACCGACTGTGGTTGTTCTTCATGGCGGCCCTGGGCTCAGCGACTACACCTACAGCCTCCTGCCTGAGCTGGTCGACAGCTACACCGTGGTCCGCTTTCAGCAGCGCGGTCTCGCCCCCTCGACGACTGCCGGACCCTTCGATGTCGAGACCCAAGTGGCGGACACGGTGTCGGTGCTCGATGGGCTGGGGCTCGACCGCCCCCTGATCATCGGTCACTCTTGGGGTGGTCACCTGGCCATGCACCTGATGGCCGCTCACCCAGACCGCGTCGCCGGGGCGCTGGTGATCGATCCCCTGGGGGCGGTCCCCGACGGTGGTGAGGCGGACCTCAGCCGAATCCTCGGCGAGCGGGTCACCCCCGAGGCAGCGGCGCGCTCTGAGGAGTTGGACGAGCGGGCACTGCGCGGAGAGGGCACCGCCGCCGACCAGATCGAAGGGCTGTCCCTGGTCTGGCCTGGCTACTTCGCCGTCCCAGCCACGGCGCCCCCGATGCCCTCGATGGAGATCTCGGTGGCCGCTTACTCGGACACCTTCAAGTCGATCCGTGAACACTTTGAACGCCAGACCTTGGTCTCGCGGCTCCCCCAGATCAGCGTTCCCACGCACTTCCTCCTCGGCGCGCAGAGTCCGATCCCCAACTCCCACGGACTGGCCAGCGCGGCCCTGATACCCCGTGCTGAGGTGGAGGTGCTGCCGGGCTGCGGCCACTTTCCTTGGCTGGAGCAGCCGGGTTCGGTCCGCGCCGTATTGGATCGGCTGCGCGCTCGCGTCGTCGCGGTCAGCTCCTAGCCGGCGGACTGCTCTAGGGGCCGAACGTTTTCGGCCGGCAACCTCGATACCGGAGTTGGGTAGGTCGAAGTGCTCGAGGTCCGTCGCGGGCGGATGGAGATGGTGAGAGGGACGATTGCTGGGCTCACGCCAAAGGAGCTGGAGCAGGTCTGCATCCCCCCAGAAGCTCCCGGTCACCCGACGGTGGCTCACACGGTGGTCCATTGCCTGCATGTGATCCTCAACGAGGAGTGGCAGCACAGCAGCTACACCAACCGTGACCTCGACGTCATCCAATCCCGGCCACGGCGAAACCAGGCTGACCGCTAGGCTCGTTCAACTGTCGCCAGCGTGACCCTCGCCGATTGGAAATCCGACCGTCACCGCGGCGGGCCAGCGGCTCCCGGGCCAACCATTGACGTCTGTCCTTGAGTCCTCCGCGCGCGCCAGATCACGTATGCTGGAATTGTCAGGATCAGCAATGGCGGGATCGTGTTGGGGTCCGTGCCCATACCGGATAAGATTCCGCCAAAGGCTTGGCCAAAGTACCAGATCACCCCGAGTACTGGGACCATCAGGACAAAGCCCGCGGTCTTGGGGTGCCGTCCATAGAGCAATCCTGCGACCGCCAGCAGAGCCACGACCAGGATTGCGTTGGAGAGCGCGGGGTAATGGTAGGACCAGGTCGCCAAGGGCGTCATCGTGTTGAACATCCACGACGGTGCCATGCTTGCCTGACCCTCAATTAGCACCGAGATCCCGCGAGAACCCCAGAAGCCCGGAGTCACCGCCTGAGCGATTCCGCCGTACAGAAACACGATGGCGAGGAAGTCGCGGGGCAGACACAAGGAATCGCCGAACTGCCACCACTTATCGGGCAACAGGAAAAATACCGCGACCGCCATGTATAGGAATACCGAGCCCGGAGCACCAGTGAGCATTGTCCCGTTTCCAGTGAACACTCCACTGGTGCCTTCGCCGGCTACCCAGACCACCATGCCCCACGCGATCGAGAGCAGGAGGCCAGCCCTGGTCAAGTTGTGGTTACGCCGGATCAGCCCGCCTATCAGAGCGAAGGCAATCACAAACTGGGTGAGCATGAACAACCAGTTGAAAAGCGCGATGTGGGGAGTGACGAAGCTCAACGACCAGTTCGCGATAGTCCCGATGAACGAAGGAGCGATCGCGATGGAAGGCTTCATGATATTGCTCACGAAGTCGACCGTGAACATCCGTGGCTGTGCCTGGAGGGCAGCATCGAGCAACCACAGCAGGGCGATGCCCCAGAGCATGGTCCGCTTGACTCGCGCGATCGTGGCCGAGGATGTGACGCCGGCTGCGATCTGAGCTGCCTGGGAACCGGCTCCAGCCGCTGCTGTAGACGGCATTGAACTCAAAGCGTTGGCTCCCTCACTTGAATCCCCCGTACTTTGGTCAAGGATAGGCGGAGGGAGCGTCGGGGTCAAGGCGACACGCGAGGGCCATGGCGTCCTTGCACCGAACGTCATTTCGCCACAGAGCCCGGCCGAGTCCAGCTCGAAATTAGAGCCACCTTGGGCCATAAGGACAAGCAATCTGGCGGCAACGGGATTCCTTTCGAAGAAGTCTCCGAATTGCGCTCAGCCGAAGATCTGCGGGTATGCAAAAGTACGGGGTGCCCCAGTGGACCGGATAAAGAGACCGGGCAGAATCGGGGCCAAGCGAAATCAGCTTTTTCCAAAATTAAACCGTGCAGCTGCCCTGGTGGGGTTGTTGCACGGTCCATTTGGCACCCTCGCCCACTCCAGTCAACCGGATCAAGCCCGTCCTACCGGCGAGGCTGGTACACGACTAGAGCATCAACCGGTACACGGCTGAAACTGATCTCTAGGTGAGATCAGGCTGGCGCCGCCTGGTACGGCAAACGTAGAGTGCGCCGTTCTCGACTCAGTTGGCGCAGCTCCCATGACCGCGTCTCAACCCGCGCCGGCGTTTGAAGTCCTGAACTTCGCAGAGAATCGCCTCAATTAGACCGAGGGCAGCCGCTGGTTCGCGCCACTAGTCTCCGAACGCCGCAGGATCCGCGGGAGGAGCATCGGAATTTGGCAGGCCGTCACAGTTCCTCGTCTTGTGAACGGTCAACGGGCGTGGCAAGTAGGTCGCGCAGAGCTGCGGTGTAGTCCTCGAACGCCCGCCGTCCGACCTTCGTCAGAGTCACGTAGGTGACCGGAATGCGACGCTGGTAGGTCTTGGTGATCGTGATGTAGCCGGCATCCTCGAGCTTGCGCAGGTGGGTTGACAGGTTGCCGGCAGTCATGCCGACCAGTTCCTGGAGACGCGGGAAGGTGACCTTGTCCCCTGCGGGCAAGACGGAGAGGGCCACCGTCACTCGGAGGCGGGCCTGGGAGTGGATGACCGAATCAAGATTGGGAAGGGCCCGCTCCACAGTCACGCCGGCGCAACCGCTGAGCGCCAGCCACGGACCCGAGCGACGATAGCAGCGACCAGGAAACCGCCTCCGCCTGCCAATGACAGCACTGCAAAGTTCCCGGACACCCCCGCAGCGACGCTGGCGGCGCCGGTTACCAACACCCACACCCCGAGTCCGTACTGCAGGCGGTCGTCCCAGAGCATCCCCCCGGCTAGGTATAGCAGGCCGACCGCCAGCAGAGAGCTCCCGGTCCAGAGGAGCGGTGCCAGATCTGACGGCAGTCCCCGGTGCTCCAGAGCGAGATCGAACGCAAATAGGCCGACAAACGCCAGGAGCCATGACCACCCATACATGGCAGCGAGACGCCGAGACGGCCCTTGAACGCCACGTCCGCGTCGGACCTGTCCGCCGAACGACACGATGATGGCAGCCGCGAACAGGAGCCCGGCGATCAGGCCGGCCTCCCAGACCCGCAGGACCGTACCGAGCCATCCATTGGCGGCTAGATAGATCGCTCCGAAACCAACCAGCCACGCCACCCCCCACGCACTGAGGATCAGCGCCGGGTCGACATGCAGGCTCCGGACGGCCTTTCCATGCTGGGCTGCAATCAGGGCCAGCGTCTCTTCCGGCGAGAGGAGCGACTCGTCGCCGATCGCGGCGGGGCTATCTGGTCGCTGACCTTTATCCATGGCGGGGCACTCCTCGATGGGGACTACTTGGCATCACAAAGTACTTTGCGGCGCCTCGAGTGTAACACCGCACTCGGTCACAGGGGGTAGGCGGCGTGCCGCCGCCTACCCCCTGCCAACGTGGCCACACCTGCCTCCACCCTGACTTGGGCTACGTTGCCGGGGTGGTTGACGTCTCGGAGGGGCGTGTTCAGGAGGATCGACAGCCGCATTCCGGGTGCCCGAGCGAGCTGGAGCTACCGTCGGCGGCTGCGGTCCTGCAGCCGGCAAGAAGGCGGCCGGCCTAGTCGGTGCAGGCGCCCTCGACCCCACCGGGTGCCCCCTGCACGCAGTTTCGGCGTCTTGAGCGGCGCCTATTAGCCTTCAACCTGGCCGCTCTGATCAACCTTGCAACTCGCCCTGCAACTACCCTGGTGGAGGCGCCGGGAATCGAACCCGGGTCCGAGAGCGCGTCTCACGAGACCTCTACGTGTGTAGCCCGGGAACTGATCTCACCCGCAGAGCGCCCCCGGACGGGCTCGAAGCGGGCCAGCCCCAGAAAAAGTCCCCAGGAGCGCTGAGACGCCACCCCGGAGCAAGCCCGCTGTATTTACGTCGGCTCCGGGCGCCACAGGCACTCGTCCGGTCGACGTCGGGCCTAAGCCCGAGCTTTTGGCGCTACTGCTTGATTAGATCAGGCAGCGTAGGCCAGAGCCGGTTGGCTCTGATTGTTGGCAGTTAATGCCTTTTCCCGGTTTTACGAGCCCGGGGCTCGACACGCCATCTCGCAACCCACGTCCCCGTCGAAGCCACACGCCCCCACGAGCAGGTCGCAGAACAACTATACCCCGGCCTTCCATTCCCGACGCACTCCCTGCTCCATCTGCCGACGAGCGTCCCGCTCCGCCAGCGCGAACCGCTTGTCGTACTCCCGCTTACCTCGACCCAAGGCCAGCTCGACCTTGACCCGGTTGCGGTAGAGGTGCAGGTCAAGGGGCACCAGGGTGACCCCGGGCTGCTTGACGGCGAGCGCTAGCTGGTCGATCTGGCGGCGGTGCAGGAGCAGCCGCCGCGAGCGCCCGGGATCGTGATTCTGGCGGTTGCCGAACTCGTACGGCTGGATGTGAGCACCATGGAGCCAGGCCTCGCCCCGCTCGATCCTGACGTACGCTTCGGTGATCTGCGCTCCCCCCTGCCGCAGTGAGCGCACCTCGGTCCCCCAGAGCTCGATCCCAGCCTCTACCTGTTCCAGGATGTGATACTCGTGCCGAGCTCGCTTGTTACGAGCCAGCAGCCTCGGCTCCTTGGGTTCAGCCACGGCGCCGACTCCCCGAGCTCCGCTGTCGGCCCCTGAAAAAGGCGGCCGGGCTCATGGGTGGCCGGCCCGGGGGCTGGATCAGTTCGACTCGAAATGCCCCTTCTCCGGTGCCCACCATGATCCAATCCACGCCTTGCTCCAGGATTTCGCCAGGTTCGCTTCGGGACTCCCCTTCCCCGGCGGGCTCAGGAGCCCCCCGAAGCAACTTGACCCGCGCGCCGTCCAGGGGAACAGTCACCCCTGGCCAGGGCGTCAGGGCCCGGAGACTGCGGTCGATCGCCGCGGCGGACCGGGACCAGTCCAAGGTGCCATCCTGGCGCGCCAGCCGGTGGGAATAGGTGGCTCCTGAGTCCAACTGGGGAATGTCGCTGGTGTCGCCGCCCTCCAGACGGTCCAGGGCTTGTACCACCATCTGCGCTCCCAGCTCGGCGAGCCGGGCTGTGAGTATCGGTGTGGTGGCGGAGTTGGGAGCTGGGATCGCTTGCTGGGCCAGGATCGGGCCGGCATCCAGGCGCTGGTCCATCCGGAACACGGTCACCCCGGTCCGGCTGTCCCCCGACAGGATCGCGGCCGCCACCGGCGACGCCCCCCGGTGGCGGGGCAACAAGGATGGATGCACCCCTACTCCGCCATGAGCGAGGGAGCCGAGCACCGATGCCGGAATCAATTGCCCATAGGCAGCCACGACCAGGATTTCGGGGTGGTGGGGGTCGGCATTCTCCCGCCAGTAGGATTCCGTCAGCCGCGGGGGCTGGTCCAGCGGAAGCTCCAGCGAGAGAGCCTGGGCCTTGACCGGTCGGGGTGCGTCCCCACCCCGGTTGCCCGCCCGATCGGGGGCGGTTAGCACCTCGACCAGGTCATGGCGGGAGCCCGCCAGAGCCCTTAGGACTGGTACCGAGAAATCGGCCGATCCGGCAAAGACGACGCGCACCGAAGGACCTCCACAGTTGACCGCAGCGAACCCCCTCTTGAGCGGAAGAGAGAGATGAAGGTGCTCAGTCTCCCAGCCCCGGCCCGGGCGTGCGCGACTGGACTCTCGCGCAAGTCCGATCAGGCAGGATCGACGTCGATGGACCAGCCCCGCCCTTCCGGGAGGTGAGGCCGGATCGACTCCAGTCGAGTCGCCCGGACGGTCAGCTGCCAGCGGTAGAGGGAGCGCAACCTGGGTATGAAGGCGGGGCTTGGCCCCAGCACCTCCACCTCACCCCCCGCCAGTAGCCCCCGCAGCCGGAGCGCCTCCTGCTGGGCCTGCTCTCGAGCGTCGCGGTCGCTGCTGTCGCTACGGGTTATCACCAGCAGCCTGGTGAAAGGGGGAAAGCGAAGCTGGCGGCGGGCCTCCAGCTCCATGGCGGCGAACCCCTCATAGTCGTGGGCGCTGGCCAGCTGGATCGCGGAGTGATCGGGGCTGTAGGTCTGGAGAACGACCTGCGCCGGCTCGTCGCCGCGCCCGGCCCGGCCGGCCACCTGGGTGAGTAGGGAGAAGGTCTTCTCGGCGGCCCGGAAGTCGGGGAAGTGAAGCGCGATGTCGGCGTTCACGATCCCGACCAAACGGACGCCCGGCAGGTCCCAGCCCTTAGCCACCATCTGGGTGCCGATGAGGAGGTCGGCATCCCGACGCACGAAGGCCTCGTAGATCTCCCGGTGGGCGTCGCGGTGCCCCACGGTGTCCCGGTCCATCCGTAGGATCCGCGCCTCAGGCCACCTCTCTCGAGCTTCTGCCTCGATCCGCTCGGTCCCAGCCCCGAGCGCCCGGAGGAGCCGGCTGCCACAGCCGGGGCACTCCTCGGGCAGCGTTAGCTGGTGGTCGCAGTAATGGCAGCTGCAGAGTCGCCCCTGAAAGTGCAGGGTCAGCGACACCGAGCAGTTGGGGCAACCCAGCGCCTCGCCGCAGCTCCGGCAGAGGACCACGCTGGAGGTTCCTCGGCGGTTGAGGAAGAGGATCCCCTGGCCGCCCTCCCGGAGGGTCTCGGTGACCAGCTCGGCCAGCCGGCGGGAGAAGGGGGAGCGATTGCCCCAGGCCAGCTCCTCCCTCAAGTCCACGACCTCCACCGGGGGCAATGGCCGGCCCCCGAAGCGGTGGGGTAGTGGCAGGAGGCGCAGCCCCCTGTCGCCCACCGCCTGCCGATAGACCTCCAGCCGGGGGGTGGCGCTGCCGAGCACCACGGGTACCGAGAGAATCCGGCCCAGGTGCCGGGCCACCTCCGCCGCGTGGTAGCGGGGCATGGCGTCGTACTGCTTGTAGGAAGAAGAGTCCTCCTCGTCCACGATCACCACCCCGGGATTGGCCATCGGTGCGAACACAGCGCTCCGGGAGCCCACCACCACCTGGGCCTGGCCGGCTCTTACCCGACGCCACTCCCGACCCCGGTCGGCGACGGTCAGGCCAGAATGGAGGACGGCCACGATCCCTGGGAAATGGACGGCGAACCGCTTCTCCGTCTGGGGGGTGAGCGAAATCTCGGGGACCAGCACGATGGCCCCCTTACCCTGGGCCAGCGCGGCCTTGATCGCGGCCAGATACACCTCTGTCTTGCCAGATCCGGTGACCCCGAAGATCAGAAACTCCTCCGCCCGAGACCAGGCGATGGCGTCCCGGATGGGCCCGAACACCTGCTCCTGCTCCGAGGTTAGGTCGAGACGAGCCAGGCTGGTGGCCACCGGCGCGAATTTGGGAGCCACCGCTTTGGGCGCGGTGCGGCGCCGAGCGGTGGCCTTGCCGGTCCGCAGCGCCGGCGGGATCATGGCCCGCAAGACCTCCGGCAGAGGGCACAGATAGTGCGCGGCGATCCACTGGGCCAGGCTGATCTGGTGCGGCAGCAGCACCGGCTCCTCGTCGCGGATCCGCTCCAGAGGACGCAGCTCCGCGATCGGGGATTCGTCGAGCAACTCGACCACAAAGGCGAACACCTGGCGGCGACCGAAGGGCACCACCACCCGCTGGCCCAAGCGAACCTGATCCTGCAGCTCCTCGGGGATGAGGTAGTCGTACAGCCCGGCTAGTGGACCCGCCCTCAGGTCAGGCGACACCCGAGCTACCCGGGGCGGGGTCGGGGTCACTCGGGAAGCTTGGGGCTCGGCGCGTCCTCGTCCAGCCTCTCGGCCTCATCCAGGATGGCGGCGGCGATGGCTGACTTGGGCCGCCAGTCCAGCTCGATCGTCCGACCACTTCGGGTGAGCAAGGTCGCCTCGGCCATGTCGCCACCCATGGCCGAGTGCTCACCGCCCACGGGATTGGCGACGATCATGTCGCAGCCCTTCCGCTTCAGCTTGGCAAGCCCCCCCCGGGCCACTCCTTCCGTCTCGGCGGCGAAGCCGACGATCAGGCAGCCAGCGGGCCGATCGGCCGTCAGCCGGGCCAGGATGTCGACATTGGGGACTAAGCGGAGTTCCAGAACCGGTTGCGAGCGGCGGTGGAGCTTGCGGGAGCTGGGCTGCTCGACCCGGAAGTCGGCGACGGCCGCTGCCATCAGCACCAGGCGCGCGGAGGGTAGCAGGGCGAGGCAGGCCCGGAGCATCTGGTCGGCCGTCTCCACCCTCACCGTCTCGACTCCGGGCAACTCCGGAGCCGCCTCCGCCGCCGTGACCAAATGGACCACCGCGCCGCGATTGGCCGCCTCGGCAGCCAATCGCTCGCCCATCTTTCCGCTGCTGCGATTGCCCAGGTAGCGGACGGGGTCGATCGGCTCGCGAGTGCCCCCGGCGGTGACCAGCACCTCCCAATCACGCAAGGGTCCCTGGGGCCGGAGGACCAGCAGCGTGGCAGCGAGAATCTCCGCTGGCTCCGCGAGCCGGCCCTCGCCCAGGCGCCCCGAGGCGAGCCGACCGCTGACCGGGCCTACCACCCGTGCGCCCCGCGCCACCAAGACCGCTAGGTTCTGCTGGGTCGCGGGATTGTGCCACATCCCGGTTTCCATGGCCGGGGCCACCACGATCGGCGCCGCCGTGGCCAGCAGAGTGGCGCTGACGACATCGTCGGCGAGGCCCAAGGCCAACCGGGCTAGGGTGGACGCGGTGGCGGGCACCACCAGGTGGCAGTCGGCCCAGGTGGCGAGGTCGAGGTGAGCCATTCCGTGACCGGTCTCATCGTCCACAGATCGGGCGCTGCCCCTGGCCGGGAAAAGGCGCCAGGCCACGGGGTTGCCCGATAGCGCCCGCAGGGTGGTGGGTGAGATGAACGAAGTGGCCGATGGGGTCATGGCCACTCGGACCTCGGCACCCTGGCGGCGAAGCAGGGTGATTAGCTCGGGAACCTTGACGACCGCCACCCCGCCGGCGACGTGGACCGCGACCCGCCGACGGCTGAGCTCGGGCCGCATCTCCTCAGCCATCTCGGGGCCATTGTGCCAGGCGCCGGGGTTCACTCAGCTGGCGGCGAATCGGGATCGGCTAGGATCGCCGCCACCTCGCGAGCAGCTCGGTCTACTTCGTCGTTCACCACCACATGGTGGTACCAGCTGGCTTCGGCCAGTTCGCGATCGGCGTCCCGGGTCCGAAGTGCCAGCTCCTCGTCACTCTCGGTCTCACGCCGCAGCAGGCGCTCCAGCAAGACCTCCCGAGAAGGCGGGGCGAGGAACACGAAGGTGGCTTCGACTCCGTCCTGGCGAAGCTTGGCCGCGCCCTGGACGTCCAGCTTGAGCAGCACGTCGTCTCCGCGCTGGAGGAGCTCTTCGACTCGCTCGCGGGAGGTGCCGTACCGATTGCCGTGGACCGACGCCGTCTCCAGGAACTGGTGGGCGGCCTCCATGGCGCCGAAGGTCCCGAGGTCCACGAAGGAATAGTCGCGCTCGTCGACCTCGCCGGGCCGGGGCAGCCTGGTGGTGTAGGCGGCCGGGCGACGCAGGGAGGGTCGCAGCTTCCGCAGCTCCTCGATCACGGTGTCCTTACCGACCCCGCTAGGGCCCGACAGCACGATGAGCCGTCCTCGGTCCCAGCTCTCGGTCATGACCCGATCGAGGGTAGTAGTTTCCAGGGCCAGACAGCCTGACTGCCACTCGGAGCGCCCAGCTGGATCCGGAGCGCCTCCAGGTCGGCTGGGAGAGGACTCACAAATTCCATCGCCCGACCGTCACCCGGGTGGCGGAGGTGGAGCATGGCGGCGTGGAGGGCCGGTCGCGCCGAGCCCCTGGCCGAGGCCCCGCCGTACAGCCCGTCGCCGACCAGCGGCCGACCGATGTAGGCGAGGTGAACCCGGATCTGGTGCGTGCGCCCGCTGAGGAGGCGCAACTGGAGCGCGGTGTGTCCCGGCCAGCGCTCCAGCACAGTGAACTCGGTCGCGGCCTCGCGACCACCGGTGCTGACCGCCATGCGCCGGGGCCGCTTCGGATCGCGTCCGAGCGCCGCCTCGATGCGGCCCCGGTGCTCCCGGAACCCTCCCTCCGCTAGGCCCCAATACTCCCTGCCCATGGTTCGAGTGCGGAGTTGGCCGGCCAGCGCCCGGTGGGCCTCCTCAGTCCGCGCCAGGACCAGCAGCCCACTGGTACCCCGGTCGAGCCGGTGGACGATGCCGGCACGCTCCTCTCCCCCCGCCTTCGACCAGGTCCCGCCCCAGCTCTGGACCAGTTGGGCTAAGGTGCCCTCCCGGTGCCCGGGTCCCGGGTGAACCACCATCCCGGCGGGCTTGTCCACGACTACCACTATCTCGTCCTCGTACACGAGGCGGACGTCCTGGTGAGGCAGCTCCGCCACCGTCGGTGGTACTTGCTCAGTTACCGAGATGCGATCGCCCGGTCGCAGGGCCTGGGAGGGCCGCATCACGATCCGGCCCCCTAACGAAACCCGACCTTCCCGCACCAGCCGCTGGGCGAGGATGCGCGGCCCGCCTAAGTGCCCGGAGACGAAGACGTCTAGTCGGAGGCCGGCCTCGGCTGGCAGGGCTGCTGGGAGCTCTCGCCTAGCCGGGGTGGGGACGGCCTCAGGCACTGGTCCGTTCGGCCAGCGCGATCCGGACCACTAGGATCACGACCCCCACGGTAATGCCAGAGTCGGCGACGTTGAAGATCGGCCAGTGCGGAATCTGGATGAAGTCCACGACGTAGCCCTGGGTCACCCGGTCAACGGCGTTGGCCAAGGCTCCACCCAAGAGTAGCCCCACGCCCGCCTGCAGCCACGCTGGCTGAACGGCCAGCAGGCGCCACTTCCAGACGATGGCCAGCACCACCCCCACCGCCACGGCCAGGAAGAGCCAGTCGGCATCGGGCAGGATGCTGAAGGCCGCGCCGCTGTTCACGGTGTAGTAGATGTGGACCGGCCAGCCGGGCCACAGCTGTTGACCCAGAGCTAGCGAATGGCTCACCCAGTACTTGGTGATCCGATCCAGCAGGAAGACCAGGATCGCCGCCACGCCCGTCCAGATGGGCCAGGGCTGTGATCGGCTCAAAGCGCCCCGGGGAATCGGCCGGTCTCTCCGTGGCCTCAGTCGCGCTTGGCCTCTTTGCAGGGGACGCAGCGGGTCGCATAGGGTAGGGCGCGTAACCGCTCGATCGCGATCTCCTGGCCGCAGCTGCGACAAAGCCCGTACTCGCCCCGCTCCAGTCGCCCCAGGGCCTCGTCGCACTGTTCGTACATCTGGTGCAGATTCTCTCGGATCGCCTGCAGCCTCTCGTGCTCCTCCATCTCGCCGGCATGCTCGGTCGGGTGTTCATGGAAGGGAGCTTCCCGGCCCGCCCCGTTGGTGCCCACGCCACTCAGTTGAGCCAACTCCTGATCCAGCCGGGCCTTCTCCGACTCGACCTGACGACGGATCTCAGCCAGGTCGCCCTCGCGGGTCGTGGTGGCGATCTCGGTCATGCTAGAAGTTCCTCGATAAGCTGCCCAGGGTTGGTAGCCCGACCCACAGAGGGGTTACCGCCGCTGCCTGGGGGCGCGAGCATTATGGGCCGTCCTGGGGCAGCTGGGGAAGACCCGAGCCGTGACTTTGTGAGTCCGACTGCAGCCGGCGCAGCGCCACCCAGATCGCGTGAGGTGGAACTTTTAGCTCCGACCAGCTGGAGAAGCCGGGCAGGAGCTCCGAGTCGGGCTCGCCCCGCGCCAGCGTTACGGCGAAGCACTGGGCCTGGATCTGGCTCTTCCCGACCTCGATCGCCGCGGCCAACTCGTCATCGGTGGCGTAGCGCGCCTCGACCGGCTCCCCTGCCCGCAGCCCACTCTTGCGCCGGAGGTCCTGGAGCTGTCTGGTGAAGGTCCGTACCAAACCCTCTCGACGAAGGTCCGGGGTAAGCTCAAAATCCAACGATACGGTGGCCGGGCCCGGGTCAGAGCCTAGGCTGCAGCGCACCACGACCACGTTGAGTTCTTCGGCCAAGACCTGGGCTAGCTCCTCGGTCAGCTCCGCTCCCTGGACCTGCGCGCTCGCCAGCGGCTGACGAATGGGAACCCCTCGCTGCTCCCGGAGGGAACGGGCGTCCTCGGCCAGGCGGCGCACCAACGCCATCTGGTGTAGCAGCTGGTGGTCCAGCGGTTCTGGTTGGGGCTCAGGGTAGGCCTCCAAATGGACCGAGATCGGCGCGTTGTTTGAATTCGGAGTTAGTTCCTGGAAGATGGCATCGGCCACAAAGGGGGTAAAGGGAGCCATCAGCCGAGCGGTCTGCCGGAGCACCTCGTACAGCGTTGCGCAACTGGCGTCGATCTCCTCGGGGCTCCCCCGAAAGCGGGGACGCGAGCGGCGCAGGTACCAGGTGCTGGTGTCGTCCACCAGGGCGGCGATCGCTCGACAGGCCGAGCTGGCGTCGTACTGATCAAGAGCCGGCACCGACGCCGCGACCGTCTCTTGGAGGCGAGCCAGGATCCAGCGGTCGAGCGGGGATCGGTCGGCCAGCGCCGGCACGGCCGCCGATGGCTGCCAACCGGCGAGGTTGGCGTAGGTAACCAGAAAGCTCTGGGTGTTCCAGAGCACGTTGAGGAAGCGCAACGCGGTGTCCGCCACCCGCTGCACGGAAATCCGATACTCAAGTCCCACCGAGACCGTGGTGTAGAACCACCAGCGGACCGCGTCGGCCCCCGTTTTTGAGATCAGATCGAAGGGGTCGACCACGTTGCCGCGCGTCTTCGACATCTTGCGCCCTTGGTCGTCGACGACCAGGCTGGGCACCACCACATGGCGATAGGCGGGCTGATCGAAAAGCATCACCGACTCCGCCAGCAGGGTGTAGAACCAGCCGCGGGTCTGGTCCAGCCCCTCACTAATGAAATCGGCCGGATGGTTGGCGGCGAATCGCTCCCCGTTTTCGAACGGGTAATGCCACTGTGCGAAGGGCATGGCACCACTGTCGTACCAGGCGTCGATCACCTCCGGCACCCGCCTCATCTCTCCGCCGCAGTCGCAGCGCAGGGTGACCTCGTCAATGAACGGCTTGTGGACGTCCGTGCCCGGCTCCAGACCAAGCTCGGCCAGGCTGCCCACACATCGCTGCTCTTGACAGCTGGTGCAGATCCAGATCGGCAACGGCGTGCCCCAGTAGCGGGCCCGAGAGAGATTCCAGTCCTGGAGCGACTCCAGCCAGTTGCCCATGCGCCCGTCCCGGAGGTGGGACGGCACCCACTGCACCGAGCGGTTGTGGCGGATCAGCTGCTCCTTCACGGCCGTCGTCCGGACGAACCAGGAGTCGAGCGCGTAGTAGAGAAGCGGGGTCTCGCAGCGCCAACAGAAGGGGTAGGTGTGGGTGATCCGCTGTTCCTGGTAGAGCAGGCCCCGGCTCTTCAGATCTTCGGTGATCAAGGGATCGGCGTCCTTCACGAAGATCCCCTGGAAATCGGTCACGAAGGGCAGGAAACGCCCATCGAGTCCGACCGTGTGCCGTACCTCGATGCCGGCGCCCTGGCACAGCTTCAGGTCGTCCTCCCCATAGGCCCCGGCGGTGTGCACGATCCCAGTGCCCTCGTCGGTGGCGACGAAGTCGGCCGCCATCACCGACCAAGCCTGGGGCTGCTCGGGCAGGTACGAGAAAAGTCGCTGGTACCGAAGCCCGACCAGTTCCTGCCCCGTTAGCTCGCGCTCCACTTGGTAGGGCCCGTCCAGGATCCTAAGACAGTCGTTGGCCAAGATCAGTCGCTCACTGCCCTGGCTGACCTCGACGTAGGCGATCTGCGGCCCCACGGCCAAGCCGAGGTTGCCGGGAAGAGTCCAGGGGGTGGTGGTCCAGGCCAGTAGGCTGGTCGCCGGGGCGTCCCGAAGCCGAAAACGCACCGTGACCCCGGGGTCGGGGGTATCGTCCCGATATGCCCCGGGCTGGCCCAGCTCATGGCTGCTAAGGGAGGTCTGGCAGCGGGGACAGTAGGGGGCGACCCGATAGCCCCGGAAGAGCCATCCCCGCTCATAGATCTGCTTCAGGCTCCACCACACCGACTCGATGTACTCGGTGTCGTAGGTTCGATAGGCTTGCTTGAGATCCAGCCAGAATCCGATCCGGTTGGTGAGCCGCTCCCACTCATCGATGTACTCCATGACGCTGGCCCGACAGAGGCGGTTGAACTCTTCCACCCCCATGCGCTCGATCTCCTGTTTGGAGCCGATTCGAAGGCTGCGCTCGATCTCCAGCTCGACCGGCAACCCATGGGTGTCCCAGCCGCCCCGGCGCTCCACCCGCCGGCCCCGCATCTGCTGATAGCGCAGGAAGCAGTCTTTGAAGGACCGGGCCAGGACGTGATGCACCCCGGGCATGCCGTTGGCGGTCGGAGGACCCTCATAGAAGACGAACGGCTCTGCGTCCCGGCGCAGCTCCTGTCCGAGCTCGAAGATGTGCTCCCGCTGCCAGAAGTCGAGGACGCGCTCTTCAAGCTCTGGGAAGTTGACCGGGGTGGCGACCGGCTCGAATGCCGACATTAGGGCGCGGTGCGATCTCCCGTGAGAGCTCTACCTCCCGCTTCGAAGGGGAGCGAGGTGCGGGCAGCGTAGCATGACCAGGCAGGATCTCCCGAGCAGCACCAGGTGATGACCGTGCCGACCCACGAACAGACCTCCGAGTTCGACCATTGGGGGCCTGAGATTGACCTCTTTTGGGAGGACTTTACGGTCGGCCAGGTTCACCAACTGGGAGCACACCTGATCACCGCCGAAGAGATCGTGGACTTCGGCCGCCGCTTTGACCCCCAGCCCTTCCATGTCGACCCGGAGCTTGCCCGGCACTCTATGTTCCAGGGGCTCGTCGCCAGCGGTTGGCATTCAGCGGCCATCTGGATGCGCCTCTACTGGGACGGATTGCTTTTCCGAGCCGCCAGCCTGGTTTCTCCGGGTGCGGACGAACTCCATTGGCTGGCCCCGGTCCGCCCGGGGGACGAGCTCCGGGGCTCGTTCGAGATAATCTCGGTGCGTCCCTCGCGAAGCCGCCCGGATCGAGGCTTGGTCCAGGCCAGAGCGGAGTTGACCGACGCCGACGGGGTGGTCAAGCTGAGGATGACGGTTTGGGGCCTTTTTGGGCGTCGACCGGTCCCGGCCTCCCGGTGAGGCCGGCCAGGGCCGATGTTCCGCGAGCTCTTCCGTCCGGCCACCGGCAAGGCCGCTGCGCTGCAGTTAGGACTCGCCCACAGCCTTCGCGAGGTGGAGCCCGGGGCGTGGGCGGAGGCGAGCCAGAGTTGCGGCCTCTACCTGTCCTACCCGTTCCTGCTCGCGGTCGAGGAGTCCTCCACCACGCCGCCCTCCTATCTGTTGCTCCGAGACGCCACGGGACAGCTGGTGGCGGGACTGCCCCTGTACCTCTGGAACGGCGAGCCGGACCCAGGGCTAGATCACTACGAGCCCTTCGGAAGCGGAGCCCGTTGGGTCCTCGGAAAAAGGGCTAATCCCGGGCCTTGGCTGCCCACGTTGCTGGCCGGTACCCGGTCCGGCTACTCCACCGAATTCGCCATCCATCCTGGCTGGAAACCGCAGCGCCAGCAAGTCGTCGCCCGCCTGCTCGGCAGCGCCGCCGAAGTGGCCGAAGAGCGGGGAGTCTCCAGCCTCGGCGTCATGTGGCTAACCTCGGCGGCAGCCCGGGAGGCGGCTAACTGCCTCACTCGGCCCGAGTACCTAGTGTTGGCGGGCCCCAACAGCGCCATCGAGATCGTCTGGAATTCGTTCGATGGCTACCTCGCGGAGCTGAGCTCCTCTCGGAGGAAGTCTTTCCGACGGGAGCGCGAGCGGTTCCGGACGAGCGGGCTGCGGACGGAATACCGCGAACTCAGCGCCTGCCTGGAGGAGGTGGCGCCGCTGGCGGCACGGCTGCAGAAGAAGTACGGACACGCACTGTCGGCGCTGGAGATCGCCGACCAGCTGCAGGCCCAGGCCCGGCACCTCGACGCGGCCAGCCGAGTGATCCTCTGCCGGCGCCAGGACCAGCTGGTTGGATTCGCCCTGTTCTACAGCTGGCGCGACTGCCTTTACGGCCGACTCGCCGGATTCGACTACCCCGCCACCGCCGATACCGGTGCCTACTTCAACCTCGCCTTCTACCTACCGCTCCAACTCGCCTTGGAGGAAGGGCTGGCCCAGCTCAAACTGGGCATGGCCAGCTGGCGAGCCAAGGCGCTACGGGGCGCCCACTTCGATCCCGCCTGGAACCTGTCGGTTCCCCCCGGGACGGTCCGGGGAGCCTGGGCCAAGGCCGCGCAGGCTCAGGAGGACGGACCGGCCCGATGGTGGGCGAGTCAGTTTCCCAGCCAGGTGGACTGGAAGGGGGACTGGCGGTGGACCCGGGCCGGGTTGGCCGGTAACAGCCGGGCGACAAGTAGCCCGCGATAGGCAGCGATGCCCCACCAGGGCGGGTGCCACAGCGTACAAATCTCCCGATGCGCAGCAGCACCCGGCGGGCGGTCTCGCTAGTTTGTGGAGCGGTCCTGATTGGCTATGTCGTCCTGGTCGTCGCCAAGGTCAACCAGCAGTCCCTGCCCGACTTTGACGCCTTCTACGCCGTGGCTCGGGCGCTGGCGAGCGGGGGCAGTGCAGCGTTCCACCATCTCTATTCGCTGCAGTTCCAGATAGCCGCCGAGTCCTTCCTGGATCGCGGTCCCGGCCGGTCGTTCGTGGAGCCGTTCGTAGCCTTCCCCCCGGCGGCTTGGGTGATCATCCCCTTCACTCTGCTCTCGATCGGCCCTGCCTTCTACCTTTGGGATGCTCTCGGTCTCGGGCTCTGCCTGCTGGGGACGGTCTGGCTCGCCCGCCAGGAACGGCTCGGCGCCGATGCGACGCCGGTGGCCTTGGCGATCGTCGCCTCCTACTCCACCTTCACCGCCTTCGGCGAAGGCCAGTACGACCTACTCTGGCCCCTCTGCCTGGCCCTGTTCACGGCGGCTTGGTACTGCACCTCCCGCTGGGGCCGCTGGACGCGCGCGGCCGCGGCCAGCTTCCTCTTCACCTTCAAGCCAGATCTGCTGCTGCTACTGGTCGTCCCCGCGCTGGCCACTTGGCGGCACGCGGCAGTCCGGGCCGCCGCGGTCTGCCTCGCCGCGCTGGCGGTCATCACGGTGGCGGTGGTCGGGATCCCGGGGCTGCTGAAGCTGCCTCAGATCGAGTCCTACACCCTATTCCATCGATTCCCGCCGGCCAACGACGAGACGGTGCTCGCCGTCTTCTGGCGGCTCACCGGGCATGGCGCTCTGACCCAGGAGCTTGCCTGGGTAGCGGCGGGTCTGGCCCTGGTGGGGCTCACCTGGGCTTGGTGGCGGAATCCCCCCCAAACCAGCCAGGACTGGAAGCTGGCGCTGACCAGCACCGTGTGCCTTTCACTCCTGGTGGCGCCCCACAGCCTCAATCACGATCTGCTGCTGTTGGCGGGCCCGGGGGTGTGGACAGCAAGAGCCCTGCGGACTGCAGGGCGGGATCTCAGCTGGTTGGCGTTCTGGATGATCTTGGTCAACGCAGCGATGGTGCTAGACGACAGCACTCATTTGACTCTACCGATTCCCGTTGTCCCATTGGTCCTGCTGGCAGCAGGGGTGATGGCCTGGCGGGCGCGGCGCACTCTGGTAGCAGCGCCTGCGCAAATGGCTCCTAGCCCGGAGTCGATGAGTCAAACTGGGAGCTAGCGCGGAACTCGGCGACCGGCACGGCGATCAGCCAGCAGCGAGGCCAGACTGTGCCCAGGCGCGCGTCGGTAGTGACCAGCGGCGCCGCAAGCAGCTCGCTCAGGGCCACGCAGAGGGCGTCGCCCAGACGCAGGCCACTCTTGCTCACCGCGGCTGGCAGCAGGCTGCCCGACGAGTGCGTAGTGAAAGGAGCGGTTGCCAGCAGGCGGATGCGGAGGTCCAGCTCGGACGTGGGCAGCAGCTGTTGCCTGGTCAGCTCGCGCAGCGCCATCGCCACCTCCACGCCGACATGGTCAGAGACGTGCACCGGATGGCCCAGGAGGGCCTGCCGAACTATCTGCCCCTCACGGGTGCCGATCAGCAGGTCGAGGCAGGCTGAGGTCTCCAGCACCAGGACCTCAGCCATTCGTGGTCCGTGGCTCGACCCGCTCTAGCACTTGGAGGGCGGTCTCGTGACCTAGCTGACCCGGATTGGTCAGGTCGAGGTGGCCCAGCCAGGTCTCGATCCGAGTTGAATCGATCTGCTCCCGCAGCGCGACTTGGAGGACCTGGGACAGGTTCAGCCCCAGCGGTCGCGCTGCCGCGGCCAACCCGCTGGGGAGGTAAACGTTGAAGCGCGGCATACACACACTATACACACCGGTTCATCGCGCCCAGGCCCGGGTGAAGTGCAAGCAGGTGCACGGGTCAAGGGCCCAGGCGCGCTCGCCGTGGACCAGCGCGGACCTCGACTCGCTCGATAGGGCCGCCGCTTGAGACCGGTCCCCGAGGCGAGCGGAATCCCCTATCGAAGGAGCTGGCGTTGGCGACGGGCCGGGTTCTAGGTCAGCGAGGTTCCCGTAGGAACGCCGGGATGTCCACATCCTCGTAGAGATCGGGGTTGTCCAGTTGACGTTGGCGGGAGCGCTCCGGCAGCGGCTCCTGAAGGTCCTGGGGTCGGGTGGCCTTGTACTTTTCAGCGAGTCCAGGGTTGAGCTGGGCGTCAGGGCTGAACCCGGTGGCGATGACGGTGATCTTGACGTCGCCGCCCATCCGATCGTCGACCACCGCCCCGAAGATGATGTTGACGTTGGGATCGGCGCTCTGCCGGATCAGGTCGCAGGCCTCGTTGACCTCGAATAGGGTCAGGTCCGGGCTGGCGGTGATGTTGAGCAGGATCCCGTGGGCCCCGGCGATGGAGGTCTCCAGGAGCTGGCTGGAGACCGCGTCGCGGGCGGCGTCCTGGGCGCGGTTGTCGCCGCTGCCGTAGCCGATTCCCATCAGCGCGGCGCCTTGCCCCATCATGATCGCCTTCACATCGGCGAAGTCCAGGTTGATGAGCCCGGGGAAGACGATCAGGTCGCTGATCCCCTGGACGCCCTGGCGGAGCACGTCATCGGCCTTCTTGAAGGCCTCGATCATGGTGGTCCGCTTGTCGGTCACCGCGATCAGTCGATCGTTGGGGATGGTGATGAGGGTGTCCACTCGCCCTGAGAGCTGGTCCACGCCCCGCTCCGCCGCCTCCATGCGCTTGCGCCCCTCGAAGGTGAAGGGCTTGGTGACCACCCCAATGGTGAGCGCCCCACTGGACCGGGCAATCTCGGCGATGATCGGCGCCGCACCAGTGCCGGTGCCGCCGCCCATGCCGGAGGTAACGAAGACCATGTCGGCTTCGTGGAGAACACTGGCCAGGTCCTCGCGCGACTCCTCCGCTGCCAGCTCCCCCATCTCGGGGTCGCCGCCGCAGCCCAGGCCCCGGGTCACCTTGCGGCCGATGTGGATCTTGGTCGGCGCCTCGGATGTCTCCAGCGCCTGGCGGTCGGTGTTGACCGCAATGAAGTCGACCCCCCGGAGCTTGGCCCGGATCATCCGGTTGACGGCGTTGCTGCCGCCGCCCCCCACCCCGATGACCTTGATCCGAGCGTTCCCCTGGATGGTGCGGTCTAGATCGTCTTGAAACATCGCGTCTCCTTCAGGGTCAGAACAGCTCGTGGAGCCAGCGATTGAGCCGGCGCGCACTGCGGGTGGTTCTCAGGTTTCCGCCGCTCCGCTGGGAACTCGAGCGCTGGCCCCAGCGAAGGAGTCCGGCCGCCGCCGCGTGCTCGGGCATGCCGAGCTGGTCGGCCAGCCCGCTCAATCCCTCGGGGACGGCGAGCCGGACAGGCATCTCCAGGATTTGATGGACCGCGGCGGCGAAGCCCCTCAGCCGGAAGCCGCCTCCGGTGACCACCAGTTTTGATAGGCCCTGCTCTTCCTCATCCAGAGCCTGGCCGATCAGGCGGGCCATCTCCCGAGCCCGCGGCTCGATGATCTCGGCCAGCCATCTCCGCGGCACCTCCTCGGCCCCGACGTGGGAGCTGCCCACCAGCGTGACCATCTCTTCGGGGAGGACCTGGGCGGGGTCGCAGTGGCCGTGCCGGCACTTGAGGGTCTCGGCCTCATCCTGGTCACAGCGCAGGCCGGTGGCCAGGTCGTTGGTGACGTTCTGACCACCCACCGGGAGCACCAGCACCCGGCGGATGGTCCCTCCCTGAAAGATGGCGATGTTGGTGGTCCCCGCTCCGATGTCAACCACCGCCACCCCAGCCTCCAGCTCCGGGTCGCGCAGGACCCCTTCAGCCGATGCCAGCGGCTGCACCACCACGTCGTCGATGCGCAGACCGGCGGCGTGGACGCAAGCGACCAGGGCCGCCAAGTGGGCACTCGAGGCCAGCACCAATTCCGCGTCGACTGAGAGCCGTCCACCCTCGGTGCCGCGGGGGTCTCGGAGGCCGGCTTGGGCGTCGACCTGGTAGTCGCGGGGGATGAGGTGGACCACCTCCTGGCCTTCCAGCCCGGGGACCGACCTGGCCCCCTCCAGGACCCGGTTGAGGTCGCTGGAGCCGACCACCCCACCCCTCGAGGTGACCGACACCACCGCCTGGCTGGCCTGGCTCTGGATGTGCCGCCCGCTGAGGGTCATGAGGGCAGAGTCGATCTCCACCCCGCTGGAGCGCTCGGCCGCGTCAAGGGCCTGGGAGATCGCTTGAGTGGCCGCGTCCGGGTCGATAATGACGCCTTTGCGCACCCCGGCGGAGGGGGCCTCCCCGACTCCGATCACGCGCAGCTTGGAGCCATCGTCGTCCGCCACCGCGCAGCAAACCTTGGCGGTGCCCAAGTCCAGAGCGACCAGGCGGCGGCTGCTCAACTCGGCGCCGGGGACCGCGGAGGAGGAGCCGGGGCCGGGCCGGGACGCTCGGTCATCAGGAGAATCCCCAAGTGTGGTACTGAGATTTTTTGCAACGTGTGCTTGTCGTCATTTCGAGATATGGGGCACCGGCGGCCCCGTCGCGGACACTTCCGAGGCCGTTTCGCAGTGTACCCGCAAACTCAGACCAGCACAACCCCTAAATTGGCCTAAAACCACATCATGTTGTGGCCGAGGGGGCACCGATACCCTCAATTTTGCGTCTGACCGCCGCCAGCCCCCGGACTCACGGTCAGTAACTGACCGCCACCTGCGCAGGGTCCTCCAGGTAGATCTCCGTGATGCCCGAGGTCTTGAGGTTGATCTGGCCCGCCAGGGCTCGCAGCGCCTCCAACTTCGGAGCTATTGAGGAGATCTGCGAGTTGGTCAGAGCCAGCCCCAGGTCCGCGGTCCAGCCCGCGTTGCTCTCGATCTCCAAGGCGCCGGTGGGGGAGATCACGTAGCGACTGACCGCCACCCCGTAGGTTTTGAGGAAGACGCGATTGAGAGCCATCAGGGCCTGGGTTAAGCGCGCGGGCAGGACCAGCTCCCCGGCCTTGGCCACGTCCAGGACCCGCTGGTCAACCAATAGCGGCAGCTGTCGGCTCGGCAGTCCGGGGACCGGGCCCAAAGTCGCCCCGCTGGCGGCCAGCGATTGCTGCTCCGACCCCTGCTGATAGACCATTACCGCGGGGAGCGGGGTGACTGCCAGGACCAGGGTCCCTGGCCAGCGGATGTGCACCGCCGCGCCTTTGACCCAAGGTTGGGCCAGCAGGTTGCGGGAAATCGCCGGCGCGTCGAGCAGGATCGTGCTCTCGCCCCAGTGCGCCCCGGCCTCGGTGAGCAGCTGCTGCCGGGAGACCACCGAGGAGCCCTCGACCTCGACTCGCTGCACCTTGAGCCAGGGGAGGGCGAACAGAACCACCGCCGCCGCCGTCACCGCCACCAGCACCACTGCCAGCACCTTCGGGGCCCGGCCCACCTCCCGCAGGGCATCGAGGGCCTGCGGCTTGCGCGGCGCGGACACCCGATGTCGACCCAAGAAGCGTTGGCGGGCGGCGAAACGCGCCGCTCGCCGCTCGGCCGCCTGGCGGGCCACCTCCTCGATCTCGTCGTCGGGGATCCGGCTCCAGATTGGACGCCCGCCGGCCGGGGTCGGCTCTGGTCGACGCCGGCGCACCGCGGGACCTTCGGTGCGGGATCTCTCGGGCGGTCGCCAGGCCCCGAACTCGTCGGGCACGACCGCGCCGAAAGACCGTCCTCGAGACGAGTGCTGGCGCGCGGGCGGACTCATGGCTGCCCCTCAGCTGGAACGTGAGTGAAAATCGGGACTGCCGACGGGGATGATCTCCAATTCGAGCTCAACCCCGAAGCGCTCTTGTACACGTTGACGGATTAAGTCCGTCAATGCAAGCACATCGGCCGCCCGGGCCCCTCCTAGATTGCAAACGAAGTTGGCGTGCTGCGGCGAGACCTGGGCCGCGCCGACCTGGAGTCCCTTCAGACCGCAGGCGTCGATCAGCTGGCCCGCCGGTTCCTCAGGCGGGTTCTTGAAGGTGCTTCCGAGGCTGCGCACCCCCGTCGGCTGGCTGGCCTTGCGCTCCACCATCACTCGACGCACGTCGAGCCGGGCGGCCGCGGGATCTCCCTGGCGTAGCCGTACCCAGACCTGGGTCACCACGGCTCCCTGGAGCGGGACCTCCTGGAGCACCGTTCTTCGGTAGCGGGGTCGGAGATCCTCGGCTGAGAGTCGCAGCACGTCCCCGCCGGGAAGCACCGCCTCCAGGCTCTCCAGGATCTCCCCGATCTCGCCACCGAAGGCCCCCGCGTTACCGGCGGCGGCGGCCCCGGCGGTGCCCGGGATGCCCACCCCGAAGGCCAGTCCCAGCAGTCCCTGATACGCGGTGTCGAAGGCCGCTCGCGGCAGCATGGCGCCAGCGGACAGGCAGACCAGGCCCTCCCCCTGGTGCGCGGCCCTGGCGGCGGGGAACTTCAGCACCAGCCCCCTGACGCCCCCGTCTAGGATCAGGCAGTTACTGCCTGCCCCCAACACCGTAATGGGGAACGCCAGCTCCTGGCAGATGCCCAGGAGGTCCGGCAGCAGGGCCGCCGAGGCGGGCTCCCAGTACCAGTCGGCCGGTCCTCCTACCCCAAACTGACTGTGCCTGTCCAAGAGCTCGTCCCCCCGGAGCTCGCCGGTGGCGAGCGGCTCCGCCAGCAGCTGCCGGAGCGGGTCGGGCAGGTAGGCGGGGCTCAACCGGGGCGCCCGCCGATGGCTCGGAGGAGCCGGGCCGCCACGTCGTCAAAGCCGCGCACCGAGCTGCAGACCACTACTGCGGGAGCTCTCAGCCGCTCCATCACCGCGCGGATGGCGGCATCCGCCGAGTCCACCTCCACCAGCTCCGGTCCCGAGACCAAGGCCGCCACGTCGGCGGAGCTGACCGAACCCGCTAGGTGCCGCTCTCGGGCGGGTTCGATCGGACCCAGCACCAGCAGGTCAAGACCAGCAAAGGCCCCCCGGTACTCCGGCAGCAGAGCCTTGGTCCGGGAGTAGGTGTGGGGCACGTGGACCATGACCAGCTGCACCTCTTCGCCGAACTGCTGGCGGGCCCCCGCGATGGTGGCCCGGATCTTGGTGGGGTGATGGGCGTAATCGTCGACCACAGTCACCCCGGCGAAGGAGCCGAGCACCTCGAAACGTCTCGCGGCTCCGCGGTATCGGAACGTGGCCAGCGCGGCGGCCTCCGGAGCGGCCCCCAGCTGGACCGCCGTCGCTAGTGCCGCCAGAGCGTTGGCCGCGTTGTGGGCCCCGAACCCGGGCAGAGCCATTTCCACCTCGTCTCCCTCAGCCGTCCGGACCAAGAGCTGCAGGCGGCCATCGACTTTGGCGGGTGGGCGGGTCAGCCTCCAGTCACCGCCTCCCATGCCGAAGCTCTGGGCGTGGGCCGAGGTGAGCTCCACCAGCTCAGCGGCCCGAGGGTCAGCCAGGTTGTAGATCAGCTGGCCCTCCGGCCCCAGGCCCGCTACCAGCTCTCGGTAAGGAGCAACGTAGGCCGCGAGGTTGGGGTAGAGGTCGGGATGGTCCAGTTCCAAGTTGAGCACGGTCACCACTTGCGGCTGCCAGTGGAGGAATTTGGCCCGGGAGTCGAGGGCGGAGGTCGTGTACTCGTCGCCCTCGAAGACGAAGGGTCCTCCCTCTCGTGGGTCGCCCAGCCGAGCAGTGGTAGTGAAGTCGCGCGAGGTGGCCCCCAGCCGGAACCCCGGATCGCAGCCGGCCGCCTCCAGCATGAAGGCCGCCAGGGCCGAGGTGGTGGTCTTGCCGTGGGTTCCGCAGACTACCGCCCGCTGTCGACCGTTGGTGAGGCCCCGGTAGGCCTCGGCCTCGCTCAGCAGGGGCAGTCCCCGCTCCCGGGCGGCGGCCAGCTCCGAGTTGCCGGCTTGGACTTGATTTCCCAACACCACTAGTTGAGGCACCCCCCAGCGCGTGAGGTTGTCGGGGTCGTGACGGGGGCTGTAGGGGATGTTCGCCCGGTCCAGAGTCTGAGTGGTCGGCGGGTAGGCGTCCTCGTCTGACCCGGTTACCCGGAAGCCCAGCTCGACACAGCAGAGCGCCAGGCCCGAGACCGCATAGCCGCAGATTCCCAGAAAGTGCAAATGGGCGGGCGGCGTCGGCCAGCCCTGGGGAGCGGTGTCGGCCAAGCTCAGACTCTCGGGCCGGCCAGCTGGCGGAGCAGCTCCGCCACTTCGAAGGCGGCCCGGGGGCGGGCCATCGCGGCGCTGGCCCGGGCCATCGCCCGCCCGCGTTCGGGATCGCCCAGCACCTCAAGCACCGCCGCCTCCAGCCTCTCCGCGGTCAACTCGTGATCAGGGATCGTCAGGGCCGCTCCCACCTCTTCGAAGGGAAGAGCGTTGGCACTCTGATGCTCGCCAGCGTGTGGGTAGGGCACCAGGACCATGGGGCGCCCCAGGCAGGCCACCTCCGCCAGGGAGCTGCCACCAGCCCGCATCACCACCAGGCTGGCGGCCGCCAGCCGCTCGGCCACGTCCGAGACGAACGGTGAGGGTTGGTACCGCTCGCCGACGGGAAGCCCGGCCTCCCGGGCGGCCGTAACGACCTGGAGGTGGTCGGTCGGGCCAGTGAGGTGAACCACGGTCAGCTGGGGCGACCGCGCTAGCAGACTGGGCAGGGCCTCCAGCAGCACCTCGTTGAGGTGTCGGGCGCCCTGGGACCCGCCCATGACCAGCAGGGTCTGGGGCGCCTGTGGCAGCGGAGGGCTTCCCGCCAGCTCGGCGAACTGCACCCGCACCGGGTTGCCGGTGCAGACCACCTCGGCCCGGGGCAGGTACTGGGCGGTGCCGGGGAAGGAGCTGGCCACCTGGCGGACCCGGGTCGCGAGCCACTGGACCGCCCTGCCGGGCAGCATGTTCTGCTCCAGGAGCAAGACCGGTATCGACCGGCGTCGGGCCGCCAGGACGACCGGGACGCAGACGTAGCCCCCGGTCGCCAGGACCACCTGGGGTCGGAATCGACGCACCAGTCGAGATGCCTCCCGGGAGACCAGGGGCAGGCGCAAGGCTAGGCGGGGGACCGAGCTGATCGCGCTGGAGCCCATGCTTCCGAGCCGCAGTCCAGCGAAGTCGAGGCCGGCCAGGGGGACGAGTTGTGACTCGGGGCCGCCGGCTCGGCCGACATAGGTGATCACCACCTCGGGATCAGTCTGCCTCAGCGCCTCCGCTACCGCGATGGCCGGGGTGCAGTGACCGCCCGTCCCGCCCCCGGTGATTAGCACGCGCATTACCGATCCCCACTCGGCGCTGCCGGGCCGAGATGTTGAGCAGGATGCCGGTGGCAGCCAGGGAGACTGCCAGCGACGACCCGCCAAAGCTAATGAAAGTGAGTGGTACCCCGGTCGAGGGGATAGTGTCGGTCACCCCGCCGATGTTGATCAGCGCCTGGCCGACGATCCAGATCGTGACCCCACCAGCGAGGAGAACGCCGAGCCGGTCTGGTGCGTTTCGGGCGGCCCGAACCCCGCGCCAGGCGAAACCCAGGAAAAGCAGTAGCACCAGGATCATCCCGACCAGCCCCAACTCCTCGCCGATGATCGCGAAGATGAAGTCAGTGTGGGCCTCCGGCAGAAGCTGAGAAGGGGACACCGCCCCGTTGAGCCCGGTGCCGAAGATCCCACCCGCGCCGAGGGAGTAGAGAGCCTGGACCGCCTGGAACCCGCTGCCCAGCTTGTGGGCGAAGGGGTTGAGGTAGCTGAGCAGACGAGCGGTGCGGTAGGGCTCGGCCCGCACCAGCAGCAGGGCGCCCAGCAGGCTGACCCCCCCCAACCCGGCCAGATGACGGAACCTGATTCCCGCCAGCCAGAGCAGCCCCAGCGCGGTTACCGAGAGGACCACGGCCGAACCGAGGTCCTTCTCCATGACCACCAGGAGGGCCACGACCACGATCTTCCAGCTGTAGTTCAGGACCCCGTCTCGCAGGTCGGTGATCCGCGGACCCAACCGGTCCAGCCAAACCGCGCCCGCGACCACCACCAGGAACTGGGCCAGCACACTGGGCTGGAGGTCCATGGGACCGAGCCGGATCCAACGCCGAGCTCCCAGGACCTCGACCCCGATGTGGGGCACCAGCACCGCCACCAGGAGCACCACCGTGACGGCCGTCAGCAGGGGGGCCAGCTGGACCCAGCGGTGGTAATCGATCTTGGCGCAGACCACCAGTCCAATTAGCCCCACCGCCAGCCAGAGCAGCTGGCGCTCGAAGAAGTAGGCGGGGTTGCCGTAGTCGGTGTAGGCCAGGGCCTGGCTCGCCGAATAGACCATGATCAAGCCCAGCCCGCAGAGCGCCAACGTCAGCAGCAACAGCCACACGTCCAGTTCAGGCAGGGGCAGGCGATGGATCCCGGTGCCGCTCCGGCGGGTCTGGCCCACCGGCAGCCAGCGCTCCACATGGGCGATCAACGGGCACCCCCCGGAAGTCCCGCCGAGACCGCCCAGTAGGCGGCCAAGGCGGCGGCCAGCGCCGCGCCCGTCCAGAACCGTACGGCAATCGCCCACTCACTCATGCCCCCCTCCTCGAAGTGGTGGTGGATGGGGCTCGCCCGGAAGAGGCGCCGACCACCCGTCAGCCGAACATGGGTGAGCTGGATGATCACCGAGCCGGCCTCGATCAAGTAGATGAGGGCCAGGAGCGGCAGAAGCACCAGCGCGCCTACCTCGATGGCCGCGACCGCCAGAGCCAGACCCACCGCCAGGGAACCAGCGTCCCCCATGAACACCGAGGCCCGCGGCCGGTTGTAGACGAGGAAGGCTAGGAGGGCTGCCGCCAGGCAGGCGCAGGTCACAGCCAGCTGGGCGCGGTGCTCGACCATCGCCAGAGCGGCGCAGGCCCCGAGCCCGGGGATGCCGCAGCCCGCCGCCAGACCGTCCACGCCGTCGGTCAGGTTGGCGGCGTTGGCGGTCGCCAGGATGGCAAACCCCGCCAGCGCCAGCCCGAAGACGCCCAGGTCACGGGGCCCGAGCCCGGGCACGGTCTGGGTGGTGGCGGAGGTGGCGAAGACGCCCACCGCCAATAGGCCGGCGCAGAGCGCCAGCAGCAAAAGCTTGGGCCGGAACCTCACCCCTTCGTGCCGTCGCACCTTGGTGATGTCGTCAATGAGACCGGCGCCGCAGCCCAACGCGGCGGCCCCAGCCACCAGGCCGCCTGCCGGGTCTCGGGCCACGATCGCCCAGGCCACCAGCACGGCGACCACGAACAGCGTGCCCCCGGCGGTGGGAGTTCCGATCTTGTGGACATGGGAGCGGGGCAGGTTGGAGCGCGCCCCCTCGCGCAGCCCAATGCGTTCCAGCCCGGAGATCGCCAGAGGATAGACGGCAAGAGCCCCTACGAACGTCCCCAGCGCCGCCAGCCAGTTCACCCGAGGCATCTTAGGGTTGGAGCTTGAAGCGGTCGATCAGCACTTGGGTGACCTTCTTGACGGTGGGAACTGCGTCGTAGAAGGAGTAGCGCAGGATTGGAGCCACCTGGGGCTCGCGCAGAATGCAGATCATCGAGTACTGCGGGTCGCTTTCGGGCAGGAACTCGGCGAAGGAGTCGATGGTGTTGGCGGTGTAGACCCCCTTCTGGGCGACCTCGGCGGTCCCGGTCTTACCGGCCAGCTCACCCTTCCAGGTGGGCCAGATCCGAGCCTCGGAGCCGTCGGCGCCCGGAGCGTCGATCACCCCGACCATCATCTGGGCCAGGGTGGAGGCGGTCTGGGTCGAGATCACCCGGTGGGTCTTGGGCTTGATCACGGTGGTGGGCTGGTCGCCCCCGGTGATCGAGGTCACGACGTGGGGCTGGACCCAGACTCCGCCGTTGGCGATGGCGTTGACCGCTGCCAGCATCTCGATCGGGGTGACCACTATGCCCTGGCCAAAGCTTGAGGTCGCAAGCTGCAGCGCCGACTGCTGGGCCAGTGGCGCGAGAGGCTGGCTCTCCTCTCCGGCCAGGTCGATCCCGGTGGGATTGCCGATCCCGAAGGATTCCAAGGTGTTGTAGAAGGTCCTTGCGCCCTCCAGCTCCTCCACATGGAGCGCTCCCACGTTGAGGGAGTTGTCCAGCACGTACTGGTAAGAGATCACCCCGTGGTACTTGTTGTCCCAGTCGTGGATCTCTAATCCGTCGACCATGCCGGCCGCGGGAGTCTCGTCGAAAGTCGCGGTCGGGGTGATTATGTTGTTCTGGAGGGCCCCGGCAAAGGTCACCACCTTCATCACCGAGCCCGGCTCGTACAGGTTGGCGATCCCGGCGTCCTGGAACAGGGAGTCGTTCTCGCTCGCGTAGTCGTTGGCGTTGTAGGAGGGGTAGTCGGCCCAGGCCACGATCGCCCCGGTATGGACGTTCATCACGATCATGGTCCCGGAGGCGGCGAGGTCCTTCTTGACTTCGGCGGCGAGTTCCTGCTCGACCGTCGTCTGGATGGTGGCGTCGATGGCGGTGTGCAGGTCGCGCCCGTCGACCGCCTTGGTCTGGGGCTGGTCATTGAGAACCACTGCATTGCCCTGGAGGTCGTGGACCACTGACTCACTACCCGAGTGGCCTGAGAGGACACTGTTGTAGTAGCCCTCCAGCCCGTACTGACCCTGGCCGGCGGCGTTCACGAACCCGACCAGGTTGGACGCCAGGGTGGTCCCCGGGACAGCTCCCGGGCCATAGGTCCGAGTTTGCAGGGGCAGGCTCCCGATGCCAGCCAGGCTCAGCTTTTTGAGGTTGGCCTCCACCGCTTGGGTCTGGTCCTTGGCCAGGTAGACAAACTGGACTGGCTCGGAGAGCTGAGCCTCCAGTTTGTCCGCTGAGAGGCCGAGCACCGGCGCCAAGAGGGTCGCTTCGTGCAGCCGGCTTGAGAGCGGGATCTCCCGGGGGTCGGCGAAGACGTCGTAGGCGACTGAGTTCCCGGCCAAGACCTGGCCGTCGTCATCCAGGATCAGCCCCCGGACCGCGGGGATAGTCACCGACTGCTCCTGCTGGGCGACCGCTGCCGCGGCCAGCTGGCGGCCCTGGGTCAACTCCAAGTCCACCAGACGGGCAGCCATGCCCAACAGGGCCACGATCAGGAAGAGCGACAGTCCCAGCACTCGGGGGCTGACCGCAGGGGTGGCGACCCGAGATCCGGTTGACCCGGCCAGATCGGCAGGTCTCCGCCGTGGTGCTGGGCTGGGACGACGGCGGGGATGGGAGGGGAACGCCACCGGGTCAGCCGCCCCGGAGGGCGACGATCACCGGCGTCAGAGGGTCGGTGTTGGCCGGTGCCGGCGGGGTCACCACGTCCCAGGTGGGGGGTGGAGCCATCCCCAAGTGGCCAGCGGACTGAGCCACCTGGCCGGCGCTCTGCAACTCCTGCAGCTGCTGCAGCTGCGACCGCTCGGTGGTGATCAGCTGGCCCTTGGCCGCCCTCAAGGAGGCGATCTGGTAGGTGAGGGCGGTGCCCTGGGCGGTCTGAGCCGCATACATCACTCCGACTGCCACCAGCGCGGCCAAGGCCGGCAGCAAAAGCCAGGCGACCAGCGAGCGCGGCAGCGCCCGCCGGCGGAGGCGAGCCCCGGTCGACTCCTCCTCGTCAAATGGCAAAAAGGGAGCCCAGAGTCGGGGCTCGGCGGCGATGGTGGTCATCTGAATTTAGTTCTGGAGTGGGATGTAAGGCGGGACAGTTGCGAGGACGAAGGTGCCGGCAGGTCGCCGAAGCGACTCGGACTAGGGGCCGGCGGCGGGCAACCGGACCGCAACCCGCAGCTGGGCGGACCGCGCTCGGGGGTTGCGCTCGACCTCTGCCGGGGTGGGCTTGACGGAGCGTCGGGTTACCAAAGAGAGAGTGGCCCGATGGGCGCAGGTGCAGACCATTTGATGGGACGGACAAACACAGTCTTTTGCTAGGACGTTGAGGGAGTGCTTAGTGAGTCTGTGCTCGGACGGTTGGAAGGAGAGCGTCCCAATTCGCCCATCGGGCCGAAGAATTTGTGTGGCAGCGGCTAGGCCGCGTTCGAGCTCCTTGAGCTCGTCGTTGACGGCGACGCGCAGGGCCAAAAAAACCCTGGTCGCCGGGTGGATGCGCTTGGGCCAGAACCGTCGCGGCACGGCCTGAGCGCAGATGTCCGCCAACTGGGTGGTGGTTCGAATTGGCGCCTCCCGACGGCGCGCGACGATGGCGCGGGCGATCGGACGCGACTGGCGCTCCTCGCCCAGCTCGAAGAAGAGGTTGGCCAGCTCGGTCTCGCTGTAGCTAGCAACGATGTCCGCCGCGGTCAGGGTCTGCTCGGTGCGGTTCATCCTCATGTCGAGCGGGCCCTCAGCCTGGAAGCTGAATCCCCGGGCGGGGTCGTCTAGTTGCAGCGACGAGATGCCGAGGTCCAACACCACGATGTCGGCTTGGAGTTGGTGCTGGGCGGCAATCCGGTCCAGCTCCGAGAAACTGCCGACGACTGCGGTGAAGGCATCGCCGTACGCGGCCAAGCGGCGTTGGGCCGAGGCGACAGCGGACGGATCTCGATCTAGTGCCAAGACCCGCCCGCCTGGGAGGACGTGATTGAGAAACTCGGCGGACACTCCGGCGCCCCCGAGCGTGGCGTCGACCACCACCTGACCGGGAGCGGGGGCTAGCAGCGCCAGGAGCTCCGCCAGCATCACCGGTTCGTGGGTTCCCGCGACATGTCGGTCGGCGACGGAGAGTCCAGCCAAGGACTTGCGTGTGGTTCTGGGCATGACTCCCAGCATGACGCTCACGAAGTGAGTGCCTCGGGAGCACCGGGGTGCCTACCGCTCGACCTTTGGTCGATCACGGTCTGGCGCATGAGCTCCCACTCATCTTCGTCCAGCGGGGCGAAGCGGCGGCTGAAACTCGGCCCGGAATGGACCTCAACCACGTTGTTCACGCCAACGAAGTAGACGATGTCGCTAAGTCCGGCATGCTGACGCAGCTCCGGTTGCAAGAGGATCCGGCCCTGACTGTCCCAGCTGATCTCCTGAGAGTCAGCGTAGAGACGGCGCAGGAAGCCGCTGTAATCGGACTTGGCGGTCAGGTCGTAGCGAAACTCGTAAGTCAGGGACTCCCACTCGGGCTGGGGGTACATCACGAGATAGCCCGCCGGGTGGCTGGTGACCCAGCCCCCCCTGAGCTCTTCCCGGAAGCGAGCAGGGACGGCCACCCGGCCTCGCTCATCAAGGGAGTGATCGAAGCGCCCGAAGAACGCCATCTCGCCTCCCTGTCCCACCGTTCATTTTGGATGGCTCTCTTCCTATTCACCACAATTCCCCCGACTTGGAGGTCTCGGGGACTGTATCACGCCTAAGTGAGCAGGTCAATCACTTTGGGTCACATATTTACAGGATCGTGTCCAGGTGGGGATCTCGATGGGGGAATCATCCCTGGAACCATGCAACCGCGTGACGCGCGGAGATCGAGGGGGAAACGGCGCAGGGGGGATGACCCCCCTGCGGGGAGATGGAAGGCGGACGGTAAGCCGAGTTCTGTGCCCTTCGGGCCTCCCGCATGGCGGGCTCCCCCCGAAGGGTGATGACCATCCATCTGCGACGGCGGTTACCCGACGCCTCTAGCGACCCACCCGGGTGCTGCTGGGCGAGCCGCCCAGGGGCGTTACCACCCGCACCCTGCCGGGTCTTGCTCCGGGCGGGGTTTACCTGGCCAGCCGGTCACCCGGCTGCCGGTGGGCTCTTACCCCACCATTTCACCGTTGCCAGCGCAGTCGCTGGCTGTGTATTTCTGTGGCACTCTCCCTGAGGTTTCCCTCGCCGGGCGTTACCCGGCGCCCTGCTCTTTGGAGCTCGGACTTTCCTCGGCCGGGCCCGGCCCGACCGCGGTCATCTGCCCGCCATCCACCGCCATCGTATCGCCACTTGCCCAGGTCCGGGTCCGCCTGGCGCGGTCAGCGCGCCAGGTTCGATTCAGACGGCGGTTGCTGGCGTCGGCAGGCCTCGACGGCGAGCTGGTCAACCCGGTTGTTGCCGGCGTTGTCCCGGTGCCCGGGCACGTACTGCCAGCTCACCGCGGGACCCAATAGGGCCGTCAATTTGTCGATCTCGGGAAAGAGATCGGTATTGGCCCTGCGCTTCCAGTTCAGACTCAGCCACCCGATCACGTTGCGAGAGTCGGTGTGGAGCCGCAGTCCCTGGCCCGGCTGGCGGCGGCGCTGGAAGGCGGCCAGCGCCTCTCGGGCGGCGATCAGCTCCATGCGGTTGTTGGTCGTGTGCGGTTCGCCGTCCGACCCCTCCTCCGCCGCCCCCGGCCACTCGATCCGATAAGCCCAGCCGCCCGGGCCCGGATTCCCACTGCAGGCGCCGTCGCAGTAGCCAGCTACCCAATCCGAGGGGACGGCTGATCCACCGTTCAAAGAAGCAGGATCCGCTCGCAGTTCTCGCAGGTGACTAGCTGATCCCCCCGGGCCTCCTGCTGGAGCCGCGAGGGCAGCGGCAGACGGCAGCCGCTGCAGGTCCCGCCGACCACCCTGGCGACCGCTGGCCGGCGCCGGGCGGCGGTCCGCTCGTAGGTGCGCAGTTGTGCGGGCGCCACTGACTCTGCCAACCGCACCCGCTCCTCTTTGAGGGTCGAAATCTCCTCCCCCAGGCCAGAAGCGTTGCGGCGATCGGCGGCTCTGAGCTGCTCCACTTCCTCCTCTCGCTCGGTCAGCTGCCTTTCGACTTCGACGAGCTCTGACGACATTTGCTCCTGGGATTCCATCTGGTTGAGCTCGGTCTCCTCCAGGGCCTGGATCTTGACCCGCAGCGTCTCCAGCTCATGTTGGCGTCGCTGCAGATCGGCCGGGTGGCGCACGCTGCCGTCGTAAATCGCCTTTTCATGGTTCTGCGCCCGGCCGGCCAGCTCCGCCACCTCCAGCTCCAGCTGCTTAAGTTGGGACGCTTGGTGTTGGACCTGAGCGTCGAGGGCGGCCCGGCGCTGGCGCAGCTGGCGAACAGTGGGATCAGTCCTGGCCCGGAGAGCCGCCTGCTCCTGCTCGGCCAGCAGCGCCTGATGGCGCCCGTCTAGGGACTCGATGGCCGCCAGGACCTCGGCGACCTTCACTGCGGAGCCACCAGGAACAGCTGATATAGGTGGCCCTTCTCCTGCACTTGGCGATGCTCCAGAATCGGCCACTTGGCGGCCTGGAGCCAGCCCCGGAGCCGCTCCGCCCGTTGGGCGGGCTGGAGGCAGAGCCACTCCAGCTTCCCCGCCGCGACGCGATCTCGCTCCAGCATCTGGGCAATCGTCACTCCACCCAGCCCCGCGATGACCACCCCCCGGCAGCCCAGGTACGCGAGCGGCCGCAGTCCCTCCCCTTCCAGAATCTGGACCCCGCTCAGAGCACCCAGAAGGCGGCGGAGCTCCCCCGATGGCCCGGGATTGATCTCCGTGGCGAAGACCTGACGCCGATGGTCCCGGCGCTTCAGCTCTAGCGCCAGCCGGCCGTGACCGCTTCCGATGTCGGCGACGGGGCCTTGGGGAGGGCAGAGCGCGAGCAGCGCTCGCAGCCGGGGTCCCAGCCGAGCTGGGCCGCCCGGCTCGGCTGCCCGAGGACCCGCCCTGGCCCTCTCCGATGGGAGAGTGGCAATGGTCATCGGGCGAGTCTACGGAGTGCGGCGCGGTCGGCCGGGAGTGGTTCGGTACCCTGCCGGCATGATGGCCCGCCGTGACCCCTAAGGAATCGGGATCGCTGCCCCAGGATCGGATCGCCCCCTACTGGCTGCAAGGCGGGGAGCGCGGGGTACTGCTGCTGCATGGCTTCGCCGGTACTCCCCCGGAGATGCGGCCGCTGGCCGACGAGCTGGCTGGGCGGGGATTCACCGTGTTTGCGCCACTTCTGGCGGGGCACGGGACCTCGCCGGAAGAGCTGGAGACGACCGGCCACCTGGATTGGATTAGCTCCGCCAACCAGGCGCTGGACCAGCTCCAGGCTGAGTGCCGCTTGGTGGGGGTAGCCGGCCAATCGATGGGCGCCAACATCGCCCTGCACCTAGCGGCAACTCGGCCCGAGCCCCGGGCGGTGGTTTCTCAGGCAGGTTTCACCGAGCTGCGCGATTGGCGGGTCAAGCTGCTACCTCTATTCCGGCACTTGGTGCGCTGGCACACCCCGTCCACGGAGGTCGACCTGTACGACCGCGAGGCGATCCACCAGCTATACAGCTACCGTCGCCAGCCCACCCGGGCGATCGCCCAACTGGCCCAGCTGGGCCACCTAGTCGACGCCGAGCTGCCCGCCGTCTTCCGGCCCATCCTGGTGCTCCAGGGAGGACGGGACAGTGTGGTCGACCCGACCAATGCGGACCGCATCATCAGCCGGGTCAGCTCCGAGGAACGGGCCTTGCGGCTCTACGCCCGAAGCGGTCACGGGATCAGCGTGGACGTGGACCGCGCAGAGGTAGCCCAGGCGGGGGGAGAGTGGCTAGATCGCTACGTCCGTTAGCCGCTCGCGCAGAGTTCAGGAGCCTGAGAGCAGCTGGCGGAGTTTGGCCGCCAGCTCCTCGTCGAGGACGGGGTTCTCCGGTGGCCCCTCCTGAGGCAGGGGCTGCCGGCTCTTGGAGGCGGCGGACTCGCGGCGTCCGTCGTCCTCCCGGCCCCGATAGACGAGGCCACATCCAGCGCACACATACAGGGGCGCACTGCGCCCGCGGCCGAGATACTGAAGATGGCTCCAGCGGGTGCGCTGGCCGCAGCTGCATACCCGCTGCGGCGGGACCGGGGGCAGGCTGAGGAACTCTCCGGGCCCCACGCTCAGGTGTTGGTGGCTCTAAGATCGATCACGATCAGAGCATAGGGCCGAGGTGGAGCCGCCCGGCCGTTCCCGGCCGGACCGTAAGATGAGGGGCGCCGTGCGGGTCGATGAGCTGACTGGGGCCGCCATCGGCCGCTTTCGCGTAGGTGGGCGGCTTCAGGTGCTGCCCTACGCCAGCATCCACCGAGGCACCTTCCTCGCCGGCGGGCGGCCGGTATTGGTCTGGACCTTCCAGGAGCCTTACGCCACCGCGGCGGGGTTCCTCGAGGCGCTCCAGGAGCTGGCCGGCGACCGCCGGGCCACCCGCGTGCCCGGTCTGCTTCATGTGCTGGAGATCGGGGCCCAGGAGTTGCGCAATCCTCTGGTCTATCTGGTCACTGAAGACGCCGCCAACGGGTTCCTGGTCAGCTTGCTCCAGGCCGGCCGCGCCCCGGGAGTGTTCGCGATCACCGGTCGCCTGGCCCGGACCGTGGACCAGATGCACGCTCTGGGGATGGTCCACGGTGACATCCAGCCGGCCACCGTGGCGATCTCCGACCTAGGCCCGGTGCTGGCCGGCCACTCGATCAGGAGGGTGGTGAGCCGGGTGACCCCCTCGGCGGCCTGGTTGGACATCACCCGGTCATTCCGTCCGCCGGAGGCGCCGACCAGCTCCGAGCCGAGCCGGGCCAGTGACCTTTGGGGGCTGGCGGCCCTGGTCTACTACCTCTTGGTCGGCCGACCCCCGACCGCCAACACCTTGCCGTCTCCGCCCAGCCGGCTGCGACCGCAGCTCCCGCCCCGGGTGGACCGGGCGGTAACGCGGGCGCTGGCCCTCGACCCGGGGGAAAGGTTCGCCACCGCCACGGACTTCTTCGCGGCGCTACGGGGCGTGCCGGCACCGGCCCGGTCACCCCGCCCGGTGATGGGGACGTCCGCCCGGAGTGGCGCGACAGCGGTCTCGCCGGTCTACCGCCCCGCGGTAACCGCCCACGAGCCACGCCCGGCCGTGGCGCCCGAGGCACCCACCGCCCCTCAGGCCTCCACCCGCTGGCCGATCGATCCGCCGCCAACCCCGGCCTCGCTCCGGGCCGAGTCGCTTCCCTTCCGATCGGAAGGTGACAGGGTCGGCTCCCCTTCCGCCACCGAGTCCACCCAGCTGATCGCGATGGAGCCGTACCGGTTCGAGCCGAAGTTCCGGCGCCGCGGCGGCTATCTGGTGCTCTGGCTGCTGGTCCTGGTAGTGGTGGCGGTGGTGGTGCTGCTGGTGACCCACCGGATCGGCCTCTGATTCGGCCGTCGGGACCAACGCCCAGCCTAGGGCACGGGGACTCCGCCGCCCACCTGAGCCGGCTGCTCAGCAGCTTGGCACCAATTGAGGAAAGCGCTGCCAGTGTGGCGAAGGACTCAAGGCGACCAGCGGCGGTGCTGGCACTCATCGACGCCAGCCAGCCTGATCTGCCGCTGCTCCTGCTGCGGCGTAGCCCGAACCTGCGGGCCCATCCGGGGCAGATTGGACTTCCCGGGGGTAACCCTGCCGCAGGCGACGGCCCGCTCTGGACGACCGCCCTGCGGGAGGCGAACGAGGAGCTGGCGGTCCCTCCGGGCGCGGTCGATCTGCGGGGGAGGACGACGGCGGTCCCGACCTGGAACTCGGGCTACACCATCACTCCCTTTTTGGGGCTGCTGCGGTATCCCTTCCAACCCCGGCCGGCTCCCACCGAAGTGGAGTCCTACTTCTGGTTCCCGCTCCTTCCAGGGGGTGAACTGCCCGAGCGGGTCAGGCGCCCGATGAAGGTTCGCGAAGGGAGCTTCGAGATGCCGGGCTACCTGCATCGGGAGCACTTCGTCTGGGGCGCCACCGGGGCGATCGTCGAGGACCTCCTGGCTCGGTTGGCGCCGCCGTCCTGAGCACTCGACGAGGCCTCAGTTGGTAGCGGCGACCCCCGTGGGCAGCGAGGCCGGCGGGGTCAGGCCGAAGCCCACCGCGCGCCGCTCCGGCCGGACCTCCACCGGAGCCAAGAGCGCCCGGTCGAGCACTTCGTCCACCGACCGGACGAAGACCACCTCCATCCCGTCCAGCAGCGAAGCGTCGATCTCAAAGAGGTCGCGCCGGTTGCGCTCGGGAAGGAGGAAGACCTTGATCCCGGCCCGGTGCGCCGCCAGCAGCTTGTCTTTAACTCCCCCGATCGGCAGAATCCGCCCGCGCAGCGTCACCTCCCCGGTCATGGCCAGGTCGTGGCGGACCGGGCGGTCGCTGGCGACGGAGACCAAGGCGGTGGTGAGGGTGATCCCTGCCGAGGGGCCGTCCTTGGGGATGGCTCCGGCGGGGACGTGGATGTGGACGCCGTGGTCGTCAAAGAAGTTCTCCTTGACCCCATAGTCACTGCCGTGGACGCGGACCCAGGAGAGCGCGGCGCGAGCCGACTCCTGCATCACGTCCCCGATCTGGCCGGTTAGCTGCATCTCGGTGCGGCCGGCGATGGCCAGCGCCTCGACGGTGACCAGGTCGCCCCCCACGTCCGACACCACGACCCCGGTCGCCACACCGACCCGGTCCTCAGCCTCGGCCGAGTCGTGGTCGAAACGAGCCGGTCCCAGGTACTCGATCAGATCATCGGGGAGCACCCGGATCCTCTTGAGTTCGGGGTTCTCCACCAGCCGACGGGGCACCTTGCGCATCACCTGGGCGATCTGGCGCTCCAGCCCACGCACCCCGGCCTCGCGAGTGTAGTTGCGGATGATGATGTGGAGGGATTCGTCGGTGATCTCCAGCTCGCTGGCGTCCAGGGCGTGCTGCTCCATCTGCCGCGGCAACAGATGTTGTTTGGCGATCCCCAGCTTCTCCTCCTCGGTGTAGCCGGTGATCTGGATGATCTCCATCCGGTCGCGCAGCGGCGCCGAGATGGTGTCGATCACATTGGCGGTGGTGATGAAGAGCACCTGGGAGAGGTCATAAGCGATCTCCAGATAGTGGTCCGAGAATTCCCGGTTCTGCTCGGGATCGAGGACTTCAAGGAGGGCGGCCGAAGGATCGCCCCGGAAGTCCAGGCCCACCTTGTCAATCTCGTCGAGCATCATCACCGGGTTTTTGGTGCCGCCCTGCTTCATCGCTTGGATCACCCGTCCCGGTAGGGCGCCGATGTAGGTTCGGCGGTGACCGCGGATCTCGGCCTCGTCCCGGATCCCGCCCAGGGAGACTCGGACCAACTTCCGGCCCAGGGCCCGCGCGATGCTCCGACCGAGGGAGGTCTTGCCAACTCCCGGGGGACCTACGAAGCAGAGGATGGGGGTCTGCAGGGGCCGAGGCTGCGGCCCGACCTCTTCGACGGCCGGCTCGGTAGTCGGCCCCTGCACAGGATCAGGAGCCGGGCCGGGGGCGGCCTCCGTCTGCTCCTCAGCCAGAGCCCGGCGCTCCAGGACCCGCTTGCGGACCGCCATCCACTCCAGGATTCGCTCCTTGACCTTGGGCAAACCGTAGTGATCCTCGTCGAGGATCCGAGCCGCCTCGCGGATGTCGACTCGCTCCTGGCCAGCGTTCTTCCAGGGCAGGTCGACCAGCCACTCCACGTAGGTGCGCACAATCCCTACCTCTGGGGAGGCGCTGGGGAGGGACTCCAAGCGGTCCAGTTCCTTGAGGGCGCGGGCGTGAACCGGCTCCGGCATCCCGGCAGCATCGATTCGCTCGCGCAGATCGTCCTCGGCAGTGGACTCGCCGCCCACCTCGGCCAACTCCTTGCGGATGGCCTTGAGCTGTTCGCGGAGGATTGCCTCGCGCTGGCCCTGGTTGATGGTCTGGGCCACGTCCTGCTGGATCTTGTTGCGCAGCTGCGCCACCTCCAGCTGGCGGGCCAGCAACGGCACCAGGCCGCGCAGCCGCCGCTCGACGTCCGGCTCCTGAAGCAGGGCGATCCGGTCCAGCGGGTCGAGATCCGGCGCGGTACCGGTGAGGTCGGCGACCTTGCCTGGCTCCTTAGCCCGCGCCACCGCCACCGCCAGCTCGGGAGCCACCGCGGCGCCAGCCGCCACATAGTCAGCGAACATCTGCCGCACCGAGCCCGCCAAAGCGTCGATCTCGGTGCCAACCGGCTCGGTGTCCGGCAGTTCCACGAACTTGGCGGTCCAGACGTCACCCACTTCAAGCTCGATGAGTCGGACCCGCCGCAGCCCCTCGACCAGGACCTGAGCGCCGGCCGTGCCCCGTCGGAAGGCGCCGATCTGAGCCACGGTGGCGACCGGGTAGAGGTCGAGAAGCTGGACCTCGTCCAGTTCACTCTGCCGCTGCACCGCCAGCACCACCTTACCCTCGGCGGCCACCGCCGCCTCGAGGCTGTTCACCGAGCGATCCCGGCCGGCGCCCAACGGGGCCAGCTGGTGGGGCAGAACGACGTTGTCGCGGAGCGGCACCAGCGGCAACGACTCGATCTCGGGGGTGCGAGCTTCCCGACGGCGCGCTGGAGCGCCGCTTGCTCCGTTCTGCTCTTTGTCTTCGCTCAAGGTTTCACTCCAGGGTCCGCGGGACTGGGTACTGCCCAGCACAGTCGAGTGTGCCCGTCCGCCCAGGCAGCCAAACCTGGTCTCAAGCGGCGGCTGGGACCTGCGCCTCGGCCGCGTGTTTGAGGGAGGCCACCTCGGCCTCCACGCTGCGGGTGGCCCACCCCTGAAGCGCCCACTCGAGCAGCGGGGAGATCAGCGGGTAGCCGAAGTCGTACTCCTCCTGATGGGTGAGGAGCACTCCGTTTTGCTTTTGCTCGAAGAGGAAAACCGCGTGGAAGTCTCGGAGCCGACCCTCAAGCATGGTCAGCTCGACCTGGTTGTCCCCTAACTGGTAGCGGGCCCTGATGAACGACTTGAAGGGACCCAAGCGGCCGTTGATCCGAGCCACCAGTTCGTTCTCCCCGCGGGACTCCACCACCATGTCCTGGACCTTGGTATTCCCGTAGGTGTAGGCGGTCGGGTCGAGGACCGCGGCGCGCACTGTCGGGAGCGGGGCGTCCACCAGCACGCTGGCCCTGGCGATCATCATCTCGCGGCCGCCTCGCCAGGTTGCAAGCTGACCTTGATCGCCGCCCCCCGCCCGGGGTTGGCCGCCAGCGCGAAGGCTGCCCGATAGCTGGTGAGGGGAAAGCGGTGAGTGCACCAGAGGCTGAGCTCGGCACCTCGTTCGAGCAGGAGTTGGAGCGCTTGGTCGAGCAGATGGGGTTCGCCTTCGGCGATCGTGCTCCGCCCGTACCCGCTGCAGCCGATGATCTCCGCCTCCTTGTAGTAAGCGAGAGTGGTCTCGGTCCGGGCCGGCTTGGCCACCCCGACCACCACGATACGGCCCCTCGGAGCCAGGCAGCGCAGCGCCAGCTCGGTGGTGGCGCTGCTGCCGATGGAGTCCAGGACCAAAGCAGCTCCGGACCCTAGCGCCCAGGGCCCGCCCCGCCACGGATGCACCAGCCGGGCACCGGTCCGCCGGGCTACCTCCGGGACGACCTCGGCCGCCGAGGCCGGGAACGGCTCCGCCCCCAGGTGGGAGATCAGTCCGCGCTGATGAGGCCAGGCCGCCGTGACCCAGACTGGCAGCTGTGGCCACCGCCGGCGGGCGGCCAACGTGAGCCCCAGTCCGATCGTTCCTGCCCCCAAGACCAGGATCGGACCCGCCGGCTCCTCCCCCACTCGCTCCACGGCGTGGAGCGCAACCGCCAGGGGGTCGGCCAGCACTCCCAACTGAGGGTCCAGACCGACGGGCAGGGGATGGCACTGACTGTGATGGGCGTGGAGAAGCTCGGCGAATCCCCCCGGGAGGCCGCGGATGTTGCCCAGGTGCAGGCCTCGGCCACTGCCCCAGGGTCCGCCATCGGGCTGGCAGCTGCAGTGGGGCGGGAATCCGCGCTCGCAGGCGGGGCAGAGCTGCTCTAAGCCCCGCGCCAAACAGCCTACCCAGGGGTCCAGCGTCACCAGCTGCCCCGCCGCGAGCGGCGATGCGGAACCGACACCTTCGACTTGGGCCACGACCTCGTGGCCGGGCACGTGGGGGAACGAGACCAGTCCGCTGAGCGGGTTGTCGGCGGCCGCCTGAAGCAGGACTTCCTTGACGTCGCTGCCACAGATCCCGGCCCAAAGCACCCGCAGCCGCACCCAGTCCGGTCCGGGAGCGGCCGGCTCGGGCATCTCCCGCAGCGATAACAAGGAGAAGGGGCCGAGGGCCCATTCGGTGCGGATCCGCGAGGAGAGCCCCGCCAGCGGGAGGCGGTGAGGAACGGGATCGAACACCAGCGCGCGCACGGGCCTAACGTTAGCGGTGCCGGTACTGCTACCCGACGGGTCCTTCCATGATTAGTGGGCCGCCGAACATAACAGTCGGGTAATATTGGAGATGGATCTCGTAACGAAGGCTGAGATCGGCTCCGAGTACGGTCAAGGCGGTGGATTGTTTAGGTCCGTTAACCGACCGCCGCTTGGGAGAGGGCCGAAAGTGAACACCGTACGCCCCCGGCACACCGGCTTCTGCTTCGGGGTTCGCGACGCCCTCCAGCTGACGTCAGATGCCCTGCGCCCCGGCGAGGAAACGGTAGCCCTCGGTCAGGTGGTTCATAACGCTCGGGCTCTGGAGGAGCTGGAGCGACGGGGGCTCGGGCGCGCCCAGCACCTCCCGGATTCGGGCGGTCCCCAGGTCGTGGTGACCGCCCACGGGGCAACCCCTCAGCTCTTTCGGGAGGCCAAGCTCCGCGGGCTGACCGTGGTGGACACCACCTGCCCCTTGGTGAGACGGGTCCAGCGTCACGCCGTCCAGCTGGTCGATGCCGGACTGCCAGTGGTGGTGGTCGGGGACGCCGCTCACTCCGAGGTGCAGGCGGTGATCGGGTGGGCCGGGCAGCGCCCGGAATCAGAGGTCGTGGTGGTAGCTTCCGAGGCTGAAGCAGACCAACTGCCCTGGCGCGCCACCCGGGGAGTGGTCTGCCAGAGTACGTTTCCCCAACCGCGCTTCCAGCAGATCGCCGCTCGCTTGCGTCTGCGGACCGGGGAGCTGGAGGTGCGCGACACCACCTGCCCGGTCGTCAACCAGCGCCAACGAGAGGCGGTAACGGGGCTGCTGGAACAGGCCGACGTGGTGCTGGTTGTCGGGGGTCGGGGGTCGGCCAACACCAAGGCGCTCGCCGAGACCTGCGCTGAGCATCGCCCCACCTTCCACGTCGAGTCGGCGGCAGAGATCGAGCCGAACTGGTTCCAGCCCGGGCAACTGGTGGGGATCACCTCGGGGACCTCCACGCCAAGCTGGGTGGTGGACGAAGTTGAGGCGGCCTGCCGTGATCTCTGACCAGGCCGAGCTGGCCGAGAGCGAAGGCTCCGGCACCCTGGCCCTCGGCGCCCAGGAGATTCTGGGCCGCTATCAGGAGAAGATTCAACAGGGGCTGGGCGAGGTGATGGACCACCTCCCCACGGAGGTGGTGGAACCGGCCCGGTACCATCTCGGCCTACTTCCCGGCGCCCGGCCCGGGAAGGCCCTGCGCCCCACCCTGACCCTGCTCTTGGCTGATGCGCTCGGCGCTCCTTCGGAGGCGGCCCTGCCGCTGGCGCTGGCGGTCCAGCTGGTGCACGACTTCTCGCTCCTCCACGACGACATCGTCGACGGTGACCGTTCCCGCCGAGGCCAGCCCGCCCTCTGGGTCAAAGACGGCATGCCGGTGGCCCTGAACACCGGTGACGCCCTGCTGACTGCCGCCTTCTGCGTTATCTCGACGGCCGACCTCCCCTCCCGGACCACCACACGCGGTACCCGTCGCCTCAGTGCGGCGACCATGGAGATGGTGGGTGGCCAGCAGGCCGACATCTCCGCCACCGGGGCTCCCACTGCCGACCTCCCTCAATACCTCAGCATGGTTGAGCGCAAGACGGGCGCACTGATGGGCGCTGCGGCGGCCCTGGGGGGGATCGCCGCCGGCGGCTCTGGGGCCACGGTGGACGCCTGCGAAAGCTTCGGCCGCACCTTGGGAGTGGCCTTCCAGCTGCGCGATGACGTCCTGGGAGTCTTCGGGGACAGCGCTGAGACCGGCAAGCCGGTTGGCAACGACCTGCTTCGGGGCAAGCAGGGTCTACCGATGGTGCTAGCGCTCGCCGGGAACGGCCAGGTGTGCCATACGGTCCGGTCCTGGCTGGCTCCCCCGGGGCTGCGCCGACGCGACCTGGCGGCGGCGGTGGAGTTGCTCCGGGAGGGCGGGGTGGCTGAGCGTTGCCAAGGGCTCACCACCACTTGGACCGAGCGGGCGCTGGTGGCCGCCGCCAAGCTGCCCCTTTCCGAAGAAGGCGCCATGGAGCTGGAGATCCTGGGACGCTGGCTGGGGGAGCGCTGGAGTTGAGCCTGAAGCCGGAACGGGTCCAGAGGGTCGCGGCCCGTTCCGGCTCTGGGCCGGCGGCGGAGTCGGCGCTGGCGCGGGCGGTCGGCCTGTTGCTCCAGCGCCAGCATTCAGATGGCTCCTGGTCGGGCGAGCTGGAGAGCAACGCCTCCATCACCGCCGAGTACCTGCTGCTCCAGCGCTACCTGGGCCTCGCCAACCCTGGCCGCGAGGCGGCCGTCATCAAGTACCTCCGGAGCCAGCAGCGGGACGACGGTAGCTACGCCATCGCCCCCGACGTGGATGGGGACATCAGCATCACCGCCGAGGTCTTGGTAGCCCTGCGCGCGGCTGGGGTCTCGGCCACTGACCCCCAGGTCCAGCTGGCCTGGCGGTTCGTCGAGTCCCGGGGGGGACTCCGGGCGACTCGGCTCTTCACCAGGATGTGGTTGGCGCTGGGCGGCCTCTGGCCCTGGCACGAGATTCCGGCCATCCCCCCAGAGTGGCTGCTGGTCCCCGGGCCGCAGTTGGGGAGCATCTACGATCTCGCCTCCTGGGCCCGGGCCACCACCGTCCCGCTCACCATCCTGCGCAGCCTGCGCACGGTTTTCCCCTTGGAATCCCCGACCCGAGACGAGCTACCGCTGGGCCCCCACCGGCCCGGGGCGGGCGCCCCAACTTGGAAGGTGGTCGACCGGGCGCTCCGCACCTATGGCCGCCTACCGCAAGTAGGGGTCCGCCAGCGGGCGATGGCCCGGGCCGAGCGCTGGATCGTCGAGCACCAAGAGGCGGACGGATCGTGGGCAGGGATCCAGCCTCCCTGGGTCTACGGTCTGATGGCGCTGCGGGCGCGCGGCTACGCGTTGGATCATCCAGTTATGAAGCGCGGGCTGGAGGCGCTAGAGACCTTCGGCATTGAGGACGAGCAGGGCTTCCGGCTGCAGGCCTGCGTCTCCCCCGTGTGGGATACCGCCCTGGCGCTCTGGGCGCTCTTGGACGCTGGGGTACCCGCCGAGCACGAAGCTCTGGTCAGGGCTGTCGATTGGTTAGTCGCCCGCGAAGTGACCAAACCCGGTGACTGGGCGATCCGACGTCCGGGGGCACCCCCCGGGGGCTGGCCCTTCGAGTTCTACAACGACCAGTACCCCGATACTGACGACACCGCCGTTGTGCTCTCGGCGCTGACTGTGGCCGGCCACGATCGGCACGAGCACACTCCGGCGGGTGAGGCCATGCGCCGGGCGGTGGCCTGGCTCTTGGTGATGCAGAGCGCCGATGGCGGCTACGGCGCCTTTGACGCCGATAACGACCGGAGCTGGGTCGAGCACCTCCCCATCGCCGACTTCGGAGAGATGCTAGACCGGCCCAGCCCCGACGTCACCGCCCACGTGGTGGAGGCCTTTGCCCGCCTTGGCGGGACGGACCTCGAGCCGGCCCGAGACCGGGCGCTAGCTTGGCTGCGCGACTCCGAGGAGAGTGCGGGAGCCTACTACGGGCGCTGGGGAGTCAACTACGTGTACGGCGACGCTGCGGTGGCTACCGCCTTCGCCGCGACCAACCAGCCTGAGGACCAAGAGCGACTGCTCCGGATCGGTGATTGGGTCAGGCTTAATCAGCACGCCTCAGGCGGATTTGGGGAGTCGGTCCTCTCGTACCACGACCGCTCTTACATCGGGCGGGGAGAGCCCACCCCATCTCAGACCGCCTGGGCCCTGCTGAGTCTTCTGGCGGCCAGCGACTCGGTCTCCGACCTGGACCAAGAGCGCGAGCTCGCCTCGGCGGCTGAGTCGGCGGTGAACTGGCTGCTGGAGCATCAGGAGGAAGGCGGGGGCTGGACCGACCAGCGGTTCACCGGCACCGGCTTCCCGCGGGCGTTCTACCTGCGTTACCACTTGTACGCCATCATCTTCCCGATCATGGCCCTGGGCCGGGCGCTCCGATCCCGGCCGCTCCCGGTTAGCGGAAATCGGTGAACGCCCTCGTGGCGGGGGTCACCGTGGCGGGTGACGCCAGCCCGGCCCAGGTGCTCCCCGAGTACTCGCGGCAGCGTCAGCAGCAGGCCCGCCAGGTAGAGAACTTCCCGATCGCCGCCTGGCTGCTGCGACCGGGCCGCCGGGAGGCCCGGGCCGCGATCTACGGCTTCTGCCGCCTAGTCGACGACCTGGGTGATGAGAGCCTGGGGAACCCCAAGACGCTACTGGAACTGGCCAGCGAGGAGCTGGACCGCTGCTATTCGGGCCAGCCCCATCATCCGGTGTTCCAGCGGCTGCAGCCGGTCATCGAGCGATTTGAGTTGGAGCCGCTGCCGTTTCAACGGCTGATCCAGGCCAACCTTCAAGACCAGGCGATCTCGAGATACCCGACCTGGGCGGAGCTGGACCAGTACTGCACGCTCTCGGCCACCCCGGTGGGCGAACTGGTCCTGGCCCTGGAGGGAATCCGCGATAGCGAGCGGGTCGGCTATTCGGACTCCATCTGCACCGGCCTCCAGCTGGCCAACATGTGGCAGGACGTCGCCTCGGACCGGGTCCGGGGTCGCCGCTACCTCCCGCTGGAGCTGCTCGAGGAGCACGGGGCGACTGAGGAGGAGTGGTGGAGCGGGGCGGTGAGCCCGGGGATGCTAGCCGCCCAGGCTCATGCGGTGGCCCGAGCCCGCCGACTGCTAGTGGACGGCTGGCCGCTAGTGGACCAGGTGCCCGGGCTGATGAAGATGGAAATGGCCACCTTCATCCTCTGCGGGCTGGCCGCCACGGTCGCGGTGCTCGAGGCCGGATCGAGCGTCTTCCAGGAGAAGGCGGCCCTCGGACCGAACGAGCGCCGTCGGGCAATCTGGCAGGCATCCTGGGCCTGGCGGCGCTCGGCGCCTCCCCGCTCCAGTTGAGCACCTCGGCGCCGCCGAGTGAGGTGGCCGTCGCACCAACTCCGGAGAAGCTCCGGGCCGCCCACCAGGCGTGCGCGGGGGAGGTCCGCGCCGCCGCCGCCAATTTCTACTACGCCTTTCGCTTGCTCCCCCAGCGCAAGCGAGAGGCCCTGAACGCCGTCTATCGGTTCTGCCGGGCGGCGGACGACATCGCCGATGGGGAAGGCAGCGCCGCCGAGCGTCGCCAGCATTTGGAGCAGTTCCGTGACGAGCTCAACGCAACCCTGGCGAGCCCCCCCCGGGACCCCAACTGGCTCGTGCTTTGGGACGCTAGCCGCAGCTTCCACCTGGATCCGCGCAACCTCCATGAGGTGATCGACGGGTGCGCCGCTGACTGCGCCCCGCTCACGATCGTCACCGCGGACGACTTGGAGCGCTACTGCTACGGGGTAGCGGGCGCGGTCGGGCTGCTGAGCGCCCAGATCTTCGGCTACCAGGACGACCGGGTTCCCCAGCTCGCCGTGCGGCTGGGCCAGGCCATGCAGCTGACCAACATCCTGCGCGACCTGAAGGAGGACGACGAGCGCTCCCGGTGCTACCTGCCCCAGGAAGATCTGCACCAGTTCGGTTGCGAGCCCAGCGACTTGCTGACCGGGATCCGCGGTCCCCGGGCCGATGCATACCGACAACTCATGGCGTACGAGATCGGCCGGGGGCGAGAACTGTTCCGAGAGGGCGCCCAGCTGATCCCGCTGGTGGACCGAGATGCCCGGGGCTGTCCAGCAGCGCTGGCCTCCCTCTACCGCGCGCTACTTCGCGAGATCGAGGCCCGCGACTACGACGTCCAGACACAGAGGATCTCGCTCGGCGGAGGGCGCAAGCTGCGGCTGGCGCTGGGGGCCTGGGTCGGAGCCACCCTCGGCCGCTGAGGCCCACGAGGGAAGTCGCGATGGAGGCCTTGGTGGTGGGCGGCGGCCTGGCCGGCATCAACGCAGCGCTCGGGCTCGCCGATCAGGGGGCCCAAGTGACGCTGGTGGAGCGGGCCCCGGTGCTGGGAGGACTGTGCCGCTCAGTTCCAGACCCGGTGGCCGGCCGGGTCGACACGGGTCAGCACGTCTACCTGGGGTGCTGCACTGAATTGGAGAGCTTCCTGGGCCGGATCAGGGTCGAGCCGGCTTGGCGCCAGCGGCGGCTGGAGCTGGTGGTCGCCAATCCCCTGACGGGGATCACCCGGCGGCTTCGCGCGGCCCCACTACCGGCTCCCGCTCATCTCTTGCCGGTGCTCCTCCGCTGGCCGGGCCTCCCGACCAGGCAATTGGTCCAGACTGCGGCCGTCGCCTCGGCTCTGCGGTCCCTCAGCCCAGGTGATCAGGCTCTCCTGGACTCGGTGCCGGCCCGATCCTGGCTCCACAGCCTGGGCCAGGACGATCTCGCCATCCGCCAGCTCTGGGACCCGTTCCTGATCTCGGCCTGTAACGTCGCCCTCGATCGCTGCAGCGCTGGTCTGGCCGCCTACGTCATTCGCGAGGGGCTGCTCGGCGGTGGCGACGCCGGCGCACTGCGGATCCCCGCCACCGACCTCACCGCCTGGTTGGATCCCCCCAGCCGGCTGCAGCTGGCCACGGTCGGCGTGGAGCTGAAGATGCGTTGGCGGGCGGCGGAACTGCTGCCAGGGGTGAACCGGCGACATCTGGTACGCAGCGCTGAGGGTGACCAATTGGAGGCCGATCTGATCGTTCTGGCCGTGCCGGCTGCCGCGGCGCAGCGGCTCCTCGCCAGCCGGGGGGTTGCTGATCGCACCCTAGACACAGCGGCCGCTCTCCCCAGCTCCCCCATCGTCAATCTCCATCTCTTCACCGATCGTCCCTTCCTCCCTGGCCCGGTGGTGACCGCACCCGGTTCACCTCTCCAGTGGCTCTTCGACCGCTCGCGCCTGGGGGAGGAGGATCGCTCACTAGACGGCCAGCCAGTTTTTCACTCAGCGATCTCGGTGTCCGCGGCGGAAGAGCTGATTGGGGTCGGAGAGACGACGATAACCGAGGCACTTTGGCGGCTTTGCCAGGATCTGTTCCCGGCCGCGCGGCGGGCACGCCTGCGCCACAGCCGCGTCACCCGGGAAGCGGCCGCGACTTTCGCCGCCTTACCTGGCTCGGCGTCGGCCCGAGCCGGGCCAACCACCCCCTTGGAGGGGGTGTGGCTAGCGGGCAACTGGACCGACACCGGCTGGCCGGCGACCATGGAGGGAGCGGTTAGAAGTGGTCGTGTGGCCGCGCTCGCCGCCACTGGAAAGTCGACTGCACCGAGCGCTGATAGGCTCTGAACGCCCTGGTGGAAAGCCAGGCCCAGAGCACGGCCAGCAAGCCCAGGTGCGGCTCGACCTTGGACCAATTGGGGAGCTGGCTCAATGACTGCCGGGCGACCTGGACTGCCCAGTTGACCGGGTTATCGGCAGCGACCGGATGATGCCAGCCGGGAAGCAGTTGCAGCGCGATCAAGGTGGCCGAGAAAAACGCCGGCGGCAGCACCAGAAAACCAGTGGCGATGAGCGAATGCTGGCCGCGCGGCACCAAATCACGCGCATTGGCAAGGGAAGCAAATTCGGTCCCGAGGCTCAGCGAAGCCACCACGCCAAGCACCAGTCCCAAAGCCCTCGCGCACCCCACGCCCGCCAGCCACCCCAAACCCTGAATGGTCAGTGACGGCAGCGCCGTCAACCCGGTGGAATAGACTCGCTCTTCGCTGATCAGCGCACGGGGTGATTCCGGAGTCATCAGAAAGCGGTTTAGCACGCCGCTCTCCATGTCATTGACTTAGGCCATAGCGCTCCGGCCGTTGAAGCAGCGGGCCGTCACAATGACCACTCTTGGCGTGAGGAACCCAAGTTGATTGGCCCACGAAAACCCGAGGATTTGTATGACTCGCTCGAACACCTGATCTACCCTCAGCCACCGAATCACTGGCTGCACAAGCTGGGCGCGATGTACCAAGGTAGTCGCGCGAAGGCGCGCCGGTAACGAGCGGTTACACGGCCGACAACAGCGATGGCAGGACTCAGCGGAAGCCCACCACACTCGCAGTCAAGGTAGGGCCGGCGTAGCGCAGGTAGAAGTCAATAATGGAGGGCCGGACCACACGGGCGGTGGACCGCCGCAGCTGCGCTGCATCCAGCACCGCGAGGACCGCTGGCAAGGCGCGGGCGCAGTTGTCGACCAGGGTGCGCAGTGCGCCGCAGTCGAATGCCGTGTGCTGTCGGAGGGGACTCAGGCTGGTGATCGCGTCTAAGATCTGATCGAAGGTGACCTCATCTGCCAACTGGACCACGACCTCGGCGCCATGTAGCTCCGCGTTGCGCTGCTCGGCGGTTCCCTGAGCCAAAGTCCTTTCTTGGTCCATGATCGCCACCTGGTCGGAAGGCCGGTCGGCCTCATCCATGTAGTGGGTGGTGATCAGGACGGTGAGGCCTTCGACCGTGGCAAGGCGGGAGATCTCCCGCTACAGCTCGGCGTGCGCCCCGGGGTCGCGGCCGGTAGTGGGCACATCGAGGCAGAGCACCTCCGGACGATGCCACCGGCCCCGTAGCAGCGCGGAGCGTGCGTGGGGTGCATCGAGCGCTCAAGCAAGCAGATCGGCACGGCTAGGGCCAGCCGGTTAGCCTCAAAATTTCAGTAAGGGCCTGGGAATCCCGGTGAGGGGGCGGCAGACGCGGCTCAGCCGGTTAGGTGAGTCAGGTCAGGTGCGAGGGGCGCCAATCGGCGCCTCGGGCACGTGCCGAACCGGTCCGCAATCAGTGCAGCGGCACCGTTTCTGGTAACCGGGGCGTGCCGGTGCCAGGCATCGAGACCGGACCGCTCGCCGGGGCTGTGTCAGGTGTTCAGCGGTAAGGATCGCAGGCGCCTGAACGCCGTTGCCAGCGCTGCCGCCCAGGGCCAGCGGGCATCGAGCCGGAGAGTGGTCCTCCGCTCACTGCGCACCAGCGGCCCGGCCCCGTGCAGCAGCTGGTAGCGGAGCCGTTTCGGGGTGGCCTCCAGGAAGTCGGCGGGGAGGCAGAGCTGCCTGGCCCAGGCCAGCAGGTCCTGGGCCATCTGCACCAGCAAAAGCCAGACCTGGTTGGCCTGGAAGCTGGCACAGGGGAAGTTGCCAAGACCGCAATCTTTGGCCTCCTTGATCCGGTCTTCCACCCGGGCGTGGAGGCGGTGGCGGCCCTCCAGGTAGGCGATATCAGAGTCCTTGGAGTTGGTGATCAGAGCCTGGTGGCGCAGGCCGTGGGGATCGAAGAGGTTGTAGCTGGCGCCAGGGTGAGGCTCCTCCCGCCGCACCAAGACCCGGGATCCCTGGCGGCCAAACTTCTGCTCGGCGCGGGCCTGCTGGGGGCCGCCCTGGTGGCCGCTCTTGTGGCCTCTTCGACGTCTTGGGTGGAGGCACACCCTCAACCAGCGCCCCGGCCGCCAGACCGCCCGCTTCTACGTCACCTACGGGCTGGCCCATGTGGTGGATGCGGCCGTGGTATTGGCCAGCTTCGAGCTTCATCCGTCTGGCAGTCACGTGGGGGTTCTGAACGCACTGCTACTGCCCGTGGTGCTGGGGTTGCTGCTCGCCCTGGACGCCAAGGCACTGCCCCCAAAGGACCGCATGCATGGCTGGTACCGGATCACGGTGACCGCCTTGTGCCTGGTGGTGATTGGATTGGGGTTGTTCAGGATGCCCATCACTTTGGGTTGGGTCGGACCATCCCCAAGCCCATGACAAGTCCGACTCTGCTCTTAGAGCCACCAGGATGGGTTGCAGGGCGATCCCCGATCCCTGGTTCGCGCCGGGGAGCGCCCTGCCAGAGCCCGGTCTCACATCCCCTCTCCAGGCGGTTGACGTATCCACCGCGCCCGCGGTGGCGGCCGAGTTCCATCATCCGGCTATGGTTGATCGCGGCGTGGAGCTCGCGGTCAGCCGCAGGCCCGGTACGGAAGGTGCGCTCGTGGAGACCCAGTTCCGCCTGGACCCTGGCAGAGCAGGTCTTGGAGCTGGTGACCGAGGGTCGGTTACGATCCGTTCCGAGCCGTAGCACCGCACTTCTGGCTCAGCTGACGGCAGAACTCCCCCAAGCCTGAATTCCCCAGTGGCCAGCCTCGCTTTCCTGTGCCCAGCGTACCCGCGATGCTGAGATGGATGTCGGACGTGCCCCTTCGCTGGCGCTTAGCTTGTGTCCAACGGATCTGTCCGCAGGGGCCCCGCGGACGGCCGAGGCTGAGTCTGCGCCCCGCCCCAGGTCGCGTCGTGGTCCTAGGCCCACCCCGGAGCGGGAAGACCAGGGGGTCATTATCGCCAACGTCGCCGATTGGCCGGACCATTCCTGGTCACCCCCTGGCACCACGACATCCTCGACGCCCCCGCCGCCTCGTGTGGCCACGCCGAGGTGCGCTGGGCCTCCCCCTGCCCCCCGCACCTCGGTAGCTCATGGCCGCGGTCGGATGGCACCAGATCTGCTGAGTCGGGTCGCCGCTCCACTTCTCCCCGAGCACTGTGAGCGCTTCCCGTACGAGGAGCCCCACTTCGTAGCACGAGCTTCCTGCCGCGGCTGCGAGCCCGCGAGGCTGCTGGTGGCTGTCGAGGTGCCTGCGTTGGCGATCGGCGTCAGCCTTGCTTGGCTCTCTTGCTGTCCGCTTCGTACCGGCCGGGACCGTGATCGACGGCGGAGACGCGTTGGACCGCGGCTTCACTTACCAACCGGCGGATCTGCGTTCAAGCCTTCAGGTGGGAGCAGCGTCCCGTGGGCGTCCAAGTGAAGAGTAACCAACCCGTGCGACACACTCTTCTCCTACCCGGAGCGCCCCGGGACGGCAGCCAGCCCCAACTCCGCGGCCAGAGCCTCCCACTCCCGGCTCGGCACCTGCGCGGGGTCACGGAGAATCACCTGGATGGCCACGTGGTCGGCACCCGCCTGTAGATGTTCCAAGACCCTTCGTGCCACCCGACCAACATCGCCCCAGCCAACGACTGCATCCACTAACCGATCGCTGCCGCCCCCTTCAAAGTCTTCTGACGTGAATCCAAGACGCTCCAGATTGTGGCGGTAATTCGGGAGGCGAAGGTAGGAGCTGGTGTGGTGACGCGCAGTGGCCCGTGCTTGCTGTGGGTCCGATTCCAGCACCACTGCCTGTTCGGGGCAGAGCAGTCGGTCGCTGCCTAGCGCGACTCGGGCCTGCTCCGTGTGCTCCACCGGCACGAAGTACGGATGGGCCCCGTCCGCCTTCTCGGCGGCCAGTTCGAGCATGCGGGGCCCGAGGGCGGCCAAGACCCGAAGGGGCTGGCCCGCCGGCATCGGCGCATCGTACTGGGACGCGTCCATCGCATCTAGGTACGCTCGCATCGCAGAGTAGGGTCGGTCGTAGACGTGGCCACGGGAATTGACCAATGGAACGTGGCTCACCCCCAGTCCCAGGAGGAAGCGGCCCTCATAGGCCTCGTCCAAGGTGAGCTGCCCAGCCCTCATCGCCTGCGCGTCCCGGGCCCAGATATTGGCAATGCCCGAAGCGACCACCATCCTACTCGAGGCCCCCAGCAAAAGGGAGGCGTTGGCGAAGATCTCGCGGCGGTAGCTCTCCCCCACCCAGAGGGCACCAAAGCCGAGTCCCTCCAGATGGGAAACCTCACTTCTCACGACCGTCGCCGGTTGACGATCGAGGGCGGATGTCCAGACTCCGAAGCGGCCAACGTCCATGGCTTCAGGCTACTGGGTCCCGGTGGGCCCCTCCAGCTGCCGGTCCGGTTGGGGGGCAGGAGCGGGTTGGATCGGGATCGCCGAAACCACCCGTGGGCCCGATCACGCAGTGATGGAGGGCAGGGAACCTGGCTACCGCGTCACGACGACCCTCCCCGCGACGTCCTCCTGAGGAGAGCTGGATCATGGGTTGTCATTGGTTTTGCCGAATTTGCGGGCGCAACCGGGGCCCCTCGCTTCTAACTGCCAAACGCAACTGTGGCAGCACGAGTTCGTAGTCGGCGTCACCGTTGGTAGGCCCAGCTCCAGAACATCAAGCCCAGCGTCACGGCCCAAGCGGCGAGGGCGAGCCAGCTTTCATATGTGCCGACCGTGATGAGCGCCGCGGTGTGCAGCGCCCGGCCCAGGGCCATGCTGGCCACTGAGTACATGCCCAGCGGGAAGACCACGCTCCACAAGCTGGGGTCGTAGCGACGCAGCCCCGCCCGACCTCCCGCACGCCAGATCGTCAGCACCACCAGCAACGGGAACCACCAAGTGCCGAAGGCCCAGAGCATCACCGAGATCCCGGCGACCGTGGGCGCAACCAGAGTGACCAGAGCAGGTCCGCCGTGCAGGCTGAGGAGGGACGCCCCAGCGAACACCGATATCGCGGTGGCCCCCATGTTGATCCAGTAGGTGGGCGACAGGTCTTGGCGCTCGGTGGGAACCAGTACGAGCCGTGCGAGCAGGATGCCCATTAGCAGTAGGTAGAGGCACGACCCCGCCGCCCACAGGCTGACGGCCGCGAGCTCGAGGAACCCCCGCCCACCGGGCGACAACTCGCTGCCCCGAGCAGCCGCCAGTGCCAGCGACTGGGTCCCGACCACCCAGATGAGCCAAGCTCCAGTCACCTCTTCGCGCACCGCCCCCTTCACCGGACGCATCACGACCCGGGGCACGAGTGCGTAGCTACAGGCCACCCAGGCCAAGGCGGCCAGGGTGGCCAGGGCCGTGAAGAGGGGTATCTGACCGCCGAGTGCCAGCCTCAGGGCGAGTACGTCGGAGGCGGCGACGAATGTGAAGAAGCCGAAGGCGCGACCGGCGTCCGCGGTGTCGGCGAGGAACTCCGCCCGGTAGTGGACCAGCCTCATGACGTACAAGACCACCAGCGCCGCATACCCGAGCAGCGCGACCGCGAGCAGGGCCCAGGAGAGCGGTGCGAAGCCAGTAACCTCGAAGGCGGTCGATACGATCCCGGTCGCCATGACCAGCGCGAAGTAGCCTGGGTAAAGGTGTTGCAGACCCGTCCCGGGCGACTGGGTGCGGCTCGGCTCGGTCACCTCCCGCACCGCCCCTTTTCCGCGACTCCGAAGTCCTGGCTCACCAGCCCGGCGCCCCTCACCCGGTCAGCGGAGCTCGGCGACTCCGCCCTCACCGCCGGGGCTGGCGGTGGCGGAGCGGGTGCTGCCGCAGCCACGGCAGGTCACCTGGAGGGTGACCTGGTCCAGGTCCGCCCCCGCCCAACTGAGCCGGGAGCCACCCATCCGGCGCCTACAGACCGGGCAGCGCTGCGACCGCAGCTCGGCGCGGACGACATCCAGCAGAAGCTGTACGTGGGGGCCTGCCGGCCCGAGCTTCCCGGAGGCGGTCATCGGCGCAGGGCTGGGTAACGGCGACGGTAGAGAATGTAGGGTCGGCCGATGTACTGAAGGGGAATGCTCCAGACGTGCACCAACCGGCTGAAGGGCCAGATGGCGTAGAGAAGCCAGGCGGAGGCGGCGTGCACCTGGTAAATGATTGGGGCCGTGGCCATCAATTGTGGGCGGGGGTCGAGGATAAGCAGTCCGCGAAACCAGATCGCCACCGAGTCGCGGTAGTTGTAGCCGCCGCCGAATGTGTTCACCGCGAGCGTTTCCACGAGTCCGAGGCCGATCAGCAGCGCCAGGAGCACGTAGGTGGCGACGTCGATTGGGGTGGTGGTCCGTCTCACCCGGGGGAAGTAGGCTCGGCGCGCGACCAGGATGACGAACCCCACGACGCACGCGATCCCCGCCACGGAACCGGCAACGGCGGAGAGCAGGTGGTAGTCCGACTCGCTGATCCCCACCGCGCTGGTCAGCTGGGTGGGGATCAGTATCCCCAGGATGTGCCCCCCGATCGCCGCCAGGGCGCCATAGTGGAAGAGGTTGCTGCCCCAGGCGAGCCATCTTCCCTCCAGGAGCTGGGTGGATCTGGAGGTCCAGCCGAACTTGTCGTGACGGTAGCGCCAGATGTGCCCAGCAACGAAGAGCACCATCGCGGCATATGGCAGGACCACCCAGAGGAAGGTGCTCGCCAGCCTCACCGCCGCGCTTCCATCGCGGGCATGACCTCAGGAGGCGCGAATGGTTGCAGCCCCACCTCCTCGTGGGGTGGGCCCTCCTTGACCAGCCGTTTGACCGCCTCCAGATCGGCCAGGCGGAGGCGAGGTAGCCCGATAGAGACGGCCTCCAGAAGATGTACATAAGGACTCTTCACGTCTTGGAGATGCATGCGCAGCAGCTCGATGCCGGTTCGACATTCGATCAGGAGGTGGTCGCCCAATCCTGCCGGCGCCAACTCGGCGAACTCCAGCATGGCGGGCAGGTAGTCGGGGAGTTCGCGTCCCCCGATCGGCAGGCCTACCGCCGAATAGATGCGTTTGAGTCGGAGCAGAGCCATGCCCCGCTTACGAGTGTCGCCCTCCGTGTAGAAGGTCAGGTAGAGGCTGGAACGCTTCTGGAGGTCGAAGGTCTTCACGTATTCCTGTTGCAGGTCGAGCGGCGGTCTGGACTCAAAGTGAGCGAAGAACCGTTCCACCGCGTCCTTGGGACGGCTGGCTGGCAACTCGGCGACGGCCTGGGCGAGCTCCGAGCGTTGTTCCAGCAACTCCTCGCTGGGGTATTGGAGGAGTAGTGAGATGAGCTTGTAGGGCGGCCGCCGGCGCGGCCCGGGCAGTCTCACTCGCCCACCGCCTCCGGCCCGATGACGGGCAGCTGGCGCAGCATCATGAACTGTTCGTTGAGGGACTCGTCGGGCCGGGGCAGGGCACCACAGTTGCCGGGGCCGCCCTCAAAGTCGAGACCACAGGTTCCCGGCTGTTCCGAGAGCCGTTGGGCGAGCTCGGTGTGGGCCTTGGGGATAACGTAGCGGTCCTCGTACTTGGCGATTGCCAAGAGGCGGTACATGTCCTCGAGTTCCTGGGGGGCCATCCCGACCGCTCGCGCCACCTCGGAGTCCGTCTCGTCCAGGATCTGGCGCTTGCGCATGTAGGCGCGCATCGCTGCCAGCCGGTGTAGGACCGTCTTGATCACCTCGCTGTCGCCCGCCGTGAGCAGGTTCGCCAGATAGGCGACCGGGATGCGCATCATGTCGATGGCCGGGAAAACGTCGTCAGGGTCGGCCTCGTATCCGTCCCCCTCCAGCGCGTTCACAACGGGCGAGAGGGGCGGCACGTACCAGACCATGGGCAGCGTCCGGTACTCGGGGTGCAGGGGCAGGGCGACCCGATAGCGCATGGCGAGCGCATAGACTGGCGAGCGCCGAGCGTATTCCAGCCAGTCGTCCGGGATGC
>Ga0307372_10000050_pt1 | contig 170158 bp, 149 predicted proteins | sample OX1MG_FD_202533 | JGI IMG/M metagenome (GOLD analysis project Ga0307372, IMG submission 202533) | Soil microbial communities from Risofladan, Vaasa, Finland - OX-1 | ecosystem: Environmental > Terrestrial > Soil > Coastal area > Acid sulfate soil | place: Finland: Risofladan, Vaasa...
GCCCACCGCGGCGGTCGGTTCGTCGCAAGCGCCGACCGCCGCCGTGGACAACTCTGCACCTCGCTTAACCACCCCGGAGTCCACTTATAAATCGGGGAAATCTGTTCAGACAACCGGAGCCACTTGTCACGGTTTCCAGAAGACTTCATGTTTCAAATTAGCGACGAGGAGTTCCAAGCTTTGAAATCACAAATCGTGATTTCAAGTTGGGGAGGGATGCGTCGCGCGAACCCTTATGCCTTCACCGAGCAGGGAGTGGCGATGCTCTCAAGCGTGCTGCGAAGCCAGCGAGCGATCCAGGTCAACATCGAAATCATGCGAGCCTTTGTGCGTTTACGCCGTATGCTAGCGTCTCACGTCCAACTCGCGCGCAAGCTCGACGTGCTTGAGAAGAAATACGACAGCCAGTTCAAGGTCGTCTTCGATGCAATCCGCGAACTTATGACGCCCGCGCCACCCAACCGCCGCCTAATCGGCTTTACGCAGAAATGACCGCTGATCCCGATTCGCCAATCTTCAGAATTTTTCCTTGAACGGACGAACTTCGAGTTCCATCGTCCATGCGCTTGGATGCTGATGAGCCAGATGCCAGTAGGTCTCGGCGATCGCGGCGGGATCGAGCAGGTCTTCGGGCTTGAGATTTGGAATCGTGCGGCCCGGGATGGCGATGACTCCATCGACGTTGATCCACGCGACGTGAATTCCTTTCGGGCCAAGGTCGCGCGCCATCGATTGCGCCAGCCCGCGCAGCGCGAATTTCGCCGGGCCGAACGCCGCTGATTTCGCGCCCGCCTTGACGCCCGCCGTCGCTCCCGTGAAAAGAATCGCGCCGCGCCCCCGCGCGAGCATGCCGGGCACCACCTCGCGCGCGGCGATAAACGCACCATAGGCGTTGACCCGCCAGGTCGCTTCGAAATCCTCGGGCGATACTTCGAGCACATTCCCCCATCGCCCGGCTCCGGCGTTATGCACGAGCACGTCAGGAGCGCCAAGCTGTTCGCGAATCAGCTTGAACGCGGCCTCGACCTGCGCGCGATCTCCGATATCCGCCGGAACCTCGAGGACCGCCGCGCCCGAGGCACGAATCTCTCCGGCCAGCGCGCGCAGATAATCCGCGTTGCGCGCATTGATCGCGACCGCGTAACCCTGCGCGAAACGGCGCGCCAGCGCGGCGCCCAGGCCGGGGCCGACACCGGTAATAACCGCGACCGGATGCTTGCTCAACTCCGCCACCAGTGACTCCCGCAGCCTTGCGACTTTAGCTCGCGCTGGACCGATCGTCAGTGATTGGGCGCGTCCAGCAACTCGACGAGCGCGGCGCGCAGATTATGGCTCGGCTTCGCGCCGTCCCCCAGCTTGACCAGCGCGTAGCGCGCATCGTCGTCAAGCGCGGTCCAGGCAGCCTGAGTCATCGACAGGCCGAGCGCGGCGGCGTTCGCGGCCAATAGATCGGGAACCCGCGCGGGCGCAACCGCGGACCGGCGCGCATCGGCATCGAGTTCGACCGGATGGCCGCCGGCTCGGGCAAGCACCGCCTCGTCGATAAACAGCCGCAGCGCCGCGCATTCCTCCGCCGAATCCGCAGGCGCGTGGCAGATCATCAACCGCTCACCGCGTCCCAATTGCGCCCACTGTGCGCGGCCAATCTTGATACCCAACGCGTCGAGCTTGCGGCGCGCCGCCATCGGCAGGCACCTGAGCGACTCGTAAATTTCGGCCTCGAACTGGAACTTGCGGATCATCGCCGGTCTCCGAGCCCTCGACGGTAGCCCCGTCCGTTTCATTCCGCAACTCGGCATCAAACCGCGGTGGTTGCGAATGTTGGCGCTCATGGCGGGCAGGGGTTAGTCTCAGCGTAACCCGGAGGTTATGCGATGGACATAAAGGGCGCGGTGCGAGAGAGGGTCGAGCGGGATCGCGAACGGCTGGTGGATCTGAGCCATCGCATCCACGGCTGTCCGGAACTTGGCTTCGAGGAGGAAAAATCCGCGCGCTGGATGTGCGAATTTCTCGACGGCGCCGGCTTTGCGGTCCAGCCCGGGGTCTGCGCGATGCCGACCGCGTTCATCGCGCGCGCGGGCAGCGGCCCGCTGCACATCGCGATTTGCTCCGAGTACGATTGCCTGCCCGGAATCGGCCACGCGTGCGGACATAACATTATCGCCGCGATGGCCGCCGGCGCGGGTGTCGCGGCGGCGCGGGTGGCCGACGACCTGGGCTTGACCATCAGCGTCATTGGCACTCCGGCCGAGGAGATCGGCGACGCCAGCGGAAAAATCCTGCTGCTCGAACGCGGCGCGTTCGACGGCGTACACGCCGCGATGATGACGCATCCCGCGCCGCTCGACATGGCGGAGCCGCCCATCATCGCGATCGCCACCTTCGATGTTCACTACACCGGCAAAGAGGCCCACGCCTCCGCGTTCCCCGAGGCCGGGATCAACGCCGCCGACGCGCTGACCGTGGCGCAGACCGCGATCGGCCTGCTGCGACAGCATATCGGCCATAACGATCGCGTCCACGGCATCGTGACCCACGGCGGCGAGGCGCCCAATATCGTTCCTGCTCATACCAGCGCGCGCTACATGGTCCGTGCGAAGACTCTGAACGATCTCGATCACATCAGGCGGCGCGTAATAAACTGCTTCGAGGCCGGCGCGCTCGCAACCGGCTCGAAACTCGAAATTCGCGGCGGCGGCAAGCCGTACGCGGAAATGGTTCACGACCGCGCCCTCGCCGCGTTCTATAAGCGCAACGCCGAGCAGACCGGTCGCACGTTTTATGACCTTCCCGGCATGGAGCGCGCCGCGGGCTCGACCGACATGGGCAACGTGTCGCTCGCGATCCCGTCGATTCATCCGATGATCGGCCTCAACTCTCTGCCCGCTATCAATCATCAGCCCGAGTTCACCGCCCACTGCATCAGCGCCGACGCGGACCGCGCGGTGTTCGATGGCGCGCTGGCGATGGCGTGGACGATCGCGGATGCTGCTATCGACCGGGCCACGCGCGCGCGGCTGCTCGCGCGGGAGAACCGCCCCTCGCAGGGTTGACGTTTCGCGCGCGGGCTACCGCGAGCGATTCCGGGTTGTGTATCTATCACTGGTCGGATAGCACGAGTTACAGGAGAATCGCTTGATGCGACGCCTTGCGCTTATTTTGGGACTCATTTCGATCGCCGCCTGCGGACTGGCCAAGCACGACGCGGCCGTCATCCGCACCGACAACGCCGCGATGACCGCGGCATCCAAAAAAATCCTTATTTCCGGCGGCGGCGATGTCCCTGGACATCCAAAAATAAGCACGCTCGGACCCGTGCAGGGCTACTGCGAAAAGAATCCGCAGGGCGACACCCAGGCGATTCCGGGCGACAGCATGCGGCTGGCGGCGTACCGGAAATACGGCGACCAGGTAAACGCCATCACCGGCTCGCATGGATGGTTCGTCCCGACGGGCGACGAGACCAGCGCGGTTTCCGAGCCCGGCGACAAGCAGGGCTATTGGGAATGCGCTGGCACGGCGGTCAGCTTCGGCGCCGCACCCGCGCCGAAGCAATAATCACACGGCGGTCCCGATGGTGGTGATCCTGATGGGCGTTTCGGGCGCTGGAAAAACCACCGTTGGGCGGATGCTGGCGGACGCGCTCGGATGGGATTTTCGCGACGGCGACGATCTGCACCCCGCCGCCAACCGCGACAAGATGAAGCATGGCGCGCCGCTGAGCGATGCCGATCGGATGCCGTGGCTCGATGCGATCCGTGGCGCGGTCAATGAGTGCCTCGCGGCGGGACGTGGCGCGGTCATCGCGTGTTCCGCGCTCAAGCAGTCGTATCGAGAGCTGCTGATAGCCGATCCGGCGCGGGTAAAACTCGTATGGCTCGATGGTTCGCGCGAGCTTATCGCCGCGAGACTCGCGCGGCGTCGGGGCCATTTCATGCCGCCGGAGTTGCTCGCGAGCCAGTTCGCCGATCTCGAGCCGCCAGCGGATGCGCTGCGGGTCGAGGCGGCGGCGCCGCCGGCCGAGATTGTCGCCGCGATCCGCCGCGAGCTCTCGATTTGAATCGGCGCGCGGGGCGCGGCGGGCGCGGATGACACGGGCGCCTGGTTGTGTCTAATATACGCAAAGTCCCCCGCCCGCCGGATCCGAACACCAGCCGGCGCGGGTGCGGGGGAAAGGACGCGGCGTGAAACCGGGCGATAACTTCTTCAACTTCTACAATCATGATTTTGTACGCGTCGCGGTCGCGGTTCCCGCCGTGCGGGTCGCCGATCCGGCTTACAATGCCGTGCAGACGATCGCCCTGATGCGCGAGGCCGCCGAGCGCCGCGCGATCGTCGTGCTGTTCCCGGAACTCGGTCTCACCGCCTATAGCTGCGACGATTTGTTCCAGCAGCGTGCGGTGCTCGACGCGGCCGAAGACGCCCTGCGCGCGATCCTCGAGGCCTCGCGCACGCTAAATATCGTCGCGATCGTGGGGATGCCGGTGCGGGTGGACAACTCACTGTTCAATTGCGCGATCGCGCTGTCGCGCGGCCGGATTCTGGCCGCGTTTCCGAAAAGTTATCCGCCGAACTATCGCGAGTTTTACGAGCTGCGCCAGTTCGCGCCCGCCGCTCGCGCGCTCGGCACCGAAATCGAACTCGCCGGCGCATCGAACGTGCCCTTTGGAACCCGCTTGTTGCTGCGCTGTGACGAGCAGCCGTGGCTCAAAATTCACGCCGAGATTTGCGAAGACCTGTGGACGCCGATCGCGCCGTCGGCGCACGCGGCGATGGCGGGTGCGACGGTGATGCTGAATCTTTCCGCCTCGAACATCACCGTCAGCAAGGCCGATTACAGGCGTGAGCTGGTCGCGAGCCAGTCCGCGCGATGTATCGGCGCGTATCTCTACTCGGCGGCCGGACCCGGCGAATCGACCACCGACCTCGCCTGGGACGGCCATGCGATCATCTGCGAGAACGGCACGATGCTGGCCGAATCGCGGCGCTTCAGCGACGACCCGCAACTGGTCTCGGCCGAGATCGACTTGGAGCGCCTGATGCAGGAGCGCATGCGCCAGACCAGCTTCGGCGATTCGGCGCGCGCCGAGCGCGGCACGGCGGTGGAGTTCCGCACGGTGGGCTTCTCGCTCGAGTTTCCGCGCCGGCAGCGGATGCTGCTGACCCGCGACTACGAGCGCTTTCCCTACGTGCCGTCGGACCCGGCCGGCCGCGATGAACGCTGCGCGGAGGTTTACGAAATCCAGGTCCAGGGACTCGTCAACCGGCTACGCTACGCGGGCCTCGAGCGCGTCGTCATCGGCGTGTCGGGCGGACTCGACTCGACCCACGCGCTGCTGGTCTGCGCGCAGGCGATGGACCGGCTTGGGCATCCGCGGCGCAATATCTTCGCCTACACGATGCCGGGTTTCGCGACCAGCACGCGCACGCTGGCGCAGGCGCGCAGCCTGATGGAGGGGCTGGGATGCACCGCAGGCGAGATCGATATCCGCCCGAGCGCGCAGCAGATGCTGGCCGATATCGGCCATCCATTCGCCTCCGGCCAGCAGCTCTTTGACGTGACCTTTGAAAACGTTCAGGCCGGCGAGCGCACCAGCCATCTGTTCCGGCTCGCGAATTTCAATTCCGCGATTGTGGTCGGCACCGGAGATTTAAGCGAGCTGGCGCTCGGATGGTGCACCTATGGGGTCGGCGACCACATGTCGCATTACGCGGTCAACGCGAGCGTTCCGAAGACGCTGATTCAGTACGTCGTGCGATGGGTCGCCGAGAGCGGACGGCTCGGGCCTGAGGCGGGTGCGACGCTGCTCGATATACTGGCGACTCCGATCAGTCCCGAGCTGGTGCCCGGACGCTCGGCGGACGGCGACCCCGCGCAGCAGACCGAGGCGATAATCGGGCCGTACGAGCTGCAGGATTTCAATCTTTACTACACGCTGCGGTTCGGCTACGCGCCGCCCAAGATCGCGTTTCTTGCGTACTCGGCGTGGCGCGACCGGGCGCTGGGGCGATGGCCGGCGCTGCCCGAATCGGCACGGCATCAGTACCCGATCGGAAAAATAAAGTATTACTTGAAGATTTTTCTGGAGCGGTTCTTCGCGCAGAGCCAGTTCAAACGCTCCTGTATCCCCAACGCCCCCAAGGTCGGCTCGGGCGGTTCGCTTTCTCCCCGCGGCGACTGGCGCGCGCCGGCGGACTCGAGCGCGCAGGCATGGCTGGCCGCGCTCGAGCTGGTGCCGGGCAGCGACATCGCGGCGGCGCCGCGGCGCCGCTCACGGGGCGGCCGGCGGTGAAATTTCCTCGAGCGTCTTCCCGCGCGTTTCCGGAATCCAGCCCAGCACCACGATCACCCCGATGAAAGGCCCCGCCGCGAAGATTGCGGCGGCCTTGCCGAGCCCGCCGAGCGGCCCGGCCAACAGTCCCACCGCGATCGGCGACAGCGCCCATCCGAATTGCCCGAGCACCTGCACGGTCAGTGAATAGCCGCTGGCGCGAATCTCGGTTGGAAACAGCTCGACCGACAACGCGCTGGCGGCGGTGCGCGCCGCCTGGTACGCGAACATCGTCGCGATCATTCCGATCATCAGCCCGGCAAAGTTGGTCGAGCGAAACATCGTCGCCATCGCCAGCCCGGCGCAAATATAAAAGGCGCTGGTGGTCACACGCCGCCCGATCCGGTCCATCGCCCATCCCGCGAGCAGGCTGCCCACGCTACCCATCAGGTAGGCGGCGACGACCGCGAAGCCGACCTGCGGCGCCGACCAATTATGCTCGCGGCGCGCGTACAGGCTGAAGAACGTGATCGTCGGTCCGCCGACCAGACCAATGCTGTTCCACAGGATCGCGACCATGATCACCCGCGCGCGGTACGGCCCGGAAATCTCGCGGACCGAGTCCGCCAGCATCGGCCACAGCCGTGTGTGCGCGACGCCGGAAATCGCGCGGGCGGCGCTGATCGCGCGAAAACGCATCGTCTCGCGCAGTCCGCGGCGCAAAACGATTGTGAGCAGCAGCGGCGCGATGCCGAGAAAATACATCCCCCGCCAGCCCCATTGCGACGGCGCGACATATCCATAGAGCGCGCCCGCGGCGGCGACCCCGAAAAACGCGACCGTATGCAAGGCCGCGATCGCGCGCCCGCGTTGACGGTCGGGAAACTCCTCACTGATCATCGTCACGGCGATGCCGAATTCCGCGGCCAGAAAGAGCTGCGCCGAGGTCTGGAACATCGTGAAGGTCAGCATCCCACGCGATACCGCGGTCATCAACGTGAAGACCGCGTACAAAAATACCGCCAACGCAATCATCGGCTTGCGGCCGTAAAGATCCGCGCTCGCGACCAGCCCGAAAGAGCACAGCCCGCCCATCCGCACGATGGTCGCGATCAGACCGATCGCCGCGTTCGACAACGCGAAGGTGCGCGCGATATCGGGCGTGCATAAATGGAAAATCGTGATGTCGTAGCCCTCGAAGATCGTCGCCGACATCAGCAGCCCGAACAGCATCGGCAGATAGCTGCGCGGCGGATGGAGCGGTAACGCCGTGGGCGGCGGCGCGGGAGTTTCCATGGCGCGATCCATCGTCGGCATCCGCGCGCGCACCCGGTGGCGCGCACGCCAAGCGCTGTAAACGTTTCAGATCGCGCCATCCCCGGCAAGCAAGCGCGGCGCGCACGCTCGACCTATCGGCGGCGATGCGGTAGAGCGAATTGCGGTAGAGCGAATTGAGGACGAAGCGCGGCCGCGCCGAATCCCGAGCAGGGGGTAGCATCCACCATGGGCGGACAAACGATCTCGATAAACTCACACGACGGCAAAAGCTTCTCGGCCTATCTGGGGATTCCGCCGTCGGGAAGTGGACCGGGATTGCTGGTACTGCAGGAGATCTTCGGCGTCAACGCGCATATCCGCGCGGTGGTCGAGCGGTGGGCCGCCGACGGATACGTCGCGCTTGCGCCCGACGTCTTCTGGCGCGTCGAGCCGGGGGTTGACCTTGGCTATACGCCACAAGGAATGCAAAAGGGACGCAACTTGCGCCAGCAACTGGACCTCGAGCTGGTGATGAGAGATCTTGCAACCGCGCTGGACGCGGTGCGCGCGCGCCCCGAATGCACCGGCAAGGCCGGTGCGGTCGGCTATTGCTTTGGCGGATTACTCGCGTACCTCACCGCCGCGCGGACCGACGTTGAGGCGGCGGTCTCGTACTACGGCGGCGGAGTCGAGCAGCGCCTGCACGAGGCGAAATCAATCCGCTGCCCGATCATGTTCCATTGGGGCGAACAGGACGGGGCGATTCTCGCCGCGGCGCGGGAAGCAGCACGCGCCGCGCTGGCAGGCGATGACGACGCCGAGTTTTACCTGTATCGCGGCGCACAGCACGGGTTTAATTGTGATCTGCGCGCTTCGTTTCATCCGTTCGCGGCGCAGCTCGCGCGCTCGCGCACCATCGGGCTCCTGCGCCGCACAATCGGTCCACGCTACGACTTGTCCGCGCTGTGGGATAATCACTGCGACCTGGAATTCACCGCCCGTGACGCCGACGCCACGATGGCGACGATGACGCCGGAGCCGTACGTGAATCATATCCCTACCCTGACTGGCGGATATGGCTATCGCGAGCTACATCGATTTTATAAATACCATTTCATCCCTACCCTGCCCGAGGACACGAAAATCGTGCCGATTTCGCGAACCATCGGACCCGACCGAATAGTTGACGAAATCCTCTTCTGCTTCACGCATACCCGGGAACTCGACTTTCTGCTTCCCGGCGTGAAGCCGACCGGCCGGTATGTCGAGCTCCCGACGATCGCGGTCGTCGAGTTTCGCGGCGACAAGCTCGTGAGCGAACACATATACTGGGACCAGGCCTCGGCGCTGCGCCAGATCGGCGCTCTCGAGGCGGGCGGGTTGCCAATCTCCGGAGTCGAGCAGGCAAAGAAGCTCGTCGACGAGGAAATTCCTTCAAACGCGATGATGCCGGCTTGGAAGAGCAGCACTGGTCAGAAATAACGGATGGCCATCATAACCTGCCCAGAGTAAATTGATTGGGTGGAGTTAAAGCGAATCTGCGTATACTGCGCTTCGAGCCGCATCTGCGACCCCATTTATCACGACGGCGCCGAGCGGCTCGGACGCATCCTCGCCTGCGCCGGAATTGCGCTCGTCTATGGCGGCGGCAGCAACGGTTCGATGGGCAGGCTGGCCGAGGGGGCGCTCGCCGAAGGCGGCCGCGTGATCGGCGTAATTCCAAAATTCATGGATGAACTTGAATGGGCGCATCGCGGGCTAAGCGAGCTCGTGCTGGTGCGCGACATGCACGAGCGCAAGCGGCTGATGATCGCGGAGGTGGACGCGGTGGTGGCGCTACCGGGAGGTTGCGGAACCTTCGAGGAGCTGTTCGAGGCGATCGCTTGGAAGCGGCTGGGGTTGTTCAGCGGGCCGATCGTTATCGTGAATACCCGCGGCTACTATCGGCCGTGCCTTGAGCTGCTTGAAAGCGCGGTCCGTGAGCGCTTCATGGATGAGCGGCATCGCGCCATCTGGAGCGTGGTCGAGCAACCTGAGCAAGTGCTCGAGGCGATCCGCACGGCTCCGCCGTGGTCCGTTAGCAACCGCGATTTCGCGGTGGCGTGATCGCTTACTGATTTACTGGCGCGTGAGGTGGTTCAATGTCATTTGTGCGACACTTGCGATTTCTGACTACAGCCATCACCCTCACGCTTTTTCTGGTACCCGCCGTCGCTTGCGCGCAGGCATTCGCCGGCGTGACGACCTATCATAACGACAATATGCGGACCGGCCAGAACCTTGCCGAGACCGTGCTGACTACCGCCAACGTAAACTCGACCACGTTCGGAAAACTACGCACCTGGCCGGTGGACGGCTACGTGTACGCGCAGCCGCTCTACCTTGCCTCGGTCAAAGTCAGGGGCCACCGCCGCAATGTGGTATTCATCGCCACTGAGCACGACAGCGTTTATGCGTTCGACCCGGCTTTGCGCAAAGACAAACCATTGTGGAAAACCAGTTTCCTGTCCGTCAAGTATGACATTACCACGGTCCCATCGGGGTTGGTGGGTTCCACCGACATCGTCCCGGAAATAGGCATTACCAGCACGCCGGTCATCGACCCGGCGACCGGCACCATATTCGTCGTGGCGAAGACCTTCGAGAATGGAACGAACTTCGTGCTGCGATTGCACGCGCTTCAAATCAAGAATGGCAAAGAGCGCAAGGGAAGTCCCGTCGAACTGAACGCGAGCGTCGCTGGCATCGGCGACGGCAATAACGGTCAGGGGCAGGTTCCCTTCGACGCGAAGACCGCCAATCAGCGTTCGGCGCTGGCGCTGGTCAATGGGGTTGTGTATATCGCGAGCGCCGGGCATAACGACGTACGCCCATATCATGGGTGGATCCTGGGTTACGACGAAACGACGCTCCAGCAGGTCTCCGTCTTCAACTCGACGCCGAACGGTTTCAGCGGAGCAGTCTGGATGAGCGGGGACGGTCCCGCCTCAGACGCCACCAACGACCTATACGTCAGCACCGGAAACGGCACCTTCGATGCGAATGAGCCAGGCGGGCTCGATTACGGCGACAGCTTCCTCAAGCTCGGCGACTCGGGCGGCGCTTTCGGCGTGCTCGATTACTTCACGCCGTGGGATCAGGCTTCTTTCCTTATAAACGACCTGGACCTAGGCTCGGGCGGATTGCTGCTGTTGCCCGACCAGCCAGGCGCAGTGCCGCATCTGGCGTTGGGCGGTGGCAAGAACGGGAACTTTTACATGGTAAACCGTGATGCGATGGGCGGCTATAACACCGCAACCGATGACAATAGCCAGATCGTGCAGGAGCTGGACGGACAAGTCGGACAGCAGATTTACTGTACTCCTGCGTACTGGAATGAATCCGTCTACTTCAATGGCTCCTACTACCCATTGACCCAGTTCCGGTTGACCGGCGGGCTGCTCTCGACGACGCCGACCTACATCGCTTTGACCCCGTTTGGATGGCCGGGGGCGGTTCCCGCGGTCTCCGCCGACGGCGCGAGCAATGGTATCGTCTGGGAGATACGCACCGAATACTTCGCCGACACCAGCGGACACGCGGTGCTGTACGCCTTCGACGCGAACGACGTCGCGAACGAACTGTACGACAGCAATCAGGCGGGGGACCGCGACCTTCCGGGACCGGCCGTGAAGTTTTCAGTACCTACGGTGGCCAACGGCAGCGTCTTCGTCGGCGGGCAATACTCAGTGACAATGTTCGGACTTCTGCCGCAGGCGAAAAAGCGGCGGCGGTAACTTACGCGCGCAGCAGGAAATCGCTCAAATCCATTGCAAAGGTGCCGTCGGTCAGGCTCATCGATTTTGGTGAGCGCTTGAGCTGCAACTTTTCAAGATCCTGATCGCGCGGCAAAATGTAGATTATATCGCCCGAAGAAAGCGACAGCAGGCGCACCCGCTCGTCGCCGCGCCGCTCGGTTCCGGCCACCTCATAGGGACTCACGTGGTAGCCAAAGCCGCGCGCCCGCATTGTGGCGTCATCGACTTCCTCGACTACGGCCACGAAGATTCGGGTGTTGTCGTCGCGGAACAGGCGTTTGTCCACCAGGACTATGCGGTCGCCTTCGCGGATCGTCGGCATTGTGAATTCCTCCCTCGCCCCTGACCATCGGATTGCTGACGACCGATCTTACTCCGCCCGCGGAGCGAAGACGATCCGTCCGAGCGCCCGCGCGACGAGCGCCGGTGATGCGATTGCGGGAGTATGACGGCCCACTGGCGGGGAAACAGTTGGCCGCCATACTCCCGCCGCAGCGCCACGCGTTCAGGCGATGGCGCGCATCTCGGATGCGCCGCGTCCCTGCATCGGGGCGGATTCCTCTCGTGCCGCCGTTGACGCGGTCCATCCGCGAATCACGTCGCTCAGCTCGCGCGCGCGAATCAGGTCGAGCCCGAAACGGACCGGAAGCGAACGCGGCAGCGCTTCGATCGCGTCGCGGCCGCCCGGACGGCTGGCGATCCGGTCGATCAGCCTGGTGGTGAAGGTTCTGCGCGTGCCGCGCTGGTTCGAGTCGTTATAGATCCGGACAATCAATTCAGCCGTCAGCCGGAGCGCGTCGGCCAGCCCGATTGACGGGTTTGCAAACTGGTCGAGCGCCTGGCGCAGCGGAAACTGATCGGGATTCCACATCGCTACCGAGCCGGCGCGGAGGATCATATCGATCGTCGGGGTGCTGAACGAGTAGCCCCATCCCGCCAGTTTCGTATTGGTGGTGGCCACTTCGCCCGGATCCAGGCAGCCGGCTCGCACCCGCGCTTGCAGCGCGGCGGCGGTCCATACCCGGCGCACGCCGAATTCCGCCTTCGCGAAACCAGCCAGAATGCGGTCGTCGGACCACAGCACATGCCCCGGCATCGCCGCCAGCACGACGCTCTCGGCGCCGTGGCGGCCGAGCAGCCTGATCGCGCGCTCGCGCCTGCCGGATTCGATCGCGGCCAGCGGCGCTCCGTCACGCACCCTGCAGACCGATGCAATGGCGTCGGCCAGCGCTTTGAGCTGCACGTCGGCGCGCAGCTTGTTGTCGGGGCCGTTGCCATTGATCGAGGTCGAGAATCCCGGCGGCAGACGTAGCAGCGTGTCTTTGAATTGCAACCGGCGCAGCTCCGCGAGTGTGCCCTGCGAAACCAGGAACTGGCGCGGCCAGCTCGCGAGCAGGCCGAGCCTGCCGAGCATGCACAGCGTCGCAATCGCGGTCAGATCGATCACAATTGAGTTGGCGCGATCGAAGAAGCCCTGCGCTTCGTCGAGCTCGGCCGGCGTGCCGAGGCAGCACTTGATCGACGCGTCGGGGCGTTGCGCCATAATGAACATGGTCTGCAGATCGTTGACTCCCATGTGCTCGGCAATCGCGTGGATCGGAATCGGGTTGCTCTGATAGGCGCGCTCGAGTGCCCCCCCCGGGTCCTCGCGCGGCGCGGCGGCCGGCAGCAGCGTGTCGAGCATCTCTGGCAGCGCGGCCCAATCCACCGCTTCGGCTCGGATCGGCTCGATCTCTATTTCCGGCTGTCCCGGAAAGCGCTTGCTCCATCCTGATGCGCAGTCACTCAAGCGCCACGCATACTTGCTGAGGATCTGCTTGACGACCCCGGCCTTGCGGCTGAAGCGGCCCTCGGGAAGCTGGAACTTGTCGCCGACGCGCTTGGCCTTGAGCGCTTTGGCCATCGGGGAGCCGGGACCGAATTCGTCGCGCGCTTCGTCGGGATCGTTTGCGTCCTCGAGCACGATCCATTTTTCGACATTGGTGTCCTGTTCGACGAAACAGACCGCGGCACCCGCAGAGGCGGTGTCAAAGTCGGCCACATGCGGCAGCGGCCCGATCGGGCCGAGTACGCCCAGGTAGGCACGATGGGCGGTGATATCGTTCGGATGACGGCGCAGCATCTCGTAGGCATAGCTAAGTGCCTCGCCGGCGCGGCCACCCTCGCGCATGATCCGCACCGCCTCGCGGCCGAGCGCAACCGCAACCTCGCGCGCCGGCGGCATCGCGGCCGGTTCGGCGCTCACCAGCTCGCGGCGCCCAACGCGACCGGCCGCGACCGAGCGCCGCAGCCGCATCACGGCGTCGTCGGGATGCTTGGCGAGATATTGTTGGATCACCTCGATCGCCGCTTCCGGATCGGTCTGCTCGAGGCGCGCCAAGTCGGAGAGATCACTATCGGAATCGTCCGCGGCGTTCGCCTCCGGCGCGCCGCCGCGTACCGTCGCGGTGATGATGTCTTCACGTCCCATGCGCGAAGCGCATTCAACCAGGCGGCGGCTGTCGGACGCCGAGCCCTTGGCGGCCACCGTCTGCCACAGCGGCAACGCCTCGCGGTAACGACCCAGATCGTGTAACAGCGCCGCCAGTTTGCGTCCGTCTTCGACGGAAGTTGCGGCGGTGTAAGCGGCCAGGGCGTCGTCGGCCAGGAGCGAGGCCTGATCGAACTTGCCCTGCGTAAGGCGAAGGTTGGCGCGCAGGATCGAAAGCCCCGGCTGTGCGATTGTGCCGTCAGGCAGCCCCGCCAGCATCGCGTCCGCCTCATGCCACCTTTCCAGCCGCGCCAGCACGTCGGCGGTAGCGGCAATCGCGAAGGGAAAATCGCCCTGCGGGACCGAATCAGGCCGCGCAAGCACGCGGGTTAAGATCCCGGCCGCGAGCTGAAGGTCGCCGGGCTCGTCACGTTCCCGCAGGGTGATCGCGAGATCATATTCGGCGTCGTCGCGGCCGCCGACCGCGACCGCGCGGCGAAAGACCTCGATCGCCTGATTCAGATCGCCGCGGCCGCGCAGCACGATTCCATATTCGACCAGCCCGTTGGCGTCTTCTTGCTTGAGCGCGTGGGCCTGCTCGATATCCTTGCCGGCTCCGTCCGGATCATGCAGCGCAATTCGCGCTTGCGCGCGGCCGATCAGCCCCTGAACTTCGTTCTGCGCCGAGCCTTCGTGCTGCGCGAACTCGATCGCCTGGCTGAAGCAGTGCTCGGCTTCCCGAATCCGCGCGTCTGCGCTCAAGGGCGCCGGGGTCTCACCGGCAACCGGCGGCTCCGGCGCAGCAATGGGCGTGAGTGCCGCGGTGGACGCGCTTAGTTCGGCAAGCAGAATCGATTGGCCCAGAATCAGCCACGGATCCGACACCACCGCCAGCGTCTGAGCTGCCGCACGGGCGTAGCTCTCGGCGCGTGTATAGTCGGCGCTCGAGAGCGCGCGCCGCGCCATCACCATCGCGACTTCCGGATCCGCCCCCAGTTCGGGCGCCAAGCCGGCCTCGAGTGCGCCCGCACCCATGGTCAGCGGCGCGTTGTTCAGCCATAACGCGAGCGCGCGGCCGCTTGACGGGAACTGCATCCGCAGCCGATCCGCAAGCGCGTGCGCACGGTCGCGTTCGCCCAATAGCTCGTGGGCCAGCGCTTCGTTGGTGCACGCCAGCTCGTCTTCGGAGGCAAGCGAACGCGCCGCGATAAACAACATCGCCGCCCTGCGCGCCTCTCCCTCGCGCAGCCAGGCGACGCCGAGATTGGTGAGCACGCGATACTTTTGCGCAGCGCTGAGCTCGGTCCAGTTTTGCTCGCGCAGGCGCAGCAGCACCAACCGCGCCATCTGGAACGAGCGCTGGTTGATGAACTCCACGGCCGCGGAGATCTCGGCCTCGAACGCGCCCTGCGGCGTTTCGTTGGGATCGCAAACCACCGGGTGCGCGTCAAATCGCACCAGCGAGTCGGCGCGGGTGATGGCTTGCCGTTTGGCCGCCGCGCCGAACTCGGTCAGGACTTGTGGATATTCGTCGAGCAGTTCCTGAATGTCATCCCAGGCGATGACCTCGATTGCACCGGGGCCGTTACCCTTCTGCGCGCGATTGAGATCGTACAAGATCCGCCGCAAGTTCTGGCCGCGCGCGGCAGTCGTGGCGATAACGAAACGCCCGATCGGCAGCCCGAGACTCAGAGCGCGCTCCGCGGCGTCTTTGATCTCATCCGCCGAGAGCGCATTCTGGGACTCGCGCAGCTCGCATCGCACCGCCGCCAGGCGCGGCCGGCCGCTGATCTCGAGCAGATGGAGACCGCGTTCGCGGCGCTCCGGATCACGGATGCGTTCGAGTTGCTGCAATTGCCAATGGCGCCGCAGAAGCCTGAGACAGAGCCGTTCGAACTCGTCGGCGCTTCTGGGCCGCGGATAGCCGGCACCTGTTGTAGTCATAGTGTAGAGTTTATTAACATAGTGGCGACCGTAGCGGAAGACCCCACGCTAAAGACGACCTTTCGGCGCCTACGCAGCGCTGATACCATGTAGAGTTTCAGCGATGCTTACGCTCGACAACGTTACCAAGTCTTTCGGCGCGCGCCGCGTGCTGGACCGGGTGAGCTGGGCGATGCCCGACGGCGCGCGGGTCGGCCTGGTGGGGCTCAACGGCGCCGGCAAGTCCACCTTGCTGAGGATGATCGCGGAGGTTTATCCGCCCGATTCGGGCCGGATCGCGCGGCCGCAGAAGACCCGGGTCGGTTACCTGGCGCAAGACGCGCCCGAGATGGGCGGCCGCACGGTGCTGGCTGAGACCCTGTCGGCGCTGGAGCGGATGCAGACGCTCGAGCGGCGCGGCCGCGAACTTGAGGAGCTGCTCGCGCTCGAGCATTCGGGGCCGCGCCACGACGCGGCGCTCGGGGAATACGGCGAGGTGCTGCACGAACTCGAGCAGCATGATTTCTACAGCGCCGACTCGCGGGCGACGGCGGTGCTGTTCGGGCTGGGCTTCACCGAAGCGGATCTGACCCGCGACGTGGCGGAGTTCTCGGGCGGAATCCGGATGCGGATTGCGCTGGCGAAGCTGCTGCTCGACGGGCCGGAGTTCATGATGCTCGATGAACCGACGAATCACCTGGATATCGAGGCACGCAACTGGCTCGAGGATTACCTGGCCGGATACACCGGCGCGATCATCGTGGTCTCGCACGACCGCTACTTCCTTGACCGGGTGACCGATCGCACGGCCGAGCTCTCGCGCGGAAAAATCGCCGATTACACGGGCAACTACTCGCGCTACCTGGTGCAGCGCGAGGAACGCTTCGCGCTCGAGATGGCGGCGTATGAAAATCAGCGCGCCGAGATCGAGCACATGGAGCAGTTCATCAGCCGCTTCCGCTATCAGGCGAGCAAGGCGCGCCTGGTGCAGAGCAGAATCAAGCAGCTCGATAAGGTCGAGCGGCTCGAACCGCCGGCCGGCGCCGAGAAACCGCCCGCGATAATCTTTCCGCAGTGCGAGCGCAGCGCGCGCCGCGTCTTCGAGCTCAGCGGCGCCGTCAAACGCTACGGCGCGCTCAGCGTCTATGACGGAATCGATTTGGTGATCGAGCGCGGGCAGAAGATCGCGCTGGTCGGGCCAAATGGAGCCGGGAAGTCCACGATGATCAAGCTGCTGGCCGGCGTCGAGGATCTCAGCGCGGGCCAGCGTATCGTGGGCGAGAAGGTCGCGCTCGGTTACTTCGCCCAGAACCTTGCTGAATCGCTAAGCTACGACAAGACCGTGCTGCGGGAGCTCAGCGACTCGGCCGACGCGATGACCATGCCGCAGTTGCGGAGTCTGCTCGGCGCGATGCTGTTTTCCGGCGACGACGTCGAAAAGCGCGTCGGGGTATTATCGGGCGGCGAGCGCGCGCGCCTTGCGCTGGCCAAGGTGCTGGCACAGCGCAACAATTGCCTGCTGCTCGACGAGCCGACCAACAATCTTGACATTATAGCCAAGGATTCCCTGCTCGAGGCGCTGCGCCGGTTTCCAGGCACTGTGCTGCTCGTCAGCCATGACAGGTTCGTGCTCAACGAGCTCGCAACCGAAGTGATCGAGGTCGGACACGGGCACGCGACGCGTTACCTGGGCAATTACGATCAATACCTCGAGAAGAAGGCGCTGATGGAAGCGCGCGCGGGGGTCGCGGCGGCGCCGCCGTCAACTGCGAAGCTTGAGAAGCATCGCGGCTCCAATCGCGGGGAGAATCCACCCGAGAATAATCAATCAGGAAACCACCGCGGCCCCAAGGAGAATCGCGACGCCGAGCGCCGCCGCGATCGCGCCGTCAGGCAGCGCAGACAGATCGAGGAGGAGATCGAAAAGAGCGAGGCCGAGCGCGCAAAACTGGCCGAGGAAATGAACAAGCCCGATTTCTACCTGGCGCGCAAGGACGCCGACCAACTTATCGCGCGCTACGAAAAACTCGGCCGCGATGTCGAACAGCTATACGCCGACCTGGTAAAGTTTGAAGAACCCGGCAAAGGACTTTAACCACAGATTTCACAGATTCTCGGACCAATTAGTTTAGCGCCCGACGCTTCGGCGGCGGGCGCTATCGAAATCTGCCTGCATAATCAGTGAAATCTGTGGTTTCTTCTTCTTAGTTTATTTCCCGGAAATACGCGCGGATATCGTCGGCGAGCAATTTCGGCTCTTCCATTGCGGCGAAATGTCCTCCGCGCGGCATCGGCGTCCAGCGCCGGATGTTGTAAACCCGCTCGGCCCAATGGCGCGGCGGCAGAATCAATTCTCCGGGAAACACTGCGATCGCAGTCGGCGCTTCGATTCGCGTGCCCGGCTTGAGGCGCCACGGATGATGCCGCGCTTCGTAGTAGAGCCGCGCCGATGAATTAATCGTCTGCGTGATCCAGTAAACCATCACGTTGGTCAGCAGCTGATCTTTGGTAAAACGCGATTCGATCTCGCCTTTGCAGTCGCTCCAGGTGCGGAACTTTTCGATGATCCAAGCGGCCAGTCCCGCCGGCGAATCGTTTAGTCCATACGCCAGCGTCTGCGGCTTGGTGCCCTGAATCCATTGATAGCCGGTCTCGCCGGTGCGGAACTTCTCCATGCTGCCGAGAAATACTTTTTCCTCCGGGGTAAGCTCGGGCGCGCTGCGCCCCTCGGCCGGACCGATCGCGACCATGTTGATATGGATTCCATACAGGCTCGGCGCGTGAACTTCTCCGATTCGCGAGGTGATCGCCGCGCCCCAATCGCCGCCTTGCACGGCGAAGCGCCTAAAGCCCAGCACGCCGGTCATCAGCTTGAAAAAGATTTCCGCTATCGCCTGGATATTCATCGCACGGGCGCGCGGATGATCTGAAAATCCGTAACCCGGCAGCGACGGCGCGATTACCGTGAACGAATCTTTCGCGTCGCCGCCGTGCGCGGCCGGGTCGGTCAGCATCGGGATGATATCCATGAATTCGCAGATCGATCCCGGCCATCCGTGGATGAGCAGCAGCGGTTTGGGATTCGGCCCGCGCCCCGGTTCATGGATGAAATGGATTCCGAGCCCGTCGATATCCGCGCGGAATTGCGTGAAGCGATTGATGCGGGCTTCATGCGCGCGCCAGTCGTAGCGCGTGCGCCAGTACTCCACGAGTTCGCGGATATAGGCGAGGTTCGACCCGTACTCCCATCCGGTATCCGGAACTTCGTCGGGAAAGCGTGTGCGCTCGAGGCGCACGCGCAGGTCGGCCAGAACTTCCTCGGACACCGCGACTTTGAACGGTTCGACGCTATAACCCATCAGCCATTCCCCAACTCGATTTGCCAGAGTCCTACCCGGAAAAGCGTTAAGGCGTCAAGCCAGGATTGGTGCCGCGGATAGCGCCGCGACCCTCTTTCGTGCGATACGAGCGCAGGTATTTTTAGTCGGATTCGTGTCATGGAGGAATCGAAATGGCAGACGGAAGGCTCGCGGGCCGCGTCGCGGTGATAACCGGCGGCGCGTCGGGAATTGGCAAGGCAACTGCGGAACTCTTCGCGAAGGAAGGGGCCAAGGTCGTGATTGGAGATCTGGCCACCAGCGCCGGAGCCAAAGTCGCCGAGAAGATCGGCGCGACATTCGTAGCGATCGACGTAAGCAAATCCGAGGATGTGGATGCGCTGGTCAAGACCGCGACTGACAAGCATGGCCGGCTCGACGTGATGTTCAACAACGCCGGCATCGGGATCGGCGCGCCGCTGCTCGGCACCAGCGCCGAGGATTATCATCGCACCATCCGTATCGACCTCGACGGCGTGTTCTGGGGCTTGCAGGCGGCGGGCAAGGTGATGGTGGCGGAGCGGCGCGGATCGATTATCAACACCGCGTCAGTGGCAGGATTGATTGGATCTGCCGGACTGTCTGCGTACAACGCCGCCAAGCACGGCGTGGTGGGACTGACCCGCAACGCGGCGCTCGAGTTCGCGCCGTTCGGCGTGCGCGTCAATTGCATCTGTCCGGGCGTGATCGAAACCCCGCTGGTGATGGACAACTTCGCAGTGGTCGAGGGCGCGCGAAAGATGCTCGATGCGATGCACCCGCTCGGCAGGATGGGCCAGCCGCAGGAAGTCGCCAAGGCGGTATTGTTCCTCGCCTCGGACGACGCATCATTCATAACCGGCCACGCACTCGCCGTGGACGGCGGAATGATGGCGGGACTCGGCGCGGGCACCGCGTTCAATCAGTGAGAGAAGATCTCGCGGACGGCCACGCGACGGTGAATCGGCTCACTTCGGGGCGAGCGCCTGCTTGACCAGGTCGCTTGCGAGTTTGCCGTCCAGGCGCGCGCCAAAACGCTCGCGCAGCGCCTTCATGACGGCGCCCATCTGGGTCGCGCCGCCCGCGATGATCTCGTTTAGCGCGGCGCCGACCTCTGCGGCCGAAAGCTCGGGCGGAAGATAGCCCGCCAGGATTTTCGCCTCGGTCTCGTTCTGCTCGATCAGGTCGGCGCGATTTGCCTGTTTGGCGAACTCGAGCGCCTCGGCGCGGCGCGCGCGCTCACGCTTTACGAGCGCAACGATCTCGTCGTCGGTGGCGTCACGCCGGACGTCCTTTTCAAGCCGGGTGATTTCCGAGAGCAGTCCACGGATCGCCATCATGCGCCGCGTATCGCGGCTCTTCATCGCGGCCTTCAAGTCTTCCTGGAGCTTTTGTTTCACTGGCTTGACTCTGCGCCGCCTATTTCTTCTTTGCCGCGGCGGCCGGCGCGGCCACGTCTTCCCACTTGGCCGGCTCCGAGGCGACGAACTTCGAACCGTCGAGCTTGTAGTTGAAGATCAGCACCTTCTTCTTGCCGGTCGATCTGCCCCGGCCCGTGCCGCCCTTGGCCAGCTTGTATTCGCCTCCGGTCAGCTTGGCGACCACTGTCACGCCGCCGCCCTTGTTGCTGGGGATGTAGCTGAAGGCCGCGTGCTCGAGGTCCACGTACGGTTCCCCCGAGGTCTTCTTGTCGCTCTCCTGATCGAGGAACGGATCGGAGTCCGTGGCGACCGCGTCCTGCAACGCCTTCTGCTGGGCTGGCGTAAGTGGATTGTGCATCGAGGGGCCGGGCGCCATCGGCGCCGCCCCGCCCCCGCCGCCGCCGGTGTTCAGTTCCTTTTTCACTTCGATCGCGCGCGCGCCGGCCGGGGCTAAAATCGCCCCCAGCGTCAGTGCCGCAATCACAACTTTCACGGCCGCTAGCTTTCCCTCTATCTTGGAAGCCATCGTCATCATACCCCCGCTCTCGGCACGGCCCTCCACAAATGGTCCGAATTGGTTGAGATAGAAGATTAGCACGTGCACGTGCAATGCAAAGAGGCGCGCCTAGCCCGCGCGATCGGAGCGCGCCGGCCGCCGCCGGTTAAGCGATGCCCGAAGTTATCGCGGCCCTGCCAATCGCGATAAATCGGCGATCTGTGAGGGGTTTGACAACCGCTGGCCAAGCCCGGTATGAGTTGAAGATCAGATTATGAATCAGTGTTCACCACGCGCGGCAACGGATTTGAAATGAGCGTCCGTGAGCGCCATCGCCGCGAACGTGAAGCCCGCGCCGAAGCCATCCTGGCCGCCGCGGCGCGGGTCTTCGCGCGCCATGGACTCGAGGGCGCGACGATCGCGATGGTCGCGCGCGAGGCCGAGGTCGCGGTCGGCACGATCTATCTCTACTTCGCGTCGCGCGACGATTTGTACCTGACCCTGGTTGCCGAGCGTGGCGAGAGCCTGCGTGCTCGCTATCTGGAGATTCAGGCCCGCGGTCTCGGTCCGCTCGACGAATTGCACGCGATCGCGGCCGCGTACCTTGATTACCTGTGCGAATCGCGCGAGCTGTTCATCTCGCAGCAATCCATAAGCTACGCGCAGCTCGAAAAGCGCCTGCGCCGTCGCACGGAGCTGAGCCACTTCCGGCGCGTGATCGCGCAGGGACACGAGGTCTTCGCCCTGTACGGAAAGACCATCCGGCGCGTGGTCGAAGCCGGCCTGATCGCGCATCCGATGGGCGTGACCCGCACCGCGGCGATCATCTGGGCGACGCTCAACGGCGCATTCATGTTGATGGGCAACGACGGCTTCTTTCGCGACGTGACCGGACTCAACACCGAGCATTTCATCGAAGAGGCGCTCGAGTCGCATCTGGTCAACGCCAATCCCAACCGTGTGGAACGCGCCGCCGGGCGCAAATCCGGGCCAGTGGCCCTATCCCGCACCGGCAGCGCCGGAAATATGAATGTGAATGAAACACATACCAAAGGTCGAGTCTCTGACGAGACCGGCGCGATCGCCTCGGCCTGACCAGGGCGCGGCGGACGCCAAGGAGAAGAGCGCATGAAGTTCACGTGGTTCCATCTGATGCCGTACCGGTTCCTTCCGGAAGACTTCAAGGATAAGTACCGCAGCGTGTGGGTCGATATACCGCGCAACCTGTACGATCCCAAAGTCGGCCATCGCCTCTACAACGATTATCTTGACCAGCTCGAGTACGCCGACAGCATGGGCTTCGACGCCCTGGGCGTTAACGAGCATCATCAGAACGGCTACGGGATGATGCCGTCGCCCAACCTGATGGCGGCCGCGCTGGCGCGGCGCACGCGTAACGCCAATCTGGTGGTGCTGGGCAACTCGATCGCGCTTTACAATCCGCCGATCCGCGTCGCCGAGGAATTCGCGATGCTCGACGTGATTTCGGGCGGGCGCCTGGTGGCGGGCTTCCCGGTCGGCACCTCGATGGACGACAACTTCTGCTACGGCGTGATTCCCGCGACCCTGCGCGAGAAGTACTACGAAGCGCACGATTTGATCGTAAAGGCGTGGAAGGAGCCCGAGATGTTCTCCTTCAACGGCAAATACACCAAGCTGCGTTACGTCAACCTGTGGCCCAGACCCGTCCAGCAGCCGCATCCGCCGATCTGGATTCCGGGCGGCGGCTCGGTTGAGACCTGGGACTTCTGTGCCAATCACGACTACCAGTACAGCTTCCTGTCGTACTTCGGTTATCTGGCCGGAAAGAAGGTCGCCGACGGCTACTGGGACGTAATGGCGAAAAAGGGCAAGGAGTTAAATCCCTACAGCATGGGCTTTGCCCAGATCGTCGCGGTCTCCGAGACCGATGAGCAGGCCGAGCGCGACTACGCTCCGCATATGGACTACTTCTTCAACCGATGCCTGCACGTGTATGACGGATTCGCCGACGCGCCGGGCTATCGCACCGTCAAGACGATCAAGGCCGGCATCCTGGGCCAGGTCGGCGACCGCGCCGCGATGGTGCGCCAGGATCTCAAATGGAAGGACTTCGTCGAGCAGGGCTACGTAATCGCGGGCTCGCCCAAGACCGTGCGCGAGCGGCTGCGCGAAGCGATGAAGCATATCCATTGCGGCCATCTGATGGCGCTGATGCAGATCGGCTCGATGCCGCCGGAGCTGGTGCGCAAGAACACCAGCCTGTTCGCGACCGAAGTCGCGCCCTACGTGCGCGACCTGTGGAGCGAGTACGAAGACAAGTGGTCGCCCAAGCGGATGCCGCAGAACGAAATCGCGGTGCCCGCGCCGGTGCACTTTGATTCCAAGCAGACCAATGGCGCGACCACCCGCACCGCGGCCGCATCTCACGCGGAGGTCCGCAGCGCGAAATGATTACGACTCATCAAAGCCAGGGCGGCAAGTACTCGGTTGAGTTGCACACCTACGGGAGCGGCGGCGAACCGCTCCTGTTTCTGCACGGCGCGGGCGGACTGATGCCGTCGGAACCGTTCCTCGAAGAGCTGGGCCGCGACTTCAAAGTGTACGCGCCCCACTTTCCGGGCTACGGCGATTCGACCGGCACCGAGCATATCGACGACGTGTTCGATGCGGCGCTGTTTTATCATGAGCTGATGGACGAGCTCAAAATGCCGTCGGCCAATATCGTCGGCCATTCGATGGGCGGGATGCTGGCCGCGGAACTTGCGGCGCTCGATCCGCATCGCGCCAAAAAGCTGGTGCTGGTATGCCCCGCCGGCTTCTGGCTCGATGAGCATCCGATACCTGACTTCTTCGCCGCGCGGCTGGATGAAATCGCGGCCCTGCTGTTCCACGACCCGAAATCGCCGGCCGCGAAGATGATGACCGCGATACCCGAAGACTTCAAAGCGCTGGAAGTCATGTACGTCGAGCGCGTCAAGCGGCTCGCCACGGCGGGCAAGTTCCTATGGCCGATCCCGGATCGCGGACTCGCCAAGCGCGCGTATCGAATCAAGTCGCCGACCCTGATCGTGTGGGGCGAGTCGGACAAGCTAATCCCGCCGATCTATGCCAAAGAGTTCACCAGCCGTATCAAGGGCGCGAAACTCGAAACGATCAAACAAGCCGGGCACATGTTGATGTACGAGCAGCAGCCGGCGTTCGTCAAAGTGGTACGCGATTTCCTGAAGAGTTGATCGCGGCGACATAGTTAGTGTTTCCCCAATCCGCGGCCGCGGCGTTAATTCGCCGCGGCCGCGTTTTTTTTAAGCGCGCTCTTATCCGTCCCGGTCTGCAACCATGTCGCAGGCTGAATCACTTCCGACAGCGCGAAACCGGCCTCATGCGCGTCGAAGACCTGCGCCGCTAAATAAAGACCAGGCTGGAAGCGGCACGTCCTGTGCTCCGTTATTCGAGCAGAATCAACCAAGATTCTTCGCGGAGTTTCGCATGAATGGCCCACGTTTCAACTCGGCACACGGTACTGGACCCTTCACCGATGTCCTATCGCGCGCGACTCTCGCTCCCTACCAACGCACTCATCAACGCGTCGCGCGGCGAAATAGCGGGCAGGTCATCGTCGCGCTGACTGTGGCGATCGTCGTGATCATGATTGGCGCGGGCCTCGCCGCCGACATCGGTTACATGCAGCGCCAGCGGCAGCGGATGCAGGTCGCCGCCGACGCGGCCGCGATCGCGGGCGCCTCGGCGATCGTAACCGGCGCTTCGACCCCTGCCGCGGCGGGCGCGAACGATGCCGCGCTCAACGGATTCACAACCGGCAGCGGCGCCACCGTCACGATCAACAATCCACCGCAGAGCGGTATCTATACCTCGAACAGCAGCTTCGTCGAGGCGATCATAGATCAGCCGCAACCGACCTGGTTTCTAAGCTTGCTCGGAATCCGGACGATCGACGTGAATGCGCGCGCCGTCGCGGGCGCCAGCAACTCCAACGGATGCCTGTACGTGCTCAATCCGGCAAAGTCGGGAGCGATCACCGTCAATGGCACCGGCTCAATCACTTCGCAGTGCGGCGTGCTCGATGATTCAAGCAGCTCGACCGCGCTGGTCGCCAATGGCAACGTCAATGTAAACGCCAGCTCGATCGGAGTGGTCGGCCAGGTGCAAACTAACGGCAGCGCGACCCTGTCGCCAAATCCGGTCGTCGGTATCGTGCCGGTTTCAGACCCGCTTGCTTCGGTTCCGGCCCCCTTCGTTGGGTCATGCACCTACAATAACTACTCGGTCGGCAGCGGCCAGTCTGTGGAGATGAGCCCGGGCGTATATTGCGGCGGAATAACCATCGGCGGTAATGCGCAGGTCACCTTCGCAGCGGGTGTTTATGTCCTGCGTGGCGGCGGAATGATCGTCTCGAGCGGTGCGACTCTCAGCGGCTCGGGCGTTACCTTTTACGACACGACCGGCAGCGCTGGGTATTCACCGATCTCGATTAGCGGCAGCGTTACCGCCAATCTCAGCGCACCCACTTCCGGCATGCTCAAGGGTATTTTGTTTTTCCAGGATCGTACCGTCACCAACGGCGCGGGCAGTGTGATCAGCGGCGGTGTCAATGCCGATCTGAGCGGTGTGCTGTATTTTCCGACCACCAACCTCACCTACAACGGAGGTTCGGCAAACAGCTACTCGATAATCGTGGCCAATACCTTGACGGTCAATGGAAACGTCACCATGAACGCCAATTATTCGGCATTACAGGGCGGCTCGCCGATTCAAAGTGCGACGCTGGCCGAATAGGCCCCCGTGCTGGCTGCACCCGGAGCTCTGGCAACGATGAGTCGTTTCGCACGAGGTTGAATAATGCGTTTTCAGCGTCCTGCCGGGTCAATTCTCATAGTCTGTCGCGTTTTGGTACCACAGTGACGCGCAATGATTCGGCGGGACGCGCGACGTCGCCATCGATAGCTCAACCAAGCTCAGCCGGCGCTCGGCACAGCCCGTGCTCTTCCCATTCCACAGAGATGTGCGGATCAAGCTGGGGACATTACATGAGATATTCAGAATCCAGACAGATTCTTTGCTATCGGGCACATGCGCAAGCATTGCCGCGCGGCCGATCTAGTTCGAGTCTCGCCGCCGCGATCGCGCGTCGCGACCGCGGACAGGTCCTGGTCGCGCTCGCGCTGTCGATCGTGGTGATCCTGATCGGCGCGGGCCTTGCCGCGGATGTCGGGTACATGCAGCGCCAGAAGCAACGCATGCAGGTCGCCGCCGACGCGGCCGCGATCGCGGGAGCGTCGGCGCTGTTAACCAACGCGACCAGTCCCTCCGCGGCAGGCGAGAACGACGCGGCGCTGAACGGCTTCACGGCGGGATCTGGCGTCACCGTGACGATCAACAACCCTCCGCAAAGCGGCAACTTTGCATCGAACAGCAGTTACGTCGAAGCGATAATCGACCAGCCTCAGCCAACTTGGTTCCTGAGCATGCTCGGCCTCAAGACCCTTGACGTGAGTGCACGCGCGGTGGCGGGAACTACAAATGCCGACGGATGTCTCTACGTGCTCGACCCGTCGCAATCGGGGGCACTGACCGCGAACGGTAATGATAAAATCACCTCGCAATGCGGCGTCTTGGTTGACTCGAGCAGCACCAGCGCGCTTATCGCCAATGGCCACGTTACGATCGCCGCCAGCGCGATTGGCGTCGTCGGCAACGCGCTGACCAACGGCAACGTCAGCTTGACCCCGACGCCGATCACCGGAATTGTGCCGGTTTCCGATCCACTCGCCTCGGTTCCGCAGCCGTTCGTCGGCTCGTGTACTCATAGCAACTTTATCCTCAATGGAAACCAATCGGTGCAGATGAGTCCGGGCGTGTACTGCGGCGGGATCATTTTCAACGGCAACTCGAAGGCGAATTTTGCGCCCGGCGTGTATGTCCTGCGCGGCGGCGGCATGATCGTCAACGGCCGATGCACCCTGAATGGAAGCGGCGTCACGTTCTTCAACACCACCGGCACGGGAGGGTACCGTCCGATCATTATGAACGGCAACGTCACCGCGACGCTCAGCGCGCCCACCTCGGGACCGCTCAAGGGAATTCTTTTCTTCCAGGATCGCGCGATCGGCAACGGCGCGGGCAGTATCATCAATGGCGGCGCCGACGCCAACTTCAGCGGCGCGCTGTATTTCCCAACCACCTCTCTCACTTACAACGGCGGCGGCAACGCCGCCTATTCGATTATCGTCAGCAAGGATCTTACCGTGAACGGAAACGTCTCGATGAACGCCGACTATTCCTCATTGCAGGGAGGCTCACCGATCCAAAATGCGACTCTTGCGGAATAGCGCCGCGTCCGGCCAGAGCATCGTCGAGGCCGCGCTCATCGCGCCCATCCTGATGTTAATCCTGCTCGTGGTGGTCGAGGCCGGACGCATGATGTACCTGAGCATCGCGCTCGCGCACGCCGCCGAAGCAGGCGCAGTTTACGGCGCGACCACCACCACCGACGGCGACATAAGCGGGATGCAATCGGCGGCGTCCAAGGACGTGCAGTCAAGCGGCTTGTTCAGCAATCTCTATCCAAACAACGGGTTCACCGCGGCAGCAAGCAATTTCTGCCAATGCGCCGACGGTTCGGCGACTTCGTGCACCAACAACACCTGCGCGTCGGGGCAATTCGTCGTGTTCGTACAGGTAAAAACCTCCGGTAACTATTCGACCCTGGTCACCTACCCAGGACTGCCGTCGGCTTTTGCGATGAACTCGCAGGCTACACAGCGCGTGCAGTAGGAGCGATCCACCAATGATGCCTGAGTTCCAACCACGCTTGGCGCCGCGACCGCGATCGGCTCTTGCGGCCGCGGCGCGGCCACGCGGTCAGGCCACTACGGAATTCGCGATCGTCGCGGCGGTGTTCCTGACCCTGCTGCTCGGGATGATCGAATTTTCCTGTGCGATGTACGCGTACGATTTCGTTTCCTACGCCTCCAGCCAGACCGCGCGCTACGCGATGGTGCATGGGAGCACCAGCCTGTCACCGGTCCAGCAGAGCGACCTGCAGACCTATGTGCAGGGGCTCGCCACCGGGCTCAACTCGAGCAGGCTTTCGGCGAGCGCGACATGGACACCGAACAACCAGCCGGGAAGCATCGTCCAGGTTACGGTTACGTACGACTTCCAATTCATCGGCGGGTTGTTTCCTTCGGCGACTTTTCCCTTTACCGACACGGCCCAGATGCGAATCGCGCGCTGAAGCCTGATGGGCGCTCGCGCGCTTGACGCAACGCCATGATCAGTTTTAAATTGAAACTCTTATGAAAATACACGAATTCACCCAGGCTCCAAATCCGCGCCGGGTTCGGGTCTTTCTTGCCGAAAAGGGAATCCAGGTTCCCTTCGTGCAGGTCAACATCGCCGCCGGCGACAACCGCAAGCCCCCGTTCCTCGCGATCAATCCGATGGGCGGCGTGCCGGTCCTCGAACTCGACGACGGAACCCATATCGCCGAGTCGGTCGCGATCTGCCGCTACTTCGAGTCGCAGAATCCGGACCCTCCGCTGATGGGCGTAGGGGCGAAGGATATGGCGGTAGTCGAGATGTGGAATCGCCGCATGGAGTTCGAGATCCTCGCCATGACCGCGGGCGCGTTCCGCAACACCAGCGATTTCTTCAAAGGAAGAATCCCGCAGTCGCCCGAGTATGGGGAGATTTGCCGAACCGCCGCGCTCAAGCGGCTCGAATGGCTCGACAAGGAGCTGGCCACCCGCGAGTTTATCGCGGGAGCGCGGTACACGATCGCGGATATCACCGCGCTGATTGGTATCGATTTCGGGCGTACCACCGGAATCAAAATCACACCCGAACTGAAAAATCTGCAGCGCTGGCACGACGCCGTTTCCAGCCGCCCGAGCGCCAAAGCCTAGCCCGCCTCGGCATCCTCGATCGCAACGGAGCGGCTCCCGGGCTGCTCCGTTTTTTTTCACGCCCGCCGCCTCACGGCATAATCGGCGTGTAAAGAACGTAGAGCATGAAGTAAATCACCACGCCGGTCACCGACACGTACATCCACAGCGGCCAGGTCCAGCGCGCGATCCGGCGATGGCTCGCAAAACGGCCGCGCAACGCATACGAGGCGGTGAAGAGCGCGAGCGGGACGATCGTCACAGCGAGGATCACGTGCGGGATGAGAATCGCGAAGTACAGGGGTCGAATCCATCCGCTCCCGCCGAAGCGGATCTCGCCCGCGTGCAGATGAAAAGTCACGTACGAAACCAGGAACAGCGCCGAGACCGCCAGCGCCGCGAGCATGCAAGCGCGATGCGCGGGCACGTTCTTGCGTTTGATGAAAACGAAGCCCGCGGCCAGCAACACCGCGGCGGCCGAATTCAGGATCGCGTTGAGCGGCGCAAGAAGCGAATACGAGATCAACTCCGGTCCGCCCTTGCGATCCGCGCCTTACGATTGTGGCGCGGCCGAGGCCGGTTGCGCCGCCCGCGGCGTCGTATGGCTGACATGAGCCCACGCGCGCTTGCTCAAATCCGGCCGCAGCATCAGGTAGCAGAACGCAACCAGCACCAGCGGCGTTGCCGCGATCACCCACAACCCCTTGTGCTCGGTCGCCAGATGCATGAAATACATCGCGACCAGCACCGCCTTGGCCAGCGCCAGCGCTACCAGCAGGCCGATTTTAAGATCGCTCGGAAAATTCATCGCGTAAACCAGCAGCTCGACGCCGGTCAGTACCGACAAATAGATGAAGACCGCTATATAGCTCGGCCCTGAATGTTCCGCGTGCGCCGAGTTGGATTCCATTGCCGCTTGTGCCGCCATGATCGATCCTTTCGCCTCCGTCGGGGCGACCCCCCGCGCCGTGCGCGCTAAATCAAATATACGAACGTGAAGATCAGGATCCACACGAGATCGACGAAGTGCCAGTACAGTCCCGCGATCTCGACCAGCCCTGCCTTGCCCTGCGGAATCTTGCCCATCAGGCCGCGGACCCAGAGGACGGTGTTGTACACCACTCCGCCGAACACGTGGCATCCGTGGAACCCGGTAAGAATGAAGAAGGTCGCGTCAAACAGGTCGCGGTGAATCGACATCCCGCGTTCGACTAGTAGATGATGCCACTCGAAGGCCTGCATGGTCAGGAACGCGACCCCGCCGAGGATCGTGCCGAACATGAAGATGCGGAACTTGGACTGATTGCCGTTCTGGATGCCGGTCAGCGCCTCAACCATCGTGACGCTCGAGCAGATGAGAATAAACGTCATGACGGCGGTGGTGGTGATGCCCAGGTAGTGGGCCGGATTGGGCCAGTTGATGTTGTTGTAGCGCAGCGCGCCATAGGCCGCGATCGCCGCGCCGAACGTCATCGCGTCGGCGGCCAGAAACGCCCACATCCCGAGCTTGCCGGAGTTCCCCGGCGTCAGCGAAGGTTCATACTCGTCCACCACCGCGCCGTGCGCGTGTGGATCCACTGCCAGAGCCTCACTCATCTTCGTCTCCCCGTCTAATTCGAGCCGCGCGCCGGCCAGCTTGCCCCGCTCAGCGCTTGGCGATATCCGAGAGTCCTTCCTTGCGTACCGAGCGCCGATACGCGCCGTACAGGATCGCGCCGATCGCCCCCATCGTCAGGTACGGACCCGCCAGCATGAACAGCACGCTGGTGTTGAAGGCATGGATCGCATGGTCGCCCGGCGACAGCCCGCACATCGCGCACGCGTCGGCTACTCCTGACGCCATCGCCACCGTAGCGGCCGCTTCTGAGATAATTCCTGCACTCCGCAAAATATTCTTCAAGATATTTCTCATGGTTCCCTCGATGACTCCGCCGCGAATTTCTCCGCTTAAGGAAATCGCTACAAAAGATAGACCAGCCCGAACAACACCGGCCAAATCGCACACACGAAAAACCAGTAAACCGCGCACAACTCGACCGCCGACGCGTTGCGCACATTGTAGCGCCCCCGCATCGCCGCCGCCGCGACGCAGACGAGCCACACGACGCCCGCGCTGACGTGCAGGCCATGCAGTCCGATTAGCAAATAAAACGTCGCCCCGTAGTTGCCGCTCGCCAGCGTCAGCCCCTGCGCGACCAGCCGCACCCATTCCGATCCCTGCACCGCCAAAAACACGACGCCCAGGAGTCCCGTCACCCCGATCCAGCGCCGCAGCAGCCGCTGTCGGCTCTGATGCACCGCGCGAACCGCCAGCGCCATCGTGACCGCGCTCGCCAGCAGCACTCCCGTGTTGATCCACGTGACCGCGATCGGGAGCCGCGGCTGTGTGGGCGGCGGCCAGAACGCCGCCTGCATCCGGAAGATGATGAACGAACCGATGAGCGCGCTGAACAGCATCATCTCCGTGCCGATCAGCATCAGCACCGCCAGCATCCCGTTGCTGATGAACCTGCGCTCGGTCTCGTCGCCGGACGCAACGCTGCGCCGCGGCAGCGCCATCAGCGGACGAATTTTTGCGGTCGCCATGCTCACGCTCTAATCGCCTCAGTGCTTGACCAGGATCGTCACGATCGAAACCATCACCAGAAAAATGATTACGCCGATAATCGCCCACAGCACCCGGCGGTTTTCTTCGCGGACTTCCTCACGGTTGACCAATGCGGGCATCGCTTCGTCCTACAGTTTGTCGATTACCATCATCAGGAGCACGATCGGCAGATAAATCAGCGAGGCGAAGAGCAGCCGCCGCGCCGCTTGCGCGCGTCCGGGAGCGCGAATCATCGCGAGCGCGAACGCCAGCATCGCGAGACCCAGAATCGCCGCCACTACGCCATACGGGGCCCCCGCGAATCCCATCATCCACGGCGCGATACTTATCGCGATCAGCCCGGCGCTCGCGCCGATCATCACCGGATCCGCCGGGTTGCCCCAGCTCCGATCCTCGGGCAACAGATGAATTCCCGCGCGCGCGTAATCTTCGCGATACAGCCGCGCGACCGCGAAGGTATGCGGCAATTGCCACAGGAACATGATCCCCACCATCACCAGCGGCTCGGCCGCGATATTGCCGCGCGCCGCCGCCCATCCCGCCAGCGGAGGCAATGCGCCCGGAATCGCGCCGATCACGTCGCACAGCCAGGTGCGCCGCTTAAGCGGCGTGTAGGCGAGCAGATAGATCGCCGTGATCGCCGCCGTCACCGCGGTGCACAGCGGATCGGTCGCCAGCAGCAGGTACGCGAATCCAGTCCCCGCCGCCGCGCATCCGAACACCAGCGCCTCGACCGGGCGCAGCCGTCCGTCGGGCAGAGGGCGATGCTGGGTGCGGCGCATCAGCGCGTCAATATCGGCCTCCATGTATTGATTGAGCGCGAGCGTGCCGCCAGCGGCCAACGCCGTGCCCACGATCAAATTGAAGGCGAGCATGAAATCGAAGCCACCACGGCCGCCGAGATAGAATCCCGCCAGCGTCGTCACCAGAACCATCGCGACCACGCGCGGCTTGGTGAGCTCTAGATACGCTGCGAGCCTTGCCCGCGTGGCGCCCGCTTCGGCCTCGAGGATCGCAGCCTTCGCGTTCACGCCGACACCTGATGCCTGAGCGCGTGCTCGCTCGAGGCCGCTTCAGCGGCTGCATACGCGCGCCCGCCGTGGTTTGAAAGTCCGTAAGCGTGCCAAGCGCGGATCGTAATCGTAAGGCTGGTCGCCAGCACGGCGGCTCCGATGAGCACGTGGCTGGTGGTCGGGATCACCGCGCGGCCGCTCCAAATTGTGATCGCGCCAAGGCAAATCTGCATCACCAGCAGCAGGACCAGGCCAAGCGCCGGACGGCGAAGTTCCGGTACATCGCGATGCGACCGAAACACTCGCGCGACCGTCCACGCGGCCATAATCGTCACCAGCACGGCGCCGCATCGATGCGCGAAATTCACCGCGATATATTCGTTCCAATAGGGCGGGATCACCTGCCCGAAGGCGAGCGGAAAGTCCGGGATGGCAAGGCCCGCGCCGAGATGGCGCATTACCGCGCCAACCAGGATTTGCAGATAGATCACCCCGGTCGTGATTCCCGCCAGCATCGCGAGCGGGATTCGCGTGCTCGCTTCCACGCGGCGCGGCGTGCCCTCCCAGCGCGGATTGGTGAAAATCGCGATCGATACCATCAGGCAGAAGAATGCCTGCGCCGTCGCCGCGTGCGCGACCGCGATCGGCAGCGGCAACTCGAACAGGACCGTGATACCGCCCAGGATCGCCTGCACGATGATCAGCCCGAATGCACCCAGGATCGTCGTGCGGACCCACCTGCGCGGCTCGACCCGCCACGCCCACACCATCAGGACGATCGTCAGCGCCACAACGGACGCGGCGACCACCCGATGCCCGAACTCGAAGCGGATTCCGCCCTTCCACGCCGGAACCAGCTTGCCGAACGCGAGCGGCCAATCGGGAACTGCCAGAGCGGACCCGGTCGAGGTCACCAGTCCACCGACGAAGATCAGGCAAAACGTCGCCCCCGCCGCAAGCATCGCAAACCGATGCAGCGCGTGCGCGCGAGCCAGGGAAATATCGGTCCCGGTGTCAGTCATCCGACCAGTCGAGCCCTGCCCTTAATCCGCAGCCGCAGTCGCATGTTCGGCGACCTGCCATTGCGGGAGATAGTCCGCCTCCGATTCGGGCGAACTGTACTCATAAGGACCGCGGTACACCGCCGGCACCGGACCGGGCCAATTGCCGTGCCCCGGCGGCGACGGCGCGCTCCATTCGAGCGTGTTGGCGTGCCACGGGTTCTCAGAGGCCCGTTCGCCCTTGAAACAGCTCCAGATAATGTTCGCAAGAAAAATGAACTGCGCGGTCCCCAGCACGAAGGCGCTGATCGATATGAACATGTTGATCGGCGCGAGCGGCTTCAAGAAATCGTACTGCGTCGGGTTGTAAATTCGGCGCATGTGGCCGCCCATGCCAAGAATATGCATCGGGAAAAACGTGCAGTTGAACGCAACGAACGTGATCCAGAAGTGCAGCTTGCCCAGCTTCTCGTTCATCATACGTCCGAACATTTTCGGAAACCAGTAAGTCACCCCGGCAAAAATACCGAACAGGCTGCCGCCGAACAGCACGTAATGGATGTGCGCGACGATGAAGTAGGTATCGTGGATGTACATGTCAACCGGCGTGCAGGCCATGAAAATCCCCGATAATCCGCCGATTACGAACATCGCCACGAACGACAGCGCATTAAGCATCGCGGTCGTGTAATGGATGTCGCCCTTATACAGGGTGCCCAGCCAGTTAAAGGTCTTGATCGCCGACGGCACCGCGATCACCATCGTGCTCAGCATGAAGCTGGTGCCGAGCTCCGGGTCCATCCCCGACTGAAACATGTGATGGCCCCAAACCATCCACGACAATCCCGCGATCGCGCAGATCGCGTACACCATCGAGCGATAGCCGAAGATCGGCTTGCGCGAAAACGTCGCGATCACCTCCGACGCGATCCCCATCGCCGGCAGAATCATGATGTAAACCTCGGGATGCCCGAAGAACCAGAACAGATGCTGCCACAGGATCGGCTCGCCGCCGCCCGCGGGCAGGAAGAAGTGCGTCCCGCCCATCCGGTCAAACAGCAGCAGCGCGAGCGCCGTGGTCAGCACCGGCAATGCCAGCAGCAGCAGAATCGCGGTGATGAACAGCGCCCAGATCACCAGCGGCATCCGGAAAAAATACATTCCTTTGGTCCGCATGTTGATGATCGTGGTGATGTAATTGATTGACCCCATCAGCGACGACACGCCGAGCACGATGATGCTGATGCACCAGAGGTTCTGGCCCCAATCGACGCCGGTATAGATCGGCACCGCACTCAGCGGCGCGTACGAGGTCCATCCCGCGGCGGCCGGACCGCCCGGCACAAAGAACGACGACAGCATGATCACGCCGGCGACCGCGCCGACCCAGAACGAGAGCATGTTGAGTTTCGGAAACGCCATGTCGCGCGCGCCGATCATCAGCGGGATCAGGAAGTTGCCGAAGCATCCCACCAGAATCGGCATCACGACGAAGAAAATCATGATCGTCGCGTGCATCGTGAACGCCGAGTTATAGGTCGCGGCGGTAATCGCGCTGTCGTTCTGAATGGACTGCGGAAAGATCCGCAGAAAGCTGAACTGGGTGTCCGGCCACGCCAGGTCCAACCGCATCAGCATCGCCATCAACCCGCCGATCGCCATCATGAACAGCGCCAGGAACAGGAACTGGCGCGCGATCATCTTGTGGTCTTCCGAAAAAACATAGGTGCGCATGAATCCGAGCTCGTGATGCTCGGTATGCGCGCTCCCAATCGCAACCGCTGCCGTACTGCTCATTCGAGCCAATCTCCTCCGCGCCGCGCGCGGCAAACCCGCCCCTTACTGGTTCGCGTTTGCGTACTGATCCTTGAGCCACTTCTGAAAGTCGGCTTCCGATTCAACCGTGAGCGTCCCCTGCATCCCCGAATGCCCGAATCCGCACAGCTCCGCGCACGGTATAGCGTAGGTGCCGATCTCGGTCGCCTCGAACCAGACCTTGATAACCCGGCCCGGCACCGCGTCCTGCTTGAGCCGCAGGTTGGGCACGAAGAAGCTGTGGATGACGTCTTTAGACGCGAGGTCGATCCGCACCACTTGATTGACCGGCACGTGCATCTCGTTCTCGATGGTCAGGTCGTCCTTGGTGCCAAGCTTGCCGTCGGGTCCGGGATAGGTGATTTCCCAGTTGAACTGCTTGGCGGTGACGTTGTAGAACACCTGCCCCGCGGGGCCATTTTCCTTGATGTCGGCCCATGTCGAGCGGCTCATCAGCGCAAGGATGATCATGATGACCGCGGTGGCGCTGGTCCAGATGACCTCGAGGCGCGTGTCGCCTTCGATATATTCGGCCTTGCGTCCCGGTTTGGTGCGGTACTTGACCAGAAACACCACCATCGTGATGCTGACCGCGATCCAGGTGACGACGACGATCCAGAAGATCAGGGTGAACAACCAATCAATCTGTGGCCCGAAGGTTGAAACATCGTGCGGGAAATACATGAACTCGAGCATCTTTTCGAGCATCGCTGAAGTCTTACCCCCTGCGCTCCGTTAGGAGCAATCGCAATGAACACCCGAATGATCGAGCGCAGTTCCCCGCACGCACGATTCCGGGTTCACAAATTTCGCGCATTATCGCACATCACCGACGCGATTAGTGAAATGAAAAATTTTGTCGTTCCGCAAATACCCAAGCTAAAGCAAGATAGCAGCGTGATTCGGAATTTTCCAGCGAACTCAAGCGATTTTCTGCTCGCCGCGCCGCCGCCGCGATTCCCGCGAAAGCAACCCCGTCGGATTGCCTCCATTAATAGGATTGGCCCTGATGCGGTTCCATCTTGATGCCTTGGCGTCCCGAGCTTATCCGAGCCACCATCCCGCCTGGGGCGCACACCAACTGCAATTTCCGCCACGCGCCCTCCCGCCGGATTTGTTTGGCGGCGCATCGCCTTTAGGCTAATACTCGCTTTTCACGATGACGGAGGCCCTTAACCCAGTGACGGATCGTGTGGCGACATTGGCTCTCGCATTCGAGCGGCAGGCCGCAAAGTACGGCGACCGTACCTTCCTTACGAACAAGCGCGACAAGCAGTGGCAGAGCCATTCGTTCGCTGCTATCTCCGATGCCGCTGGACGGCTGCGCGCCGGACTGGCGGCGCTTGGCGTTGGCGTCGGCGACCGGGTCGCAATCTTGTCTGATAATTCCCCGCAGTGGATCGTTGTCGATCAGGCGGTCCTCGGACTCGGCGCGATCGTCGTGCCGCTCTATACGACCAGCGGCGTCGAGGAGACCCGTCACGTCATCACCGACTCAGGCGCCAACATCATCGCTGTCGCTGGGTCTGAGCTCGTCAAGAAAGTCCTCGCGCTGGCCCCGTCGCTGCCGCAGCTCAAGGCGATCATCGCGATTCACCACGGAGCCGAACCGCGGCCCGCCGCCAACGGGGAGCCTCAGGTGATGACGCTCGAGTCTGCAAGCGGGCATACTCCCGCGCCGGCCGCGCAGGGTATCGAATCGGACCTCGCCACCATAATCTACACCTCGGGCACCACCGGGCCGTCCAAGGGCGTGATGCTGACGCACGCGAACATCCTGGCCAACTGCTACGACGCTTTAGAGGCGTTGACGCTGTGCGAAACCGACCAGACCCTTTCGGTGCTGCCGATCGCCCATTCGTTCGAGCGCACCGCGGGCTATTACGCGGTGACGATGGCGGGAGGGTCGATCGCATTTGCCGAGGGGCTGACGTCGATCGCGGCGAATTTGCAGGAGATCCGGCCGACGGTGTTGCTGGTGGTGCCGCGCCTGCTCGAGGCGATTTACAGCCGCGTGATGAAGCAGGTCGAATCCAGCCCCGGTTACCGGCGCGCGCTGTTCAACGCGGCGCTGTCGGCCGGCAAGCAGGCAGCGGAATACCGGCATCACGGAAAGCCTGTGCCAGCGCAACTGGCCGTGCCGATGATGCTGTACCGCAAGCTGGTGTTCGCGCGAATCACGGCGATCTTCGGCGGACGGCTACGCTACCTGATTTCCGGCGGAGCACCGCTGCCCAAAGAAATTTTCCGCTTCCTCGCCGCGGCGGAAGTTCCAATCGTCGAGGGCTACGGACTCACCGAGGCCGCCCCCGTCGTGTCGGTCAACCTCGACCACGGCCGCACCCGAATCGGCACCGTCGGCCGTGCGCTGCCTACGGTCCAGGTTATGACCGCGTCCGACGGCGAGCTTCTGGTCCGCGGCGCGAACGTGATGAAGGGCTACTACAAACGCGAGGATGAAACCCGCGAGGCGATCGACGCCGACGGATGGCTGCACACCGGCGACATCGCGAGCATCGACGCCGAGGGCTACATCGCGATCACCGATCGCAAAAAGGAAATCATCGTGCTCTCGGGCGGCAAGAACATCTCGCCCGCGAATCTAGAGACCCGCCTTGCCACCGATCCGTATATCGCGCAGGTATGCGTGATCGGCGACCGCAGAAAGCATCTGGCCGCGCTGCTGGTCCCGAACCTCGAAAACCTGGGCGACTACCTGCGCCAGCACGGCCTCGACGGCAAGCCGCCCGAGGAGTTGGTTCAATCGCCCCTGCTGCGCGAGCTGTACGGAGCCAAACTCAAGGAGTTCAACAAACCGCTCTCCGACGTCGAGGCGATCTCGGCGTTCATCCTGATCGCGCGCCCGTTCTCGCAGGAAAACGGCGAGCTGACTCCCACCCTCAAGCTGCGCCGCAAAGTCGTCCAAGAGCATTACCGCGACCAGATCGATTCGATGTACCGCGGCTGAACGCGCAGGCGCCTGCTTAATCCCTCGCCCTGAAGGGGAGAGGTTAGGTGAGGGTCATTGTTCAGCGCGAAGCGCGTTTGAAATGTCCGATCCAGCCGACACCCCTGATCATCCGCGCCATCTGCGCGCCACCATGACGCAGGCCGAGCGTATGCTGTGGATACGCCTGCGCGGCAGGCAGCTCGAGCATCTCAAATTCCGCCGCCAGCACCCGATCGGCCCGTTCGTCGCCGATTTTTGCTGCGTCGAGAGGCGCATCATCGTTGAACTCGACGGCGAACATCGCACGATGCATGAAGCCAACGATGCGGTCCGTACGGCGTTTCCCCAAGCTCGTCGCTTCCGGGTGATTCGATTTTGGAATAACGAAGTGCGCGACGAGATTGAATCGGTGCGCGCACGGATTCTCGACGCCGCAATCCGGAAGAGTCCGGACAAATAGGACCCTCACCTAACCTCTCCCTGACAGGGAGAGGAATTAAGCAAGCGCGCCGCGCAATCTTACCCCTCGCCCTGTAAGGGAGAGGCCGGGTGAGGGTCATTATTCAGCGCGGAGCGGCAGCGATGCGCGAATATGAATCTGCACGCGGAGCGGCGCTTCTGGTCGCAACGGACTGCATGCCCGCTCGAAAAATTTCAGGCGCGTGGCACCCAATGCCGCGCGCAGATCGGACCCTCACCTAACCTCTCCCTGACAGGGAGAGGAATCAGACGGCAGCAACGCGGCATTTGGCGCCCTCACCTAACCGCGTGCCGGTGGCGTTTCCCTTTAAGGGTGAGGAACGAATCTGATACCGCGCGAGTCGTTCGCCGTCCCCTACACCCTACGGGTGCTTTCGGCGGTCAGGAGGGCGTGGATGGTGGTGAGTTTTTTCACCTGGTAGGAGCGTTTGCCCTTGGGCGTCACCACTTCGATATCGTCGTCCTCGGCCTTGCCGATAAGGCCACGGCCGAGCGGCGAGGACAGCGAGATTTTGTTCTGCGCTCCGTCAACTTCTTCCGGCACCACGATTTCGTACTCGGTGACGCCGCCCTCGTCGAGGTCCTCGAGTTTCACCCGGCTGCCGAGTCCGACCGTATCGCGCGGGATCGATTCGAGATCGATGGTGGTGAGTTCGGCGATCCGCACCTCCATGTTGCCGACCCGCGCGCGCAGAAATTCCTGGCGCTGCTTGGCCATCGCCCATTCCGCGTTTTCGGACAGGTCGCCGTGCGCGCGGGCGCGTTCGAGTTCCTTGGGCAATTCCACGGTGAGCTCGCGCTTCATCACCTCGAGTTCTTTTTTTAGCCGCTTGATTACCGGTAGTTCAGCCATCGACTGCTTCTTCCTGATTTGATGCCACGCGGCGCTCGAGCGTGGGCGCGTATGCGAGTTCGATTCCGGCTCCCCGAGGGCCGGTGATATTGACCCATTCGTGGTCTGGAAAGTATGCGTTGCCGTCCGGAGCCTGGAGCACCGCGGTTTTCAACATCGTGCTAGTCCGCAACGATCGAGGTGAGGCTGCGAGTCACCCCGGGCACGCTCTGGATTTTCTGCACCACCAGCTCGCCCAGCGCGGTCACGTCGTGGGCCTCGGCGATCGCGATAATATCGTGCGGCCCGGTAACCGCGTGCGCGACCGACACGCCGCCGACCTGGCGCAGCCGGCCGGCTACGTCCCGCGCCTTGCCGGGCGAAGTGTCAATCAGGATGAAAGCCTTGACCGCCATAGCATTACCTCCACCGGTCGCGGGTTCTCCGGCCGGTTCAGCCCTGCGGCGCGACAGGATTGCCCTGCGCGTCGTACTTGTAAAATCCGCGTCCGGCCTTGCGCCCCAGATACCCGGCATCAACGTACTTCTTGAGCAGCGGACACGGCCGGTACTTGTCGTCGCCCAGCACCCGATGCATCACCTCCATGATTGCGAGGCAGGTGTCGAGCCCGATTAAATCGGCAAGTTCGAGCGGCCCCATCGGCTGGTTGGTGCCGAGCTTCATCGCGGTGTCGATATCGGTCACGCCGCCGACGCCCTCATAAAGCGTGTAGATCGCCTCGTTGATCATCGGCAGCAGGACGCGATTTACGATGAAGCCCGGGAAATCCTGCGCGGTCATCGTCGTCTTGCCGACCCGTTCAGCCAGTGCGCGGGCGGCTTGAAAGGTTTCGTCCGAGGTCGCCAGGCCGCGGATGATTTCGACCAGCTTCATCGCCGGCACCGGATTCATGAAATGCATCCCAATCAAGCGGTCGGCGCGGGTGGTGCGCGCGCCCATCCGGGTGATCGAAATGGAAGAAGTGTTCGACGCGAAGATCACCTCGGGCGGGCAAATCTTGTCCAGGCGCTGGAACAGCGCGATCTTCGCGTCCTCATTTTCGATCACCGCCTCGATCACGAAATCGACCGTGGCCAGTTCCTCAAGCCGCGGCGAAGTCGCCACGCGCGCCATCACGCGGTCGCGCTCCTCGGGCTTGAAACGGCCGCGCGCAATCATCCGATCCAGGTTGCGGGTGATCGAATCCACCCCGCGCCGGGTAAGCTCGGGCGTCACGTCGTGCATCACGACGCTGATTCCGGCCTGCGCCGTCACCTGCGCGATACCCGCCCCCATCTGCCCCGCGCCGATTATCCCCACCGTGCTTACCGCCATTGCCTGCTCCCGGATAATAACTAGATGTAGGAAATATAATTTCGGAGCGAGCTGAGCAGTGCCGCAACGTCGGCCTCCGCACCCAGCTCGCGGCACAGGATCTCGTAATAAGCTTTGATCCGGCCGCGCTCCTGCGACTCGGGCGGCAGAGCGAGCAGCGCCTGAAAGTCCTTAAGGATGGCCTGCGTCTCGAGCTTTTGCTTGACCGGAATCGCTTCGTCATCGACGGCTATCAGCAGCCGGATATGGTCGATCATCCGGTTCATGACGGCAAAGTCGCTGCGATCTTTTTGCGCCGGCATCGTGGCTTAAGGCGACCCTTGCGAAAATCGCGGAGGGGTCTCGCCGCCGGACCAAGCGCCCGCACCAGCGCCCTGTTGCATCGCTTCGCGCACGCGCTGAACGTCTTCGGGGGATTGCCGCCCCGGCATCCCCAGTCCCTGCATCAAGGCATTGGTCAGATTCGAGGTCAGGCGATCGCGGATAGTTGGCGCGGAGCCAATTTTGGCGTCAAGCACGGCGTCAACCTGCTCGCGCTCGAGACCCTCTGCGATGAACAGATCCACCAGCCCGGCGATACCGACCTCGCCGCCGCAGCGCTCGACCACGATGATCACTTTTGCGCAGCAGGGGCATACCTTGCGGATGAATCCGGCGCGATTTCGGCAGTAAATACAGCGCATCGGATGCGCACCAATCGTTGCGCGGCGGCGGGTTCCGCGGCCGCGCATGCCGCGCATCGCGGAACCGACCGGTTACTCACCACCCCAAAAAACACATGAAGCGGGCGAACGCCAAAGGCGGCCTGCTTCGAGGCAAACGTTACATTAGGATCGAAAGCGCCGCAAGGCATAAGGGGCGCGGTGCGGGAGCGGTTTGGGAAACGCGCCGGGAATTGACAAGCGGCGGCGTAGCGGATATATTGGAAATGAGAGTCATTCTCACAATGTCCTTGGCCATGTTCAATCTCACCCGAACCGCTGTCCCCTATTTTCTCTACGCCCTCGGTATCATCCTGCGCGAAGGTCTCGAAGCTATCCTGGTCATTATCGCGCTGGCCGCCGGCACCCGCAACCTAAAGGACCGGGACGGATTTCACAATCGATCGCGCGATGTCTATGCCGGAGCGGCGCTCGCCGTGGTGGCCAGTGTCGCGCTCGCGTGGGTCGTCAATCATGTCATCGGCGACGACGCAAGCGACACCCTCGAGGGCGCGTTCCAGTTCCTCGCGGCAGCGACGCTCTTTTACGTCAGCTCGTGGCTGACCTCGAAGAGCCAGGCCAATCGCTGGAACCGGTTTATCGTCGAGAAAGTCGAAAGTGCGCGCAACAGCGCGCTGCCCTCGATCGCACTCGGGCTGACCGCGTTTCTCGCGGTGATTCGCGAAGGCGCCGAGACGATCGTTTTCTTTCAGGCCCTCACCGCCGGCACGACCCAGCCGCGCGAGCACGACGCCGTGATGCTCGGGATCGCCGCGGGAGCCGTCGGCCTCGCGATCATTTTTTGGGTGCTGACCCGCGCCTCGCATCGGATACCCCTGCGTTCGGTTTTTGCCGTGACCTCGCTGATGCTCTATGCGCTCGCGGTCATATTCATCGGGCAAGGAGTCGCAAGTTGGCAAGAGGCGGGCATGGTCGGAGCCACGTTCATCGAGCACTTTCCACAGATTCCCGCACTGGGAATCTACCCGACGGTGCAATCGATCGCAGCGCAGGCGATTCTGGTCGTGGTCGCGATGCTGTCCTATTTACTGCCGCGTGGCGGAGCGGAGATCTCCGTTGTGCATGGCGCCGTCAAGGTTGAGCCGCAGCCGGCGCCGTCGGTGACGCGTCCGACCTGATCTGCGCGTTCGGTTCATCGTCACCATATAAGACTTCCTCGACAGTGGTCGTTAGATGCTCGGCCTCGCCCAGCGCGTGTACTCCCATATTCATGCAATCCTGAACGCGCGGATCACCCGCCGGCGCATCCTGGCGCACGTTGCGCAAGATGTCGCGCAAGTCGTTGCTGCGCTCGAGCAGCCGCGCCAGTTGCGTCGCCACCATCGGCGCCGAGCCGCCCTCGCCCACCGACAAATCGAGCGCGAAAGCCTGCGCGTGCTCGGCGCCGGCCAGCCTGCCGAGCGCGGACCTGATTGACTCGCAGGCTTGCTCGGCTCCGAGCCGCCGATTTGTGGGCGCACTTGCGCAGCACGGATCGGCACGGGAACCGGATGGCAGCCAAATGATAATGGCAAAGAAAAGCGCAGCGCCGAGCCGGAATACGATCACCGCGCGCGGCGCCAGCGGGGGAACCATTGGCGCCCACCGCGCGCGCTCAGGCGATTGCCGGTAGGCCGCGGCGCCTACGCGGCGTCGGCCGAATATCCGAGCACGCCCAGGAAGGCTCCCTTCTCGCCGGACGGCATGATGTAAATTCCGTCCCATCCGCATACCTCTTCGCACAAAAGGCAGCCGACACAGGTCTTTTCGTTGACCTGCACCCGGCCGAGATAGTTGGCGGTGTTTTCGGGCGAAGGCGTGATGCACTCGAAGGGGCACACGTCGATACATACGCCGCAGCCGTTGCAGTTGTCGGGATGCACGACGGCGACCGGACGCTCCGCGCGCTTGAGCACGTGGGTCATCGCGCCCTTGTTGTTCATAATCGCGTCGTCGGGGCAGATAACTCCGCACGCGGCGCAATCGATGCACAGCGCGGGCTCGATAAAATAGACTCGCTTGGATTCGCCGGAGATCGCACCGGTCGGGCAACGTTTCTCGCACGCGCTGCATCCGGTGCAATTCTCCGCGACGATCGTAAACGGCATTTGAGATTTCCTTTCGCGCCGAGAAGGCTACTTGCGCATCTCTTCGATAATCCGCTCGCGATGGCCGTGCTCGATAAGCTGATCGTTGCGCCGCGCCTGCTTGAGCGCCATCCAGGTAAAGAACAAAACCAGCAGCATCATCCCCATGATCGGGATGTTGTCGGGCTTGGTTAGGATCTCCAAAAACTGCTGCAGACCGGAAATCTGTTCCATCGCGTCTCCCTGAAGCGGCCGGAACCCTTGCGCATCGAGTTCCCGCCCCGATTATAATTCCGCTGCCGGTGGATCGGCAGTACTCATTTGCATGTAGCAACAGGATTAGAGGAAGTCAATGTAACTCCCACGGATTCGCTAATGAATGCGCGCCCGTACGCCCGCTTCGCACGCCGTCGCGCCGCGCGCGCGTTTGGGCCGCGCCGCCGCGTCGGCACGAACCGCGACGGCTATGGTTCGGGGTGCTGAAGTTATGTTTTAATGCCCCCGATGGCGAACGACGCTCAAGCTTCCGCATACGCCAGCGCTTCCGCACGCAGCCCCTTAAAGCTCGTCTGGGGCGCCTTTGCGACGCTCTTGAGCGTCGTCTATACGGCGATTCTCGCACCTATGGCCGCGCTATGCGGGATGCTTGGCTACCCGGCGCCGGTCACGCAGATTGCCCGGCTCTGGGGATGGCTCATCATCAGAACCTGCGGCATCCGCGTCGAAATCGAGGGATTTGAAAATCTTGCCAACCTGCGCACCTATATCCTGGTCAGCAACCATCAGAGCTTCTTCGATATCTTCGCCATCGCCGCCTTTATGCCGGGCGCGATCCGGTTCGTCGCCAAAAAAGAGCTGCGCAAAATTCCGGTGCTAGGCTACGCGATGAACAAATCCTGTTACATCATGATCGATCGGCAGGCAGGCGGAAAGGAAATCCGCCGCGCGATCGAGGTCACGCGGATGGGCTACAGCATCTGCATTTTCGCCGAGGGTCATCGCTTCAACGATAATCGCCTGCATGAGTTCGAAGACGGGGCCGCGTGGCTCGCGATCCTCGCCAAACAGCCCGTGGTGCCGATGGCGATCAGCGGATCGGGGCGGTTTTTTCCGCGCCGCGCGAAGATCGTCGTGCCGGGCGGAACGATGCGCATGCGGATTGGCCAGCCGATCGCGACCGCGGGGTTGCGCAGCGCGAATCGCACTGCGCTCACCCATCAGCTCGAAGAATCGGTCCGCGCGATGTTCACCGAAGAAGCCTGAAGCGAGCGCCGGGCGCCGCTACCCAATCATCGGCGCCCACCGCCTAACAGCCGTTAGGTTTTTTGCCAGATTTGTTCATGGCTGAACAGTTCAGCCTTATGGCGGCGCGGACTTTGCGCCATTTCTGATTGGACCTCACCAACGGAGGCAGCCAGATGAGAGAGCTCAGCTTACGAATGCAAGGATGCGATGTCGGAACCTGGCAGCAATTTCTGAAATCCAGATCGCTTTACAGCGGTTCGGTCAATGGCAGGTTCGACGACGCCACCAAAAGGGCGACGCGGGAGTACCAGCGCAGGTCGCGGATCCAGGCGGACGGCGTGGCCGGCGCCGCGACTGTGGAGCAAGCCCGTCGCGAGGGTTTCGTTACTCCACGAGATAGCGGCGCTGGCGGCGACCATTTCACGCTGGACCCCGGGGTCGTCTTGTCGAGCAACGCACGCCACATTATAAGGAAGATCGCGGAGAACTATTACCTCAGAACTTGCGGAACGCTGGAGGTCCACAGCGGCACGCGGACTGCGCAACAGCAGGCCCAAGCGATGTGGAACAACATGTACTACCAGAGTAACCGGCAGGTCCATTACAAGAATCGCCAGGCTGGGAAGGAAATACACGAGGCGTATTTGGAGGAGCGTAGAGTAGGATCGGACGAGAAGACCACCGTGGAAGCAATGACGCGCGTGATTGAAACCCAGGTTCGCAATGGCACGTATGTTTCACTCCATCTGAAGGGCGAAGCGGTTGACATTCTGCCCACCACGAATCCGCCTTTGCAGCCCAAGGTATTGGAAGAGGTGGTGAAAGAGCTTCTGGGTTCCGGTCACTGCTATCCGGAGGAGGATCATTTTCATATACAGTTTTGAGCGCGGAAGGCGGCTCTTGCGGCGGCTATTGCTCACCTCGCTGGCGTTGCTCGCTTTGGCGGGCGCCTTCCGCATTGAATCGGCGTCCGCGCAAGCACCCCTCGCCGCGCAGGATTTCGATTTCGATTGCAAGCCAACACTCCTGTATCGAGGCGATACTTTGACGATAACCTTCCATTCGCCGCACGACGATGCGGAACTGGCAATTGACGCTGCGGACAATCAGACGATGGTAATTTCATTCAAGCGCCGCCCGGAAGACAAAGTTGACTCGGTAATTCCTCATGAGCAGTTCGGAAAGATGCGGCGGATTAGACTAGACACAGCGAAAGCCCGAGGCTCGGTGATGAATGAATGGGCGCATGGCGGAACTCCAGCACTCTTGGGCCCGCCGCGATTGATTTTCACAGAAACGGGAAGTTACGCCGTGGTCGTGAGCTCGGATGTCATGGCGCCAAACGCGGAAATTGATGTATGCTACGTCAACTACTACAACTACCCGAAACCGCCGATTAGCAAGCGCGCCGAGCAGGCGCCAAGGACCCCACCGAAGCGATGACTCGGCATCATACCGGGGCAAGTTCCATATACCGCCCGGCGTGGCCGAAGCCGCCCGCGCCGCTGGCGGTGACGCCGCGCTCCGCAGCCTCATCTGCCCTACTGGCGTGAGCGCGACTCGCGCAGCAGCGTCTCGATACGCGCCGCGCGCTCAAGTCCGGGGTCGAACTCGAAATCCAGTTCCGGAGTCCGGCGCAGTCCCAGCACGCGCCCCATCTCGCGCCGGATGAAGCCGCTCGCGCTGCGAAAGCCCGCGACCGCCTCGGCCGCACGCGCCGAGCCTTCAAGGTGCGAGAAGTACACCCGCCCGTGGCGCAAGTCATCGGTCATCGTTACCGAGGTTAAGGTGATCCCGCGCAGGCGTGGGTCGCGAAGATCACGTATCAGCAGCGCCGACAGCTCGCGCAGAACCATCTCCGCCACCCGTTCCGGCCGTCTTGCTTCGCTCACTTGAGTTTCTCCACGGGAAAAATCCGATGCCCGCGCGCGAAGCGGGCCCACAGTCGCGGCGCGCCTAGCAATTGATTATCTCGAGCTGCTCCTCGCCGAGCGGCGCCAGGGCGAGCGAGTCGATAAACTTCACGACCTCCCGCAGCGCGCTATCGACGAACGGGCGGTCGCTGCCAACCTGACAGATGCCGAGTTCGGCGCGCTGCCATAAGTCGTGGCCGTCGGATTCCGCGATCGACACGTTGAACTTGTTGCGCACGCGATCTTTGATCGCGCGCAGCACCTGCCGTTTGCCCTTGAGCGAATGGTTTTCCGGCAGAAAGAGCGTCAGCCGCAATACACCAACCACCATACGCGTCGCCCTCCCCGCATCGTGAGCGGTCCCACCCACGCAGGCGCGCCAGCCCGATGCCCCCCGGAACCGGATCAGGGCTGAAGCTGCTTCTCGGCCTGCGGCTGCCCGCGCGTGGACCCCGATGGCGCGGGAGCAAGCTTGCGGAGCACCGCTTCCATCTCGAAGGTCTCGATCACGTCGTCGGGCTTCAGGTCGTTGAAGTTTTCGAGCCCGATGCCGCATTCGTAACCGGTCAGAACCTCGCGCGCGTCATCTTTGAAACGCTTGAGCGATGAGATCTTGCCTTCCCAGACGACGCGGCCGTCGCGCACCAAGCGAGCGCGCGCGCTGCGGACCACCTTGCCATCCACCACCATCGCGCCCGCGATCGTCGCGCCCGGAACGGTGAAGGTCTTGCGCACCTCGGCGCGGCCGAGCGATTTCTCGCGATAGGTCGGGGCCAACATGCCTTCCATCGCCTCGCGCATGTCGTTGATCGCCTCGTAGATAACGGTGTACAGGCGCACATCGACGCCCTCTTTCTCGGCGAGCTGCGCGGCCTTTGGTTCCGGGCGGATGTTGAATCCAATCACGACCGCTTTGGAAGCCGACGCGAGCGTGATGTCGGTTTCCGAGATCGCGCCCGCCGAGCTGTGGATCACCTCGAGCTTGACCTCGCCCGTGGACATCCGGGTCAGCGCGTCGGTCACCGCCTCGACCGAGCCCTGCACGTCGCCCTTGACGATTACCTTGAGCTCCTTGACCTCGCCGGCCGCCATCTTCTGACTCAAATCTTCAAGCGAGATTCGGCTGGTCTTGGCGAGCTCACCCTCGCGCTGTTTGGAGCGGCGGTATTCGGCGACCTGGCGCGCCTTGGATTCCTCGGTCACGGCCACGAACGCGGTGCCGGGTTCCGGCACGGTCGACAGTCCGAAGATCTCGACCGGAGTCGAGGGGCCGGCCTCGGTCAGACGCTGGCCCAGATGATCAAGCATCGCGCGCACCCGCCCGAAGCTGACGCCGCATACGAAAGCGTCGCCCTGACGAAGAGTGCCTTCCTGGATCAGAACGGTAGCGACCGGGCCGCGTCCGCGATCGAGTTCGGACTCGACCACCGTGCCACGCGCGGCGCGATCCGGGTTAGCCTTGAGCTCCATCACGTCGGCCTGCAAAAGGATCATCTCGAGCAGCTTTTCGATTCCTTCTCCGCTGCGGGCGGAGACCGGGACCGTGATGGTGTCGCCGCCGTAGTCTTCCGGGACCAGACCTTGCTCGGTCAGGCGCTGCTTGGTGCGATCGATATTCGCGTCGGGCAGATCGATCTTGTTGATCGCGACGATAATCGGCACCTTGGCGGCACGAGCGTGATTGATCGCCTCGACGGTCTGCGGCATCACCCCTTCGTTGGCCGCGACCACCAGCACCACGAGATCGGTGACCTTGGCCCCGCGCGCACGCATCGAGGTGAACGCCTCATGGCCGGGGGTATCGACAAACGTAATCGCGCGGCCGCCCACGGTGACCATATACGCGCCGATATGCTGAGTGATTCCGCCGAACTCCTTGGCGGTGACACTGGTATGCCGGATCGCGTCGAGCAGCGAGGTCTTGCCGTGATCGACGTGGCCCATCACGGTTACAACCGGCGGTCGCGGCAGCGCCTCGCCGGGCGCGACTTCTTCGATCTTTTCTTCGATCGCCTGTTCGACATCGAACGCGACGTTCTCGACACTGTAGCCGAATTCTCCCGCGAGCAGCGTTGCCGTATCGACGTCGAGCACCTGATTGAGCGTGGCCATCTGGCCCATCTCCATCAGCTTCTTAATCAGCTCGCCCGCCTTGACGCCCATGTTGCGGCCGAGATCACCGACCGTTACGCCTTCGGTAATCCTGACCACGCGCTTGGAGGCCTTGGGAGTAGTGATTTCGGTCTTGCGCTGTTCCTTACCGGGAAGCGCGCGGCGCTTCTTGGGCACCCGCAGTCCGCGCATCTCGCGCTCGGCGGTGAAATCAACGGTGCCCTTCTTGACGACTTTTCGTTTCTTTGCGCCGCGAGCACCGGGCTTGCCGGTCTCCGTCGGCTGCGCATTTGGATCGGGCGGTGCAGGCTGCGGCGGTGCGCCAAAGCGGCTCGGCGCACCGGGACGCGGCGGCTGCCCGGGCCGCATCGGCGGCGACGCCGGACGCACGGGAGCCTTCGGCCGCAAATCTATCTTGCCAAGAACTTTGGGACCGCGCTGTCCATCGTCAAGGGTCGGCCCGCCCTGAACACCCTTGGTAAGATTTATCGCCCCGCGCTCTCCGATCTGGCTCGAGGGGCGCGTAACCACCACGGTTGGACCTCCATTGCGTCCGGGCCGGGTTTCGGCCATTGGAGCACGCGGCGGCTCGGGGCGTGGCGGAGGTTCGATGCGCGCCGGATGCTCCTGGCCGACTGGCGGCTCAGTTTCTCGAGCCTGGGCCACTGGGGCGATTGATTGCTCACTGGCATCTTCGGGCGGGTGATCGGCAGCCATTGCGCCGACTTCCACGGCCGATGTCTCGGCCTGCGCATCAACCGATACGGGCGGGGGTTCGGGTTCGGTGTCGAACAGAACCGGCGTCTCGACGATCGGAGCGGGTGCTTCTTCGATAAACGGTGCGACAAAAGTCTCTTCGGACTTTGAGTCAACCTCGAAATGGAACGGCTGATCCTGCGGCGCGGCGCCGGAGGCGCCCTCGGCGTGGCGGCGGCGCATCACGTTGGCATTGAGCCGTTTTTCAACGACCTTGCCGGCGCTGGTTTCGACTACGGTTTCGCGCCGCAGCAGAGCGGCGCGATGCGCCTGCTCGTCGAGATCGGCTTTGATCCGGTCGGCTTCTTCCTGGGACAACAGGCTCGATTCCGAGTGGGAGTGTCCCAGGCGCAGCCGCACGCAACTCTGGAGCACGTCTTCGACTGAAACGCTCCAATCCAAAGCAAGGGTCTTAATCCGCTTTCGCGCCATCTTGGCTATTCTATTCGAGCGACGTTTCTCTATCCAGTCGCGTGCGGATCGTTTCCGCGATCCGCATCCGTTGTTCCTTGTCAATTCCGCTGCGCAGCGACTTGAACTGCCTGACCTTCGATCCCACGAAACGCCTCACGCAATCCGCGCTTGCGTGCAGGTAGCCGCCGCGTCCCGGCAGCTTTTTCTCCGCGTCGAGCACCGCATGGCCGTTGCTAAGCACGACCCGCAGCATCGCGGATTGCGCGTCGCGCCGCATGCATCCAAGGCAAGTGCGAACGGGGCTATGGCTTTCCTTCGGCATCCACCACCGGCTCCGCGGCCGGCGCTTCATCCTGTTTAGAGCCAGCGGCATCCTGCGCGGCAGCTTCGATGGCGGCTTCGGCCGCGGCGGCCGCGCGGGCACGATCGGCTTCGGCCGCAGCCTCGGCGCGCGCGGCTTCCTGCTTGCGTTTCTCGATAACGTGAGTGCGCGCGGCGGCGATAATCTGCTGCGCGCGCTCTGGGCTGATGCCCTCGACCTCGAAATTATTTTCGTCGGCTTCGGAAAGCTGCTCGGATGACCGAAAGCCCCACTGGAACAGCAGCTCGGCGTTGATATCGCCGATACCAGGAATCGCGTTGAGCGACGCGCGCGCCGAGCGCGCCTCTTCTTCGGCTTCGGCTTCGGAGCGCACGTCGAGCTTCCACTGGGTCAGGCGATGCGCCAAGCGCACGTTCTGGCCGCGCTTTCCGATCGCGAGCGAGAGCTGATCGTCGGGGACGATCACCTCCATCGCGTGCTCTTCCTCATCGATCACGACCTTGGAGACCTTGGCCGGCGCGAGCGCGCGGCACACCAGCTCGGCCTGGTCGTCGGTCCACGGGACGATATCTATTTTCTCTCCGCGCAGCTCCTGCACGACGGATTGCACGCGGGTGCCTTTCATTCCAACGCACGCGCCGACCGGATCGACGTCGGAGTCCTTCGAGTAAACGGCGACCTTGGCGCGGCCGCCCGGTTCGCGCGCGCACTGGCGAATCTCGACGATCCCCTCGTAGATTTCGGGCACTTCCTGCGCGAACAGTCCAATCAGGAAATCGTTCGAGGTGCGCGACAGGATTATCGCGAGTCCTTTTTCGGACAGGTCAACGTCGAGGATCAGCGCGCGGATCCGGTCGCCCTGGCGGTAGCGCTCATGCGGGATTTGCTCTTTTTCGGGCAGGATCGCCTCGGTGCGGCCGAGGTTGACGATCATGTTCTTGCGCTCGAAGCGCTGCACGATTCCGGAAACGATTTCGCCCTTGCGATCCTTGAACTCGTTGAAAATCTGCTTGCGCTCGGCGTCGCGGATATGCTGGATCAGGTTCTGCTTGGCGGCCTGCGCCGCGATCCGGCCCATCGTCGCAGTGTCGAGCTTGATCAAAATCTCGTCACCGACTTCAGCCTCGGGATCGTACTTCGAGCGCGCCTCGGCGATGGTCGCCTCGGCGGAAGGATTGGCCACCGTTTCGACCACGGTTTTGATCTCGAACAGTTCGATCTCGCCGAGCTCCGAGTTGAAACGCGACTCGATATTGCGCTCGGCTCCAAAGGTGCGCCGCGCCGCCGAATGCATCATCTCCTCGACCGCGTTGATCACGATCGTTTTGTCGATTCCTTTTTCTTTCGAGACCTGGTCGATAACCCGGTTCAGATCAACCTGCATACCGCCTCCGGGGAGCGCGCCGCGATGCGCGCGGCTGTGCGCCGCGGCGCGAGCCTCGGGGCCGGACGAATTCCCGGATGCCCCGCGCGATTCGCGCCGTACACTGTTTCAGGTTTTCTTCTTTCCGTCGCCAAAATCGTACTCGAAATTCGCTCCTTGAATCTCGCCGAATCCAATCGCGACCCGGCTCTGGCTGGTTTCGTCGTCCAGCTCGATTCCATTCGCGTTCACCGTCACCAGCCGCCCGATGAACGACTTCCGTCCGTCGCGCGGCCGCGCCATCCTGATCTTCACCCGCCCGCCCCGCACCGCCTCGAAATGCTCGAGCTTGCTCAGCGGCCGGTTTAGTCCCGGCGACGCGACCTCCAGCGTGTAGCGTCCCGCAATCGGATCGTACACGTCGAGCAGGTCGCTGAGCACGGGACTCAGAACCTCCAGGTCGTCGAGCCCGATACCGCCGCCGGGCTTATCGACCAGCAGCCGGACGATCGAGCTGCGCGTGCCATGCCGATACTCGACGGCGACCAGTTCGCAGCCATGCCGCTCGATATGCGGCTCGAGCAGCTCCGCGATCTTCGCGGCAACCGGAGCGAGCGTCAGCACCAACATCGCGGCCGCCCCTTCTCGGCGCATCCAAAGCCCGCAAATTTCACGGGATCCACCGGCGACACCAACAAAAAAGTGGGCACAGGCCCACTCACGGCAAATACCATACCGCGTGCGCACGCGCGCGGCAAGCAGCCGCGCTACCGCCACGGAGTCATCATGCATGATCATGGCCGCACGGACGCGGAGGCGATTGTCAGTGGGGGCGGACGGCCCTTCCGCCCTCACGCCCTTTCGCGCGGGCGGCGGCCCGATCACTCGTCGTCGTCGCGGAGTTTGGCCAGCACCGACAGGTCTTCGAGCGTGCTCGTATCGCCGAGGGTCTGGTCGCCCGCCGCGATCTGGCGCAAGAGCCGCCGCATGATCTTGCCGCTGCGGGTCTTGGGCAGCGCCTCGGTAAAGCGGATATCATCGGGCCGCGCCAGCGCGCCAATCTCCTTGACGACATGCTTGCGCAGCTCTTCCTTAAGCTTGTCGTCGCCGTGGCGACCGCCCTCGAGGGTCACGAACGCAACGATGGCCTGCCCCTTCATGTCGTCGGGACGCCCGACGCAGGCGGCTTCAGCGACGGTCAGATGCGAGACCAGCGCGCTTTCGACTTCCATCGTGCCCAGGCGATGCCCCGATACGTTGATCACGTCATCGACGCGCCCCATGATCCAGAAGTAACCGTCGGGGTCGCGGCGCGCGCCGTCGCCGGTGAAATAGCATCCCGCGATCTGGCTGAAGTACTGGCTGCGATAGCGTTCGGGATCGCGGAAGATCGTGCGCAGCATCCCGGGCCACGGCCGTTTGATCACCAGCAATCCGCCCTGATTGGCCGCCACCGGCTTGCCCTCGGGGGTGACCACCTCGGCGGCGATACCGGGCAACGGACGGGTCGCGGAGCCGGGCTTGGTGGCGATCGCGCCGGGGACGGGACTGATCATGATGCCGCCGGTTTCGGTCTGCCACCAGGTATCGACGATCGGGCAGCGTTCGCCGCCGATCACCTTGCGATACCACATCCAGGCCTCGGGGTTGATCGGCTCACCCACCGTGCCGAGCAGGCGCAGGCTCGACAGATCGTGCTTTTTGACCCACGCATCGCCCCACTTGACAAACGTGCGGATCGCGGTCGGCGCGGTGTAAAACAAGCTGACGCGATATTTTTCGATAATCCGCCAGAAGCGATCGTTCTCCGGATGATTGGGCGCCCCTTCGTACATAATCACCGTCGCGCCCGCGGCCAGCGGTCCATAGACGGTGTAGCTATGGCCTGTCACCCATCCGATATCCGCGGTGCACCAGTAGATATCGCCGGGCTTGAGGTCGAATACCCACTTCATAGTCATTAGGGTGTGGGTCAAATAGCCACCGGTCGTGTGCAGGACGCCCTTGGGCTTGCCGGTGGTGCCGGAGGTGTAGAGGGTGAACAGGGGATGCTCGGAATCGAGTTCGGCGGCGGGGCAGTTGGGGCTCTGGCGCGAAACGATTTCGTGCCACCACAAGTCGCGGCCCGGTTTCATTTCGACCGCAACGCCGACGCGCCGCAGCACGATCACTTTTTCGACCGACGGGCACTTCTTCAGCGCTTCATCGACGTTGCGCTTGAGCTCGACGTGCGTGCCGCGGCGCCATCCGGCGTCGGCGGTGATACAGACCTTGGCCTCGGCGTCGTTGATCCGATCGGCGAGCGCCTCGGCCGAGAAGCCTCCGAAGACCACCGAGTGGATCGCGCCGATACGCGCGCACGCGAGCATCGCGATCGCGGCCTCGGGCACCAGCGGCATGTAGATCGCCACCAGGTCGCCGTCTTTGACGCCGAGTTCTTTGAGGGCGTTGGCGGCGCGCGCGACTTCGTCGGCCAGCATCTGATAGGTCAGCACGCGCGAGTCGCCGGGCTCGCCCTCGAAGATTATCGCGGCCTTGTTGCGGGTGGGACCGGACAGATGGCGGTCGAGGCAATTATACGCGGCGTTGATTTTTCCGTCCAGGAACCATTTGGCGAATGGAAACTTCCAATCAAGAACCTGGCCAAACGGCTTGAACCATTCGAGGTTCTTCGCGCATTCGCTCCAGAAGCCTTCGGGATCGGCTTCGGCGCGGGCGCATAGCGCGTCGTATTCGGCGATGCCCTTGATACTCGCGCGCGCGGCGAATTCCACGGGCGGCTCGAACTTGCGCGACTCGTTCAGGGTCGATTCGATATCGTGGGTGATATCAGCCGGCACGGTTAAACCCTCCCGCGCGCCTCGCGCGTCTTGAGGCTTAAGTACAGCGTCGCGGCGTCACCGACCTCGTGCCGGTTCGAGTGGATCTCGCGCAGCCGGGCCAGCAGCTCGCTTTCGATACTGGGCGCAAGCTCCGCCGCCAGCTCGACGGCGCGCGCGGCCCAGCGCAGCACGACGCGGCCCTCTGGTCCGCCGAAATCATCGAAAAACCAAGCGCAACTGGTGAGCGAAGCCTGGCCGGCGCGGACCATCTCGAACAGCCGCATCAGGCGCTCGCGCGTGACCTCGCCGGTGACTTTGAAGCGCGTGAAAAACTCCTCGTGCACGGCGGGATTCGCGTCGATCATCAGGCGGATCGAGGCCGCGAGCGCGCCGTGCGAATCCTTGACCAGCGCGGGTGCAAACCTGTCGTAAACCGTGGTGATGTGATCGTTGACGAAATCCATCGCCGCGCGCAGCGGCGTGCGCCACTCCTGCGACGTATTCGGATCCATGCGGCATCCGCAGTTCGAGCGCCAACGCTCGACGCCGTGCGCGCAGCTCCACGCGCTGGGCGCGTCGATCGAGAAAGTGCCGTGCGCGCCGTGGCTGGCGAGATACTCCTCGCAGTTGGTGACGACCAGGTCATCGCGCCGCGAGAGCGTCAGCAGCGCCCGCGCGAGTTCGGGCGCTCCGGTTTTCTTGTGATGACCGAAGGTTTCGCCGTCGGTTGCGAGCATCAGCGCCGACCCTTCCGGCAGCGCATTCGCGGTCGCGGCAATCCATTCGGACAGGCGGGCGCCGTCGTCGAGTCCCGCGCCGAAAGAGACCGTCGCCGACATCTCGCGATCGAACCGGAAGATCGCGATCTCGCGCCCCGCGCTGCTCCATCTAAACGGGCCCGCCGCGCGCGAATCGGCGCCCGCGCCCGAGTAGCGGCCCTGCTGCGGCGCCAAGATGATAAACTTGAGGCCCGCGTCGGCGACCGCGGCCAGAGTGTCTTCATCGACGGCGCACTCGGGCAGCCACATCCCGAGCGGACGGCGGCCGAACCGATAGACAAAATCCTCGATACCCCAGGCGATCTGCAAGACGCGATCGCGCGGCGCGAGCAGCGGCAGAATCGAATGGTTGTAGGATTGCGAGATCGCGTTGCCGTGGCCGCCCGTGCGCTCGCGCGAAAGCAGATCGCCGCGGACCATCGCTCGGTACGCGCCCTTGCCGTGCGTCTGCATCCATAGCGCAAGCGTGGGGCCGATATCGAAATTCAGCGATTCGTAGTTGTTGCGAACGTGGACCACCGTGCCTTCCATCGAATGCGCGTGGGCATTGGCGATGTAGCATTCGCTCAGAATCCGCTCGTTCCAGTTAGGAAACGGCGCGGCGCCCGGCTCGGGACTGATAATCCCGGTCCAGGGACTCTCGCGCGGCGGCTGATAGAAATGGCCGTGAATAATTACGTAGCGAGGCTCACTCATTATGATGAAAATCTAGCGCGCCGGGGCCGACGGCTAAAGACCGTCCGCGGGCGGCAACTTACAGAGTTTTTTTTCGGGCCGCCGGCGGGCGCGGCGCTACGCTCAGGCCGCGGCGGCGCGAAAGGAGCCGCGAATCGCGGGCTCGCCCTTCTGATTGAGCACGGCAAGCTCGCCTTCGACGAGCTTTTCACCGTTTTTCTCGGTCTTGCCTGTAACCTTGCCGGTGCAGGTAACCACGTCGCCCGGCCATACCCGCGTCGCGAAGCGCACCTTGAAGGCGCGGACGCTGCCGATTCCGGCCCAGTCCGTCAGCGCCTTCGAGAGCAGGCCCGCGGTGAACATCCCCTGCGCGAACACGGTCGGGATTCCGGCGGCCTCGACGAAGGTCTGGTCGTAGTGCAGCGGCACAAAATCGCCCGAGGCGCCCGCGTAGCGCACAAAATCGGGGCGCGTGACGCCGCTGACCACGAACGGAGGAATTTGGTCGCCAACTTTTACCGAATCGAATTTGAGTTTCGATGCCATGATTCTTGCTCCGATTGAAAACCGCGCGGGCGCGGTTTAAGCCTTGACCGCCTGGCCGGTCTCGATAAGCGTCGAGCGCGAGATCGCGACTTTTTCTCCGCGCTGATTGGTGTACTCGGTCTCGCTGACCAGCAGCGTCATCTTGCCGCCGCGGCCGCCCTCTTTTTCCTGGACATCCGCGATTTTGCTGACGCCGGTCAGCACGTCGCCGACGAAGATCGGCTTAAGCAGCTCGAACTCCTGCTCGCCGTGCAGAATCCGGCGCAGGTCGAAACCACCGAAGCCGGGGTTCGAACTCTCGTCGGTCCAGAACGCGCTGGTTTGCAGAAAGGTCACAGGCACCGGGATACCGCCGAGGTTTTTCTTGGCGACCTCGGGGTTGAAGTACTCGGCGCTGGGATCTTTGATGGCGCGCGCGAACTCGCGCACTTTGCTCCATTCTATAGGCATCGTGAATGGCTTCCCGGTGCGCCCGATGATGCTCTTGTCGGCCATTTGTTTCTTCCTCTCGATAACGTTTACGGCGAATCGAACCGCCGCCCGAATCTTCAGGCCAGCTTTCGACCCGCGCATAGCTGGCTTGTGCCGTACCACGACCCGCGCAGCCGGAACAAGCCCCGCCGGCGCGCGCGATGGGCGAGGTTGCGCAGTCAGCGCCCTCACCCGCGCGTCACGATGCTTGCGAAAGAACCGCCGCATCGCGCCGCGCCGCCCGTGAGCCAGTGGCACCTCCCGGGGGAGACCTTTGCGTAACTCGCCGATAGGGGTGCAGGTGCCAAGGGCGAGATTCCTCGCTCCGCAGACTGCGCTCGGAATGACAGCAAATACGCGCGAATTGTCATTCCGAGCGAAGCGAGGAATCTCGCCAGTCGCGCCAGTAGCCCGTGGGATCGAGTTACGCAAAGGTCTCCGCTCGGGAGAGGGAATAAAAAGACTTGGGTGTTTACAAATACTTGCCCATTCCGCGGCGGGCGAGTTCGTCGGTTACGCGGCGCATCGCGTCGGATTGGTTGCGATGCGCGATTAGAATCGCGTCGCCGGCATCGATCGCGATCAGGTCGCTCACGCCGAAGATCACCATCAGGCGCGAATCCGAGTGCGCCACAATCCGCTCCGAGTCGAGCGCCAGCACGTTGCCGCGCGTGACGCTCGCTTGCTCGCCGGCGACCGCGCGGCGCAGGCCGTCCCATGAGCCGACATCGTGCCACCGATAGCGCGCGCGCACGCCGAGCACGTTGCGGCTGCGCTCGACGACCTCGCGATCGAATGAGTCGAACGCAAGTTTTTTGTAGGCGCGCTCGAACTTCGCGCGCGGCATCGCCACCAGGCTGTTCGCGGCGGCGCCGAGCGCCGGGCTATGCGCCGCCAGCTCGGCGGCGAGGGTTTCCGAATCCATCACGAACATCCCGGCGTTCCACAGAAAATTTCCCGCCGCGAGCATCCGCCGCGCGCGCGCGAGCGGCGGCTTTTCGATAAATTGCTCGACCTTGAAGCCGGCGCCGATCGCGGGGCCGATCTTCTGGTAGCCGAAGCCGGTTTCGGGCCGCGTCGGCGCGATACCGATCACGACGATCGCGCGCTCGGACGCCGCCAGCCGCGCCGCCACCGCGAGCGTCGCCCGGAATCCCGCCGCAGGCTCGATTAGATGATCGGCAGGCATGACGGCGACGACGCCCGCGCCCACGCGCCGCGCGATTGCCGCCATCCCGTAGGCGATCGCGACCGCGGTGCCGCGCGCTGCAGGCTCGACGATCAGGTTGCGCGCGGGGATGAGGCCGCCAAGCGCGCGCCGGAACGCGTCGGCATGCGTGGCCGCGACCAGCACGAAGATCCGCTCGCGCGGCACCAGCCGTCCGAGGCGCGCGAGCGTCGCTTCGAGCAGCGAGAGTTTGCCATCGGCGGAAAACAGCGGCTTGGGCTGATGGCGGCGGCTGGCGGGCCACAGCCGCGTTCCCGATCCACCCGCGATAATCAGCGCCGAAAGCGGCGCACGCGGGGCCATCGTCAGACCGCGCCCAATTCCTTGAGCTTGTCATCGAACAGCGCGCGAATCTCCGCCAGGCGCGCGGGGCTGTCGGCCTCGAAGCGCATCACGAGCGCGGGCTGCGTGTTCGAGGCGCGCACGAGACCCCATCCGTCCGGGAAATTCACCCGCACGCCGTCGATATCGATCACGTCGTACTTGGCGCGGAAAAAATCGGCGGCGCGGCGCACGACCTCGAACTTGCGATCGTCGGGACAATCAAGCCGAATTTCCGGAGTAAAGTTGCTCGGCGGAAGGTCGGCCAGAATCGCGCCCAGGCCGCGCCGCTCGAGGCTTACGATTTCCAGCAGCCGCATCGAAGCGTAGATCGCATCGTCAAATCCCAGATAGCGGTCGGCGAAAAACATGTGCCCGCTCATCTCACCCGCGAGCGCGGCGTGCTCTTCTTTGAGCTTGCTCTTGATTAGCGAATGGCCGGTCTTCCACATGATCGGACGCCCGCCGTGGCGCGCGATATCGTCATACATCCGCTTCGAGCATTTGACGTCGCCGATAATCGCCGCGCCGGGGGCATGCTGCAAAATCGCGCGCGAGAACGCGACCATCAACTCGTCGCCCCACACGATGCGCCCGTTCTCGTCAACCGCGCCGACCCGGTCGGCGTCGCCGTCGTAGGCGATTCCGATCTCGCATCCGTGCGCCCTGACCGCATCCTTGAGATCCCGCATGTTCTCTTCGACGGTCGGGTCGGGATGATGATTCGGGAAGCGCCCGTCCATCTCGATATACAACTCCGTGAGTTCGAGCCCGAGCTGTTTCATCAGGGGCGCCGCGACCACGCCGCCGCATCCGTTGCCACCGTCAAGGGCGACCTTCATCCCGCGGCGCATTTTGAAGTGGCCCAAAATAAACTCGTTGTACTCGGGCACGATCGGTTTTGCGGAAAGCTTGCCGGGTGCGCCGCCGACTGCATAATCGCGCGACTCGATAATTTTCCGGACCGCCTGAATCTCCGCGCCGAAAATCGTCGAGGTTCCCACCCCCAGCTTGAAGCCGTTGTACTCGGCCGCGTTGTGGCTGCCGGTGATCATCACGCCACCGTCCATCTTCCAATGCAGCACCGAGAAGTAGAGCAACGGAGTCGGCACGATGCCGATATCGACCACGTTGATTCCGGCCGGGAGCAAGCCCTCGAGCAGGCGATCGTGCAGGGCGGGCGACGACAGGCGGCAATCGCGGCCGATCGTGATCGTGCGCATACCCGCGCGTAGCAGCATCGTCGCGTAGGCGCGGCCCAGGTCGCGGACGAAATCGTCGCCGAAATCCGACGCGACGATTCCGCGGATGTCGTACTCGCGAAAGACTTGAGGATTCATATCTGCTCCGCGGCCCCCGAATTGCCGCCCTTCACGCGGGCGCGCCGGGGATGGTTCCCGCAAGCGGCGCCAGTTTATGCTAGTCAGTCTGTGCAACTCCGGCGCCGGGCGCAAGCGTCCCGGCCCCTACGGAGGAACCTCCAGTGGCGGAATCGAAGCACGATCGGATCGCGATCATCACCGGCGCCGGCCGCGGAATCGGCCGCGCGATCGCCCTCGCCCTTGCGCGCGAGGGATTTTCGCTATGCATCGCCGCACGCTCGCGCGCCGAGTTGGAAGAGACCCGCGCGCTTACGGGACTCGCGCCCGAGCGCTCGCTAATCGTGCTGCTCGACCTCGCGCATCGCGAGGCGCCGGACGCGCTGGTCTCGGCCGCGCTCGAGCATTACGGGCGCGTCGATGTGCTCGTCAATAACGCGGGATGGGCTCCCGCCCGCACCGCGCTGGAAAAGCTCAGCGACGACGACCTCGAACGGATTATCGCGGTCAACTTGCGCGCGCCGATCGCGATCGCGCGCCGCGCCGCGATCGCGATGACCGATCAGGGCGGCGGCACGATCGTCAATATCGCCTCCGCCGCGGCCCGCGGCACTCCCGCCGGTGAGGCGGTGTACGCCGCCGCGAAGGCCGGAATGATCGCGTTTACGCACGCGGCGTTCGCCGAGCTGCGCAGTCGCGATATCAAGCTGTCCGTGATCGTTCCCGGCTTGGTCGATACCGCCCTGATTCCAGCCAACAAGCGGCTCGACCGCACGGCGATGCTCGCGCCCGGCGACGTCGCGGAAGCCGTGATGCAGGTCATACGTGCGCCGGCCCGCGCCTGCCCGGTCGAAATAACGCTCGAGCCGCAGCGCGATCCGATGCGCGCTAAGTGACCGCCAGCGTTCGATCGATCGAGCCGCGCATACGCAGTCAGAGTTGTCCGTGTCTTCGTAGGGGCGCGTCGGGACGCGCCTGTTTCGCCCCACGCTTGGATCAATTGCGAGTAGCAATCATAGTCGCGCGGCTTATTCCAGACTCGCGGCGCATCAGGCATCCGCGCCGCGAGATCGGTCCCTCACCCGCGCCTGCGGCGCGACCTCTCCCGAGCGTCGGGAGAGGATCAGAACCCGGAACCACGCGTTTTGAATTTCCTTTCCCGGCCGGGTTGCGGCGCGGGATCGGAACTGGCGGTCGGGCGCGCCTCTTGCGCGTCCGGTGGACGATCGGTAACCGTCACGCGTATCGATCGAGCGCACTCGCGGCGGCGAATAATCGATCTGGAAGCGATGCCTAAGTCATTCACCCTGAAGTTCGCGATCGTGCTCGTCGCGGGGTTGGCCGGCGCCGTGATGGTCGCGCCGTTTGCGGGGCTGGCGGTTGCGCGGGCCGGGGTCAGGATTCCGTTTCCGCGAATCTTCGATCGGGTCGTGATGGTTACGCTGTTCGGCGCGATCGGGCTGGCGGCTCGCGGCATGCGTCTTTTGCCCCGGCTGCGCGCCGGCTTCGCCGATCCGCGCGGCGGCGCGGCGCGAGCGCTGCGCGGGTTGGCGGTCGCGATGCTCGTAATGGCGGTGCTGTTCGGCGTTGCGTTCGCGCTGGGAGCGGCCCGCGGCGCAGCGTTTGATCGCGGCGCGTATCTGCTGCCGAAATATCTCGCGTCCGCAATCGTAATTGGAATCCTGGAAGAAGGATTCTTTCGCGCGTTTCTGTTCACCGGGATGTGCGATGACTTCGGCCGCCCGGGCGCGCTCGCCGCGAGTTCGGCCGTCTATGCGCTCGCGCATCTGGTGCGTTCACCCGCGCACTTTTACGTGACCGGCCTCGACCTGACCGCCGGATTGCGCACGCTCGCGGGCTGCGGCGCGCAACTGGCGCATCCGGCAAGCGCGATGCCGACGCTGCTGGGATTGTTCCTGCTCGGAATCGTCCTGGCAGAGGCCTACGTCGTCACAGGTTCGGTCTATTTCTCGATCGGGCTACACTCGGGCTTCGTGCTCGGCGCGAAGCTGTGGCCGAAGCTGATCGCCGAGCGCGCGCCGCTGCCCGGATGGCTGGCGGGATGGGGCCATCAGCCGCTAATCAGCGGCGCGGCGGCATGGCTCGCGGCGCTCGCGATCCTCGCGACGCTACGTCCGCTATCCGGGCGACGCGGCCGGGCGGTCTGATCTGCGGGTGGCGTGGGTGTTCCAATCGTAGATTGGCGGGGCGCCGCGCGGGCGGGTGCGGAAGCGGCGATGCGTCCACAGGAACTGCTCGGGATAGCGCCGGACGACATCTTCGACCGCCCCCACGAAGCGGCGGGTATTTTCGAGCACGTCGGCGTCGGTATCGCCGGTGCGCTGGACGGGAACCTGTTCCATGATCTCGATGCGATGGGTGCGATGGTTGGGATCGCGCACGATAAAGGCCGGAACCACCGGCGCGCCCGAGATCATCGCAAGCCGCGCCAGACCGCTGGTGGTCGCCGCCAGCTCACCGAAGAACGGCACAAACACCGCCTCGCTGCGCTTGGCGTTCTGATCGAACGGAATCGCGATCACGTCTCCGGCTTTGAGCGCACGCAGCACGGCACGGGCGGCCGAATGTTTGCGAATCAGCTCGACTCCGGCGCGCTCGCGCACAAAGGTCACCATCGCTTCTCCCGGCAGAAAGCTCTGCATGTGATGCACGAGGCTGATCTGGTAGCCATGCATCGAGTGCGCCGCTGCGATCAGCTCGAAGTTGCCGAAATGCGCGCTCATCACCAGCAGGCCCTTGCCCGGGTAGCGATCCGCGATCTGGTTCCAGTACTCGAGATTTTCGTATCGGACCCTGCGCGCCAGCCGCGCGCGAAAAAATCCGCCCAGGCGGATGTACTCGGCGCCCGAGCGGCCCAAGTTGATATACGACTCGCGCAGAATACGGCGGCGCTCGGCGACGCTTCGGTTGGGAAAAGCGACCGCGAGATTTTTCATCCCGATACGGACGTGCCTGCCGTCAAGATAAAAGCCGATAAACCCACCCAACGCGCCGAGCCGCAACAGAATGAAGTCCGGGATCAGGCTGAACGCATGCAGCACCGCAACGAACAGCCAATAGACGATCCTCTCGCGCACCGATAGCTCGAGCCGCGCATAACGAATCGTGCGCGCTCGCGGCAGGCCGCGCAGCTCCAACCCGGTCGCCGCCGCCGCGCCCGGCGAGCCCGTGCCCTGCGCGTCGTGCGCGCCAGCCGCGGCACGGGAGGCGGGAATCGCGGCGCCCGGGCCGGAAGTGTCAGCGGACGGCATTGGTTCAGAGCACCTTGCGATCGCGCTTGGGAGCCTTGGGGATCACGATCAAGCCCGAGTCCGTAACGAAGAAGCGCTGGCGATCACGCTCGAGATCGTAGCCGATTTCCTCGCCCTCGGGCACGTACACGTTCTTGTCGATAATCGCGCGGCGGATTTTCGCGTGCCGGCCAATCTCGACATAATCCATCAGCACCGAATCTTCCACCGAGCTGTACGAATGCACGAAAACGCTGCGGCCCAGGATTGAATTGCGCACCGTGCCGCCCGACACGATACATCCCTCCGAGACCACCGAATGCGTCGCCGTGCCGCGCCGCCCGTCTTCGTCGAACACGAACTTGGCCGGCGGCTGGTCATAGTAGGCGCTGCGCAGCGGCCAATATGGATTATAGAGATTCAGATGGGGCCGCGCGTCGCGCATATCCATGTTCGCCTCGTAGTACGCCTCGAGGGTTCCCACGTCACGCCAGTAGCTAAGATTCAGCTCCGAATCGCCGCGGATGCGATTGGTCATGAAGTTGTACGCATACACCGGCACCTTGTTGATCAGCGCCGGAATCAGATCGTGGCCGAAATCGTGCTGGCTCGCCAGATGCGTGGAATCCTCGATCAGCGCCGTGCGCAGCACCGCCGGGTCGAACAGGTAATTGCCCATCGAGGCCAGGCACTTGCCCGGCGCCCCCGGCATCGAGGACGGCGGCTGTTTGGGCTTCTCGTGGAAATCGATCACCCGCAATCCCGAATCCACCGAGAGCACGCCAAACTGATCGGCCTCCTCGAGCGCGACCGGCAACGTGGCGACCGAAACCGCCGCCTTACGTTCCACGTGAAACTCGATCATCTGCTGGATATCCATCCGGTAGATATGATCGGCGCCAAACACAGCGATGAGATCCGGCTTGACGTCGTCGATCAGGTTCATATTCTGAAATATCGCGTCCGCCGTCCCCTGGTACCATGATTCGCCCAGACGCATCTGCGCCGGGACCGGCACCACGAAATGGTCGGGCAGCATCCCGCCAAACTGCCATCCGTCCTTCAAATGTTCGATTAGCGACTGCGACCGCCATTGGACAAGGACATAGATTGCGTAGATGCCCGAGTTGATGAGGTTGGACAGCACGAAATCGACAATCCGGTACTTGCCGCCGAAGGGCACCGCCGGCTTTGCTCGGTCCCTGGTCAAGGGATGAAGCCGGCTGCCCTGTCCTCCGGCCATGACCAGCGCAAGTGTTCTCATCCTTGAGTCGTCCTGTTCCTGTTTGGGTTCTTCCCACCTATTGATAGCCTGAAATTCATGGCATCGCCCGCCGCGGATCGGGTCCAAGTATAGGGTCGAGCGTGAATCGGATAAAGTCCGGCCGGAATTTCTCCCGCGAAATTTCGGCAATATGTCGCGAATGCAGCATTCTGTGTCGCAAATCAAGCATCTTTCCATTCCGCCGGGTCGGCAGTGCCCGTCCATCAGGCGTGGAAAATCGGCTGATTGGTGTGATTTTACAGGGTTTTTCCCAAAAGCGCGAATTATTACCCGATGGGGCACATCGATTGCTTGAAACGTTTGCGAGGTTGATACGTCTAAAAGGCCGAGAGGGTCATAAAGGCTCCTCGAAACCTCCTTAAGGAACGGAGGAAAATCCTATGCAGACAGCCACCACCAGAACCGAAACTCGACCCGGAACCGGACGCGGAGTTGTCTATCGCACGACTTGCCAGAACCCCGGATGCGGCGCCACCTTCGACCTTAGGATCACCGCTGCCAACGCGAGCCTGCTCGGCGGTTCGATGCCATGTCCGAAATGCCGCCGCCACGGCGGGTTTCTCAAATCACAAGGCCGAATTGGCGACAAGATGTTCGCTGCCAAGCTAATGTTTCGGGTAACTGGCGTGGGGCCTAGCGTCCGCGACGACGAAGATCTGTTCGGCGACAGCCGCTATTAAGCTCCACCCTGAAATGGGCTAGACTCTCTTAACCGTCTCCAGATCCGGTTACTCCATTTTCACCGAACGAGCCGTGCGGAATCTCCGTGCGGCTCGTTCATTTCCGGCGACAAACGCCCCAGAGTTTGCCCGCCCCAGTCGACCGCCCTACCCCGAGTCGCTGCCTCGTAGAGACCGGCACGGTGCGGCTTCGCTCGGCGCACGACCCATCCGCGCCCGATATCTCTGGATGAATCCGACCGACCAGCGTATTAGGCTTGAAGATCCGATGCCTGAATACACCGGCAGGTTTGAGTCCACTGTCCCCTACTACGCGCGTTTTCGGCCGCGCTATCCGACCGCCTTGTTCGATAAGATCGCGAAGCGATGTGGCCTTGACGGGCGCGGGCGGCTGCTCGACCTCGGATGCGGCCCCGGATTCATCGCCATCGCGATGGCGCCCTGCTTCGCGGAGGTGGTGGGCGTCGATCCGGAGCCCGCGATGATCGACGCGGCGCGGCGCGAGGCCGAAACCGCCTGCGTCAAGCTCACTCTTATCCGCGGCAGCTCACAGACGCTCGGCCCTGAGCTCGGCGCATTCCAGATGGTTGCGATGGGCCGATCATTCCAATGGATGGACCGCGACGCGACGCTTTGCGCGCTCGACACGATAATCAAGCCCGGCGGCGCCATTGCTCTGCTCGGCGAGCGGCTGCTCGACGCGCCCGAAAACGGATGGCGCGCCGCGTGGGAGATCGTCTCAAGAAAATATGCCGAGCCGCGTGTCTATCGCCACCATTGGACCAACCCCCAATGGGAGCGTCATGAAACGGTTCTGCTCCGCTCGCGATTTTCCCGGATCGATCGGCTCGCGGTGGCCAGCCGCAGGAGCTCGAACCTCGACGAGATGGTCGGGCGCGCTTACTCGATGTCTTCGACCTCGATCGCCGCTCTCGGCGATCGGCGCGAAGAGTTCGAACGCGAGCTACGCGCCGCGCTGCTCGGCTTCTCACCTTCGGGAGTCTTCGAGGAACTCGTCGAGAGCGAAGCCATAATCGCCGTTCGCGGCGAGTAGCGGCGCAACAGCCTCCCCGCGGGCGCCGTGGGGATAACGGCGAACCGATCGCCACCTGGTTTTCATATCTAGCTTCACGATGCGCGGTGTTGTGAGTCAGGAAGCGTCGGGCGGGAACATCATTTTGCCGGCGTGGAACTCGCGCGCAACGAAATCAATAAACCCATGCCGGATCGGCCATTCGAGCCGGCTGTCACGCCAGTGGACGCGGCCGTCCGGACCCTCCAACTCCGCAGTGATCGACATGCGTGCTACCGCTTCTGCGAGCCGCTGCAAGTCCGCCGCCACCGCCGCAACTGCGCGCATCCGTTGCACCCATTGCCGCAGCCGCGGGGTTTGCGTTAAATCGACGCCCATCGACGCTGCTCCCGGCACATAGCAGATCGCGGCCAAATCCGCGATGCTGAGTTTGCCGCAGAAGAAATCCTGCCCGCCGAGTTCCCGCTCCAGCACCTTCAGAAGCTCCGCCAGCTCGCGCGTGGCCGCCGCCTTCATCGCCTTCGCTTCGGGAGCCGCTTCGCGCAACACCGCGATCCAGAAGCCGTACCCGGCAGCGTCGAAGGCGCGGTCGCAGAGCTCCTCGATCGTGCGCATCCGCGCCCGCTGGTACGGGTCTTTCGGATACAGCGCCGGCTCGCGATAAACCTCCTCGAGATACTCGGAGATGATCGTCGAGTCGGTAATCGTTCGGCCGTCATCGAGCACCAGAGTCGGAACCTCGGCGCGCGGGGCCGCGCAGCGCAGGTCTTCTTTGCGATCAAGCGAGTAGCAGCGCTCTAGCGGCTCGTAGCTGACGCGCTTGTAATCGAGCGCCATCCTGACTTTGCGCGCATACGGACTGGTCGCGTACGTGAATAGCTTCATGATGCTTGCGCTCCAGGACGCGGCCGCTGTGATGCTGCCGCGCCACGCCCCCGATTATGCTTACGCGGCCTTGGCCGGCAGCGCGTGATGATAGTCGCGGATCTCCTTGATCTTGCCGTCGGCGATTTCCATTACTTCGGCGCCGATCGCTTCGACTCTGCCGTGCCCCGCTCGGGTGCCGTGGAAGAAAGATTCCGCCACGCCGCGGCCGCGGTTGCCCGTGCATACGCGCAGATCGCAGCATCCGTCGGGAAACACCGCGAACTCGGTTTCGTACGAGCGCCGGACCTCGGCGCGACCCTCGCAGCGCTTGCCGGTCGCGCCGATGATGACCGGATGCTCATGGAAGCACGCCATCACGCCGTCGAGGTCGTGGCGGTTGAACGCATCAAAGTAACGCTGGATGAGTTGTTCCTCGGGGGTCGTCTTCTTTTCTTGGTCGTCCAATTTCTGCGCCTCCATTTCTCTGCCTCCTTGGTCGAATTAAACCGAAATCATGCGCCAGCACGCTTGCACCACTTCCTCGAGCTGCGAGCCGAGCTTTTTCTTCCGCCCGGTGCGATGCCACGTCAGCGCGACCGCGCACAGAGCGCCGCTCAGCATATCGGCAAGCAATTCGGGGCGTCCCTGCCGAACCTGCGCGAGCTCCTGCCCGCCCCTGATGAACGCCGTATAGACGCGCCGGACGCTCGCAATCTCCGCGGGAAGGCTGCGTGCGAAGCGCGCCTCGTTCTCGCAGAAATAGACGAACGCGTCGCTATGGTCGGTCACCGCCGAAAACTCGTGACCCACTATCTGGCGGAGCTTGTCCAAAGTGCCGCCGGGTCCGGTCACGATCTTCTGGAGTCCCAGGCAGTACCATCCGTACCAGCTCGCGAAAATCTCTTGCGCCATCTCTTCTTTGCCGCGGAAGTGACGATAGATCGCGGCTTCGCGCACCCCCGCCGCCCCGGCGACCTCTCTCATGCTGGTGGCGTCGATACCGCGCCGGGAGAACAGAGCGGTCGCCGCGGCCACGATTGCGGGCCGCTTGGTGCCTCGTTTTACTTCCAGAATTCGCATGTGAGTGAACGACCACTAACATCGCATCGCACCCGCCGTCAACTCGTCGCCCGCTTCCGTCCCGGGTCGCGCCGGGCGCCACCAGCGCGGGCAGGAGGCGGGCACGAAATTGGCTGTAGCTTCACGATGCGCGCAGGTATAAGGTGCTTGCATAACGGTCGGATTGTTTCCTTCATCGGAATCCGGGAATAAGCCCGGATTTTCTGTTCGAGCTTTCCCGGCACATACCTAACGGAGGGCAACACATGCCCAGCAAGTTGTACGTAGGCAATCTGGCCTACACGGTTTCCAATAGCGACCTCGAATCACTGTTTTCGCAGGTCGGACAGGTCGCGAGCGTCGCGGTCATCATGGACAAGTTTTCCGGCCAGTCGAAGGGATTCGGCTTTGTCGAGATGACCAATGCGGACGACGCCGCGAAAGCGATCCAGCAGTTCAACGAGACGGAACTCAAGGGACGCAATATCAAAGTCAATGAGGCCAAGCCCCGCGAGTCCGGCTTCGGCGGCGGCGGCGGTGGCGGCGGCAATCGCAGCGGCGGTGGAAACCGCGGCGGCGGCAGCGGTGGCGGACGCGACCGCTGGTAGGATGCCAGAAGCGGGCGGGCTGCGGCCCGCCCGTTCTTTTTTTCCGAATACACACACGATAGTACGGGACCGGGCCGGGAATTCGGATCACGGAGATTAACCGGATGAACGAGAAACGCCGCAAAGAGCAACTGCGTAAACAAAAGCAGCAAGACAAGGAACAGCGCAAAGCCCGCCGGATCGCCGAAAAAAGGTCCCATCCCGAGGCTTCCGGCATCGAGGCCGGCCTCGAGGGGATCGTCGCCGGCCCCCAGCCCGGCCAGATTATCGACCTCGACGAATGACGCGCCGCGCGTCCTCCCCGCGTGGCGTTCAACACGCTACCCGCAGACCACCCGATGGCGGCAGCCCTGCCGCTCCGATTCGCCGATAATCACAATAAAGCCCAATTAAAGTCAGTTGGCGGCTGTAAAGCACGCCGCAACCGCGACCGCCTGAACGATTCTCTTCATCTCTCTATTGACTCTATTTTGTAACGGGAGTATCTATTCGTCCGCTCTCGGCTACACACACTAACGAGTGGTGTATATTGATAGAGAATTGCTAGAGGCTGCTAGTGGGGGGATGTCACGATGCGTGGAGAGACAAAATGTCTGGCCCACGCACCGCTCGCGAGTGATTTGATTGGCAGCTTGCTCAATGGGCGCCGGGTCTGACTCCGTTGGCAATGGTGGTGGATCATCAAGTCAACCACGATAGGCGAGGTTTTCAAATGAAGCGCACGCTTCGATCGATGCTTTTGTTCGCGGCTGCGGTCACTTCGATGGCCGGCCCGGCATTCGCCCAGCAAGCCACTTCGGACAATGGCCTTCACTGGTACACCACCGTCATTCCGTGGCGCGAAGGCGACATCAAGGCGGCCCGCATCCAGTCGGCGGCGGCGACCACAATCCCGTTGTGGACCTACAACGTCACGTCAAGCCGGGACAGCAATTCTTATCAGGGCACGATTGTGGGCCGGAGTCCGTTCTTTAACGGCGCCCGGACGACCAGCATCCCCGTATACCTCGTTCCGCTCAAAATTCACATGCCCGATACGTTACATACCTTCGACCCCACCGTGGCCGATCCCTTCGGCTGCTTGCCTGGGAGCGACACTGCGCTTTCGCTATCGCAGGGGTCGCCAATGTTTCAGGCGCCGGGGTCTGACTGGACCATGAACGGCGTGGATGTCGGCGCGGGGCAGTACAACGATGTCTTCCAGCGGGCCGAGTTCTTCAGCAAAGTGTCCGTCACCGGCGATCGCTACCATACCGCGCTCGGCCCCGTCACCACCGTCACCACCCTACCCGCGCAAACGTTTGACGTACCGTCCGGCGAGGGCGCGACTTACGACGCCACCAAGTTCGGTGGCTGTGGAGAAATAGGAGTGGTGGACATCACCACAATGGGCAATTTTCTGACCGGCACGGTGATTCCCGCGTTGGCGGGGAGCGGAGTCGGCCCCACCAACTTTCCGTTCTTCCTGCTGTACAACGTGGTGATGGGCGCTCCGGGGGATTCCCTCACTTCAAACTGCTGCGTTCTCGGCTATCACAGCGCGACCGGATCGCCGATGCAGACGTACTCGCCGACCGACTTTGATTCCACCGGCATATTCAGCGGCGCCAGAAACACTTCCACCTTCGCCCACGAGATTGGCGAATGGCTCAACGATCCGACCGGAACCAATCCGACTCCGGCGTGGGGCCATACCGGACAGGTGAGCGGGTGCCAGACCAACTTTGAGGTTGGCGACCCGCTTTCCGGCATCTATTTCCCGTCGCTGATGATGCCCAACGGCTTCACCTACGATATGCAGGAGCTGGCGTTCTTTTCATGGTTCTATGGGACGCCTTCAATCGGCGCCGGTAGCTTGTTTTCCAACAACAGAACCTTCACCTCGGACGCGGGTACGCCCTGCACATGAGCATTTTTGCGCACATTGAAAACTCAAGGAAACCCGATCCTGTTCACCGCCGCCGGATCGCGGCAGAGGAAACCTGTGTTTAATTGCGCTGGATGTTTGAAGCTGAGCGCCTTAGTCCTCGCGCTTCTGCTCGCGGCAAGCGTCGTCCGGGCCGATTCCCTGAGCGATATAACGAGCCTGAGCGCGCAAGGCGCGAACGACTCCGTAAATTGGTCGCAATTGGGAGCAGACGCGACCACGCTCCTGACCACTTTCTCGGCGACGTCGGCGCTGGGAATTTCCGTCTCCGGCAGCTTCGCCGGCTCCACTCCCACCAGCATCATCGCGGCCGTATGCCCCGCCTCGCCGTGCAGTTGGGCCAATGGAACCAGCGGTACGACGCCAATGACCGCCGATGACAGCCTGATTTGGAGCTCCGACGCCGGCAACAGCGGAAACGGTCCGCTAACGCTCACCCTGGGCCGCAATGTATCAGGGGCGGGAGCCTTAATTCAGGAAGACGCGCCGGGCCAATTCACGGCCCAGATTCAGGTCCTCAACGGAGCCAGTTCGCTCGGCACCTTCAGCGAGAACAGCGACTCGAACGGCGACCCGATTTACATCGGGGTTAAGGATACCACCGGCGCCAACATCAACAACGTCGTCTTCAGCATCACGAACACCACCAACAGCGCGGGCGACATTACCGACTTTGCGGTTGATTCGTTACAACTGAATAATTCATCATCGCCAAGTCCCACCCCAACCACGGGCGAAACTCCTACGCCCACTCAGACCGCAACGCCAACGCCAACTCCAACCATCACGCCAACCATCACGCCAACCGCCACGCCAACCGCAACGCCGACCGCCGTGCCAGCCGCGCTCAAGTACGCGCCGCGCGTGATCAACTTCGGCAAGGTCTTGGTCAACGCGGTTAGCAAGCCCCACAAGCTCACGCTGATGAACGCGAGCAAGCCCAAACCTGGAATTCCGATCACCCTCGAAGGCGCGACCGTCGACAACTCCAGTTTCGGTTACTTCCCTGCGGGAACGAGCTGCTTCAACTCGATCGTTTCGCTGCCACCAAAACAGCGCTGCGTCCTATCGCTGGGCTTTGCGCCGAGCACTCCGGGGCCGGCCTTTGCCACGCTGACGATTCAAGACAACTCGAGCAATCAACCGCAGCAGATTATCCTCAAAGGAGTCGGAAAGTAGGATGGCGGGCGTCGTGAGATCAGAAGGCTGACCTGTCGCGCGTCCGGCAAGTTACAACGTGGAGGGGTGCATGCGGAGTGTTTGGCGTATCGCTCCGGACAAATGAGACGATCGAGTCCCAGGCTTTTCCTGCCCCTTGTGCTCTGGAGGCCGGCGGCGCGCCGTCGGCTTGCCTCACAGCGGCGGCAGCCAAAGGGCGCGCAAAGGCCGGCGCCGGCATCTATGGACAGATCGTTAATGCGTGGGGGAATCCGCCCGCCGCGCTTGACGCGCGCTCGGGAACTTTTGCCCAGTTCAGGGTTCCGCTCGTTCCGGGGCGCCAGGTAGTCGAATCCGGCGGCCATTGGGAGTCCACCGGAGGAGAAGTCCGATTCGTCGCCGATCGTCACCACGTCACCGTACTGCCGGGACGTTGGATCAACCTCTCTACCGCCCTGCCGCCAAACCCGGCGCCATAGTAAGCGTCCGGGCCGGCTCGCATCCGAAGACCGCTGGGCCTCGAAGGCGGAGCCTCCGAGGCCGTGAGGATCGCCCGGCTATCAGTCCTGTTGCCGCAGTGAAGATTCCGGGTTCATGACCCGTACTGTCGCGCGGCGTGCTCTAGCGAAGGACGCCGCCATGACTCACGCGCGGCGCGTCGATCCGGGAAACCTGATGCAAGTGGCCGTTGGTCGGGATACGGACCTCGGCGCGGGCCGGGACTCGCGACATTTCCATTCCCACCGGAAACTGCCATTTGTTCAGCAGCAGGTATTGCTTCCCTCTGCGCGTCAGGAGGCTATTTTCGGCCATCTCCGCCAGCAGCCTGCTGACCATCGGCCGCGAACAGCCGATCATTTCCGCCAGGTCTTCATGCGCGAGTTCCGGAATCAGGATGGTTCCCAGCGCGTCCTTGACCCCCGCACGCAGCGCCAACTCGCTCAAAACGGCTTCCAGCCGTTGCGCGAAGGGCAGGTTCAGAAGAACGGCGAACCAGCGCAGATTTTGTGACCAAAAAGTATTGAGCGCTTGCAGGATTTCGATCAGGGCCTCGGCCTCGAGGCCCGCCAGCAGCCGGGCCACGTGCTCACGACTGATAAGCGCCACCGCACACTTGCTCGAGCTTTGCGCTTCGAACAGGCGGGCGCGGCGGCCCTTGGTGTCCAGATAATCGGGATATCCAATCAATTCGCCGGGACCGGCCAATCGAATCAAGGTCCGGTTGCCATCGCCAACCGCACAATAGATCTTGACATATCCGCTCAGGACGCACGCGAAGAGATCGTCGGTCGAGCCCTCGCCGAACACCAGTGCGCCTTTCTCGAAGGCGACCGCGATGTTGCGCTCGATGATTTCGTCGGTAAAGGCGGAAGGAATGCCCCAAGTGGAGAGATTGTTTCGAAGGTGCGAGAAAGCGTCATCGAAATTGTGATTTGGATTGAACTTCATAATCCCTCTCCTACAGACTGATTAATCACGGTCAGCGTTACGTCGGCCTCCTTTCGTTCGCTTCGTGGCGCATAACTACGGCTTAGACCGCGGCACTCCAGTTGCCGACGCGCGGTCCTGACTGTGTGGAATTGATTGAGAGCCGCGGATCTGTTGACGCGGCCGATTTTGCGTGTAGCGATAGATTGGTTTGGTCCGCCGCCGCGATCGCCCGCTGGTGCGCGCGCGCAAGGGCGCGCCGCCCTTCGAGGGTGTTGCGCACACGCGCGCTCTCCATGCCGAACTCGTGGCACAATAACTCGAAGGAGAACGGTCCCGTATTGCCCTCGCGCTTCATCCAGTCACGCACCTCGAAGAACAGGATGCGGCGGCGGCCGGTTTTTGCATCCATGTTTTTCAAGTAGCACTGAATGGCGTCTTCGAGCACCGCGAACATCAACTTGCGCTCGCCTTCCAGGCTGCCGCGATGGGTCAGCGTCGAGTAATACTGGGCTGGAAGAATAGTTGACGATCCAAATAGGTCGAGCGCGGTGTCTTGCGCAGTATCGTTACTTCCCATGACATGCTCCCAAGTTAGTTCCAGGTGATCGGATCCTTTCATGATCCGAGCGGGTTCCTTACAGCACCTGAGTGTAGGGCTCACGCCGCGCGCGAAGATAGCGGCGCGCAACTCGATTGGTTATTTGAAGCACACGAACGACTCTTCCTGACCTATTTGATAAATCGCAGGGCTGCGCGAACGGGCGAACACATCATTTTCCCGCGAAATATAGCGGTGAATCAGCGGCGGAAAATTTGGCCGCATACGGGATTGCCGCCATTTTGGTAACAATTCGGCCAGCTTGGAGACTTGCCAGCCGGCCGCGCCGAACCGGGCCGGATCTGATTGTTCTCCAAATAACCGAAGTTCCACCCGCGACCAAAACCGGATTGTCTTGACTGAATAAAGTTGGGTATAATTCGCCACCTGGTGAGAGGCCTGCCGGAGTCAGGAGGCATCTTGCGGCAATCGAACACAGCGCGGCGCGACACCGACCTTGATCGACTGGGCCGAATCAAGGGCCTGTCATGGCTATCCCGCCAAGAGCTGAGCAGGCTTTTCGCGCTCCTGAAACTGGACACTTTCAAGCGCCACGAACTGATCGTAGGCGAAGACGCGCTGGCCGCTGAAGCCCATATTCTCCTGACCGGCGCCGCGAACATCACCTGCCTCAACGCTCGCGGCGAGCGCGCGACCATGGCCTTAATCCCGCCGGGACCGATCCCCGAGTTCCCGGTCCTGCCGAAAACCCGATGGAATTTCCAGTGCGAAGCTTATCTCGAGTGCAGGGTTGGCAGACTGGGCTGGGACCAATTCGCAGCCATCAGCACCGACGCCGCGCACCTGGCCTTCCGAAAATTCCATGAGAACAATCTGAAGCAATTGTATCGTCTGCTGGTGCGCGGCCCGAGCTTTCTGAATCTCGATCTTCATGAACGGATTGAGCTTACCCTGCTTGAATTGTGTTCGGATTTTGGGGTCGAGGAATCACGCGGCATCCTGCTCAGGCTGGCGGTGAGCCACCGGCAGATCGCCAATCTGGTGGCGGCGTCGCGGCCCAGGGTCTCCGAACACCTGACCAAATTGGAAAATGAAGGTCTGGTGCTTCGACAGGGCCGTCGCTTGGTGGTGCGTGCGGACTTGCTGGGCAAATTGGTAACGCCGATGGTTGCCTGATCGGGAGCCGCGCGCCGAAGACCGCGGCGATCTCCCGTTCGAGTTCGCGACCCGGCAGAAATCGGGTTTCCAATTACTCCGCCGAATCAGTCCGGAAGGTGCTTTGTGTTACCCGGAGCACAGGCCGGCGCGAATCTCACTGGACCCCCAACGGACCGCGACGGATAGTAAAATTCACCGAGATCGCTGCATCGGCCACGGTCTCCTTCGCCGTCCTGGAGCGCCGTGGGCCGATCCGGCGGCCACCGGTAGCCGACGCTGCTCAATCCAAACGACGGCGGAGATGAATCGCAACGCGGGAGGGTCCGAGCGGAGTGACCGTGATCGTGTTCAAAGTAAACCGTGACCGGCAACGCAGCGCGCTCAAGTGAGTCATGACGCAAGATAATCAGGAGCTTCATTCATGCGGAAAATGACTACTTTGCTGGCTGCGGTCGTATTCATGGCCGCTTTGACTGTCGTGCAGCGTTTGTTTCTGGATCAATCCGACACCGGAAAGGAATGGGCCCTGATGGCGGCATGGTGTTGGCTTTACAATTGGTATCTGGGCGCTCCAAACACGCGCCAGGATGCGGCGCGGCAATCCGAAACCACCACTTTTGCGGCGTCGGTCACAGATACTCGGGGCGGGGAACAATATCCGGGAGCGCGAACCCCCATCGGGCTGGCGGCTAGTCTCTCGGGCCTCGACGATTCGCGCATATCGGGAGTTGCGGCTGACAATGAGCTTTCACGGCCGCCCCAGAATAGACCCGCGGCGACGATCGCCATGAAGAGCCAGTAGATGGGAGACCGGCGATGTTCAAGGTTCAGCAGCGCAGGTGGGAGCAAATGACGGGTACGGGCAAATTTATTGTTGGAGCGATCGTTGGCGCTAGCCTCAGTTGTGCTTTGGCGGCCGCGGCGCAAGTCTTCCCGCATGATGGCGCGTTCTGGCGCCGGCTCGGCGAACAGGACAAGGCCGCCTATGTGGCGGGATACACGGACGCCGCGCATGTCAGTCTCAGCAAGTTCGACAATCTCAAGCACGCGGCGGCGGTTTTACACTGGAAGGGCGCCACCAAAATCCTCCCCCAGGTCGAGCGGGGACTGAACGTGCCGGACGCGCCCGCTCCCGCACTGATCTCCTATCTGGACTCGATCTATTCGAATCCCCGCTACGGCGACTTCGACGTGGGCAACGCGATCGGGCTTGCGGCGATACGCGGGATCGGCGCGAAAGCCGCGCCGAGTGAAGCGCCTTTGCCAAGGGCGCCGGGGCCGGACCTCAAACGATAAAGCGCGCCGAATCAGTCTCGGACACGGCCTTCTCCGGCCGCGCGCGGTGCCGCGTCCAAGCGGGCATCTGGTCTATGCATCTTGAACGCCGCGGCGGCGGTGGATCCGATCGCAGTGGCGCACGCATTGCGCTGACCTGCTCGATTACGCCCGGCGCGCGACAGGGCGACCAGTGACCGGGATGACCTACTCTGCTTTTGCTCGAGACCGTCGTGCAAGGGAACCAAGCCCGTGACGCCCAACTCGCGCAGACCAAAACCCAGTCAGGTTCCCGCTTGCGAAATCAATCTGCTGGTGGTCGGCGCAATCGCCTACGACTCGATCGAGACCACCAATGGGAACGCGTCCGAAGTGCTCGGCGGCTCGGCGGCGTACTTCTCGGTCGCGGCGCGCCTGTTCGCGCCGGTGGGGATCATAGCAGCCGTCGGATCGGACTTCAGGATCGAATCGCGCCGGATCCTGGCCGATCGCGAGATCGACTTGCGCGGCCTCGAGCAGCGGCCCGGAAAGACTTTGCGCTGGCACGGCCGCTATCACGCGGACATGAATCAGCGCGACACGCTGGGCGTGGCCCTGAACGTGTTCGAGAACTTTTCTCCGCGCCTGCTGCCGGACCATCGGCGCTGCGAGTATTTGTTCTTGGGAAATATCGCGCCCGATCTGCAAGCGAACGTGCTCTCCCAAGTCCGCCATCCCAAGCTGGTGGCCGCCGATACGATGCCTCACTGGATCGAGAACTCGGCCGCGGAGCTGAGAAAACTCTTGCCCCGCATCGACGTCCTGATGCTCAACGAGGAGGAAGCGTGCTTGCTCGCGGGCGAGTCGAACCTGGTTAAGGCGGGCAAATCGATCCTGAAGATGGGTCCCAAGAGCGTGATCGTGAAGCGCGGAGAATATGGCGTGCTTAAGTTCTCGCGCGAGGCGATTTTTTCCGTGCCGGCCTATCGGTTGGAAAAAGTGATCGATCCGACCGGCGCGGGTGATTCCTTCGCCGGTGCTTTCATGGGCTACCTGGCCCAGGAAGCGCGCGTCACCGAAGCAAGCCTGCGCACCGCAATCCTTTACGGCAGCGCGGTGGCTTCTTTCGTGGTGGAGAACTTTTCCCTCGAGCGATTGTTGTCGCTAACCCGAGGGGATATCGACGCGCGTTACCTGGCCCTGGACGAACTCGCCGGCTCGCATCGCCGCCCATAAATATCGATCGGCTACGATACCCCGCCCTGCTGGACGCCCGTCCCGACCTGACGCACACGTGTCGATGGGCGTCCCAAGCCCGCAGAAACCGCATCGTCCGATTCTGAGACATAACCGCGCAGCACGGCTCTCGAAGGCCTGAAAGGCGTCTCGTTTCGCGCCTCTCGGCACTGCGATCGGTTCGCGCTGCTCAGCATGAGTTGCACCAGTGCACTAAACGGTGCACCTAAGCAACCCCTACTTGCCCTGTGGTCCAGTTTCACCCTTTATATCCGGGTTGACGGTCAGTCTTGACGTCAATTCAAAAAATCCATATGGTTGGCCGGAAATTGTTCGGCGAAATCGTGGCATTCCGTTTGCTCTCGCTGGTATGTGCGATTCGGCGACTTTTTCAACGGCCGCAGCGGCGAACCAACTTCAGGTTGCTCTGCGTGCGCGATGTTTACGCACGCAGAGGTCACATTGAAGTCACCAATATTTTTTGCGGCGACAATTTTCGCAAGCATTCTAACCCCGATTCTCGGCTTGTCCGGCATTTCAGCCGCCGGCCAGCTATCCGCGGTGGGCGGCACTTGGGAATCGGCTGCCGCCACCGTGGCGGTTCCAACCCTGCAGATGTCGCTGGTGTCGCCCGCCGACGGCGTGCTGAACCCCGGCCACGCGGAAACTATTCAGGCGGCGGTCGTCGTCGGATCGCAGCCGCCAGCGCTGACCCGCGAATATCGTGTCAAGCTTGAGGTGCGAAACTCGAGCGGAGGACTGGTCCGGGCGCGCACCTATCGGCCTCGAGCGGCACAGTTCCTTGCGGCGATTGCTATGGGGAAGGTTCGCCCCGGCGACTATTACGTATCGGCCGGCTTATATCATCACGGAACAATAATTGCGCAAAGCACCCGTCTCGGAGTCACCAAGCTGAAACGGAACTCGAAACCAACCCCGACCATCACCGCGACCCGTACTCCGACTGCGACGCCAACTCGAACCGCGACCCCCACCGCCACCATCACTGCGACGGCGACGGCCACCGCTACCCGGACCGCGACACCCACGACCACCGCAACCGCGACGCCTACCGCCACCCGGACCGCGACCAGGACCGCGACCCCCGCACCGACGGCGACACCAACTCGGACTGCTACCAGCACCGCGACTGCAACGGCAGTCGCCGCGACCGCAACACCGACCAGCACCATCACGCGAACAGCGACCCCGACCCCAACGGCCACCCACGCGACCAGTGCGACGCCAACTCCTACGGCAACCGGCTCGCCGACCGCATCAGGTCTCGACCAGTATGGCGGGACGACCACCGTGCAGTGTTCGAACGGGGCCAAACCGCATTTCTATACGGAGAAGGTCGGAACCCGATGGTGGATCTGCGACCCCGCCGGCAATGGCTTCTTCATGAAGGGCGTCTATTACATCGCCCCCAATGTGAATAACAACAGCCTCCAGGCCAAATACGCGGCTCCACTGTCGAACTGGGAAGCCAACTGGGCGCTTGAGCAGGTCCATCGGCTGCAAGCATGGGGCTTCAATTCGATTGCGGATTATTCAATCGCCGAGCTTACTCCAGCCGCCACCGATCCGGCGTGGGGCACCAGCGATAATACGATTCCGGTAAAGATGCCTTTTACCGCCAGCGAAACGATAAGCCACGACGCTTTTCAAAACGTCAATGGTTGCGGGATCAGTTCCCCGGTGAAAGACATCATGAACGGGGTCGGGTCGGTATATACAGGCTACCGCTATAATTTCGGCGACTACTTTGACCCGAACTTCAGCAATTGCGCCGCCAACGTGATCGCCAAAGACACTTGGGGCCTCCAGCTGGCGCTCAAATCAAAATACAAGAATTATCTCGTCGATATCACGATCGATGAGTCCGACCAGACCGGGATGCTCGACCAAGGGCCGGATTTTCCAAGTGTCGATGCAAGCGGACAGAGCGGAAGCGGCCCGAGTCCATCGGCCCATGCCTCGTGGATTACGCTCGTCGCGGCTCCGACCCAGGCCTCCAACGGCAGTCAAGGCGTTACCTATTCCGACACTACGCTCTATACCAAGCAGGCACTCAGCCAATGGCTGGCGGCGCGCTACTTCAATAACATCTCGGCATTAAACAGCGCGTGGGGCTCAAACTACTCGACTTTCGGCGCTTCGGGCGCGGGTTGGGGAGTCGGCTCCGGTATTCTGGATGAGAACGGCAGCTGTCCGTCCGCCGCAAGCGGCCAGACCTGTTGGGTCGGCGATGCAAACACGCTGGCGGGCGAGACCTCCACGATGCAGTCCGACATGAGCGGGTTCTATGTCTACTACCTCGACCAGTATTTCAGTGTAATGCAGAGTCAGTTTTCCGGCGCCGCGCCTGGCGTTCTGTTGCAGATGCAACTGGGCGGATGGGGTGCGCCACCGCGCAGGGAAGTCCTGACCGAGGCCGCCAAATATATCACTCTGCCCATCCTCTCGAGCGTTCCTACCTGGCCTTGTGCGAACTGCACGGATACGCAGGCGGAAATCGACTTCACCGCGCAATATCTCGGTGACAATCCGTGGATGAACTGGGCGGGATTCCTGGCTCAGGCGGATTCCTCGGAGTACCTCTACTCGACCACCAATCCGTCTCTATATACGACCCAGGCAGCGCGCGGAGTCAGCTTTCAGGGCATGCTCGACGCGTCGGTGAACGCGGCTGACACGAGCACCAGTACCTACCACGTGGTGGGCTTCGATTGGTGGAGCATGTATGACATGAACAGCCAAAAGTCCAACTGGGGACTGCTTACTCCGCTCGATAACCCCTATGATGGGAAAAGCGCGACGATCAGCGGCGACGGGAACGACCAATGGGGCTATCCGACGGGTGGCGAAGCCGCCAATTACGGAGACTTCCTTGACGGAGTAACGCCGGCTAACCTTGGCTTGTACTCGACAATGACCCCGTAGCGAACTGTCATGTGGGGTGTTCGCTAAATCGGGATTTTCGCCGCGCGGAAACGGGTGTTTATCAGCATCCGGCTAAGGTTGCCGCTGTAAGCCGGATACGACACGGGCCTGGCGACATTTCGTGCCAGGCCCGTGTGTGATATGATCCCTTCGTCTCCCCGCGACGGCCGGAAAATTCCGAATCGCGCAGCGTCCTACCTTCGGCATCTCGGGATGACTACCGGACAGCTCTGATTTGGGGCATCATTTCATCCGCCGGCCGCGTGAACGAGGAATTGAAGTAAAGCGATGGTTCGCCGGTTGCTTCATGATCGATCGCACATTCTGCGACTCAAACGCGATCGAGCGTTTGCGATTACGGTTCTATTCATTTTGTGCCTAAGCCGGGCAACGTATGCCGCTCAAAAACTCGACGCGTATGGCGGGACGACGGCAGTGCTATGTCCGAGCGGCTCGGCTGTCCATTTCCATACGCAGAAGATCGGGAACCGATGGTGGCTCTGCGACCCCGCGGGCAACGGGTTCTTCTTAAAAGGCGTCTACGACATTGTCGCGAACAACAATAGCGCGCAGACCAGCTTTATCCAGGCCAAGTACGCTGGTCCACTGTCTAACTGGACAGCAAATTGGGCGCTGCAGCAGGTTCGTCGGCTGCAAGCCTGGGGGTTCAATACCCTGGCGGATTATACTGTAGCCGAAGCTACGCCAGCCGCTACGGACCCGGCGTGGGGAACCAGCGATAATACGATCCCGGTGAAGATGCCCTTTAGCACCAGCGAGACGATGAGCCACGACGCCTTTCAGAATGTCAATGGCTGTGGCATCAGATCTCCGGTTAAAGACATCATGAACGGCGCCGGGCGGGCATACACAGGTTACCGCTATAATTTCGGCGACTATTTTGACCCCAACTTCAATACCTGCGCCGCCAACGTGATTGCAAATGATACTTGGGGTCTGCAATTGGCTCTGAAATCGCGCAACAACAACTATCTTGTCTATATCACAATCGATGAGTCCGACCAGACCGGATTTCTGGATCAAGGCCCGGACTTTCCAACTATCGGCGCAACCGCAAAGACCGGAGATGGCGCCCACGGTTGCGCCCAAGTCGCCTGGATTACGCTCGCCTCGGCGCCGACCCAAACCGCCAATCACAGCCAAAACGCCATCTATTCCGATCCTACGGTTTATACCAAGCAGGAACTAAGCAAGTGGCTGTCCGCGCGCTACGGTAATGATATTGCGGCGCTAAACACCGCGTGGGGCTCACGGTATACGACGTTCGGTAGCGCTGGAGGATGGGGCCACGGTTCGGGCGTTCTGGATGAAGACGGGAGCTGCCCGGCGAAGGGATCTGGCCATTGCTGGGTCGGAGACCCGTACACGCTCGGAAAATCGGCAGGGTTCCCGGAAGCTGAGACGGCCGCGATGCAATCCGACATGAGCGCATTCTACGTCCGCTATCTGGACCAATATTTCGGCGTGTTGACAACGCAGTACCGCAAAGCGGCGCCAGGAATTCTGTTGCAGATGCAAATTGGCGGATGGGGCGCGCCGCCACGCCGAGAGGTCCTGACCGAAGCCGGCAAATTTCTTGACTTGCCAATTCTTTCAGCAGTGCCGCCGTGGCCATGCTCGAATTGCACGGACGTCCAGGCCCGGATCGATTTTACGGCGCGATATTTGGGCGATCATCCGTGGATAAACTGGGCCGGCTTTTTGGCCCAGCCCGACTCTGCCGAGTCCGCGTTCGCAGGTTCGAATCCATCGTACTACCGCACCCAGCAGGCGCGCGGGTCCGGCTACCTAGCCATGATCACAGCGTTTGTGAATGCGAAGGATTCGGCGATCGCCGCCTATCATATAGTGGGTTTCGACTGGTGGGGCATGTACGACATGGATAGCCAGAAGGCAAATTGGGGGCTTGCGACACCGCACGATAACCCCTATGACGGAAAAAGCGCCACGATTGAAGGTACAGGTCCTGACCAGTGGGGATATTTCACCGGCGGAGAGCGTGCAAATTATGGCGACTTTCTTTCGTCGGTGACCAGGGCAAACCTTCTCGCGGAGTCGCTAATGGCAGGGTCCGGAGAACCCGCCACGCAATCAGCCGCAGAGCCTCGAACGCATCCGTAGCGTGGGATCCGCGAAAAGCTTTGCCGCGCTGTTCGCCGTCGTCAGTGAGGGCGCGGTCTGTGATGCATTGACAGACTCGGATCGAGTGCGAAGAATCGAAGGCGGGATATCGGGCGGGAACTACGAGAGCGGAGAATCAGGTCGCGCTTGCGCCGTGCGGGCGGCGGATCGTTTGGTTGGCTTCGGCTTCACCTGTGCGCAGAGCATCCCATGGTTCGCGAGACGCCCTGCGCATACTGGCGATCATGGCGACCAAGCAATAACCGGCCCACAGCCACCAATAGCAGATGCGATTCAAAAGTCCATGATTCCAATTCTTGTAATAGAGAAACAAATTGCCCCGAACACTCCGGCGTAGCCAATGGTCGCGCAGCCGGCCGACGGAGCTGTGCCGGTGCTCGAGCCGGGCACGCGGCGCGATCACAAGTACGACATCTGGTCCGAGCTGTATGCAGAAATCGACATCTTCTCCGTCTGAGACGCCGCGAAGTGTCTCGTCGAAGCGTTTGCCTCCAATTACCTCGGCGCGGAAGCTCATCAGGCATCCGGTAAACCACGGCACGATAATTGGCGCTGAATTACGCAGATCCTCTGAATTCCAGTAAATCGGCTGTCGCTCATCACGAAATGGACCTCGCACAAACAACCCATTCCAAGCGCGGAACAATGCCGACGGACGCGGGTAATTCGTGATCACCCCTGATACGCCACTGACCTCCGGCCGATCTCGATAAACCGCAATCAACTGCTCCACAAACTCGGGCTCAAGAACCACGTCATCATCAAGAAATAGCCAGATATCCCCATCGGCAATCGCCATCGCATGGTTGCGCGCCGTAGCAGCGCCAGAAATAGAAGGATCGCGGACGTACTGAATCTTCCAACCTGTGCCGCGCCCGTTCCGCGCCGCAGCGACCTCCGCTTCCACCAGCAGCCGGCTCGCGTCATCCAAACTCTGGTCGATTATAATGACGGAGCCAGGCGCACCCGATTGCGCAAACAAGCTTCGTGTCGCACGCTGGAGATCACGGGGCCGATTCTTGGTTGGAATGATCACGCAGACGCGGGGAGGCTTCGACGCTTCCGGGCGATCATCCAGAGAGGCGAACTTTTCACTCTCGAAAGTCAATGTACTGCCACCACCGGCCGGACCGGATCGGCAAAGGGCGCATTAGAATCATCGGGCGCAGCCCGTCTGGAGCTCGGAAGAAATGTCCGCACCAGATCTCTGCATTCAGACGCGTCGTAGCGGGCTAACCATAGAAAGACAGCCATTGCGCTCATCCAGATCACGCTCGCACTCGTCATACCAAGCGGCATCCACCGCAGGGCGACGAAGGAAACTGCCGTCTGAACAGCAGCGGACTTGAGCCACAAGCCTGAAATCGGAGAAGCGAACCGTGCTGTGTTAAGCGCGGTTGCCATCAGAATCACGTTTGAAATTATTAATGCCACACCGTACGAGACCACGGCGCCGGTCAGATGCCATCGCCGCCACAGCAGAAAGAAAAGGCAGATGAATAGCACTAAATTAAAGATGCGTACCCAGGCTGCAAGCTGCTGGCGACCAATACTAGCGAGCAGCGTGCCTCCAAAAGCGCCAGGGCTCGCAATCCCGAATGCTGCCGCCATGAAAATGATCAGTCCGGCAAGCGATGCGTAGTTGGCGCCCATCACCATGGTTGCGGGAACCGCCAAAAGCATGACGGCACAACTCGTCGCGGTCACCACCAGGAACAGGATGCGCATGTGTACCATAAACACCTGAGCGGCACCGGCATAGTTGCGTGCGGCTACAGTGTTGGTGAGCGCCGGCAAGAGCGTATCCATAAAGAATCCGCTCACCATTGGGACCATGGCGGCGACCGTGATCACGCCTACATATTCGCCGAGAAGCTTCAGTCCCCCAAAATTGACGATCAACACATAGTCGAGCTTATGCGCCAGAAATGCCGTAACGCTTACCTGTTGCGTGCTGAAAGCGTACCGCCAGAACCCGGCGGGAAGACACCAGCGCAACCGTGGTGTGCGGCACAACCGAACGACTTTAATAGCACCGATAACACCTAACACGGCGCTGAACCCTAAATACACGCTAAAAATGACCGTGGTTGGATAGTAGATTAGCAGGGAGCGGTCACACGCGAAGATCGCAGCAAAAGCAACCAGCGATCCAAACGTCAATAGCTTGGTAAGCAGTTGCGATGCTTGTACTTCGAGCATCCCCTTTAGGGAGGCAACGACCATGGCGAACGCGATCGGAACGATGGAGAGACACAGCAGCAGAAGATTAAACCGTCCGCCGCGGCTCTCACCAAAAGCCAAACGCATTGCGGCCGGGCAAAACCATGCAAACACTAGCCATCCGCTCACTACAGCCAAGATCACGATCAGGTAGGACACCAAGAACGACGCGCAGTCTTCCCGGCTATACTCGGGAATAAACCGCATTACCACGGTATCGCCTCCAAAATAGAGAAATGAACTCGTCAAAGCAATGTAGATGCTAAGCAGACCATACACACCCAAGGTCACGGGACCCACACGAGCCAACAAAAGATTTATGGCGACGCTGAACGGCACCGCAATAGCCGACAGCCAGACCGTCCACCGCATTCCGGAAAGAATGCGGCTTCGCTGGTGCTCGGGAAGACGGTTTAGAATGGCGCCGCCTACTCTAGAGCACGGCTGCCCTTCCGTATTCGCAACGATTGGAACCATCAGAGACATAACATCAACCGAATCAAATGAAACGTCAGCCAGCCAAGGGTGCTGCGCGCTCACTATCTCGGCCCGGGTGCAACCGAATGCGACGCGCATCGAATATTTTAACAAAAAGGATGCCCGCCGCACGACTCATTGAGGTCTCACAACTGGACGGCTTCGCGATGTCGGCTAAAACGCGTCCACAAAGCGGGCCGCCATCGTTCCAGCCTTCTGAGGTATTTGATGGTGCAGAATCGCACCGGCGTCCTCTCTCCGCGAATGCGGGCCAATCCAACGCAGCCGTCCTTGAATCCTCGTAAATAGGCTGCCAGATGGTGCGAACGCACAGCAAAATACAGCATCATCAGAAGTTTCCAGATTGCGAACCATACGCCAGGGACGAATGGGTAATCTTTATACGCAATCCATATATAATTTCTTGTGTAAAAGTAGTACGGACGGTCAGGAGGTCGAGTCTCCCGTGACATCAAGTGCCGCAGGCGAATTGCCGGCGCGTGGAGGATCCGATAATCGTGGTCGACAATCCGAAGCGCCAGGTCCCATCCCTCGCAGCCGATGAACAATGGTTCGTAATATAGCCCGATTGTCGCATACACTTTCCGTCGTATTGCGCATGCTCCTTCAATGAAATAATTCGTCTCGAATTCAATCTCGCTGTAGATCGCTAAGCTCCGGGGATGGCACCATTCGCGGACTCGCGGAGCACCGGTTTGTTCGTCGCAGAGTTGAAACGCGAGGACGTGGATATCCGGCCGGCGTTCGAAGGTTTCCACCGTTTTGGTGAGTTCAAGCGGGCCCTCGAAGAAAATGTCATTGTCCAAGGTGATAATTATATCGCCTTTTGCCGCAAGAATTCCGGCGTTGCGGCCGCCGCAGGCGCCACGGTTTTCGTCGAGTTCGATTAGCCGTACTTCAGGGGCGTAGGTAGTTAGAAATGCCCGGACATCGTCCTGCGAATTGTTGTCCACGACAATTATTTCGCGATTCTCATATGATTGCTGGCGCGCAGAGTCGAGACTTCGAACCAACGCCTCGCGACGCTTGTAGTTCAGAATCACGACGCTCACGAGGGGAGATTCTTTCATGCTTATGACCGGGTGGAAGCTAAAAAGAAGTTGTAGTTGTAGGCTATCGCCTGGCCCAATCGACGCCACGCGCAGCGCGACGGCTGATCCCTGGAGCTATCGGTCACCGGCAGTCCGTGGCGCAATATAATCCAGCGCGAATCGGAGCGAAGCACCACTTCTTCTTCGACAAGGCGCGGGAGCGCGAAGATGAGCTCACTTGCAGCGGCGTAAATCAGGCGTCGCGGCGATCCCTTGCGCGCGAGACCGATCCAAGTTGGGAACCGAGATAGCGCGCGCAAAGTTCCGGCACGCTTGGCGATCGCGGCCCATCCACGCATCCGCGCGGAAATCGGCTCGGCCGCGATCCAGCGTTCCAGCAAGTCGGCGTCAGACGCACCAGGCACGATAAGACGCGCGAGCTCCCAGCGCCAAAGCGAGTGCGCGTCGTTGATCAGCGTCTCCAGATCCGAAATGTCCTGCGTCTCAGGGCCCCAGGAGTCCCCGAGCTTGCGGCGCGTTGCCAGGGCAACTGTCTTTGCGAAGCGGCGCAGAGGAATTGGTCCGAACGCGGATGGCTCCGCGCCGAGAGCGCGCAAGCGCTCTGCGCGGCCACAATAGGTCGGAACATATTGGTGCTCGAAGAGCAGATACGAAGTCGCCATGTCGAGCCACAGCTTAATCGCGGCGTATTGGACCGCCGAGGCGCGCATCGGGAGCGCGTCAGGCTCACAGATCGTTGCCAGCAATTCAATCATCCGGTTCATCAGCAAACGAAATCCGTCATCAAGCGGAATTTGCGAGGCCGTGAACGCAGGCACAAGCTTCAGAATCTCCGGGTCGCCATATATCACTTTGCCGTGCGTAATCAGTTCGTACGAGAAAATTTCTGGGCGAAGCCCGCGCAGGTAGCCCGCTCGAACGGGGCTCATTCCCAGGTGTGCGTCGATGCCGCCTGCGGCAAGACGATCTCCCGCCGCGCGCTCGATCCGCGCAATATGCTCGGGCGGCGGTAGCGCCGCCCGGTCATTGAAGATGATAAATACATCGGCGTCACCGGCTAATCGAATCCGCGCGCCTTCCTGGAGCCAAGTTCCCTCGCCTCGCGCGAGACTGCCGGTTAGCACGACAGCGCGCAGGCCAGGTGGGAAAGCGTCGACCAGAAGTCCGGTGATCGCGTCGGCGACCCGTGTCTCGTAAGTCGCTAAAGCGATCGGAGCAAACGTACTCACTTGGTCTGCCCAATCAGAACTTCGCGTTTCGCGCCGGTGCCTGGCAAGTCTGTAACGCCGGCACCGCGACGACCGCGAGCCTGACGCCACGCGTTTAGGTATAGCGCCTCGGTCTGCTGGACTTGCCGCTGACGGGTGAAGTGCTTCAAAGCGAACCGCCGTCCGGCACGGCCCAAGATCCGCACCAACTCAGGCGCCGCTAGCATCCGGGAGATCGCTGCGGCCAGCGCCACAGCATCGCCAGCAGGAACCGTTAACCCGGTCTTCCCGTCGATCACTACCTCGCTAGTGCCGTCCACGGCGGTCGCAACCACCGGGCGACCGGCCGCTAAAGATTCGATAGCCGCGAGCGGAAGACCCTCATAAAAAGATGGCAACACAGTGAAGTCCGCGAGCGCCAGCCAATCTGGTACGTTTGGCTGCTGTCCGACAAATGAAACCGCGCAGCCAATCCCGAGAGCGAAAGCCTGCGCTTCGAGTTCCGTACGCAGTACGCCATCACCCACGCACACCAAACGAGCGCGGGGATATAAGCGTATAACCTCCTTCCACGCCTCGAGTAACACGCAATGCCCCTTCTGCGGCTCGAGCCGCGCGAGCACCAGCGCCACCGGAGCCTGATGGTCGATACCAAGTTGCACCCGTAAGGCGGGCGGCGCAACATGCTCAGGGTCAAACCGTTCGATGGAGGAACCGTTGCGTATGACGAGGATCTTTCCCTCTGGGAGGCGCTTTTCGCAACGCAGGTATTTTCCATTTGCCTCCGACACTGCGATAAACGTGGTAACGCAGCGCGCCACCAGGCGATCTACAAAGTACGAACCCCGAATCCACCCTTTGCGCCAGTGCTCACGCACATGAGGTGTCTCGATCACCACTGGCACCCGGGCCATACATCCGAGCGGCGACGCCAGCCTACTCGACTGGAACATGTGCGAATGCAAAATATCAACCCGGCGCCTGCTCAGCATGCGCGCAAACTTCCATGCAGATTCCAAATAGGGAAAGGTCCCAAGAGTAACCGGAACCGCGTCGATATCCTCAGGCAGATCGGGACGCAGTAACTCGATGAGGCCCGCCGGCGCCGCTAGCATCGGCCGAAATCGCGTACGATCAAGATGCGTGAGCAGCATCAACATGTGCTCCTCGGCGCCACCCCGAACCGACGCGCTGGCGAAATGCAGCACACCAATCCGATTGTCGGTACTCATCGAGTCACGGCCGCTTCGGCCAGACACTGATGAATATCCGCCAGCGTCTTCATCTGGTGACAAGGATCCTGATTGCTCAGAAAGATCGCGTCCGAATGCGCATCCGAGGGGTGATAACCGTGCATCCCGACCGGATGCCAACCATCGCCGTTAAAATCACTGGTCGCAAGCAACCATCCGGGGTCGAGCAAATACACGATCTCCCCATAGCGCCGATCGGCAAAGAACACTCCCAGCCGCTCGAGCTCGGCATCGTTCACTATTCGTCCACACGAAGTCCGTTCCAATTCAGCGACTATTGCGCGGCGCGCCGCCTCGTCGAAGAACCAGTAACGCGCCATCGTCGAGTCGTAAACCGCTAAATATTGCGTCGGCATCGAAAACCCCAACGCCTCAATCCTCTTTACTAACTCATACTGCGAGTGGACCTGAGTCATGCCATGATCGGAAATCACGGTGAAAGTCATCTCGGAGTCTTTTTGGACTGCTATCCTAAAGACCTCCCGCAGTTTCCGATCATACCACGCCACGCGATCATTCACCAATTGAGGTTCATCGCAATGTTCATGAAGAAAATGGTCCATTTCACTCAGATAAAGGAAAAACACTCCGGCCTTGTCACCCTGAATATCGCCGCAGGCTTTTTCCATAATCCGGGTATCTGACCACTCGTGATATGAGTAGACTCGATAAGGTACTTGGTTCGTGTGTAGGAGATCAAAGATCGATCGTGAATGAGGAATTCCTCCCTCAGCGTAAATATTTCGCTTCTCCACGAAATTGAAAAACGGAAGCAAAGCCGGACTCATTCCGCACTCGAACAGTGGTCCCATTCCGAAAAGGTGCCGGCCTAGTTCCTTGACGAGCTTACGAGAGACCCGGTTATCAAGAATTCCGCTGGGCAAGAAGCTGAACCACCGCAGCCAGCGAAACGGCGAATTTTTTAAATCGTAATAGTAAAGATTCCAGTGACCGGTTTGCGCGGGAGGCAGGCCGGTCAGGATAGTTGGAATCGCCCCTGAGCTATAACCTAACACCGTTTCGATCGGGCGTCGAAACGACAGCTCGTCTTTTAGAAACTTCCTGTCTTTAATAATTTCCCAACCAAGGGCATCAATGAGCACAAACACATGCAAATGGCCGGCCCGCTTACGTTGCGCCGCGGTCGTCCGCTTGAACTCTGTTGTTTTCATTCGATCCTCATGGAATTGAGCGTACCAATCTTGGACCGAGGCTATTAGCGACGATCAGTGGGAGCCGCTTCCAGACCCTACTAGCGAGTCTGATGTTTTGGGTGCCCGCCTGTGAGTGCGATTGCGATGGGTCGGCTGTAGGCCAGTAATACCAATGCAGCGGCCGTTCAACCGGGTTCCAATGCCGCTTAAACTCGTACGTCCCTCCCCCTGGTGAACAGCGTCCGAGATCCACCTTACGAAACCCCTCTTCGATGGCTTTTTCGATCAGAGCCCAATACATGATCATTGGGGCCTCTTTCTTTCTCGCCTCAGGCAGGGAAGCCGCCCAAGGAAGTTCAAGCGTATCCAGATGGGCGGTGACGAAAGATGCTGCGACCGGTGTTCCACCGTCCCAAAGGCTTAAAATCCTAATTTTCTCGCCCAAATGGCGCATTTGATTTGCGAAGAATGTTTTCGGATACACGGGGGTGCCAAGATTCCGCATGTTGGTGGCGAATATCTTATAAAACATTGACAGGGATTCCGGGCCACCCCATTCTGCTGTTAATCCGCGTTTGAGATTGTAACGAAGCCTTTTACGCCTGCTTGGGCTCAACTGATTACAGTAGTCGTCCACGGTCGCGGGGAGTTGAATTTCCATTGTTACCTTGGAGCACGACATTGGCCACGACAGCGATCGTGACTCGCCCTGGCGGAGCTCGATGTGGCGAGCGTTCAATTCGCGTCCCAACTCTACCGCCCCTGCGAGCAGAGCCTCTCGGGCGTCAGCGTGATCGGCTATTATGCCTCCGTAAGTAAAGAACGGAATCGACACGAGTGAGTTTCCGAAAAACCGGCTCCGGATGGAAACGAGCGGTAGAACTCCGCAGATTTGTCCGTTCTCAACGGCAGCTAGATAATATGGCTTATGGCCGAACGTTTCCTCGATTACCTCACGCCAAAGCCAACGGTGATAGAGGCGTTCCGGCGCCGCGGAGGTCGTATACGCGTCCCACGGCTCACGAAGGCTCGTTACCTCGATATTCATAGTTTATATCCCGGGTACCGGCTGGTAGCGAATGGTTGAGGCATTGCGGGCTGAACGCTTGCGGATTGAATATTCGATGGGAAGATTTCTTCCACCAAATCCTCGAGTGTCACAAACTTTAAATTGGTCAATAGCGCCCCCAACTTGGCTTCGGTCGTGTTTAGGTTTACATAACTCTTAAACCCTCGCCACGCACTCATTGGTAAGCGGGGCTGCTCGGGGTCGATCTCTCGCGGATGAATATAAAAGATTGCTGGTCGGCCGTGCCGGTGCACGCTGGCTGTCATTTTTTGAATGACAGCAAGCGGGAATAAGCGAAGGTAGCCACCACCGAAGAAGCAATATGCGCGGCCGAGTATTTTTTCGACCGACATCGGAAACTCAATCAGCTGTCCCGCGGGTCGTTTCACCAAATACGGGGCGTAGTGACCGTTGCGCCATCCACCATGAGCGCGGCTGGCCGGAAATTCCGACGAATCGTACACGTAGCCGGCCCGCAACAATTCATCGAATACCCAGTCGTTTCGATCGGAAAGCGAAAACCCGGCTGACCGATATCCAAGCACGCTGGTTCCTGTGATCTGCTCGAGAACATCTTTGGCTCGCCACGCGTCTTCGTAAAACTCTTTTGGTGTGAGCTCATAGGCCAGACGATGCGCCCATCCGTGCGAGGCGACTTCGTGCCCGCGCTGTACGGTTGCAGTCACCAAACCCGGATAGTGGTCGGCGACCCATCCCAGAAAAAAGCAAGTGCACCGTACGTGATGCTCGGCGGCTAAATCCAGCAAGCGCAAGAAGTTTCTCTCGACCCGAGAAGGGAGTAAATCCCAGTCAATTAAGCTCGGGGTGGACGGAAGATCGAGAATATGAAACCAATCCTCCACGTCGATCGATAAAACACAACGATCAGTTTCAGCGTTCACGCTAAGGGACCTCCTGGACGGTAGACGCGATATCCGGGGTTGGGCCGCGCGATAGCTTTGGAATGTCCCAGATATCGAACCGTTTCCCGAACATTGACTCGGCAACCCCGATAAGCGCCCCGCTCACGCCCAGCACTACGTAAAAGGGGATCGCCAACGGACCAACAACAGGACGATTGGCCACAGCCATCATTAGCCCTAGCCCTGCCATACCATAAGCGAGACCCTGCAACCCCAACATCAACATAAAGAATTCGGAGTTGTGGGCCAGTAGAAGTGAAGACAATAAGATCAACAACATCGGAAATAGCGATAGCCAGCGCATTAGCTTATGCGAGACAAACTGCCAGCCGCGGAGCCCGCCGAAAGCGCCGCGTAATTCGAACAGCGCCAACATTCCTTGGGCGCACATTCGGCGCCGGCGCCTGAATTCCTCAAGCGGCGAGGTGGTGTCGCGCTCGAACACTAGTGCCTCAGGTTCATGCGTCACCCAATGTCCGGCCGCCGCCACTCGCATCGGAATCTCCAAGTCATTCGCCAGATTTGCGCACAACGGCCGATAAAGTTGCGCGCGCATGCAGAAAATCGCGCCGTCGCAGACCAGCACCGAGCCAATGCGACTCTCCAGACGCTTCAAGATTGATTCATAACCCCAGTAAACGCTTGCACCCCTGGACACCGCGAGGCTTACGCTTTCCTTAATCGAACGCGAATCTCCGGTTATGCAACCGACTCGTGGATCGGCAAAGTGCCTCACCATCAGATGCAGCACCGGCGGGGCGATGTGCGCGTTTGCATCGGTGAAAAAAAGGATTTCCCCCCGTGACAATTCTGCCAGCCGGTTTAGCGTACGCGCCTTCCCTCGGCGCAAATGCATCCGTACGAGCTTAACGCCGTGAACAGAAAATCCGCGGACAATATCATCGGTCGAATCCTCTGAGGCGTCCGAACCAATTAGAATTTCAAGTTTTTCGCGAGGATACTCCCACGCAAGTGTTTCCGCGATCTTCCATCCGATGTCCTGCGCTTCATTACGGGCCGCAATAAGCACAGAGACGTGTGGCAGATCGTACTCCTCGATAAGTGGATAAACGCGTCTCTTCAACGCGAGCATTGCAAGCAGAATTGGGTATCCACCGTACACGTACACTAGCCATGCCACTCCGACGACAAACACTGCTTCCATAACTTACAATTACCCTGCAAAGGTCCGGTTACCTTTTCCGCTTTCGCTCAGTATTGCGCTGCGCATCACGCGCGCTTGTCACGTCAGAGGTAGCTTTGCTGGTCGCGCAAGCCATTTAAAGTGTGCGCGTTCCACGCGCGCGCTACACTACTTTCCGGCTAACGCGCTATTGCTGATGATCTCGCAGATGCCGCAGATTCGCGGGTAAGCCGCCGCTTACTTCAAGCATTCGCATTATGTTGCTGAAGCACGACCGACTTTATCTTATAAATCCGCCGCGCCCCTCCGCACGAGCGAGGTCGTGGCAAGATCCAGAAAGCCGGCTACAAGGATATCTGCGCACGGCGATTCCCAAGCGGTGAACTTTCCGCATCCGCCTGCGCACGCCATCCGTTCTCGGCAGCGCGTCCTTCTTCGCCACCAGAAACCGGAGCGGGCTCAGCGAACGCGCCTCTCCGGCGAATCTTCCGTGCGGGAAGCGCCCAGGCGATTTCGCGAAGATTCTGCGATAAAAAGATCACTATCCAGAACGTGGTTACGTATTCCGCTGTGACGGAAGTTGCAGCAACACTGTACCCAATTAGCCCAATTTGCATCGCGGTGGCCATGCGAGATTGCGCCACGTTCGTGCGACGTCGAGTTGCTCGGCAATTTAACACCGCGATAACCATGAGGCCCAGAAACAAACATAGCACCGGAATGCCACCCTCGGCTGCAATCTGAATATAGGTGTTGTGAGCTATGTATTCGTGCCCGGCCACCTCCAGGAGCGCGGGGTTGTAATTAGGCGCGGCATCTTCGAATTGCTCGAGGCCGATTCCTGTCAGGGGGTAGGCTTCAATCATGGCGAGCCCGGCCTTTGCCAGCTCGATATGAATACGAGTCGATTCCTCCGCGCCGTTAGTCGCGGATCCCTCCAGCTTAATACTTCGGAACCGCCTCGCCAGTCCGGCAGGGGACAGTTCACTCCCAGCTGCCACCACGAGGACGAGCAGCCCCAGAGTGAACATTTTTCGTTTTGCAAACAATACTGCTGCGAGACCCATGACTACGGCCGCAATTAGCCCGGCGCGCGATTGCGTAAGCAGTACACCGCCGGCCATCAAACCAACGCAAGCGATTCCAACGCGTCTCCACCGCAACCGCGTTTCGTATCGCACCATCCAGACGGCCAAGGGAATCCCGGTCACTAGTGTCAGGGACTCATAATTGGTGTCCTGCTCAATTCCGTTCGCGGGGAACACGTGGAGGATAAAATACTGCCTGTATATCCACATGCTAGCGATTGCAGACGTCACGATCATTACCCGGACCGTTTTGCGCAGCCGGTCTTCGTTGCTCACAAGAGCGCGGGTCGCTACGAGCATCAGACCGATAGATATAAGCGAAGAAACAGATGCCGAGGGTATTGGTAATCTGAATACCAATATCTCAAGGATTTGGAGAGTAGCAAAGGAGAAGAAGAATAAAGCGAGCGGATTCGTCAGAAGAGGTGCTGCGTCCGCGGGTCGGCGCGCCACCAATGCCGCTATGATCGTAAAAAACCCGACAATTTTGACGGGTGTAATAATTATGAACGCGATGCGAAACAGCGGCGGACCCAGACGCGGATCGGCATGAAACCGAGTGAGAATTAAAAGTAAGTAGTAGAGAGTCACTTGGACCTATTTTGCGGCTCGCGTAATTCCAAAGCCGCATCGGGTGAAATCAAACGCGTTGGAATGCGGAAGCCGACCTACAGAATAGGACTTAACGTCCCGAATGTGCCTGCAGGGAGTATTTCTCAGGATAGTGAACAGCCGTGGACCGCGGAGGCTCGAAGCGATTTAGCACAATTCCGAAAATGGTTGCTCCTGCTGCGTTTTCAATGGTCTGCTTTACCAGTTCGCGCGGGGTCTGGTTGGCGGCTACCACGATTACCAGAGCGTCGGAAAGCCGCGCAAGGATTTGGGGTTCCGGCACCGCGGAAGCCGCTGGCGTGTCTATAATTACATAGGGAGGAGGTAACGTTGTTCGTGCTTCGACTACAAAGTCGCGCATCCGCTGCCCTCCCAGCGCCTCCGCGGGCGCCCGGATCGCACCACCCGCAGGAACCAGCCACAGTCCCGGAACCGGGGTCTCTTGGAGGCAGCTATTGAAATCGGTGGTCCCGTTAAGGTAGTCGATCAGGCCTTTCATGGCCACGAGATTGAAGGAGTAATCAAGTGAGGAGGCGCGTAAATCCGCGTCCACCAATATGACCCGGTTTCCGAGTCGGGCAAGACTCGCTGCCAAGTTTAGCGAAACGAAGCTCTTGCCTTCGCCACTCAGCGCGCTGGTAATAGTAAAAACGCGTTTGTCATGCCTGGTCGCCCAGTCTTGCAGACCTCGGGCAAACACATGGAAGTGCTCGGCGGCAGCCGCAAATTCGCGCTTACCGATGACCAGCAACGGACCATGGTGGCCACTCGACGAAGCTGCAGCCGGCTCCAAAAATGGGAACTCCCGGTCGCGGCCGGAGTGCGTGCCTTCGGGTGCGAGCATTTCGGCGCGAAATGCCGTCTCGTAAGTTACCGGAGTTCCATTCGCCGGAAGAGATCCGGGCGCTTTGGTAAGAGACGCCGACTCCGCCAGCCGAAGCTGCGCACTGGTACGCTGGCTCTCGGCCCTTTTCAATGCTTCATATACTCGGCTCATAATACTCTCGGCCTATATTTTGAAGATTTCTGAATAACTTTCATTATGAATCAGACTCCCGGCGCTTTTGCCCAGCCAGCGGAGGGCATTATAAAGAATTCCTCCCATCTGGTTCAGAGATTCGAAGCTGCTACTACTCAGTCGTGGAGCAACGATAAGTACTGCAGAGGCCAGCAATAGAGTGATGCAAGTCGCCACGACAGTATAGATCAGGCGATAGTGCCCCGCGCTCCGATCGGTTGTAGTCGTGACTCCCGCCCTACCCAGTTCCCGATCTTTCTGGTAGGCGCGTCGCGGCGATCTGATAAGCTTCAGATCGGCCGCAACGTCAGCGATCTGTTCCTCGTCGATCGTCCGGCTGGCAGCAGCGTAACCAGCGAGCATCGCATTGTCGCACAGAACGTTCACCAGACGCGGAACCCCACCGGAGTAGCGATGCACAGCGCCGCACGCCTTAAGCGTGAATGGCGAGCGCCGGGCGCCGGCGACCGCAAGCCTGGCTGCTATGTATTGCACCGTTTCCGGGGGACTTAGCGCTGAAAGCGAGTAGCGAAAGACCAGCCGCTGGCGTAAAGCCCGCAGTTCTGTCGAATCGATTTTCGCGTCGAATTCCGGCTGTCCGGCCAAAATTACTTGTGCCAGTTTGGTGCTGGAGGTCTCGATGTTGGTAAGCAAGCGAATTTCCTCAAGCAACTCGATCGATAAGGACTGGGCCTCATCGAAGATCATCACAACCGTTCCACCGTCTTCATAGGCAGACAAGAGATGGCGGTTGAGTACAGCCGCCGGATTGGCGGCGCCGGTGAGCGTGATCCCGAGCTCGTAACCGATTGAATCATAAAGCGCGCCGATTGTGCGTGGCGGATTGAACACATAGCCGGTTTGGACATTGGGGCCGGCAGATTCGATGAGACTTCTGAGCAGCATTGTCTTGCCGGTTCCGACCTCGCCCGTCACCACTGCGAACCCTTTGCGCTCTTGCACCAGGTAACAAAGCTGGGCAAGTGCCTCGCGATGAGGCTCGGCCGCGTAGAGAAACCTCGGGTCGGGGCTCAAACTGAAGGGCTCCCGGGAGCAGTTATAGTATGCTTCGTAAACAGCCATCGCTTTAAAACACTACAATTGCGTACGTCCAAATCGCCGCTGCGATCAGCAACATCCCGGCCGACGATGCAAACACCGCGCGGAGTGTCGCAGCGCGACGCTCGGCGGGCACTTCGATCGCCGGGATCATCGCAACCACTGATATTCCGTATTCGCTTTGAAGTTCTGCCGGCTCCTTGAAAGATGTGTCTGTAAAGTAAAGTGCAAAGGGCAAGCCGAGTGCCGCAACAACACTGAACACTACCCCCAGAATTCCGATCACGATTCGGTTCGGCCGGATCGGCTCCTTTGGTAAATTCGCTCCTTCGAGCAAACGTAAACGTTCGTCCTGATGGCGCTTCTCCAAGGTCTCACGAAGCTGAGCGCCAAGCTGTTTCTTGAGCAGGTTATGGTATTCCGTATCCAACGCGTCGTAGTCTCGCTTGAGCACATCCAGTTCCTGGCCATGCACGGGGGTAACCGCGATCCGGGCGTTTAGCGACCCGATCTGCGCGGAGAGGGTTGCGGCCTCGCGCTGGAGGCTGCTTTGAGCCGCCCCCTCGTCGTCGTTAGGCGCCGGTTTTGAGGTAGAGGAGCTTTCGGCACCCGCCGAACGATTCTGACGGATCTGCTGCTTAAGGTCCGCGATTTGAACTTTGAGTTCGACGACGTCGGGATACTCGTCACTATACTCGGCGCGCAGTCCCGCGAGTTTAAGCTTTAGCACTGGAAGTTCCTGTTCCGGCGTCAGTGCAACTGTTTCGCCACCCGTCATCGGGGTAAGGCGCTGAGTGGCAAGCTCCTGGCTGATCATGCTGAGCTGGTTTTGGAGACGCCCCAGTTCCGCCAGATTCGGCTCGAGCTCTTCCGGCAAGCTGCCTTCATAGCGACGCTCGAGGTCCTGGACCTGTTTTCCCTTGGCCAATACCTCGGCGTTGGAACGAACAACCTGAGCGGTCAGAAAACGCGAGGCGTCCTCAGCACGTTGGATTCGCTCCCCGTAGCCCTCGTCTATATAGTTACTCGCAAGTTGCTCGGTCACTCGCTGCGCTATTATCGGCTTCGAATACTCAAACGAAATCTTGAGTACGTCTGGTGCTTCTTCCGACGAACGCGAGTTCTCGTAGAGTATGGCGTCCTGCGGAACCACCAGGTCTATGTGGCGCCCCATGTACCGCACCGTAGCGTCGAGCGGCTGACCGGGGCGGACGCTATAGAGTCCGAATTTGCGAATTAGTTCCTCCAGCCGCGTCTGGCTGAACGCCTTGTGTGCCAGCGCCTCGAGTTGATCAGCCACGTTGACGTTTTGCCCCCGGACCGGTGCATTGCCAGCATCAACGTAATCAGGCGATACTTGCGGCGGTTCGATTACGATAACCGCGGTCGACCGGTATACATTGGGCAATATCAGCATAAGGCAGAGCGTGGTGCCTAAGCCCAGCGCGAATACGCAAGCAGCGGTCAGCCGGTGTCGGTGAATGATGTCGAGATAGGGCGCGATACTGATTGGTTTCGCGTCGTTCATTTAGAGTCTCCACTTCATAGGTGGCGGGGCAAATGTGATACCTGCCTGCAGTAAGTTAACCGTAGATAGCTTCCCTGGCACCGCAACCAAAGTCCCCACCACGGCCGCACCGCTCGCCTTGGTCTGGAAACCCAGATAATTTACGCTGAGGGTCAAATACCGATTGAGTTGGTATGTCATACCTGCCGTGTAGGTGAGAACTGTTGCTGAGACACCGGAGCCGCCGATTGTGAAATATCCTCCATTGACAAAGACCGTCGCCCGCCGGGTGAGCTTGTAATTGACCAGAAGGCCGTAGCTCTGCTCGGTTGCGAAACCGGCGAATCCTGCGCCGAATCCGGGCTCATTCGCGGCGGAAGCCGAGATCGTCAGCCTGCGATCGCGGTAATTGCCTGTCACCAAGTAGCCGGGGGCCACTTTGGTTTGCCCCGGTACGATGGTTGTGCTGGGCTTGCCCGTCAGATTTGGCGTGATAAAAGAACCCGGTGTGCTATCGGAAATGATTGGTCCGGCCTGGGCCAGGATCGAAAATGGAGTTCCTTCGCCCCACCCCGCTCTGAGCTGCGGCCAATGGCTTTCGGTCTGCGGCAGGTCGCCCGCCGTGGAGCGGAAGTCGTCGAATTGGTAGCCGAATCCAGCCGTGAATCTTTCCGCAAGGTCCCATTGTCCGCCCAGCACTCCTCCTTCATCGAAGAAGTATCCGCCGCCACTGCCGGAAGACGAGGCGGATAATGTGGTGAAGATATACTGATGAACGTTCGCGGTCCAGGTAAATGAGCTATTATAACGTGAGGACAAATCGACAGCGAAGTCGTTGCTAACGGTTGAGGTCTGGTAGAATAGCGACTGCATCAATTGTGTGCTTATCGGTGTCGCGCCGTTCGCCAAAATCCCATTGCTCACTGCGTTTCCGATTAGCAGGCTGTCCGAAAATGAAAGCGTGGTGCCGGGCGACAAGATTTCGTCGTCGCGCAGATTCGCGGAGTGGTCCTCACCGAAGCGGTCGAGGCCCCCGTAGTGGGCGTATTCCAGCATCTCGGTCTGATAGGTGAGAAAGAAGTTGCGCGCAGCGGTGGAGGCCTCGAGGGTGGCGCCGAACGTTTCGGCGCTCACGAAATCACCTTTGCGATTCGACGGCGTCAGTTTCACATTGTTGTCGTAAATCTCGTCAAACTCGGCCATGGGCCATAACGAGACTTCCACGGCGCAAGCAGGCCGTGCGGCGGCGGCCACGATGAGAGCGATACACCAAATAATGAGAACGAGTCGCATTTCCGTCAGGGCACCGTAATCGTATCCCCGCGCTCCAACGGAACGTCAGCTCTGAGATCGCCGCTATGCACGCCACTGTAATTCACCGTCATCTCGACTTCCTTGCCATCCGATCGCCGCACGATCTTAATTTTTCGCAGATTAGCGTATTCGGTCGGACCACCCGCAGCCGCGAGTGCCTGCGAAAGCACCTCTCCCGACATGAGCTTGTACATTCCAGGTTTCGACACTTCGCCGAGGGCATAAAAGACTCGGCTGGCCGGATCGAAGACCCGAACCGTAACTTTTGGGGCGTGTACATAGCTGACAAAGCGCGCCGTCAGGTCCGTCTGCAATTCCGTAGTGGTTAAGCCGGCGGCCTTTACCTGACCTATGAGCGGCAACATGATGGTGCCATCACTGGCGACGCGGATTCGACCGCTGAGCTGCTCCTGCTTCCACACCAGAACGTCAAGGACGTCGTCGCGACCGATCTTGTACGGACCCTGGTCCGCCGACAGCGCTGGTTTGGCGACCACCTGTGTGTGCACCGGCGTGCCACCGAAACATCCTGCTACCGTCAGGGCCAACGCCAAAACAATTGCGCGCGAAATGCGGCCGAAAGCGAGGTCCCGCGGCTCCGGCGACGTTTGAATTTTCTCGCGCATGGAGTTTAGCGGCTTTCGCGCAAGGGTTGAATTATACTCACGTTTCATGTGATTCCGGGCCCCTACCGGGTGAACCTATGTTAAGCCGATGCTTCTTCCTTGTCGGCGGTCGCGACCGAACGCTGGAACCATTCATAATCGCATCGCGGACGGTTGCGGCTTCGGAGCGTCGCAGGACCTCGCGCCTGATCACAACGAGATCCAAATTGATATTCGGGCAAGCGTCCGCCCTCCCATGTTCACGGGCGTCCGAAAATCGCGCTTCACATATTTCCGCGTTTCGATGGTCTCGTTCCGCGTCAGACTCAGCGACGCCAACGCGGCGTCTCAGTCTGGAACCAATTAAAATAGCGACTCTCGGGTGAGGCTTACTGCTGGCTCTGCCGCGAAGCGTATATAATACTGTGAATCTGCACAGTCCTCGATGCATTGGCCGATAAGACGAGCACCGGAGGTTAATTCGGCCTAAATCCATGGTCTTGCTTACATGAAACACGTTTGACCCGAATCCTTTTCCCATGTGCTTCTGCACACCGTAAGATATCGATGCAAGATACAATCAGCGCATTGAATCAGCTTATGGATACCACCCCGTTCAAATCCTGCCGCTCGTTCCACGTCGAGCCATCCAGCTCATTTAACGTATCCCTCGCGGATCCGAGACGAATGCGGCCTCACTAACATTTTGCCCAACGTTCGATTTGGCGCGAGTTGAAACACTCCCGTAACGTGTCCCAAAATACGAGCGGAAGCCGATGCGAAAGAGCCGCTTCACGGTGGAACGAATCGCGCGCCACGGACTTCATTTGCTCCTCGGATCCAATCGGCTGGAATGCTTTCTGGGACACTCCCATCGGCCCGAAAGCCAGTACAAGGATGGAAAGCTCCGGGCGCCGTGATCTTCCGGCGCGCTCATCGCCGTTCGAAGGCTTTGCAATCGGCCTCGGCACTTGCTTCGCAGTACCGACCCTTCTGTGATTCAGATGACATCGCGTTCCCGTTATCGAAGCGCGGTACATACCGTCATGCAGCAGCCGCTTCAGCGCGCATCTTGAATGACACATGAAATCCAAGTGACAGCGATCCCGGCAGACTAACCGGCTTTAAGTCTTCATCGTGGCTTACCTTTCCAGGGCCAGAGCCGGATCGAGTGATTGCAGCCTTCGCCTCACTGGCTCCAATCGAGTTCAGGTAACATTTAGCCGGTTGGCACTTAGTTCCGAAACGTACATCCGGCTAAGAGGCATGGGCCGCACTACCTGCCGGAACGCCAGCCGCGTACGGGTCACTTTCGGCATACTGGCCCCGAGGTCCAATGCTGGAGTTTTCGCTGCAGCCCTGAGCCGGTTCGACTTTCGCTGCGAAGGGTACATTGACTGCCGAATCGGCAGCAATGCCTCGTATGCTTTCGACGGTATCGCGATGAATGCTACCCAGTCGGAGTCCAAGAGACTTCATGGGAAAGATCTGGAGCAGTTGTATCGTCTGCTGTTGCACAATTCCGGTTTTCGGAACCTGGGGATCCACGAGCGAATCACCGTCGCGCCGTTCGAACTATCTTCAAATTTAGGCGGAAGAAAAACCACGCGGCGCGCTGCAGAAAGCGCCTTTCAGCCACTGGGTCGTCGCCGATCTCATCGGCGCTTCGTGGCCCAAAGTCACCGAGCGCTTGGCTGAATTTGAATGCGTGAACGAACCTTTTCGTCAATGCCGGCAATTGATCGTTTGCGTTGATAAAATCGAACGTTCTCGAACTCATTGAGTCCCGTGAATTATAGTAACGGGCCAAAGTGCGATTCTCTCTGGCGCAGCGGCGTAAGATGGCGGCGTGGTTGTAACTCTATTTGCAGGAGTTAATTAAGTGCGACTAACTCAACCGTGTATCCAACGCCACCCCTCTCCCTACCTTGAACCGAAGGAGCCCTCCGGCATCTTCGGTCCAGACTTGTTGGAAGATCATAATTCTCGCATCACGATCATGATAAAGACACTTTGCTTTGGCCTGTGGCCCGGTCCCTCACGCGCTCTATGCGCTTCTCCATGTGCTAATACGCCCGCTTGGAGTAGCTTCAGGACACAATTGTCTATCTAAGAGTGATCGCCACTAGTCTAGTCGAGCGAGCAACCCCTTACTTTTTACGCCGCGTATCACAAGTGTTTCAGATCGCTCCCAATAACCAGAGCACGAGGACAATCATAACAATGCCGCCTAAGGAAATCGGAAGATACATACTGCCTCCTAAGCTTTTGCTTCTCCAGGATTAATTTTGTTGAGCGAAACGCAGTCTAAAATTAGCAAAAATACCACCGGTCGAACTGGCTTAATTGGGCTTTGTCTCTCTTCTTCATCTCACAGTCTGTATCGTACTAGACACGCAGATGCACGAGCCAGCTTTGATCGCGGACGTTTGTAACCCAAAGCACCTTTTTTGAGCTTGAAAAGTGATTCACGGTCACAGCAACTTTACCCGATGCGAAGCTGCGGCGAAGATTTCGGACACAATTCGCGCACGGTCATCGGGCATTGGAAGCGCGAACCTTAGGGCTAACCCTGGCTGGCCGGACTGATGACAGCCAAAATGGCGACGACGCAAATCCTGTTTCTGATGGCCCGACCAGCCCTGTAAAGGGCTTTTACCCGGCGATAATTTGTGGCCCGATCGTTTTCGTGGGTCAGGATCTACGCCGCGCACAAATCTGGCGCGGATGCCCGTTGCTGGAGCGTTTTTCCCGTGCACGTCTCGGCGACCAGGGGCACCCCGTTTTGTATCCGAATGCCCGGCGCCTTAATCGTTTCTTTGAGTCGTCAAGCTGTTCGGACCAACCCGTAATGGGAGAGGTCTGTGCTTTGGATAACCAATCGAGAGCTTGGTCGGTGGTGCCCCGTGCGGGCTACAGGATAGGATTCAAAAAAGCCGGAGCAGCGCTCCTGAATAATAATTCTGCGAAGCAATCTGGAACTCACGTGGTCCGGAAAGTTCTTAGCAGCAGATCTCCTGTGGGCGTGGCTCCGGCGCCATTTATGAACACGCTCGATCAACCTCGCGTACGAACTTCTCTAATTGCTTTGCAGGTCAAAACTTACGCCACCGGGTTAAGCTTATCAGCATCACGCCGACCGAACGCAAGAATTTTCTCCGCTTCACACGGACGCACCTTCCGAGTCGTTGCAAATCTGGGTGCCAACGCGCCGGAAGGCGCCCGAAATTACACTATCGGTGCGAAGATGACCGCCGGATTCGCGCTGCTCGCGGACCCGGTCGGCTATTACGACTCTGGGGCGATGAGCTTCCTCGACGATCAAAACGGTCAGATTTACCAATACGATTTCGGTGCGGATACGGGCCAGCTAGCGACCGGCATCGCGGCCCACAATTCCAATTCGACGAGGCGGGCAAACAACGCCGCAACCCTTGGCGCACAAACGCAAAAGAAGACTCTACCGCTCATGAGGTTCGGGACCTGACCGACAAGAAACACGTCGCTTAGCTTAACGCCGCCTCGAATCGCACGCGTCGAGGTCCATAACCTTGGAAGGAAATCATCCATGCGAAAGATATACCGTCTGGCCCTTGCGACCTTTTTAGTTGTTGGCTTTTCTGGAATCGCAGCGGCCCAAACCTCGAATGCACCCGCCTCCAGTGCCAATCCGCAGGGCCAACCGGGCCTGATCGTTGTTCAGGAGGACGTGCTTATTCCGTTGATCGACCAGCCCGAGCAGCATTTTAAGATGGCGAGCAGATACTTCGCCAAGGGCGATCGCAATCAGGCTGCCGCACAGATCCGAGTTGGAGCCGCAATGGTCAAGCTTGAGGCCGGACGTCATGACGCAACGAACAAGACCGGGCTCGATGACGCCGCCAAACATCTCGACGATGTCGCGGCGGGAGTCAGCAGCGGTAGCGTCAAGTCCGCGAAAGACCTCAACGACGCATTTGCCCGCGCCGACATGGCGCTGGCCCGCCATTATCACGAAATGGCCAAGGAGTCAGAAGCCCAGAATGAGCATGGAAGCACTGGCTACTGGCTCCAGGGTACAGCCGACTCGCTGGAGGATTCCGCCCACTGGTCGGGACGCAAACTCGCCGAAGCGGGTAACGCATCGGTGAATGGCGCGAGGTCTCTGGGGCTAAAGCTTGAAAGTGGCACGCAGTGGACCGCTGATGAAGTCAAGAAGTCGGTGAGCGATCTGGGCAATGAAATCGACAGTCTGGACGGCCACGCTTCAAACACGGGCACGTCCAGTGGCGGATCAGCTTCGAACTAATCAACTTGAAAGAGCGGCCATTTCGGTTCGTCGGAACACATGGTTATAGACCAACTCAATATCACGCCGGAAGTATAGGGTGCATATATCATGACAGATAGAAATTCAGTTGTGGCTATCTACGATACCCACGCGCAGGCCGAAGAAGCGGTAAAAAACCTGCAGAAGTCCGGCTTTGACATGAAGAAACTGTCGATTGTCGGAAGAAACTATCATACCGAGGAGGACGTGACCGGATACTACAATACCGGCGATCGCATGAAGTACTGGGGCAAGATGGGAGCTGCCTGGGGCGGCTTCTGGGGCCTCTTATTCGGCGCCGCCTTCTTCGCAGTCCCGGGTATCGGCCCCGTGCTGGTGGCCGGTCCGCTGGTCGCCTGGATTGTCGGCGCGCTCGAGGGCGCCGTGATGGTGGGTGGCCTCAGCGCGGTAGGAGCGGGGCTTTACAGTATCGGCATACCGAAGGACAGTGTGGTCAAATACGAGTCGGCGCTCAAGGCTGATAAGTTCATCGTTGTGGCCCACGGCACCGCGGCTGAAGTGGCCAAGGCCAGGGACGTCATGCAGACCTCGCGTCCGGCTGAGTTTGCCGTGCACGGAGCCGAGGATGAAGTGCGCGCTGGAGCGTCAGCGTGACGAAGGCAATCGAGATTGAATAAGGCTTTATTAGGTGAGTGACTAATATTTGCGGCTCAACAGTGTGAAAAACCGTGAATTGTGAGAGGCGGGGAAACCACCATGACCAAGTCAACCATGTCGAAAGTTCGCAGAGAGTGTATCGCGGGAGCGTGTGAACATCTCAAGAGCATGCGGCGCGGATATATTCGTGAACTAGCCGCGGATGCGCGCTCGGAGCTTTCCGAAAGTACTGGTGACGCGAAGGATAGCGCCGATCTAGCCGCTGACGAATACGAACGGCACGTCAGCAGGACGCTATATGACCGCGTGATGAGCCGAATCGCCGAGGTAGATAACGCGCTGAAACGAATCGACGAGGCCAGCTATGGGGTATGCGAAACCTGCGGCCTCGAGATAGCCGAACTGCGGCTTAAGGCGCTCCCTTTCACGCGGAATTGTTGGGACTGCCAGCGGGACCACGAACGGATCGCGAGGACCAGGCAAAGCGGCCGCGATTTTGAGCAGGAACGGGTGGCCGACTTCGTATCGGTTTCCGCGGGAGATGAAGTGGGCCAGGAACCGATGCGGAGGACGGGCAACGGCTAGAATCGCCGGTGTACTGACGATGGTAGCGGTCGCGCACAGCGACGGCCGGCAACTCGCAAGTCAATGTGGTGGTCGTGAACGGCAACGCCACGACCATGTTCAAGCATGCCAACGACAGCGATCTGCCGATGGGCCTGCCGCGGCGATGGAGTGGGTTCGCGCGACCGCATTTTGAGGTTGGCCGACGGCGGGGAAATACGCCGCGGTTGACGGACGATGCTGGCAATCCGCGCAGCCATTTGGGACAACCATGAAAAGAGTTCCCGCTGAGCGGGAGCTGCCAGTTCATGACTGCGCCCCATCAATACATCCTGCTAGTGTGATGAATGGCTCATGTGAGCGACGGCCGGATCGGGCGCCGCTGTCTTGTTCGAGATGAACACGTCATCTTGAATGCCCCGTTTTCGCCACCAGCCGCGTGATTCGCGCCGCGCGAAATCCGGCCTTTGGGAGCAACCTCCGTGATGATTCGAGTTTCAATCAACGCCCTGACGAACACCTCCGCGGCGCAAGGGCAGCGAATCTGCCCAGCCGGAATGCCCTCGTGAAAGAGTTTATGCTACGCACGCTCAAGCGCGGATCCGCGGGTTTTTCTCCCGAGGCGGACGAACCGATTCGTGCGGAACTGTTCAGCATCGAGCGCCTCGAGCAACACGCCGAGAGCCTCGCGCTGGCGCAGCCGGTCACCGCCCAACGCGGCTCGGGGCGACGCCTGACGCAGCGTCTGGCGGATAACGGCCGGCTGTTGATGGAAGCGTACCGCGCCACCGCCAAAGCAATCCGCGATGATCGCGCGATTACTCCAGCCGCCGAGTGGCTGATCGATAATTTTTATGTCGCGCAGGATCAGATTCGCGAAATACGCGAGGATCTTCCGCGCGGCTTTTACCGGGGACTGCCAAAACTTGCCGACGGGCCACTAAAAGGTTACCCGCGCGTGTTCGGAGTCGCATGGGCTTTCGTCGCGCACACCGACAGCCGCTTCGAGCCGGAGATGTTGTGTCGGTTCGTGCAGGCATATCAGCGTGTACAGCCTCTGACGATCGGCGAGCTGTGGGCGGTCGCCATAACACTGCGCATCGTGCTGGTGGAGAATCTCAGGCGCTCGGCTGAGCGGATCGTAAGCGAACGGGAGGCGCGCCAGGCGGCAGACGCGCTGGCCGACCGGCTGTTGGGAGACGGGAGCATCGAGACCGAAGCTCCGGGCGTGGTTCTGAAGGGTTTCAACAAGAAACCGATGTCGAGAGCGTTCGCGGTTCAGTTGGTGCAGCGCCTGCGTGATCAGGATCCGAAGGTGACCCCGGCGCTAACCTGGTTGGACAAACGCCTGGCAGCGATGGGAACCAGTGCCGACGAAGCCGTTCGATCCGAGCATCAGACCCAAATTGCGATGAATGTTACGGTGCGCAACGTGATCACGAGTATGCGCATGATTTCCGCGGTTGATTGGGCAGAGTTCTTCGAGAGCGTCAGCTTGGTCGATACCGCGCTTCGTGCCGGCAGCGACTTTACCGAGATGGATTTCGCCACGCGGGATCGCTACCGCCACGCGATAGAAGAGCTGGCGCGAGGCTCGGGGCGGCCCGAACTCGAGGTCGCAAATCAAGCGATCACGTTCGCCAAGCGCGCCGCAGCCGAGCGGCCGAACCCCGCACCGCAATCCGCACACGGCGAACAGGAGCCCGGTTATTACCTAATCTCGAAGGGACGGCGCGCAATCGAGAAGGAGCTTGGATTCCGGGTTCCGATCCGGCAATGGCTGGCGCGGGCCAACGCCGCAGTGGGAATCCTCGGTTATGTGACCGCGATCGCGATCCTCAGCGTGATCACTATTCTCCTGGCGTTACTGGCCGTGGCGTACCTCGGTGTCAGCGGATGGATTCTCCTGCCGCTTGCGATTCTCGCCGTGATACCAGCATCAGATGCCGCTGTGGCGCTCGTAAACCGTGGGGTTTCAAATGCCTTCGGGGCCAGAACGCTGCCCGCGATGGAGCTTCGCGGCGGCGTGCCGGTCAGCCTGCGCACGATTGTCGTAGTGCCAATGCTGTTGACCACGCTCGTGGAACTAAAAGAACAGATTGAGCGGCTCGAGGTGCATTATCTCGCCAGTCAGGACGGCGACCTTCGCTTCGCACTGCTCTCGGACTGGACGGACTGCACAACCCCAAATGCGCCGGATGATGCCGCACTTCTGGGCGCCGCGGCCGAGGGGATCGAACGCCTTAATAAACGCCACGGAGCTGTGCCGGACGGCGCTCGTTTCCTGCTGCTCCATCGCCGCCGAATCTGGAACGAGGGGCAGGGAAAGTGGATCGGATGGGAACGCAAGCGCGGAAAGCTGCACGAGCTTAATCGCTTGCTGCGCGGCGCGACCGATACCACCTTCGAGGCGATCGGCGGTAGCTCGCCGGTGGTGCCTCCCGGCGTTCGTTACGTGATCACTCTGGACGCGGATACTCGCCTGCCTAGAGGTACCGCCAAACGTCTGGTCGGCAAGATGGCGCATCCGCTCAACCGCCCCTGCCTGGATTCGGATAGCCGGCGCGTGGTTGCTGGATACGCGGTGCTGCAACCACGCGTCACCCCGTCGTTGCCGAGCGGCGGTGAGGGGTCGACGTTTCAGCGCATCTTTACCAGTCCGAGCGGGCTGGATCCCTACGCCTTCGCGGTGTCCGACGTTTACCAGGATCTCTTTGGCGAGGGTTCCTATAGCGGCAAGGGGATTTATGATGTGGACGCCTTCGAGGCCGCGCTCGCAGGTCGGCTCCCGGAGAGCGCCATTTTGAGCCACGATCTTCTGGAGGGAATTTTTGCGCGGGCAGGGTTGGTCTCTGATATCGAGGTGGTCGAAGAGTTTCCTTCTCGCTACGACGCCGCCGCCATGCGGCAGCATCGATGGGCCCGCGGCGATTGGCAGCTCCTGCCGTGGATTTTCGGCCGCGGGCGGAGTTCGAATGGCAACGAGCGCGCAAAGGCGATCCCCCTGATCGGCCGCTGGAAGATGATGGACAACCTGCGGCGAACACTTTCGGCGCCAGCCGCGTTCCTTGCGTTGATCGCCGGATGGACGTTGCCGCTAGCTGCGGCCGCGGTCTGGACTGGGTTCGTACTCGCGACCTTCGCGGTTCCGACAATATTGCCGGCGCTTATCGGGATCGTGCCGCGACGCCTCGGGCTATCCCAGCGCCGGCACTGGTACGCGGTCGGTACGGACTTCGCACTTTCCCTGTCACAGGTTGCACTCCTGGTGACACTGCTGGCGCATCAGGCGTGGCTGATGACCGATGCAATCGTGCGAACCCTGTTTCGCCTCTTCGTGCGCCAGCGGCGGCTACTCGAGTGGGTAACCGCCGCTCAAGCGCGGCGCCGCAACGAACTCGCGGTGCGTGGATACTACCGATGGATGGCGGGCGGGATTGCGCTCAGCGCCGTCGCCACGGTCGTGGTCGCGTGCGTAGGGCGGAGGGCATGGCCGCTGGCAGCACCCTTCGTGATCCTTTGGATGGCGGCTCCGGCGGTCGCACGATGGGCGAGTCTCTCGCCGCCGATCGCGGGCACTAATCCGCTTTCGGACACGGACGCGCGGGCGCTGCGGCTCATCGCCCGAAGGACTTGGCGGTTCTTCGAAACCTTCGTCACCGAGAGCGATCATATGCTCGCGCCCGACAACTTCCAGGAAGAACCGCATCCAGTATTGGCCCACCGGACTTCCCCGACCAACCTCGGATTGTACCTGCTGTCGATAGTCGCAGCCCGTGACTTCGGCTGGCTGGGAAAGATCGAGGCCGTCGAGCGCATCGAGGCTACCCTCGGAACCATGAATGGGCTCGAGCGCTTCCGCGGACATTTCTACAATTGGTACGACACGCATGACCTTCATCCGCTCGAACCGAGGTACGTCTCGTCAGTGGACAGCGGCAATCTCGCCGGCCATTTGATAGCACTTGAAAACGCGTGCCGCGAGATTCTCGCCGCGCCGGTGACAGGGCTGCAATGGCTCGCCGGTCTCGATGACACACTGGAAATTACGCGCGAGTCCCTGCGCGGGCTTTCCGATGATCGGCGGACCCTGACCGTGACTCGTAAGCATCTTGAGGGCGCCCTCGATGCGTTCGCGGCCACGGTGATGGCTTCGCTCAGACCGACCGACGCCATTGCGAACAGCGGGGCCAAGAGTGAACCCCGTGCGCAACTCTCGCTTGAACGCAATGGCACGACGCCTGCGGAAGTTATCGCGCCGATGGCGGAGCTCGAGGTGCGTGCCGACACGCTCGCGGACATCGCGCGAACCTTGAGTGCGGAGCGCGGCGACGATGCCGGCGCCGAAGTGCTGGCAGGTGCTGAGGCGCTCAATGCCGCCCTGCGCAGCCATCGGCGCGATTTCGAGGAGCTGATGCCCTGGGCGAAACTCATCGCCGCCGATCGCGCGCCGGCCACCGCTGGCGCGGATGCGGCTGACGGCGAATCTCCCGAGCGGACGCTTACGCGCATCTTCGATTCGATTCCGACTCTGGCCGAGCTAGCCGATCGTTGCGAGACCGCCATCATGACCCTCGCGCAAGGCCACGCTGGGCAGCTCGCGCAAACCGGCGCGGCGCCAGAATCGCTCGAGCCGCGAGTGGAGGTTATGCTCGGGGCTCTCAAACGCTCCGCATCGGCTGCGCGTTCGTTTTCAGAACGTCTCAATCGGCTCGCCCGTCTGAGCAGGAAGATGCTCGATGCGATGGAGTTTGGTTTTCTCTTCAATCCCGCGCGCCAACTCCTTTCGATCGGGTATCGGGTCAGCGACGCAAGCCTTGATTCCAACTGTTACGACTTGCTCGCCTCCGAGGCGCGCCTGGCGAGTTTTGTCGCGATTGCGAAGGGCGATGTGCCTGCCCGCCATTGGTTTCGGCTCGGGCGTACCGAAACTCCGGTGGGGCGTGGCGCGGCGCTGGTCTCATGGTCCGGCTCGATGTTCGAGTATCTGATGCCCAGCCTTGTGATGCGTGCGCCGACTGGCAGCCTGCTCGAGCAGAGCAATCGATTCGTCGTCCGGAGGCAGATCGAATATGGCGCCAAACTTGGCCTCCCGTGGGGCGTATCGGAGTCCGCGTTCAACGTCCGGGACCTCGAGCTGACTTATCAATATTCGAGCTTCGGGGTCCCCGGCCTGGGACTCAAGCGCGGGCTCAGCCAGGACGCGGTTATCGCTCCGTATGCTACCGCGTTGGCCGCGATGGTCGACCCGCAAGCCGCGGTCCGAAATTTCTCTCGCCTCGCCGCCGCCGGCGGCCGCGGCAGGTATGGCTGGTATGAAGCGCTGGACTATACCCCAGCGCGCCTGCCCGAGGGCGACAAGGTCGCAATCGTTCGCTCCTATATGGCGCATCATCAAGGGATGACCTTGGTAGCGATCTCGAACACGCTGCACAACGGCGCGATGCGCACGCGCTTTCACGCTGAACCGATTATCGAAGCCACTCAGCTCCTGCTGCAGGAACGAATCCCGCGCGATGTACTGGTTGCCCACCCGGGAGCTGACGAGGTGGCGGCAGCGGCCAACGTTCGCGAACTGGTTCCGCCGATGCCGCGCCGATTCCAATCTCCTCACCAGCCGGTTCCCCGCACTCACCTGCTCTCCAACGGCAGCTACGCGGTCATGATCACCGCAGCCGGCTCCGGGTACAGCCGATGGCGCGACGTCACGGTCACGCGATGGCGGGAGGATCCTACCTGCGACTGCTGGGGCGCCTACGTCTTTTTGCGCGACGTGAGCAGTGGCGAGGTGTGGTCGGCAGGGTACCAGCCAACCGGCGTCGAGCCAGACAGCTACGAGACGACATTCTTTGAAGATCGAGTGGAAATCATCAGGCGCGATGGAACCATCGAGACCAGAATGGAGATCGCAATATCGCCCGAGGACGATGCCGAGGTTCGCCGAGTCTCGCTTTCGAATCTGGGGACCGACGTGCGGGAGATTGAGCTGACCTCATACGCGGAGGTGGTCCTGGCGCCCGACGCGGCTGACGCCGCGCACCCGGCCTTCTCGAATCTGTTCGTGCAAACCGAGTTTGTTGCCGAGGTCGGCGCGATTCTCGCCACGCGACGCCGTCGCACGCCCGCCGACCTTCCGCTCTGGGCCGCGCACATCGCGGTCGTGGAAGGTGAAGTCGTGGGCTCCACGCAATTCGAGACCGATCGGGCGCGCTTCCTCGGACGGGGACGCGGAATCCGCACACCGGTTTCGGTGATTGACGGCCAGCCACTGTCCAATACTGTTGGCGCGGTACTCGATCCGGTCTTCAGTCTTCGCCGCCGCATCAGGCTTGCGCCCGGCGCCACGGCGCGGATCGCGTTCTGGACGCTGGTTGCGCCCTCGCGCGGCGAAGCGCTCGACCTGGCCGACAAGCACCTCGACCCGGCCGCCTTCGAGCGCGCTCTCACGCTCGCGTGGACCCAGGCGCAAGTGCAGCTCTACCATCTGGATATTGACTACGACGAAGCCAACCTCTTCCAGCGGTTGGCGGGTCACGTGCTCTACTCCAACCCGGCGCTGCGGCCTTCATCCGCGGTGCTCGAACGAAATGAGAGCGGATCGGCGGCGCTCTGGGCGCACGGGATCTCGGGCGACCTGCCGATCGTTTTGGTTCGAATCGCCGACGTCGATGGTCTGGACACCGTGCGCCAGTTACTCCACGCCCACGAATACTGGCGGATGAAGCAGTTGGCCGTTGACTTGGTGATCTTGAACGAAAATCCGCCCTCCTACGCACAGGATCTGCAGACCGCGCTGGAGACGATGGTGCGGGCCAGCCAGTCGCAGCGGCCGTCGGGAAAAGAAAGCGGGCGCGGAGCGGTGTTTATCCTGCGAGATGAACTGGTCACGCCCCAAACGCGCAGTTTGCTCCAGAGTGTCGCACGAGCGGTGATCTGGAATCGCCGCGGCAGCCTTTTCCAACAGGTCAAACGAATCGAGGAATCCGCCGTGACGCTCGCTCCGCCACCCAGACGCCGACCCGCCACCGCAACGCCAGAAATTTCCGCGGCGATACCAAAGCTCGAATATTTCAACGGCCTTGGCGGCTTCGCCGCTGACGGCAGGCAATATGTAACCGTGCTGGGTGAAGGGCAGTGGACACCCGCTCCGTGGATCAACGTGATCGCCAATCCTTCATTTGGCTTCCAGGTATCCGTCGAGGGTGCTGGTTACACGTGGTCAGTCAACAGCCAGCAGAACCAGATCAGCCCATGGTCAAACGACCCGGTCAGCGATCGGCCGGGCGAAGTGTTCTACGTTCGCGACGAAGATAGCGGGGAACTCTGGAGCCCAACTGCTCTGCCGATTCGCGAACACACCTCGCCCTACGTCGTCCGGCACGGCCAGGGCTACAGCACATTCGAGCACAATTCGCACGCAATCTCGCTCGAGCTTTTGCAATACGTGCCGGTCGAAGACGCGATCAAGATTTCCCGACTCAAGATCCGCAATACGTCGCGGCGTCCCCGCCGACTCTCGATCACCGCATACGTGGAATGGGTTTTGGGTTCTTCCCGCGCCGGCTCCGCTCCGTTCGTCGCGACCGCGATTGATCCGGAAACCGGAGCGATGCTGGCAAGGAACCACTGGAGCGCCGAGTACGGAAGCCGCGTCGCCTTCGCAGATCTGGCAGGTCGCCAAGTCGCGTTGACCGGCGACCGAACCGAGTTTCTCGGGCGTAACGGCACGCTCGATCATCCCGCCTCCCTGGAGGGCGCCGCGCCGCTATCTAATCGCGTCGGCGCGGGACTCGATCCATGCGCTGCGCTCCAGACCCTGCTCGAAATCGCGCCGAACCAGACCGCCGAGATCGTCTTCTTCCTGGGTGAAGCAGCGACGAACGCGGAAGCAGTCGAATTGATTCAGCGCTACCGACGCGCCGATCTCGATTCGGTTTTGCGCGCGGTGACCAGGCATTGGGATGACGTCCTCGGCGCCGTGCAGGTGCGAACGCCGGATCGCGCGATGGACATTATGCTGAACCGCTGGCTCCTTTACCAGACGCTCTCGTGCCGGGTGTGGGCGCGCGCGGCATTTTACCAGGCAAGCGGCGCTTACGGTTTTCGCGATCAGCTCCAGGACGTGATGGCGCTCAGCGTGTCGAAGCCGGGGGTGACCCGAGAGCATTTACTGCGCGCCGCGGCGCGCCAGTTCGTCGAGGGCGACGTTCAGCATTGGTGGCATCCGCCGTCGGGCCAAGGGGTCCGCACGCGCATCTCCGACGATCGGATCTGGCTGGCGTATGCCGCCGCGCACTACGTCGAGGTAAGTGGCGACCTCGGAGTTCTCGGCGAAATGGTTCCCTTTCTCGAGGGTCCGGTCCTACACGCCGAACAGATCGAGTCGTATTTCGAGCCGACCGTTTCCGAAGAGCTGGGCACCCTATTCGAGCACTGCGCGCGAGGCCTTGACCAAAGCCTTGCGGTCGGCGTCCATGGCCTGCCCCTGATCGGCACGGGAGATTGGAACGACGGCCTTAATCTGGTTGGCGCCGGCGGCAGAGGCGAGAGTGTGTGGCTCGGCTGGTTCCTGCACGCCACGCTGGTGGCATTCGCCAGGCTGGCGGAGAGCCGGGGCGAGCTGACCCGTGCGGCGGTATGGCGGCATCACGCAGGCGCGCTCGCGAAATCGCTTGAGCGAACTGGATGGGATGGCGATTGGTACCTGCGGGCGTTTTTCGATGACGGAACACCGCTCGGCTCGGCCGCGAACCACGAATGCAGGATCGATTCGATCGCGCAGTCGTGGGCCGTAATTTCCGGCGCCGCGAACAAAGCTCGCGCCGCATCCGCGATGGCGGCGCTGGACCAACGCCTGGTCCGTCGCGACGATGGTCTGCTCCTGCTCTTGACTCCGCCGTTCGATCAGGCGTCGCCCGACCCCGGCTATATCAAGGGTTACCCGCCCGGCATCCGCGAGAACGGCGGCCAATATACCCATGGCGCGATCTGGTCCGTGATCGCCTGCGCGATGCTCGGTGACGGGGACCGGGCCGCCGAGCAATTTTCGCTCTTGAACCCGATCAATCACGCCAGCACCCGGGCCGCCGTCCACCGCTACAAGGTCGAGCCATACGTTGCCTGCGGCGACGTATATGCCGAGCCCGCGCATGTTGGGCGTGGCGGATGGACGTGGTACACCGGCTCGGCAGGATGGATGTATCGCGCAGGCCTCGAGTGGATCCTGGGATTTCGGGTGCGCGGCGCAACTCTCCTGATCGATCCAAGTATCCCCAAGGCATGGCGGCACTTTGAAATCGTCTTCCGTTATCATCGCGCGCGTTACGAAATCGCCGTCGAGAATCCTCACGGAGTCAACCGCGGGGTTGCCAGCGTCGAGCTCGACGGGAAATTGCTGCAAGGTGATCCACTGCTGATCCCGCTTTCGGATGACGGCGCGACCCATTCGGTGCGCGTCCTATTGGATGACCTAAGTCGTGCTCAAGAAGTCCCCGCAACTATGCCCAGTAGCTTGGCCAGCAAATGAGCGCCAAACGCCCGATCGCTTGCCGACCTCAACCCCCCATTACTGTTATTACCAATGGCTGTGGATCAAATGCGGACAGGAAACGCAAACAATGAGAACCGAGTCGAGGGAGACCCCAGCGATTAGCCAGCGGATGAAATGCTGGCCCGGGCCAGCGCGACACGTAGGTCTCTCGGCCCAAGGTCATGGCCATTTTCCGGCCCACCCTCAGAACAAAAGGCTGTCGCCAAATAACTAGAGCGACAAACCGCGTTCCGCCCGTCCCGCTCTGCGCTCCGGATATACCGCAACAACCGTCTCGGGACGGTTCGGCAGCGAAGCCAAGTTCTCAAAATCGTCCGATTCATCGATCGGCGAGTTCCCAAACGATACCGCGTCGAGCAGCGCAAGTGCGAAGGCCGCGGCGATAAGAATCGCCGTCGAGAACCAGTCGCCAATTCGCTTCGCGCCCCGCGACAGAACTGCTTGCTCTCGAACCAGCCCGTCCGGCAAAGACGGGTGAACGCGCGGCTCGGCAAACGGCTGAATCGAAAGCCTAATCTCGCCTGCATGGCCGACGCTGGCTTTCGGCACGAACAAATTGGTCTTCATCGCATCGATTTCCTCTGCGCCGGCCGTCGTCCGCATTCCAGCGCCACACGGCGCTTATCCTTGCGGTCCAGACTCTCGACGCACACCACCAGTCAACATACATTCTACGCGCTATACGAACGCACATTCACGGTCAAATTCACCTTCGCATCACTTAAGTGGGTCAAGGCGCACATCACGACGCCAATTATGGAGTAAAAAGGAAAGACTCACTATCGTCATCAAATGAACAAGCAAATTCAACTGGATCACACGCGGCTCGCAGCGAGAAGAAACATGCACCAGCGCAGCATCGGAACGATGCTCACTATCGCCGAGGTCGCGGACATCCTGCGAATGCATCGGGCCACCGTTTACAGACTCGTCAAACGCGGAGACCTGCCAGGATTCAAGGTTGGAGATAATTGGAGAATAAACGAGGATTCCCTGCGCACTGTACTGGCCGGTGAATCCACCGGTGCATCTCCGTCTCTCAAGACCTGAGCCAGCTCCTACGGCCATCCACGCATGACTCTCGCGCCGTGACCGCATCAAGATTCTTACTTCTGATGCGCCGGCTAGTTCCCGACCAGATATTTGAAATAATCGCAGGGGAACAGGTTGCGGGCGCATAGTAGCTAGTTTTCCGGCTTTCTCGCACGTCTGCTTCGGCTGCAGATTTGCGCGCCTTGCCTAGCGAGCACCGCGGCGCCATACACAGACTCGCACCGTCTCGAGCAGAATTTGCAGATCAAATAAGAAACTCGCATGTTTCAAGTAGTAAAGATCGTGCGCAAACACCTCACTTCGATTTTCCACGCTCGCGGCATAATCACATCGAACCTGTGCCCAGCCCGTTATCCCGGGCTTTACCAGATGCCGCAATCCAAAGTGCGGCAACGTTCCCGCCAAGTCGGCCACTTGCAGCGGGTGAAACGGACGAGGTCCCACGAGACTCATTTCGCCTCGAATCACGTTGATCAGCTGGGGCAGCTCGTCGAGATGCAGAACGCGGATAACTTTGCCGATTCGCGTCACGCGCGGATCGGCGTCGCTGGTTGACCACGATGATGCACTGTCGGGCGCGCTCTTCTCCTCATACATCGAACGAAACTTAAACATTGTAAATGGCCGCCCGTTTTCGCCCACTCTGACTTGAGTAAAAAATGCGGCGCCGGAAGAATCCCATTTTATGGCGAGTATCGTAAGCACAGTAACCGGCAGCGTCAGCACGAGAGCAACACAGGCAATCAGGACATCCCGCCATCGCCGAGCGGCGCGGATCATCCTTGACAATGACATTATCGGGGAGGTCGCGAAGTCCGAGATTGCATGCGAACCAAGACTCACCTTACCGTAGGTCCGTTCGGCAAATAACCGCGCGTCCTCAATATGGATGCCCCGTTCTCGGCACAGTGCGAGAAACTCCACGGCGAAGCGGTCATCCAGAAGATCCGCATCAACTAGAATCCTGCGAACATCCGACGAGAACCCCGTGACGCGGGACAAACACGTGTGAGCCGCCTCGAGCGAGTTTCCGATCCATAGAAATGTAAGCCCAAGGTCATCGCGTCGGCTATTTTCCGCGTTCAACGCGAGGCGAAGCGGGTCACTTGCGACGAGACCCAGTAGTGCCGAAGAGTTCGCCGAAGGAGCGGAATGCTGGACTGCATACCGGGCAGCCAGCACAAATATCACGGTGAGGAGCGTGTGAGCGAGGACAAGTCGGGGATCAAGCCTCAGAAGATGCGTCCCAGCCGTTACTACTCCGATTATCACCAGGAGAATGCCAGTCGCTTGGGCAAGATTTAACAGTAGGACCCGTGTGAAGCCCATCAACGTCGAGTCGTACAGGTCCATCACATAAAATATCGCAACATAAAGCACCACAACGGCCGTGCTTTGGAATAGCACGGCCGTTAGGGTCAGCGGTTCGCCAAGAGAACCACAGTTAACGACGACAAGCAGAACGGCGCTCGCTCCAAGCCACACCAGTTCAGCGCCGAAGGTTATCAGGGTGCGCGGCCCGATATAGATACCGCCGATGGACATTTAAATCATCCGAAAGACCTTAATACGGCGCGGTTGCTTCCCATCCGCGCCGGCCGCCCGCATCTTCAGTTGTTGCGTACGCGGCCGGTCATTGCGCGGCCGCGACCGGCGCATTTTGGTAGAGAACTGGCCGCTCCACGATTGCGCCAAGACCCGCGGCGTGAGAATAGCTAGCCGGGCATCTTGCGCCGCATGAATACCGCCCCACCCACGAGACTGAAGCCCAGCGCAATCAGAGCCAAGCCGGAATCTGTGGAGGCTGAACGCTGCCCGGAAAGCGCCGGACCACGCGCGGCCGCTAGAACCAAACCCGCAGGTTTCGCGCGTTGATCAGATGTATTACTGAACAAGTACCGGATGGGAATCGGACCACCGGAGATTGCGTAACCGGGTTGCGGCGACGAAAGCGAATCCATTCCCGACGCGCCTTCAAAGCGAACATCCTTGGCGCCCACCGCAATCGGCGCCATCCCACAAATCAGCAAAAGCAGAATGGTAGCCGCGAGTATTTGGCGTGGCGATGTATTCAGAGTGCGCATCCAACTCAACTGTTCGAGTTGTTCCGGCTTACTTCCGAGTGGCTGTTTGCCGCAGTTTTCCGGAAGCGTTCAAAAAGCATCAATCCCGATAGTCCTAATCCGAAAAGTAACAGTGAACTCGGCTCCGGGGTCGGAGAGCCACCAAGATTCCCTCCGCCCAACGTCTTGTCGTGCTTGCGTTGCCGGCGTGCAGCGCGGCGTGCTTGGCGCGCTTGCCGTCGCGCGAGCCGGTTATCCTGGTGATTGGGGCTGTCGAGGATGATCCGCTGAAGATTCGAACCGGGGATGGCATTCCCATCCGCAGCAGTGATTCCCACGGGATAATAGATGAGACTCGTGACCGAACCCAACCCATTCGAAGTCGCGCCCGAATTCGCGTAGGCCGCGTCGCGCGCGAGTGCCGCGGGCTGCGAAGAACTGGAGGAGAACGCGGCGGCGTTGGCCATCGTCGGAATCATGAATGCCGAGAAGGCGATTCCTGCGAGGGCGGTGGGTTTGAACATATTCAACCTCGGTGATGTACGTAGTTGCATGAGTCGATCGTAGTATCATGCAGGAAGAAGGTCGATAGCATCACGGCTACACAAAGCGATCCCGATTCAATCAAAGGGTGCGTTTGCCCGACGGTGCCGCAGGTCGCGGGTAATTCTGACATACGCGGCAATTGCCGCGTAACGAAGCCACTTTCAGGGTTGGCTGTTCCGGGTAATTCGGGTTGGCGGCTCAAAAAGACCACCGAGACTCGGATATACTTTGGTGCTTGTCCGAGTGGATCCTAGAATGAATGCTGCTTGAATGGCAGGCGCGCTGGCCGGGTGACCTTGAATCCAATCTGAAAGAGAATTGTGCTGGAATCTCGCGGAGTCGTCAGAGCGGTCAGGCTTCGACCCTTCCGGTGCCGGGAAAAATCGTTCAACAAGGATCGGAAGAGCGACGGCGACGAGGCCCGAGGTTCGCGCCAGCGCGTCCGGGGTCGTCGTCGTGATCGAAGTCGAGAACCTGATCAGACATCCGTAGCTGCGGCCCGCGGTGGCGCTGTCCCACATGGTCTGAAAGGCTCCCTTGAACTCACTTGCCTGCGGGGAGCCCTGCTCCAAGTACCAATACAATACGAGGATTCGATCATCTTCGCGTCCGAACACCACTTCGTTGGCATCAAAAGGCGCCCCAGAATGATCGAACTCGAGTGGTGTGAGCATCCGGTGTTCGACTTCCCAGCCGGAGCCAGGAATGCAATGCAGCGGTGAGTGCATCGTGCTGCCTTGCTGTTGGCGCGGGTAAAATGCCACGTGCAAAAGCACGGGCGCATCGTGCCGGTCGTCCGAGTATTCGCGCATCAGCACGTCGCGTGTGCCTAGGCTGCTAAATTGGCGGTCGGTTAAGTCGATGTCACGGCCATGCCAATTCCCGATGTCGCGGGGAAAGGACGCCATCGATTCGCGAAGCGGCTCGGACTGAATCGCGCGCAGACCCTGGCGATGGATTGCGAAAGCAATCAGAAGAATTGAGATCACCGCGAGAGCCGGAAATACCGCGAACGCACCCGGCGGCTCTTCAGTCGCGATCGCGGCCGCAGGCACCGCATCGGACACCCGGCGGGAATTCGCCAGCTTGCCGCTGACCAGAAGAATTATCAGGGTTCCTATCGCGAAAATCGCGACACCCATAGAGCTATGGGCGAAGCCCTCAGCCGCGGTGGGTCCCCACAGATGAGCGGCGACCGCGGCTAAAGTAACGCGCCCCGCGTTGAGCGCTATGGCGATCGGAATGGCACTTAGAAAAAGTAATCCCCTGCGCACGATGCCGGTGAGAAAAAGGTATCCAACAATGGCGGCCAGAGCACCCAACGCGAACAGGGAGTGCAGCCCGGCGCACGCCGCAACCACTTCCAAAGACATGTTCGGGAGAATCAGTACGTTGCCCTCCCGAATCACCGTCATCCCGACAATGTGCAGCATGTGAGTCGCCAACACACTCGACAAAAGCTGCAACCGAAAGGTCAATGGCAGATAGACGAGGGCTGGCAGCGGCAGGCCGAAAAAGAGAATGCCGTACGGGAACGCCAAACGGCGAGTCGCCTTGCGCCCCAGAAAGACCAGCGAAAGTCCGGCAATAACGATAAGAAACGAGAGCCGCGTCACAAACGCAACGGTTGTCAGATCGCCGACCACGAGCAACGCGCAACCCGCCAGTACGACTAAGAATCCACCTGGATCGGTTCGAATCAGAGGCTGATCACTGTGGCGACCTTCCTCAAAAAGTCTTCGGTAGCCGAGATAACCTGCGACCAGCGGCAGCAGGAGCGCGAATGAATAAGTGGGATCCGCTACGAGATCGATTGCCCAATCACGCAATATTGGACCGTAGAGAGCCAGTACCAGCGTAATCGAAATGAGGAAGCCGACGGCAGGCCACCGGCTTCGTGGGAGAATTGACCGACGACCTCGTTGGTCGGTTGCTGGATTCACGGAGCGCGTCGCGATGCCATCGGATAGTTCCACTGGTCAGGAACTTTACTCAGGTATAGGGTCGAACGAGGGTTCCTGGTCACACTGTCGGCGCTGTGCGCTGATTATCATGACTGAAATGTACTCGCTCGTGGCTAATTCTGATGTGCTGAGGGATCTTGGACGCACTGGCTGCGGCAGCCCAAGGAGGAAAATCGGCGGCAGGAATAAACTTCGACGGGAAGAAAACCTCCAGCTCACAAAGGAAACATCCTCCGCCGCCTCATAAAGGCCCAAACTGACTCAACCCTGCCATAGACGCGACCGCGGATAAGTCCAGATTGTTCGCGAGCAGGTCCGCCAAGCGGTCATACGCGCGGATACGCACGCTCTTGGCGTCGTTGCGGCCGGAGGAATTGAGGGGACGCAGTCCCTTCCGCGCGCGGATTTGGTTTAGATAATGGCGGCGCAGTCCGGGCTCATCGAAAAGGCCGTGAATCGACGTGCCCAGGACACGGCCGTCATCGGAAATGGCGCCCTCCGGTTCGTCCACCGAGCGGCCTTCCTTTTCTTTGATTCTGAACGCAGCGCGATGGTCGATCCCGATCACGCGACCGCAATGAATCTCGTAGCCGGATATTTCAAGGCCGGAAGCGCAATCGACAGCTCGAACGATCGAGGTAATCTTTTCGGGACCAAAGACGGTCTCGATCTCGAGCATGCCCAACCCCAAAGCCCGCGGGGTGGAACTCTCGACAAGCTCGGGGTCGGCGATCGCGCGGCCCAACATCTGATAGCCGCCGCAGATGCCGAGAATTGAGCCGCCGGCACGGTTATGCTCTTCGATGCGGCGATCCCATCGCGCATCGCGAAGCCATTGCAGGTCGGCGATCGTGCTCTTGCTGCCGGGAAGACATAGAATATCGAGATCCCCTGTCAGTTCCGGGTTTTCGATATATTGCAGGTCGACGTCAGTTTCGCGCGCCAGCATCTCGAAGTCGGTGTAGTTCGAGATGCCCGGCAAGCGCACGACGCCAATCCTGATTGGCCGCTCGCCCTGAACCTTCGCTCGGCTATTCAGACTCGCGCTGTCTTCTTGCGGTATGTCCAGGTCGCCGGCGTATGGCACCACGCCCAGAACCGGTACGCCGGTTCTCTGCTCGATGATTCGAAGCCCGTCGGTGAGCAACCCCGGGTCGCCACGGAACTTGTTTATGATCAAGCCCCTGACGCGGCGGCGTTCCTCGGGCGAGAGGAGATGTACCGTTCCTACCAGCGCCGCAATTGCTCCGCCCTTATCGATGTCGGCAACGATCAGCACCGGAGCATCGGCCAGTTCGGCAATCCGCCAGTTCACCAGATCACGGTCACGCAGATTGATCTCGGCCGCACCTCCGGCACCCTCGATAACGATGGCCTCGAATTGCGTGGCCAGCCGGTCATAGCTCGCGACAATCTCGGGCCAGGCCTGTTCACGGTAATGATCGTGGTCGCGCGTGGTCATTTGAAATCGCGGCCGTCCGCCGATAACGACCTGACAGCGCTGATCGCTTTCCGGTTTGAGCAGGACGGGGTTCATGTCAACGGTCGGCTCCAAACCGCAAGCCTCTGCCTGGACCGCCTGCGCGCGGCCGATTTCACCGCCGCCGCGGCACACTGCGGCATTGTTCGACATGTTCTGCGATTTGAATGGAGCAACTCGCACGCCGGCCCGCGCCAAAAGCCTGCACAGACCCGTAACGACGACGCTCTTGCCCGCGTCGGATGCGGTCCCCATCACCATCAGGCTGCTGGCTCTGTTGACGGGACTCATGTCAACCTATCGGTGCGGATGCCCTGACCGCGACTGGAGCTGCCGAGCACCAACCACAAGGCTCCGATGAACTCCGCGGCATAACACCGGAAGAGATTCATACTGATACTCTCGCTCGCGCGCAACGGCGTGCGATCCGTGCAATGGAGCCCGATCGCAAACATTCGAGCATCTTCAAGCAGTTTTCGGCGCCCAATCACCAACCGTCAGAACCGTTCAGACCGATAGCGTCGGATAAGTCTGCCATAGTTGAGCCAAAGTCAGAAGCGGGATTTTCGTGACCTGCCCCCCCATGTTTGGTCCGCGGATAATGACGGTTCCCGGTTAGTGGCATTGTTCCGATAGGATCACCTCCCCTCCACGCGGACGGGGCGCAGCCCGAAAACGCAAAGGCCCGGTCGAATTGACCGGGCCTTCGTGAGCGCGCGCGAGGTGGGGTTTTGGATCCGTGTACGGTCAGCGCGCGCCGCGGCCGAATATCACCACCTTGACGGTTTGGAGGATGATCTGAATATCGAATAGCAACGACCAGTTCTTGATGTAGTACAACTCGTAGCACAGTTTCTCGCGCGACTCCGCCACGGTCGCGCCGTATGGGAAGCAGACCTGCGCCCATCCGGACAGGCCCGGGCGCACGAAGTGGCGATACTGGTAGTAGGGAATCTCCGCCTCGAGCCGCGCGACGATCTCGGGCCGTTCAGGCCGCGGACCGACGAAGCTCATGTCGCCGCGCAAAACATTGAGGAGCTGGGGAAGCTCATCGATCCGCGTGCGCCGGATGATCCTGCCGACCCGGGTGACGCGCGGATCGTTGTTCTGCGCCCAGACCGCGCCAGTGCCATTTTCCGCGTCGGCGCGCATCGAGCGGAACTTGAGGACCCGGAACACCGCGCCATCAAGGCCGACCCGCTCCTGCGAATAGAATACCGGCCCCCGCGATTCGAGCTTGATCGCGAGCGCAGTGACTATCGCGATTGGCCAAGTGACTATTGCGATCGCTACTGAAACAAGAATATCGGTCAGCCGCTTGAGCATCCGGCGCCACTGCGATCCCCCAAATCCCGGCGCGAACATCAGCCATGTGTCCCGGATGAAGGGCACCGGCAGCTTGCCCGAGATCCGCTCGTAGAACGACTCGAAGTCGAACACCGCGGTGCCATGCACCCGGCACTGAACCAGCTCACGCACGACGACCGGATCGGTGACGGGGTCGAGCACCACCAGGGCATCCACGCCGTAGCGCGGCGACAGGTTCGCTATCGCGTTCTCGCCCCGCGAGCGCCTTCGCGCATCCTGAACCGGCGTGCCCGGAGCGCGCACCTCCAGCCCGGAGCCGGCGACAGTCGCTATCCCAAGGAAGCGGTAGCCAAGATGATTGCAGCGGCCGAGCTCCTCGATCAGGACAGGTGCGCATTCGCTGAACCCGAGCGCCATCACGCCGATATTGAAGCGGGCGAAAAACAGAGTATTGGCGGTGAAGCGCCATCCGACCAGGATGACGGCGGAAATCGTGGCATAGGCGACCAGAAAGACGCGCCCTACCGCCAGCGCCGGAACCGCCATCACGACGAAGCCCAGCACGATCGCGAGCTTGCCGGTCGCCATCATAGTGGCGGCGGCGACCCATGCGTCGGTGCGGGGATGGTCGATAGTGTAGAGGTCCTGGAAGTACATCAGGGCGAGATGCAGCGCCACCATCGTGGCCGCCACCTGCTCGGGACCGTAGAGGGATTCAAGCGCAAAGCCGGGGCGATCGGTAAGCGCAATCGAGGCATACACCGCCGCGACGACACAGGCGAAGTCGCCGCCGATGAGAATCGCCCATCGCTGCCCGAGACCCCTTGGCGCAAACATGGTCTTATTGGTCCCGCGAACTCAGTGCGTGTGACCCAAGTTGCTAATCAGAACTATTCGTGGCACAGACTTTAGCCTGTGATGTGAGGAATCCCGGAGCCGGCGCCGCGTCGATCCTCGATCGCGAGGCGGTAAACATCTTCCATCGCGGCGACCGAATGCTCCCAGGTGTAGCGCGACTCGACGAGCGCGCGCGCCTCGCGCGCGATCCGCGCACGCAGCGCCTCGTCGCTCATCAGCCGTTCGACGGCGGCGGCGAAATCCTCGGCCGTCGATGCGACGAGCAGATGCTTCCCGTGCTCGGCCTCGAGGCCGCCGAGCGAGTGCGGAGTCACCACGGCCGGCGTCCCGCTGGCCATCGCTTCGAGCACCTTGTTCTGGATTCCGGAGCCGCTGCGCAGCGGCGAGATCGCGACCGACGCGCGCCGCAGGTACGCGGAAAGATTCGGCACGTAGCCGGTCACCTCGACCCCTGGAAGCTCGGCGAGCGCGCGCACGCGAGCGGGAGGGTCGGCGCCCGCGATCATGAAGCGGGCGCATCGATGCGTCCGATGCAGAATCGGCAACACCTGGGTGGCGAACCATTCGGCGCCGTCGACGTTCGGGAAATATCCCATCCTGCCGGTAAAGATAATCAGGTCGGGGTCGCGCGCACCCTCGTGATACGGAAACGCCTCGATATCGACGCCGTTCGCGATCACGTGAATCCGCTCGTGCGCGCCGATATAGTCGCGGTCCGTCCGCGAGCTGATCATCATCCGGTCGTACAGTCCGGGCATCCGCGCTTCATAATTCCACAACCGCTCCGCCTCGTGCCGGAAGGCTGCGGCGGCAAGGCCCGATTGATGCTCCGAGCGGCGCTGGAAGTTGAGTGAGAGCGCGTCGATAAAGTCGAGCACCCGCGGAGTTCCGTTAAGCGCAAGTCCCGCAGGCGCCATCCGCACGAGCTGGACGTGGGCAAGGTCGAACTTATCTTCGATACCGGCCTGCCGCACGGCGTCAGCAATTTTCGAGTGATACCAATAGGTAGTCTGCCACGGTAACGACCTGAACGGAGCGGCAAGCAGGTTGCCCGCGCGCTCCCACGAACTGATGGGCACGGTGATGACGCGTTCGCACATCGCCTCGATTGCGCCGAGATACTGCGCGTCCCGCGCGTCGCATACCGGAGTAACCAGGGTAACCCGATGCCGCCGCGCCAGCCCCTTAAGCTGATAATACCCTCGCACCCGATCCCCCTGCAGAGGGGGATAAGGAAACCGCGACGCGACGAAGAGGAGCTTCACTGCAAGGCTTCCTCGTAAATGGATATCAGCTCGCGAGTCGCTTTCTCCCACGAGAAGCACAGCGCCCTGCAGCGGCCACGTGCAATAAGCTCGTGCCGCAGGCCGGCGTTGTCGATGACGCGGGTGAGAGCATCCGCGATCGCCCGTGTGTCGAGAGGATCGACCATAATCGCTGCATCGCGTGCGACTTCGGGAATCGAGCCGACGCGTGAGGTCACGACCGGCGTTCCGGCGGTCATCGCTTCGAGCACCGGAAGGCCGAAGCCCTCGTATAGCGAGGGATACAGAAAGACGTCTGCTCCGTGATAGAGCGCGGCGAGTTCGCGTTCAGAGATGAAATCAAGAAATGTCACATTCTCCGCAATTCCGGCACGTACCGCGCAGGCGCGATACTCAGCGACGGCCCGATTAGGCAATCCGGCAATGATAAGTCTTTGACAACGCCCAGTTGATTTGTTGAACAACGCGAACGCCTCAATAACCCGCGCCGTGTTCTTGCGCGGATCGACTCCGCCCAGCGCCAGCACGAACCGTCCTCCGGCGGCGTGAGTACGCCTTGCGCGCGCTACTTCATCATCACTTACGTGGCCCAGCCATCGGTTTCCGGCCGCGCCATAAACCACGCGAATCCGTTCCGATGGCAGCGCCAGATAGGTCGATATATCGTTGGCCGAAGAGTGGGAATCGGTGACGACGGTGCAAGCATGGCGGGCAGCCCGCGGCACGGTGAAGCGCCGATACGATCGCCCGAGCCGCTGGTAACGGGACGAGGATCGAGGGATGACGCATTCGGGCATCATAAACATCACGTCGTGAATAGTGAGTACAAGCTTGATGCGGCGCGGCAGAGCTATTGGAGCCGTGTTCGCCGGGCAATGGAGGACATCGAGGCGGTCTCTTATCGCCGCGACAGGCAGTGACGCCTGTTCCGCCCAAATCGAATTTGCCGCGCCGAGCGGGCGAGTCTTCAGCCAGTCCGGCAACGCCCCATCCAACAGGTTGTCGCCATTTGCTACGTACGCGATGAACTCCTGGTCTGTCGGGTGCTGCGCAATCTCTCGAACGAGGTTCGCGACGAAATTGCCCATGCCGCGCCCGTACGCACCCATTCGGGCGTCAATCCCGATCTTCATGTTCGGCAATACTTCTATGGGCCAAGAGAGTCGACGATCGGGACACGCGCGATAACCACTCAATCGCTACCGCTACAAAGAGCCAGCCGAAGCGCGAGTAGCCCGGCGTGCCTTCTTCAAATACCGGCAAGGCCCACGTCAAAAGAAAGCTGGCCTGCAGCACCGGAAGGCTCACGGGCTGAAGGCGCAGAAGCAGGACCCAGACGCCAGCGACAAACAACACTGCGGCTGCCGTCCCCACGAACACGCCAACAAAGCCTCCGAAGGCGTAACAAAAGCCCAGCCATGACGGAGCGGGTGTGCTGAACGTGTCGCCGAAGTGCGCAAAATCGCCAAACACCTTTCGCTGCAAGTACCAATTTACGCTCCTGTGCTGCGTGATCGCCTCGTATAGGCCACTCAACCCCGCAGGACGTATGTTATTATCGATAAAGCTGACCAGCATGTCGGCCCCCGGCAGTCGCTCCAGAAGGCTCAAACCGCCGGATTGTCCGGAAGCCGCGCTGTCCGCCTCCGGGAGGCCGGCCTGCAGGACTCGGGCGTAGCTAACGCTACCGTGCTCCAAGAAGTCGGTTACAAGGAGGGCCCGATATGCCTCGAATGGCAGAAATAAAAGCGCTGTCAGGCTCACGGCCGCCACACCGAGGGCAAGCTGCTTGATCCGTATTTCGCCGCCCCGGGCAATCCACCAAACTCCCAAGGCGACCGTCATTGTCAATACCGGGCCTTTGCTCGACGTCAACACCATATTGAGAATGGCGTAAAGGTAAACGGCCGCCACCACTCGTTTTGCCGCGCCCCGAGCGTTCAATCGCAGCGCACACTCGAGCAGCAGGAGAAACAGGCTTGGCAGGAGGCTCCCGCTTAAAAGAGTAAATAAATCGTAGAGGTGATACGGCCAGTTAACGCTGAGGCCCATCACGAGCTGGTATTTGTAGGTAATAGCAAGAACGGTCGAGGATAGAAGAACGCTGCACCAGAGGGCGACGCGGAAGGTAATCAAGCCCATCCTCTGGCGGAGCTCGGAGAAGCTCTTTGTTCGAGACCCATTTCTGGCGATGACGGCCAGCGAAACGAGTGAGACTCCCACGAAGGCCAGAAAGCCGGTAATTATACATTCATATGTAGCAAGCGCCACGGAATCGCTTATAGCTGTCGAGCTGAAGAACCCAGGCTCTGAGCTTGGCGTTGGCGGACTGGCTAGTATCAAGTAGAACTTGAGATAATAGCTAATAAGGAAGATCGACAGAAGCAGCCAGACCGGCAGGGCGAGGGCCAGACGCAGCCGGCCAAGCCCGCTAAGCAATAGACAAAGGGCGGCCTCCGAGACCAGGGTCAAGAGCGCATAATCAACCGCAGATGACTCGATGCGACCGACGGTAAGAAGGAAACCGACCGGAATGACAAGCGCTAGCGCCCAACGCAGACTTGTCGGCGACGCGCGACGCCTTGAGAACCTCCGTGAACCGGGGGCCTCGGCTATTTCGCCAGAGAGGGACACGCGTTATCGGACCTAAGAGTACGCTAGCCGGTGCGGCTGGGCGGACGATTTCGCGACCGTCGCTAGGTTACCAGCAAGCGCGGCTAGCTGCCGCGCCGGATCGCAAATCTCCGTCGCGCGCCTGCGCGCCGCGTCACCCAGCCTGGCGCGCAACTCGGGTTTCGCAATCAATCTTCTCAGCGCATCGGCCAAGGCCGCCGCATCGCCCGGCGTGACGAGGATGCCGCACGACTCGTCAACTATTTCAGTCGAACCCCCGAGCGCGGTGCCCGCCACCGGAAGTCCAACCGACATCGCCTCGACCAATCCGATGCTGAACGGTTCGGGGCGCGCGTTTGGCTGACAATGTATATCGGCGGCCTTCAGGAGGTATGGCACGTCATTGCGTTGGCCGACAAAGCGGATTCGCTCGGCGATGCCCAGCGACGCCGCCATCTGGTGCAGATGCGCGAGCCATGACGCCTCGGCGGATGTTTGAGGACCGCCGACCAGCCAATAGACCCAGCCCGGCAGGTCACGGATGCGAGCGAACGCGTCGAAAAGCAGTTCGTGCCCCTTCCACGGCGAGATCCGACTCGCTTGGATCAGGGCGACAGTATTGTCATCGGCGCCAAGATCACGCCGGATGGTCGCCCGGTCATGGGGCGCGAGCTCGGTATCAACCGGCTGAACAGGCGCGTAAATTACCTCGCGCTTCAAAGTCGGGTTGGGGAACAGGGTCGGCAGTAATTCGGCGGCGCAAAAGCGGCTTACGCAAATCGCAAGGTTGGGCTGAGTGAGTCCGGCCCAGCGTTCCATGAGCGCTACAGCATTTCTGCGAGCGCTTCTTTCGTCATACAGGCGAACGGAGCCGCCGTGCGCCCAATAGACCAATGGGATTTTAGCGGCTCGTAGTCCCGGCGCGAAAAGCAGATGCGCCTTGGTCGAGTGGAAGACTGCGACTTCCGAACCTGCCGCGCACACCATGGCCCGAATCTCTTTTCGGGCGCGCAATATCGCGGCGGCACGCCCAGGACGCACGTCGGACAAAACATCGACGGCGGCTCCTGCAGCGCGGAGTCCCTCGATCAGACGGCGGCCGTCATGCGCCGGTGCGAGCACGAAATGAGAGCGCATTTGAGGGCAAAGGTCGGCGGATCGGGCGATGGTCGTCATGATGGCTTCGGCACCGCTCCATCCCCCGCCCCATGCGTAGATGTGCGTTACTTGAATTGACATTCGGTGTCCTCTCATGACTGATACCTTGAACGCTACGGATGGCTATTTCGGTGGACGGGTCGCACTCGGCACGCGGGCTCCGTCCATAGGCTTATGGGCGACCGCGTGCGCCCTGAAAGACAACAATGATGGACACGCTCGTTCGATAGTGTTGTAGAAGCGGGAGCTGTGAAGTAGCCAGTAGGCCCGGCTGATACCTCTCATCCCCTTCAAAGGCACCGTCGAGTTTCCCCCCACGAAAACCTTGTCGAACCCACAGGTCTGAAGCATTCTGCCCAGGCTAGCCGGAGTGAAGAATCTGATATGAGGATCGCGCCACGGTTCTGAACGCGAGCGATTATCACCGTAAGGATCGAACAAGCCGAAAAATCCAACTTCGAGCCGTCTTCTCCAGTGAGCAGCGTTAGGTACCGTGGCTATCAAAACGCCATTCGGCTTGAGGACTCGCAAAATCTCTCGGGCCATGATGTGGGGCAGAAAGAGATGCTCGAACACTTCAATGCAGACGGCGGCGTCAAACTGATCGTCCTCGAACGGGATTTCGCCTGCATCCTTGATCCGCTCGGCATCGAATCCGTTTTGCCTCGCAAGTAACACCGCACTATCCGAAAGATCGACGCCGACATATTTTCTGGTGCCCAACGCTATTAACGGGCCTGATGTAAGGGCGTCACCGCACCCGACATCGAGTATCTTTCCGTCTCGGGGCAGATACTTTGCGAACAACTGCTCGAGACCGGGCCAGCTTTCGCCATGCGGGCAGAAGCCGCCTTCCGTCCAATAGTTTCCGTAGTAACTATTGACATCGCGGACCCTTTCTTCATCTGACACGACTAATCCCCCTTCCGCATATGTTCCGGGCGTATGTGCCCGCTCCCCTGAAGCGCACCCAATCGCCCGGAATCAGCCCTCTCTCTCCAGGCGAATCCCGCCGATCTTAATTCCTAAATTCGCATCCGCGCCTTCGGCGATATACGCGGGAACCTGGTTTTGCTTGCCAAGCTCGTCTATCAGGTCGGCCTGCGCGTCGTCGCTGAGAAGAAAGCCGGGCCGGGCGAGAAATGGGATGATCGTCTGGTATTCGAACTGCTGAAATTCGCGGCTGTGGTCGGAATCGTGGATGAACAAGTCGATAGGCGCATTTCTGAATCCCAATTCCGGCAAGAGTTTGCGCGCGTCGCCCAAGTGCAATTTCCATCGGCTACGCAGCTCACCCGCGACGAGCCAGCCCGGACCATCCGCCCCCGGCGGCAAATCAGGATGCGGGAGGTCGATACTGATAAGCCTACCCTTCTGATTCCGGGACATTGCGCGGAGGATCAGCGCCGACGACAGCCCGTCGTGAACGCCGGTCTCGAGTACTACTGCGGGATTTATGAGGCGTACGAGCACGTACCAGTTTGCTAAACGTCCGAGACTGAGGGGCGGCGCATGGTCTCCTCTGAAGAGGCGATAACGAGCGCGGAGATCGGTAACGAACGCTTGGTCACTGTCGAGCTCACCAAACGCCTGAACGACCTGCTCGGCCGGCAAACCTGAGAGACTTCGACAGAAGTCCGCCTCGAGATCCCTGTCCAGTGATGGCACATAAAAGTTCTGCGACGGGCCCGAATCACCGAGAATAATCCGCTTTAGGTGTCTGAAAAGTGTCTGTGGTCGCGCTAGGGATTTCGCCGTTCCCAGCGGACCCCGCGCGCGGACGGCCCGAAGATAAATCATCACCATGCGGAGGCGCTTCCCAAGCATAATTTCCCCTTCGCCGGCCAAGCCCCGAATTGGCGCTCACGCCGGAGATCTGGCGGCCGGCGATTTAGAATTGAGATTAAGGCAGGACCCGCTGTCCCCCGCGTTCCAACATGCCGTCAATCAGCCCGCGGGTCAGGTAGGCGAGTCGCCTTGCGGCGAAGCCGTCCACGCCGGAGAGAGCCTCAATAAACTGCTTTGTATACGAAGCGATCCCATAAGCGACGCCGGCGAATAATGAATACCGGAGTCTGAATCTGATCGCATTTCTTAAACCATAGTACTGACGCCAGGGAGACGGATGAGCCATAGTCGCGTTTGCGCCAATGTCGAGCAGAGAGCCTTGGCGATCTATTATCACTGCGCCGGTGACTAGATGGATGGGCCACCTTCTGCTTACGCGGTAGGTGTACTCCGTATCATCGTTGTAGATGAAGAAATCCGCCTCGGGCAGGCCGATCTGGCCCACGACAGTGCGGGGGAACATGATTCCGAGAAATGCGTTTGCATCTAGCGGGAGTATGGCCGGTAGATCATCATTCCACGACGGCTCGAGCTCCTTGGGCTTGCGAATCAGCATCAGGGGTCCGTACACCAATTTGTGATGGCCTGCATTGATGCAACCTCGGAGATCTCGAATCAAGCAGGCAAGTGCGCCCGCCTCGGGTGATCTCGCCGCTAGCAACTGCTCCAGAGCATCCGGCGCCGCCGCCGTATCGTCATCCATCACCCATAGCCAGTCGTATCCCTCTTCGTGCGCGCTTCTGATCCCATGGTGGAACCCGCCGGCGCCGCCGATATTGGCCGCCAGCGTCTCGATCTGCGTTTCCGGGAACTCCTTGGCGAGCATCTTGGCAGTTCCGTCGGTGCTGCAGTTGTCAACGACAATGATTTTATCCAGGGGGCGTGTCTGTGCTCGAAGCGCATTCAGGCAGTCCCGGACCATTTCCTTGCGGTTGTATGTAACAACTATCGCGCAGACGCTCGGCGGTTTTGAGTTGACGGATTCCCTCGGATCTTCCACTTTAATGACCTCTCAAGTGACGCGCAGCGCTGCCGGTCATTAGTCCTTCGCCAATCGATTGGGCGATACCTTGAAAGTTCCAGCGGCCATAGCGGCCGATTTGTTGAATTCCAGACTGTTCCAGGGCTGACAGTGCTTCCGCCCGCCATTTGGAGCCCGGCCAATTCCACGTATAGGCAACGTCGATCCAGGTTGGGTGAGCGACTTCGGCCTGTCCGATGAAGCCCCATTCAGTGAGTTCGCTGATTACCTCGCGCTCATAGCGCTTGGCTTCCTCTGGAGACGGGCGCTGGCCGGACGCATAGGCGCGCTCGACGTAAATCGAAACCCGTTTGTTCGAGTCCTTCTCGCCGCCGGGAAGGAACGAGGGATCGACGTTGCTATAAAACCCAATTCGATGAAATCCCGACCGGCTGCGAGGCACATAAATCCAGTGATCATCCGGACACGAGCGTCCGCGCTCCGCGCCGACGTTCAGCACAAGTACGGAAGTATGAGGATCACAGACCTGCTCGACTTCAACTCCGGCGAGCCGCAGGGCGGCATTCAGCGGAAGCGTTGAAATCAGATCACGGTATCCCACCGATGAGCCATCGCCGAAATGAACTTCGCGTGACGACGTATCTATTTTGATAGCCCGCTTGCCGTAGGACACCGAGGCGCGCGATCCGATCGCGTCCGCGAGCCGGTCCAGTCCGCCCGCTGGATAGAGAAAAGTCGCGTTGTAGCCCGCCGCCGGAGTCGCCGCGAACGTGCCGGATATGACGTGGGCGGGTTCGACCGGGGATTTGTAGCCGTCTTGCGGCGCGATGCGTGTCCAGAGTCCCGCGGTGTAAGCCTCGTGGAACGGACCGAAGAACATATCTGTCAGGGTCGGTCCGAATGACTGGACCAACCACTGCTCCATCGTTTGCGGGATGCCGCGTGGCGCGGCAAATAGCTCGGCCAATGCGGTTGAGGCCGTAGCTATATCGAGGAAACCGAGATGATTTTGCAGAGGATACGGAACGTGCCGTTCCGTATCTGGAAAGAATACCGCCGATTTACGCGAATAGCGGCGCGTCCCTGCCATATTGTCGATCAATCGCAGGACGACCGGATCGCCCCCAAAAATCCAGTGACCACCGCCGATCTCGAACCGGTACGCGCCGGAGCCGGCCGCTGGACCCGTTCGAGGTTCCGCGTCGCCCGGCCTCATATAATAGGAGGAACAGATGCCGCCAGGCCGCTCCGCCGCCTCGTACGCCGTGCCGCCGGAGGCAAGAGCCGCGGCAAGGCCGGTCACGCCCGCTCCGAGAATGCAGATGTCCGTCATTTGCGATCTCCTGGACAGGGGAACGTTAATCCGATGAAGCCGCCAACGTCTGTGCAGCGCCCATAAAGACTATTTGCCTGGTCTTGTACGCTATCGCGGCGGTCAGCGCTGTAACAATTAGTTCCGAAAGAACGACCGCGATCGCCATACCGAACGCTCCGGCGAACGGGACGAGAAGCGCTGCGAGCAGCACGTTTCCGGCAGCCGCGATCGCAACGATCCAGAGTAGGTCTCTCTCCATGTCGAGCGTGAGCATCCAATGGATGCCGAAGACATTGCTAACCGCGATCAGCAGGGGAAGCGGCGCAAGCATCCTCAGCACAGGCGCCGCGCTGCTGTAGGCTGGGCCGAGTGCGATTCTGACAATTTGGGGCGCGAACAGAGCGACGCATAGGCTCGCCGCCCCGCCTACGGTCGCGAGCGCCAACAGCGAACGACCGATCCACGCTCCGGCGGCCTGTCTCTCATGCTTCATCAGGTAGCTGACGCGCGGAAAGATTGAGGTGGTTATGGGGCCAAGCGTGGCAAGGCTCGTCCGGCAGATCTTCTCCGCCCCACCATAGAACGCAACCTGTGCGGACGTACCGAACAGCCCGACCAAGAAGGGATTCGCGACAGTGTAAATCCCGATTCCGGCATTGAGCGCGAAGAGATCCACGCCGCCTGCGAGCGCTCGAATCGCCGCTGAGAGGCGCGGAACCTCAAACGCCACCTCGCCGTAAAGGATCGCGGTCGCGACGGCAGCGGAGATGGCCGCCACGCCTGCCTGAACGGCCAGGACTCTCCATGCCTCGCCGGGAGATCGGACAAGCAGAAAGACTCCGCCGGCAAAGAGCGCACCGGAAGCAATATCGCATCCCGCCGTAACGTGCATGCGCTCAGTGCCCTGGAAATACCAGAGCGGATTGAGGCCCCGAGCGGCGGCGATTCCCACGGCAAGCCACAGATAGATCGGGTGAGCGCGAAAGAGCTCGACGGAAAGACCGCAAATCACCCCGAGTATGAGCAGCGATAAACACAGGAGCGCTCGCGCTCCCAGCACAGTTCCCGCGAGTTCCGCTACCTGCCGGAGATCGCCCCGGCGGCGCGCCATTTCCCGAGTGGCGGAAAGGGTAAGACCGTAATCGACCAAGACGCCCGACCAGATCCCAAACGATTGCGCGAAGACAACTTCTCCCCAGACTCTCACGCCGAGTATTCTCGCGAGGTACGGCACGGTCGCCAGTGGGAGAAGTGTGGACGCACCGCGGGCGTATAGCCAAAGGGTGTTGCGGGCGACGCGCGAGGGCGGGGATGATTGCTCGGCGGGCTGATTCATCGGATGGGCCGGCCCTTGACGATAATCACCAGCGTCGCGACCATCAGCGCCAGCATCCCGGCCAATATGCAGTCGAGCATAACTCTGGGGCGGTAGGGTTTATCGGGGGTGGTTGGGGATTGGAGTACTTTGAAGGCGAAGTCGGCTTGTACCTGGGCTAGTTTTTGCTGCTGAATTTGATGAGCCAGCATCTCGTAGAGCTGGGTCTGCAACAGGTTGTCGGGGGTGTGTTTGGTCGCGTCGCGCAGCGAGGCGATTGCCTCGGTGGTGTCGTGAATTTCCTCGGCGCGCAGCAGCTCGCGCAGGTCCGAGATGTAAAAGCCCAGCACCTTGGTCGCCATCGCGCGGTCCGGGTCCTGGTAGTAGAGAGTCAGGTTGCCGGTCCGAATCGAGAATTCGGATTCGAAGCGCTTTTTCATCGAGCGGTAGCGCGCCCATTCGGGGTCGCGCGGCGCGCCGCCGAAGATGCCCCATCCCGAGGGCATCAGATGGGACTTAAGTCCGTGGCCGGCGAGAAGCCGGGTCGTGAAGTCGAAGCTATCGAGCACCGGCATGTACTCGCTGGCCGGATTCGAGGCTTCTCCGCCGAGCAGACCGCCGCCAAGTCCTCCGGCGCTGAGTCCGCCGAGCAGGCCGGAGACGCGGCCCTGCACGGCGCCGGCGGTGACCGGGCGGATGATCGCCGCGGCGCGATACCATTTGGTCATCGCGAACTTCGTGATTAGCGCCGTCGCGAGCATCGCGAGGAGCGTCGCCGCCGCGATCAGGCGCCATCGCTCGCGAATCGCGTCGAGGTACTCGCGAATCTCCGCCGCTTCGTCGTAGGGCTCGGGCGCTCGCAGCGCGCGCGGATGCGGCATCTCGAGCGGGGCGATCGCGGCGCGGGCGCGCTCGGCGGCTGGGTCTTGACTACTCACTTGCTATTACCATCGCAGGTGTCTATACTGGGCTCGGGTCCGTCGATTGGTGCTATCAAATAGATAGCGCCGGCTGAGTTAGTCTGTCCGCGAGGGAGTATGATGGATGCGGCATTTTTTTTGAAACGAACCCAATCCGGATTGCCCGCATCGATAGCCTATTGAGTCTTAGATATCATAGTCACAATTCCGCTCTTGCTCGATTCCTTGGTGTGTCATTCCCGCGCGTGGCTGCCGCGCGAGGAATCCCAGTCTTCTCGTCCGCGGCGGCACTGCACTCCGGGATTCCTCGCGCACGCCGGACACGCGCGCGGGAATGACACAAAGTGGCGCGATCGAGCGGGTCGGCGTCACTATCTTGTGCAGGACTCAATAAGGGAATGCAGCCAGGTCCCCTCACTGTAGTCTCTCCCAGAGGGAGAGAGCTGAGGGAATGCAGCCAGTTATTTACTAGCGCCATTCGCGGGTCTTCCAGGGCGGCGTAATGCCCATCGAGAGCACGACGAGGCTGCGCAGCGACGGTGCGGCGCCGTAGTTGACGTGATCCACGTACTCGAAGGCGAGCCGGGCGCGGCCGTCGATAAGCGCGCCGTGGGACCATCGTTCTAGCTGCGGGATGCGCAGCGCGTTGAAGGCGACTCCGGCGCTGTGCTCCTTGGTGAGCGCGGCGCCATAGACCTTGGACGGGTATGGGCTGTTGCCGGCGTAGCTCGGGGCGCGCTCGGTATAGAACAGGTCGGTCGAGACTTTGGTCATCCCGGGGAGCCATCGCCCGGCCTGGAGATCGACTTCGGTGGCGTTGGGACCCATCGCGTCGCCCATCAGCATCGCGTCGTAGGTCCAATACAGCGGGTCGCCGTGGACCGAGTAGTTGGGTTCGAGGATCGAGTACTCGAAGCGCAGGTCGGTCAGGCCGTCGTCGGTCAGTCGGGGCAGGTAAAATCCGCCCTGGTAGGAGACCGCGAGAAACGGCAGGAAGCGGCCGATGCCGGGGATTTCGTAGTTAAGGTTATCCTCACCCAAAATTTCCTGATAGACCTGCAAGTTTCTGAGTTTCGGGAAATAGAATTTCAGGTAGATGCCGCCGCGCGAGTTGGTATTGGCGCCGATCGGGCTGCCGGTGGCGAAGCCGGTGGCGCGGCCCAGAAATCCGAGCGGGCTGTAGCTGTTGTTGTGCGTGCCGCCGAACATGATCGTGTGGGTGAAGCCGATCTCGAAGTTGGGCGAGGGCTTGAAGGCCAGGATCTCGCCGTCGATCCACGGATGAGAGAAATAGCGCTCGCCTTCGAGCTGTCCGAAGAAGATTTGAAAGCGGCACTGGCCGAGATACTTGAAGACCCAAGGCAGGATTATCGGATGGACGTTCTGGATGCGGCCCGCGACGAACGGGGTTGCGTTGTCGCTCTGGGAGAGCGCGCCGAAATGGCCGGGTCCCCACCACATCTCTTCCTGGCCCGCGGAAATCGCGAAGTTGCCGAGGTCGAGCACGCCCTCGGCGTCGATCGCGTTGACGCGCGAGCCGCTGGTGGGCTGGCGGGTCATCGGGCCGGCGACGACGGCTTCGCCATAGGCGGTGAAAAAGCTGCCGAAACCGGCCCATCCGCTCGAACGCAGAGCTTCGTTGCTTCCGGCCTCGGTGGGAATCCCGTCGTTGTTGGGCAGCAGCGGAGTTCCTTCCGAGGCGTGCAGTCCTCCGCGGCCGCCGGTATCCCACATCCGGCTGGCGCCGCGCGAGAAAACATAATCGGCCTGGACCCGGGTGACGGGATGAATCGCCGAGGGGCGATCGTCCACGGTGCCGTGCTGGATCCATCCGATCTCTTCGCGCAGTTGCAACCTGAGCGACGCTATCATCCGAATCGCGAGCGTGTTGGGGGTGGACGATTCGTGCAGATTGCGGCGCGCCTCGAGGGTGAGGCGGGCGGCCTCGATCCGGCTGATAGGTTTGATTTCGTCGATATAGTCGTCGAGATAGCCGAGCGCATTGAGCGTATCGAGTTGTTCGTACATCGGGCTGTCGAGCGGGATAAAGACCACGTAAGTGGCGGCAGATACGGACGCCGCGGCGATTTGCGCGATTGCGAATGCGAGCACCGCGATCGCGGCACAGCAGCGCCAAATGCCACGCGTCACGCCGACCGCGCTCACCGGCCCGCGCCGGCCGGTACGTCGCGCGTCGCGCTCTGGCGTGCGGCGCGAATCGCGCGCAGGCGCTCGAGCGCGAGCCGGTCGGGACCGGCGGAGATTCTGGCGCGCACTCGCAGGTGCGCCGGATGCGCGAGATTGCCGGGCTCGCGCGGTATCGCGCCGATCATATACATCCACAGCACGCGGCGGACGTACTCGCGCGTCTCGGGATAAGGCGGAACACCGTTGTAGCGCACGACAGCGCCGGGGCCCGCGTTATACGCGGCAAGCATCGCGGGCAGCGCCGCGGGGCCGGAGTTTCCCGCCATATAGAGCCTCAGCCACGCGATAAATCGCGCCGCACCAAGAGCACTATCGACAGGGTCGTAGGGATTCGCGACGCGAAAGCGCCGCGCCGTCGCCGGCATCAACTGCATCAAGCCCTGCGCGCCCCGCGGCGAGACCGCATCGGCGCGGCCCGCCGACTCGACCGCGGCGATCGCCTCGAGCAGTTGCGGATCGATCGAATACATCGCGCCGACCGCGGCGAACATCGCGTGCTCGTCGAGTCGCCCTCGCAACGCGCCGTCGGCGAAGGCGCACGACGCGCCTCGTGCCAGGATGAGCGCGACCGCGCCCGCGATCGCAGCGCACCACAGCGGCTTCGCGCGATACTTCATAAACTGGCTCCGAGTATCCCCATCACGGCGAGCCCCATCGCAGAGTTCGCGACTATCTGCGTGATGTCGGTGGCGTATTGCAGAGGGCTGACGAAGTTGAGATTCTCGGGAACGTAGATCGTGTCGCCGGGTTCGAGCTCCACGCCCAGCAGCCCTCCCGAAAGCGCCGGCAGAATCGGGAACAGGGCGAACTTGCCGGAGTGGCGCACGCTCTGGTCGGTGACCACCTCGCCGTTGGCCCGGATCAGCAGGACATGGTCGTTGTCGGCCCACTGGGTCGGTCCGCCCGCCTTCTGCAGATACTCGCCGACGGTGCGCTCGCGTTCCCAGATTATCGCGCTCGGATTGAAGACCTGGCCGAGCACCGCGACGATCGCGGGCTGTTTGGGGATCGCGATCGAGTCGCCGTCCTGCAAGACGAGATCGTTCTGGGTGCTGCGCAGCCCGGCGGGCGATCGCAGATGCAGCACGATCCGGCCGACGGCCTGCTGGCTCTGGGTGTCGGCGAGCACACGCTGCACCAGCTCGAGGGTCTGCCCATTGGTGTCGGCGGCGCCCGTCTGGCGGGGCATCAGGGAGATTCGCGCGGCTTCGGCCCGCAAGCGGCTGCGGCTTTCGTCAAGACGCTGTTGTTCCTGCGATTTAACCGCCTGGCGGATAAAAATCGTCGCCGGCAGATACGCGTCCGCGCGCAGACCGCCGCATTGCTCGAAGAGCGCATCGAGCCGTTCGCCTTCGTAGATCGCGTACGGCCCGGGGCGCATCGCCTCTCCGCTGACGGTCACCGTCCACGGCGTATGCCAGTTCGAGGCCTGCTGAATGACGATCTGATCTCCGCGCCTGAGGGTCAGATCGGCGCCGGGCGCCGAGTTCAGCACCTGATTCAGATCGATATCCTTGTACAGGTAGTTGGCTTTGCCATTGACGATTTTATTGCGTACCAACTGGGCGCGATTCAGATAGGCGTTATCTTTGAGACCGCCGGCTTCGTAGATCAGATCGCTCGCGCGCATGTCCTGGGTGAGCGGATACGAGCCGGGCTTGCGAATCGCGCCGGCGACCGAGACCTTGGGCAAATCGCCGATGTCTTTTTCGTTGTAGATAGTCAGTTCGTCGCGAGCTTGCAGGGCCATATCAGCCGTCCCCGCGGCGGCGCCTGAAAGTGCGGCGCCCAAATCGACCGGCAGAAACCGGATCCTGCGGTCGGGGCCTTCGGTGCGCCGGATCAGCGCGTAACCGAAGAATGTGTGGTCGGCGACCCGCTCGCCCTCCGAGACCAAGTCGGACACGCGCATCCCCGGATGCCATTCGTACACGCCCGGGCGATGCACGTTGCCCGTGAGCGTCACGACGTTGTGCCGCTCAGGCAGGACGGTGAATACCTTGATCAAGTCGCCGTCGCGGACCAGAAAACGCGCGCCGCGGAGACTGGCGAGATCGATATCGAGCGCGATTCGGCGCGCGTGATTCGACACGCGCTCGACTTGCAGGCGCTGCGAATATCCGAACGCGCCCACCCCACCCGCCATCCGCAAGAGCCCGCGCAAATCCTCGTCGCCCTTGAGCTCATATATCGCCGGATCCTTGACCCCGCCGCTGATCCCGACCACCGAACCGATCACCGGCACGAATAGAACGTCGCCCTGCTCGAGACGCACGTCCGATGAAGTATCCCCGCGCAACAGCATGTCGTAGAGGTCGATCACGCGGACCAACTGATTGCCCCGGCGCAGCTCGATTCGCCGCAGGCTGCCAATTTTGCCGATCCCGCCCGCCGCGACCAGCGCATTCGATACGTGCGACAGCGCGCTGACCGTGAACATTCCGGGCCGGTTAACCTTTCCGATGACGAACACCCCGATGGTGCGAATCGCGCCCATCGTCACGTCCACATCGACGCCGGTGATCTGCTCGGCGCGGCTCTCGACCAGCTTCTTGGCCTGCTCGAACGTCAGCCCGGCCACCTCGAGCGGACCGATTTCCGGCACCAGAATCGAGCCGTCACGCTCGACGCTGACATGCAGCGTCCGGTTGACGCGACCCCACATCAGGATGTTCAGCCCGTCGCCCGGTCCAAGGATGTAATCCGGTCCGACCGGTACGTCGCCCACTGGCGCAAAGGTGGACACTGGCGACGAGAACAGGCTGTAGCCGAACTGTCGAAGGTTCACCGGCGTCGGCTCGACGACCTGCTCGCTCGGAAGCGCAAGGCTACGGAACGAGGTCTCGATAGAAGATAACGGTCCCGCCTGCGCCGACTGGAAAATCTGTCCCGGCGGAATCACCGCGGGCGAACCGGCGCCCTTGCCCACTTGCCCGCTGGTGGTCACCTGCCCCTGCGCGCAATTCTCTAGTTCGACCACCTGCTCACCGGAAACGCCCATCGACGCCGCCGTCGCCTCGACGTCCTGCGGCGTCATATGCTTACCGGCGATATTAGCGCATAGCTTTTGCATCTGATCGGGTGGCAGTTCGCCCTGCGAAACGAGCTGTTTCGCCTGCGCGATCTGGGCTGGCGAAAGGCCGGCTGCCGCCGCCGCGGCAGCGGTTGCCGACCCACCGCCTCCACCACCGCCCCCGCCCAAGGCGTCGGCGACCGCACTGACCGCGTCCGCCGGCGCAGCCGAGCCCGCATCCGTACTTTGTGCGATCGCGATTCCCGCGAACACGACCAGCACAACGGGAATCAAGCCCCAATTGACACTCGACAACAGCAGCTTCCGCGTCATCATTATCGTTGTCCTTGCATCTTCGCATTTTGGCCACGCGTCCGCCCGGCCATTGATAGCCTGCTGGAACTCCCCGCCTATGCGAACACAAGAATGTCCGGCCTGGTCCGCTCTATCGCCCCGACGCCCTACCCAAGTAACTGAGTAAAGCTTTTGACCCGATCCTTCTGAAATCCGTCGATGAACTGCACGCCGGTACCGAGCGACGGCCAGCGCTGGGTGCTATCGCGGCGCCGCCGACGGAGCTGGACCCGATCGCGCGGCTTGAAGACCGTCGGCAGACTCTGGTTCTGAAGCCGGATCGCATAGCCTCATCTCCCGGCCAAATTCACGAGCTCCCCATGAAGTATTGATACGGCATTCTCTACATCGTGCTCGAAGCAAGCAGAATCCATGCCGACAATTCAGTAAGTAATTGGAATGACAGAAAAATCGGAGAATAAACGAATACAGCTAATGCTAGCTGAGTTTGGAATATCGCGTCGCAATCGCCAGTGCTGCTTCGTCACATCGATGCGGCGCCAGATTTTTGGTATTCAAATTCCGCCAGTGACAGTCTGTTGACGGGCGCGGACGCTGAGACAGGCCGGGCCAGAGGAAGAGCGATGCACCAAATAGCGCTAACGGCTCTCTTCACGTGCGATGCCGCTGATTCCAGAAATCGCGGGGAATATTCTCGTCCACGATGGAGCTAATTACGCTGCTTTCGGCCATTATAGCCGCTCGTCTCGCAGCGCATTTCGGGTCTGACCGCCAGCGAATACGCGCGGCGTACCCGGGGAGTGCTTTTCGCTCGGTTTGGAAGGATTCATGATATCTTGGGCATAGGTAGATCATTCAGGCGTGATGGCGCTCGCTTCCTCCCTATCCAGTGCAAGGCCAGAAAATTGCCGCTCGGACACCCGCGACCGAACACAAGGGCGCTGCGCCTTCGTTGCCTTCGAGGCGTTCACTACGAGTGAACAATATGTTCACTCGTTTGCGAACGCTGGGACCGAACGCAAGCAGCCGACAAAATCAAGCAAGAGCAGCTTTCAGGATAGCCTTTGCGGCCGCCCTGCCTGACTCGAAGGCGGCCTCGGCGCTGCCGCCATTTGCGAGCCAGTACTTCACGCTGCCGGACACGGTCTGCACGTAGAGTTCCGACAGGTCAAAATTCGCGCGACACAAAGCCGAGACTATCTGACCCGGTGGCAGATGCGGACTGGTTCGGGACGGCGTCGGCCAGGCATACTGCGCAGGCAGTCTGTGCCGGCCAGGCCAGTCCTTGAAGACCAGCGAGTCGATCCCCTCGTTACCTGCGGATCGCCATACCACGGAACATCTTTGGTCAGCCGCAGCGCGATTGGGAACGCAGAGGACATCATGGTAAAAGCCGCAGTGAGACTTATCCCGCGCCGCAGCGTTTCGCTGGTCGGCGCCCAACGCGGATGCAGCAACTCTTTGACCGTTTAATCGATCATTGATAACAGCCTGCTGGAGGATGATCAGATGAAGCTCGGCCTTCTTTACGAAATTCAGATCCCCAAACCTTGGACACCGGGCATCGAGGCCCGCACCTATGCGGAGGTACTCGAACAGGTTACGCTCGCCGATCGGGTCGGCTGGGATTACGTATGGGCTGTCGAGCACCACCTGCTCCCGCAGTGGTCTCACTGCCCAGCGCCAGAGGTTTTATTCGGCGCAATCAGCCAACGCACCTCGCAGATCCGAATCGGGCACGGCATCGCGCTGTTACCCAAGAACTTTAATCACGCTCTGCGCATCGCCGAGCGCGCCGCAGTGCTCGACATCCTGAGCGGCGGCCGCGTCGATCTGGGAACCGGGCGTGCGGTGACGCTTCAGGAGCTTGACGGCTTCGAGCTCAGTCCCGACGACACACAAGCGATGTGGGCGGAGGCTATCGAGATAATCGTCAAGAGTTGGAAGGACGAGACGGTCGAATACAACGGGAAGTTTTACAAGATTCCACCCAGCTATGTGGTGCCCAAGCCCGTGCAAAAGCCCCATCCCCCGCTGTGGCTGGCGGGCACCAACCCGGAGACGTTTGCGATCGCGGGCCGCAAAGGACTCGGCATGCTGGGTTTTGTCACTGGACGACCGGACGAAGTTGCGCCGCGGATTGACATCTACAAGGATGCGATTAAGCATGCAGAGCCGGTTGGGCAATTCGTCAACAACCAGGCCGCGGTTTTGATTCAAACTTACTGCGCCGAAACCCGCGAGCAAGCGATCAACGACGTGGCGCAGCCCATGCAAGTAGTCTCGCAGCTCGCGGCCGAACTCTTCCTGCCGTGGGCCGAGAAAGGCCGCGAGCGCAAAGCGGAGTCATATCGCTACCTCACCCAGCAGCCGCCATCGCAGGCGCGCGCGGGCGCGTATTTCGGGGATGTCCAGGAAAGGGTCCGCGACGGCGTCGTCGCGGTCGGAACTCCCGACGACCTGATCAAGCTACTCGAAATATATCGGCAGATGGGGGTTGACCAGATGCTGATGTGGGTCCAGTTTGGCGGGCTCGAACACGGCAAGATCATGCGCAGCATGGAACTCATCGGCAAACACGTCATTCCCGAACTTAGGCGCCAATAGCCGGCATCGCGAGGTTACGATTATGAGACTCCAGGACAAGGTGGCAGTGATCACCGGTGGCGCGAGCGGGATGGGCCGTGCGACCACCATGCGCTTCCTTCATGAGGGCGCATCCGTGGTGATCGCGGATTACAACGAGGATACCGGCAAGCAGACTCTGGCAATTGCCTCCGAGCGTGGATTCCGCGAGCAAGTCCGCTTCATACGAACCGACGTCGCCAAAGAGCCCGAGGTCGCGGCGATGATCGATTTGGCGATCGCCGAGTTCGGCCGGCTCGATATCGTGTTCAACAACGCCGGAGTCGGCGGCGCGCTCGGTCCGATTTGGGACATCGAGGTCGAAGAGTGGGATTACACCTTCGACGTGCTCGCCAAGGGGGTCTTCCTGGGCATCAAGCACGGCGCCCGAGCCATGAAGCGTCTGGGGCGGGGCGGCTCGATAATCAACACCGCGTCCATCGCCGGCCTGAGCGGCGGCGGTGGACCGCTGGTGTACTCGGCCGCCAAGGCGGCAGTGATCAATCTCACGCGCGCCGCCTCTCTTCAGCTTGCTTCCGACCGGATCCGGGTCAACGCGATCTGTCCGGGAGGAGTTCTTACCCCGCTGACCGACCGTGGCAACCCCGCCGCCGCCGCCAAGCGGCTCGAAGAATTCCAGCCGTGGCCGGAGCATGGGAAACCCGAGCACATCGCCGGCGCCGCGTTGTTTCTGGCCAGTGACGACTCCGTGTTCGTCACCGGCGAGGCATTGGTGGTGGACGGAGGCCTGACCGCGGCCGGGCCAGATATCTGGCGGAGGTTTGGAACCTTGTCGGAAGCACGGCTGCCAAAGTCTGGGGTGAACCGGGGTAGTACGGGAGCGACAAGCACCAGTCGGCCGGTGGGTAAGATCTAATTCGGCCATCGATTGACTTTCATGACTTGCGCCGTTCGTAGGGAATCTGGCGCGAACATAACAACCGCACCCGAGCGAAGGTGCCATCAGGGAGACCGCTGACTATGATGACGGGACGCCAATATAAGGAATCACTGAACGACAACCGGCAAACCTTCTTCGAGGGAGAACGGGTGCGGGATATCGCCAGTCACCCGATGCTCGGGGACTGCGTTTCGCGGGTCGCAGCCGGGTACGATCGCTGGTATTCAGACAAGCCCGACGCGGTCAGTCCGCTGATGTCGATTGCGCATTCGGCAGCCGAACTCCGGGAGCGCATACCGCTCCAGCACGAAGCTGACATCGTTTCAGCCGTCACCTACCAGTCGATCATGACTCTGACGACCGTGGCAACCCGGATCGCGGATACGCTACCGGAACACGCCGCGCGCATCCGCGCTTACGTGCAGGATGCCCAGCGCCGCGACATCCGGATCGTCGAGTGTATTACCGACGCCAAGGGCGATCGCAGCCGTCCCCCCGGCAAGCAGGATGACCCGGACGCGTACACTCGGGTGGTTGAACGCCGCCGCGACGGCGTGGTGATCCGCGGCGCCAAGCTGCACATCACGGGCGCATCGATCAGCCACGAGCTGATGGTGATTCCGACCAAGGCCATGAAGCCCGGCGAAGAGGCTTACGCGATCGCATGCATGGTTCCGGTCAACTCGCCGGGGGTAAAGATAATCGACACGACTTACGCTCCGCGCGGCGCCGACAACCGCACCTTTCCAGTCTCATCGAAGACCCATATGCCCGAAGGCTTCGTCATCTTCGATAATGTGTTTGTGCCGAGCGAGCGAATCTTCCTGGACGGAGAGACCCGGCAGGCCGCCGTATTCGCGCATTCGCTTGGACTCTGGGAGCGGCTCGGCGGGCTCTCGGGGATGGCGGAGGAAGCCGATCAACTGGTGGGATTCGCCCAGCTAATCGCTGAAGCCAATGGGCTGGCGGAGGTTGGGCATGTCAGGGAAAAAATCTCGGAGATGATCATTCACGCGACGCTGGTTCGCGCCGCGCTCGAGGCGGCGATAGCCAACTGCCAGATCACCGAGCAAGGGGCTTTCCCCAACGAGCTCTTTACGAACGCAGGCAAGTATCACGCGGCAGCCAGCTACAACCTGATGGTTCGTCATCTGCACGACGTCTCGGGCGGCTCGATCCTGACCGCGCCCTCGGTCGCGGACCTGGAAAACGAAGTTACCGGTCCTTTGGTCCGCAAATACATGGGAACGATGACTGGTGTCGATGGCGAGTACCGCACCAAGCTGTTCCACGCGATCCGTGATCTGACCGCGGATGCCTATGGGGGATGGAAGGCGGTCACCAACGTGCAGGCGGGCGGCGGTCTGTACGCCCAGCGGATCGTCACGCGCAGATACTATGATTTGAAAGGCGCGAAGCAGAAGGCGCTGCATGTGGCGGGGATCGGCGAAAAATCCGATGCATAGTTTGCGCGGCTGGTCGCGCGGCGCAGAGCGATCGGGAGGCTGGCAAATGCAATGAGCCTCGGAAATCTCGAGGCGCGCGTCCGCATCGTCTCCGCGAAAAGGTTTCGCGCTTTCGCCATGCCTTGAATTCCTGTGGCTCGGCGATGCCGGGTGGTGGACCTCGAGTTTCACGGATAACCAAAACGGCGAGACTCTGATGGATTTCGAACTGAATATTTTCAGTCCGGAGGTAAAGTCGGATCCGTATCCATCGGAAGCGGTTTTCCCCTGTACTCAGGGCGCATCGCCGGCTTCCACCGGAAATCCCGCCGCCTTCCATTCGGGAAAGCCGTCCTGCAGACGAATCGCCTTGAACCCACGCCTGCGCAGGGCTTCGACTGCCTCATAGGACATCAGGCAATAGGGCCCGCGGCAGTAGGCGATTATCTCCTTGTCGCGCGGCAGTTTGCCGAGCCGGCGCTGGAGCTCCTGCGTCGGAACATTGATGGCGCCCGGCAGATGGCCGGCGGCGAATTCCTCGGCCGGGCGGACATCGATGATCGTAACTGTATCCTTCCGGATCCGGCGGCGAAGTTCTTCGCGCGAGACCGGCTCTAAGGAATCGAGCGAGCGGAAATGTTTTCGGGCGATTACTGACATCTGCGCAAGATTACGCTCAGCAATCTGCCGCAGTACCGCAAGTACCTCTATCACCGCATCGTCGCTTAGTTGATAGAAGACGTGTTGGGCATCCTTGCGCGAGGTGACCAAACCAGCGCCTCGCAAGCGATGAAGATGCTGAGAGGTGTTACCGAGCTTGAGCCCGGCAGCCTCGGCGAGCGTTTCGACACTGCGTTGGCCCTGGGCAAGGATCGTCAGCAGGAGCAGGCGATGGGGTTGTGCGAGTGCTCGCGCCACGGCGGCAAGTTGCTCGAGTACAAGGTGCTCGGGGCGTGGACTTGCATCGCGAGGGGAAGTAGTTATCATGTTGCATAGATTAATGGAATATATACCGCACGTCAACGCGCCGCCTGCTGTCTCGCGCGGCAGTGCCGCAACCGGGAGGGCACACCCGTGAAAGCGATGCGCAACCCGCGTTCTGCTCCGGTGATTCTATTTATCGGGCTGGCCGTCCTCTTCTGGGCGGGAAATTCATGCGCCGCCGGCCGGCGCCGCATTTCGCTGGCCGAGGCGCTCGCAATCGCGATGCGCCAGAACCGCCCGCTTCAGGCCGCGGGTCTCGAGCAGCAGGCCACCGGCTCGGACGTGACAGTGGTTCGCGCGCAGATGCTGCCGCGCCTCGACGCGATCGAAAACTATTCCAACTCGAACTACCCGCCGCTGGTCTTCACCGACATTCTGGCCCAGCAAGACTTCTCACAGAGCGATCTTTCGTTGCACCAACTCAATTTTCCATCATCCTATTCCAACTTCCAAAGTCAGGTGGTGCTGTCGCAATCGCTCTTTGCAGGTGGGCGGCTGTTGGCCGCGCTGCGGGCGGCCAACGATCGAGCCGATATCAGAACCTTCGAGGACACGCGCACCCACGAGCAGGTCGAGTACGAGGTGATCGAGGGCTATTACCGAGCTGTGCTGGCTGAGGAAACTACCGGCGTGGTGCAACGCGCGTTGGATGCCGCACAGGCGCATCGCGGGCTGGCAAAAGATCGCTTCAATCAAGGCATGACGCTCAAATCCGATCTGTTGCGCACCGAAGTGTTGCTCGGAAGTCTCGAACAACGGGATATCGAGGCGCGCGAGCAACTTCGCATCGCGTGGGCTGCGCTGGCGCACACGCTTGGCGCGGAGGACGAGGCGATCGCTCCGCTGAAGCCCGGCGATGCGCTGTCCGGGTCGCCAGGGCCACAGCCGGCCCGGCTCGATGAACTTGCGGCCGAAGCCCCCGGGAATCGCCCGGAGTTCCGGATCGCGCATGCCCAGGTTGACGCGGCGCGCCAACAGGTCACGATCGCGCGGGCGGAGTATCTGCCGTCGGTGAATCTGGCGGCGAGTTACGAAAATGATTCGCAGTACCTGACGCGCGCAGGCAACAGCTATCTGGTTTTCCTCAATGTGAAGCAAAACATCTTCAACGGCTTCGCGAGCAAAGCCGGACTCGACGCGGCACGGGCGCGCCTCAGACGGGCGCAGGTGCTGGAACGCGACCTGCGCGAGGCGATCGCCCTGGAGGTTGAAACCGCTTACAGGAATCTTACCGCGGCGCGAAAAAGTATCGACGTGGCCCGGCAAGACAACGATTACGCGGCCGACGCACTCAAGATTCTGGAGGATCGCTACCGCTCCGGTCTGGCCACCAATGTTGACGTGCTCGAGGCGCAGGCTGCGCGCGAGCAAGCGGATATGCAGCTCGCACAGGCGCGCGTGGCGGTCGTGATTGACGAAGCGGCGCTCAGGCTTGCGACCGGCGCGGCGCCGGCGGGAGACCTGGGCAAGTGAACTTCAATCTCTCCCGCGCATGGATCATCGCGGTCGTCGCCCTGCTTGCCGTGGTGATCCTGTTCTATGTGCATTCGAGCGGGCTCATCAGGCCCGGATTGTTGCCAGCACCGGCGTTGTCAGACCCCAACGCGCGCGTAGCACACGTCATCGCGACGACAATTCCGATGGAAACGCAAGTCGTCGGCAGCATCGAATCGCTGGTCCCGGTGGAGGTCTCGAGCAACGTATCGGCGCGGGTGCGTGCGGTGCGCGTGCGCGCCGGGCAGCGCATCACGCTGGGAGAGATTCTTATCGAAATGGATCCGTCGGATCTCGACGCCGGGGTTGCGCAGGCGAGCGCAGCGGCGGCCGGCGCGCAGGCCGAGCTCGCGCGCAGCAAGGCCGATTGGCGGCGATTCTCGGCGCTGTATTCCCGTGGCTCCGCGACCGCACAGGAACGCGATACGGCCGAGGCAGCCTATCGCGGCGCGCGCGCCCGCGCGCAGGCGGCCCAAGCCGCGGTCGCCGCGGGAAAATCGGCTCTGGCTTACGCGACGGTTCGATCTCCGGTCGATGGAGTGGTTGTGGACCGCATGGCGCAGCCCGGCGACATGGCGATGCCGGGCAAGCCGCTGTTGCGGGTCTATGACACCCGAGCGGTTCGCGCCGCGCTCGCAGTTCCTGAAGAGCTGCTCGAGTCGATAAGGCCCGGCAGCCCGGTTCGCATAAGCGTCGATGCAGTGCATCGCGAATTTGCCGCAACCATCACTGAAGTCATTCCGGCCGCGGACCCTGCCAGCCGCAGTGTAATCATGCGCGCGAACTTGCCGGCGGGCGCCGGTCTGCAACCGGGGATGTTCGTGCGGGCCACTCTCGACGTGGGCCAGGAGACCGTGCTCACGATCCCGCGCTCCGCCGTTCAGACAGTGGGCCAGCTCAGCACCGTGCGGGTAAGGACGCAGGGTTCCGTCGAACTCCGGCAGGTCGCCTTGGGACGCGAAATCGATCGACGGGTTGAAGTTCTTGCGGGCCTCAACGGCGGCGAAACCGTGCTGCTCGAGCCTTCTCCGAAACCGGCGGTTCATCAATGAGCAATGAGACGGACCCGCAGGGGGCGGAGCCACTGGGCTTTACCGCCCGAATTGTCGATCTCTTTCTCGGCTCGAATCTGTCCTTGCTGCTGCTCCTGGCTTCGCTTGCGGCCGGAACGGTCGCTCTGCTTGCCACCCCGCGCGAGGAGGACCCGCAGATCGTCGTCCCGATGGCCGACATTATCGTGCAGATGCCAGGGGCCAGCGCACGTGAGGTCGAAAACCTTGTCACTATCAACCTCGAGAAAAAGCTCTGGGAGATGGACGGGGTCCGGCACATCTATTCGATCTCGCGGCCCGGCATGGCGATGGTGACGGTGCGCTTCAAGGTGGGCGCCGATCGCATCAGTAGCATCGTCCAGATTTACGACAAGCTCGAATCGAATCGCGATGCGGTACCGCCGGGCGTGACCGGCTGGATCGTGAAGCCGAAGGGGGTCAATGACGTTCCGATCCTTACCGCCACACTCTACAGCGCGCATGCGGATGACGCGCAACTGCGGCGCGTGGCAGACGAAATCCTGCATCGCATGCAGGAGGTTCCCGACACCGGCCATTCCTTTGTGGTGGGAGGACGTCCGCGCGAAGTCCGGGTCGAGCTCGATGTCGAGCGGTTGGCCGGCCATGACGTGACACCGCTCGACGTGGCGCACGCGCTTGAGGGCGCCGACGCCAATCTGCGCGTGGGCGCTTTCGACCGCAATAATCGCGAATACGTGGTGGACAGCGGCCCATTCCTGCGCAACGCGAAAGAAGTCTCCGACACTGTAGTCGCCGTGCATCATGGCCAGCCGGTGTATCTTCGCGACGTGGCGCGCGTGGTCGATGGCCCCGCGGAAGGAACCACTTACACTGAGGTCGGATTCGGTCCAGCCAGCGGGTTGATCAGCGACGAGCCGGGGCAGCTGCGCGACCAGACGCCGGGCGCGCGCGGCAGGCTCTATCCGGCCGTGACGATCGCCTTCGCGAAGCGGCGCGGCACCAACGCGGTCGCGGTGAGCGAAGGCCTACTCGGCAAACTGCGCGCGTTGCGCGCGGTCGCGATCCCTTCAGACGTGCGGATGCTGATCACGCGCAACTACGGCGAGACCGCCAACGCCAAGGTCAACGACCTGGTCCGCGAGCTGCTGATCGCGGTGGCGATAATCGCGGTTCTGCTGGCATTTGCGCTCGGCCTGCGCGAGGCGTTTATCGTCGCGATTGCCGTCCCGATCACGCTCTCAATCACGCTGCTCGGCAATCTGCTGATGGGCTACACCATCAACCGCGTGACCCTGTTCGCGCTCATATTGTCGCTCGGCCTGCTGGTGGATGATCCGATTGTCGATGTCGAGAACATTCATCGCCACTTTCGCCTGCGCAATCATCCGCCGCGCCTTGCAACACTAATCGCCGTTGACGAGGTCCGCCCGCCCACCATCCTGGCGACGTTTACCGTAATTATGTCGTTCATCCCGATGCTGTTCGTAACCGGGATGATGGGGCCGTATATGCGGCCGATGCCGTTCAACGTGCCGGTGGCGATGCTGATGTCGCTGCTGGTCGCGTTCACCATCACGCCGTGGGCCTCGTATCATTTGCTGCGGCACGAGTACGACCAACCCGCGAAGGGTGGGGTTGGAGACGAAGGCGCATCGATCCGGAAGTGGTACACGAAGGTCTTGCGCCCGTTGCTCGAAAGCCGCCGCCGTGCGCATTGGTTTCTGTACGCGATGGGCGGGGCATTCGTCATCTCGGTGCTGCTGGTGGTGACCGGCCTGGTGCCGGTCAAGATGCTGCCGTTCGATAACAAGGACGAGCTCGACCTGCTGGTCACGATGCCGGCCGGTACGCCGCTCGAGTCGACCAATGCGGCGGTGCATGACTTCGCGAGCCTGCTCGCGCGGGTGCGCGAAGTGACGATGTTCGAAACCTACGCCGGAACCAACTCGCCGATGGACTTCAATGGACTGGTTCGTCATTACTACCTGCGCCACGAACCCTATCAGGCCGATATCCGGATTAACCTCGCGCCGAAAGAAGACAGGGTTCAGGGTTCGCACGAAATCGCGCTGCGCATCCGTCCGGAGCTGGAGAAGATCGCGCGGACCCACCCGGGCCTCAAGATGAAGCTGGTCGAATTGCCGCCCGGCCCGCCCGTTCTGGCCAGCGTGGTGGCGGAAATCTATGGCCCGATGGAGGCAAGTTATTCGGATCTTATTGCGGCTGCGTCGCGGGTGCGCATGCTGTTCGAGAAAACCGCCGGACTGGTGGATGCGGACGACCTTGCGATCGCCGCGCAGCCACGGCTCGAGTTTATCCTCGATCGCCACAAGGCCGCCCTGCACGGTATCAGCGCCGACGATGCGGCGCGCACGCTTTTGCTGGCATTGGGTGGTCAGGCGCCCGCTACCGTCCACACTCCAACCGAGCGCAACCCTTACCTCATCGAGCTGCGCATCCCGCGCATCCAGCGATCGGCGATCAACGACCTGATGGCGATAAAGCTTCGGGCGGCCGACGGCAGCATGGTCACCCTCGGCGAACTCGGCGAGATACGCCGCACGCTCGAGGAGCAGCCTATCTACCATAAGGACCTGCGCCGGGTCGCGATGGTGATGGCGGGCACGGCCGGCGCAAGCCCGATCAACGAAGTGCTATGGCTCGAGCCACGCGCGGCTCGGATTCTGGACCCCGGCTACACGGCCGACTTTACCGGCGAGGGCGAGTGGCAGGTCACCGTACAGGTCTTTCGCGATCTGGGGATCGCATTTGCCGCGGCGCTGTTTTTTATTTACGTACTGTTGGTCGCGCAAACCGGATCTACCGCGATGCCGCTCATCATCATGGCGGCCATCCCTCTCACCCTCATCGGCATCATGCCCGGTTTCTTCCTGCTCAACCTGTTGACCAGCCACGCGGTGAGCGGATACGCCGATCCGGTCTATTTCACGGCGACGGCGATGATTGGAATGATCGCGTTGGCCGGAATCGTGGTGCGCAATTCCATCATCCTCATCGACTTCATTCATCTCGGCCTTAAGCACGGGCAGAGCCTGGAACAAGCTGTGGTAGAGGCGGGCGCGGTCCGGCTGCGGCCGATTGCGCTAACCGCCGGTGCTGCGATGCTGGGCTCGGCGGCGATCGCGCTCGATCCAGTGTTCTCGGGCCTGGCGTGGGCATTCATCTTCGGGATTTTCGCTTCGACCGCCTTCACCCTGATCGTGGTGCCGTTGGTTTACTATCTCGTGTACAGGAATTCCACGAACGGTGCGGAAGCATCGAAAGGAACCTGAGAGAAACCTGAACAACCTGGTGTTGGTATTCTTTATCGGGCTTTGCGGCGGGAGTTCTCGGCGGATTTTTCGGAGGCGCGTGCATGGCCATTCACCGAACCGCACCCTTTTAACACCTCGACGCTGGGCGAGCGCAGCGCCCTGCCGATCCAGACCCAGTCAATCGGTAATGCGTTCGGCGGGTCCGTGGCGGACAGGCCGCCCTGGAAGTCGGTCTATGAAGCTTGAAATGCGCGCTGCATTAATATATTATTGTAGTCAATAATGGAATACAGGGAGAGCTATTCATGACGCAAGATGAAGCCCTGCGTGCGATCGCGGGATTTTTCGTGCTGCTGGGACTGGCGCTCGGCTATTGGGTTAATCCCGCGTGGTATCTGTTCGTCGCGTTCGTCGCGCTCAACCTGTTCCAGTCGGCCTTCACCAAGTGGTGCCCGATGATGGCGATCCTGAAGCGGCTCAACCTGCGCAAGGTGTGACCGAACCGGACGCCGGGACCTCTTCCAGCTTTCGGGTAGCTAGGAGCGGGCGCCGGATTCGACCGGCCCTGCAGGCATAAACTCCAGAAACTCCTGGCCGGGCAGGAAGTCCTGCGATCCCACCATGCGATATCCGGCCTTGCCAAACTCCGTGATCGCCTGCTGGCGCGGAATCTTCATCGCGGCCGGCGGTGCAACAGGAGCGCTGCGGCGAGTTGCTTCAGATCCAGCGGCTAATGAAGGAACTCTCGCGCCAGAAACGGAGGGCCCGCCGAGCGGTCAGCCTAGCGGGGCATCGCGACGGGACCGCCGGCGGCCTGCCAGTCGGAGTATCCGCCCGTCATCGCGGTCACGTTGCGATAGCCGAGTTTGCGCAGGATGGCGGCGCCCTTGGCCGCGCGAGGGCCCGCGGCGCAGTAGGTTACTATAGGCAGATTTCGGTCCGGAAGTTTGGCGGCGGCGGTGTCGGCGACATCCTTCAGCGGAATATGTATAGCGCCCTTGACGTAACCGCCCGACCATTCGCGGTCCGTGCGGACATCGACGAAGGTCGCGCCCGCATCATACAGGCGGCGCGCCTCCTTTGGGTCGGGACGATGCGCTCGCCCGTTGTCCGCCGCAATTAACGCTTGCGCCGCGGCGCCGGCGCGCGCCAGTCCCGCGCCGGACACGATTACCGCGATACTCATCACCGCTATCAACTTTTGCGCACGATTACTCACTTAGTATCTCCCGACTCCGGTTCTTCCCATAACTTGATGCCACCGAGCAAACCCTGGAGGTTGCTGACCGTCTTGACGTTGGGGGGCAGCTTTATCTTGATATACTTCGTGCTGCCTCCGCCGATATACAGCCGATCGTAATTGAACATCCGCGCCAAATCACCGATCGCTTCGGCCAGCAGGTTGTTCCATTTCTTTTTGCCCTTCTTCTTGAGCGCCCGCGCACCCAACTCCTGCTCATAGGTCTTGCCTTTGTGAAACGGATGATGCCCCGCTTCGAGATGAATCCGGTGGCCATCGACAAAGATCACCGAACCAACCCCCGTGCCGAGCGTGATCAGGAGTTCGACGCCCTTGCCACTGACGCTGCCCAGGCCCTGCACGTCGGCATCGTTCGCAATCCGAACCGGAGCGCCGAGCCGCTTGCGCAATCCCGCGGCGAGATCGAAGCCTATCCAACCCTTGCCAAGGTTCGCGGCGGTATAGATGACGCCGTCCTTGACCACGCCTGGAAATCCCACCGACACGCGCTCGAATCGAGCGCAAGCGCCAGCGAGCTTTTTGACCACCGCGATCACCTTGCGCGGGGTCGCGTGTTTCGGAGTCGGAATCCGCTGGCGCTCATTGATTGGCTTGCCGCGCGGATCGAGGGTCTCCGCCTTGATTCCAGTGCCGCCGATATCCACCGCCAGCGTGCGCGGTCCGGAAGCGGGCGTTGGCGCGGAGGACGAGGTCAAGGATTTCGCGGGCGTCGGCATAATGCCTCCTTGCTGAAGCTTCTGCGTATCGGCGCAAACCACGAGCGCTTGCGCTTGATTCGTTTATAGCGCAGCTCGGGCCTGATGCGTATTCATTCGCGTTCGGCGAGGATCAGTGCTCCAGGGCGCCGTGCGGTGTGGGTCTCGACCTTGAGCTTGCGCGCCTGTTCGTTGAAGAGCTGCGCATAGACGCCGCCGTTTCGCAGCAGATCCGCATGCGCGCCCATCTCGACCAGGCATCCGCCGTCGAGCACCACGATCACGTCCGAATCGACGGCGCTGGCAAGGCGATGCGCGATCAGCAACGAGGTGCGGCCCTTCATCAGTCGGCGTACCGCGTCGTGAATCAGGTTCTCGACCTCGGAGTCGAGGCCCGAGGTCGCCTCGTCGAGAATCAGGATCGGCGGATTTTTCAAAAACACCCGCGCGAGCGCAAGCCGCTGGCGCTGCCCGGTCGAGGGACGCACGCCGCCCTCGCCGATGACGGTATCGAGCTTTTCGGGCAGCGCCTCGACGAACTCGCGGATATTGGCCTGCTCGAGGGCGCGCCAGACCTCGGCGTCTTTCGCCGACGGGCGGCCGTAGAGGACGTTCTCGCGAATCGAAGCGCTGAACAGCACGGCGTCCTGGGGCACGATTCCGATCGAATCCCGCAGCGACTTGAGCGTGACCGACGCGACGTCCACCCCGTCGATCTCGATGCGTCCTTCGGTCGCTTCGTAGAAACGCGGGATTAGGCCCGCGAGCGTCGTCTTTCCCGCGCCCGAGCGCCCGACCAGCGCGACCGTGGTACCCGCGGCGACGCGCAGGTTTATATCGTTCAGGACGGTGCGCGGAGCGCCGCCTTCATAGGGCTGATAGGCGAAGCTCAGATGATCGATCAGTACGTCACCACGCTTGACGGTCAGGACTTTGGCGCCCGGAGAATCCTTCACCTCAGGCGTCTCGTCGAAGAAATGGAAGATGCGTTCGATCGCGGCGAGCGAGCTCGCCACGATGATCGACAACTCCGAATAGCGCTGGAGCGGCAGATAGAGCGAGCCGAGCAATCCGAAGAAGGCGACCATCGTGCCGAGCGTCATGCGATGGTGCAAAATGAAAATCGCGCCCGCCCACACCACGATCATCGGCGCGGCGCGCGCGATGAATTCGCTGAACATCTGATGGGTCGACGAGAGCCGCACGTTTTCGATCGTCAGGTCGTAAAGCTCAGTGGTGCGCTTATAAAACCGGCGCGCTTCTTCGGTCTCGCGCGCGAACGACTTGACGGTCGCAACGCCGGCGACGCGCTCCTGGAGATCGCCGGAAAACTCCTCGACGGTCTCCTGAAGATCGTGGCTGGCGCGCTTGATGCGCGGCGCCAGAATCCGGATCACCGCGACATAGAACGGCACCACGATCAGGCAGATCCACGCCAGGCGCACGTCCAGCTCGAACAGCATGAACACCACACCGCCGAGCGCGGCCGCGTCCATCCAGGTATTGATCATCCCCGAGCCGACGAAGTTCTGCGCGCTCGCGATATCCGAAACGAACCGCGACACGATTCCGCCCGAGGCGTTGCGATCGAAAAACGAGTGCGATAGGCGCTGCATATGGATGAACAGGGCGTAGCGCAGATCGAAGATTAGGCGATGCCCCGCCATGCTCGCCCAGTAGTTGCGGTAATAGGTCGCGATCGCCTGCACGAAAAAAATCACGAACATCGCGGCGCTCAATGCCTCGAGCTTCGGGATCGCGCCGGAGCCCAGATGCAGCGCCGCCGCCAGCATCGCACATCCGCGATCGATGAATCCGTTGATTCGATCCAGCTTGGGCTGCGGCACCAGTAGCACGTCGATTACGTACTTGAAGCCGAGCGGGAACATCAGCGGCAGCGTGAACTTCAGCACGCCCATCATCGCGCCTCCAGCCACCAACCACGCGTGCGGCCGCACGAAGCTCAGGAAGCGCCACAGCGGGGTGTCGGGGAACAGGCGCGCGATGCGCCCGTCGCGCGACGGAACCACGGCCGGCGGCGCGGGCTCGGGCTGGATTAGCGCCGCCTCGGCGGCGGCAGGTCCGTCAGGGTCGTCGCCGGATTCGTCGGGTAAATCGGAGCTTTTGGGCGCCGCGCCGGATCCGGACGAAGCGGAAACTGCTTTGTCAGACATTCATCAAGTTTAGCAGCGGCATAAAACCGAAAAAAGACTATCCACAGATTTCACAAATTTCCGCGCCTTCAAAGGCGCGGCGCTGTGCGTCACACCCAAGAACTACAGGCGGACGCCGCTTAGGCGGCGCCCGCTTGGAAAATCTGCCTGCCAATCCGTGATATCTGTGATTTCTTTCTTTTAGGCCGCGGCGCCGATTCGCTCGATCAACGGTGTGAGCCGGCTGCGCGCGCGGCTCCCTTTGAGGCCGGCCGCTTCCAGCCGCTCGAAGTATTCGCGCGTGGCAAGGCGCATGAACTTCGCCACCGCGGCGCGTCCGGAATTGACCTGCTCTTTTTCGAGGCCACCACCGGCAAGAATGATCAGCGGCTCGAGCAATTCCGGGCTGCCCAACAGCGCGAGCATCACATGCTCGCTCTCCGCGACGTACTCGCCGATAGCGGAGAGTTCGCCCGGGCGATGCGCCAGATGGTAGCGCAACTGGCCCAATCCGTAGGCGGTCTGCCGCGCGGTATCCTGCATCGCGTAGCCCATCAGGACGCGATCGGATTTGCCCGGCGCGAAAGCGGCGACCTGGCGGCAGATCGCGAGGACCAGCCCGCCCAGCGACAGGTTGATCGAAATCGAGCCCTTGGGAAACGAATCGGCCCACAGCCATTCCTTGAGGCCCTGCTCGCCCGAGACGCTGGCGCGTCCGAGGCCCGCGCCGCCATAGAGCGCGCGCTTGCGGAACGCTTCGTTCATCCGCGCCCAGTTGAACATCTGGGCGCATAGCCAGCTTTTCTGTTCGAGAAAATCCTGATTGATCAGCGGAACCCATCGCGCCGCGAAGTCCATCGAGACCAGCGCACATTCCTGCAAAAACGTGTAGAGCTGCGCGCACGCGGCCTCGAGCGCGGCGGGCAGCGGATGCGTCTCGAGCTCGGTCCAGGGCACGTCCACCGCCGGCGTCCAGCGCCGCGTCTTGTCTTCCTCGTACAGCGCCGTGACGTTGTCGGACCACACGTCGGACTTGCGATTGACGACGTAGCCCATGTCGGGCAGGTTGCCCCACTTCTCGCTTCCCCGCGACACCATCGATTGGCTGTTGCGCACGTTCTCGGGAATAGCGGTGTATCCGTAGCTGCCGAGGTCGAGGTCCTGATAGGTCAAGCCACGGCGCAGGTCGGCGGGCTTGCCTTTGACCTTTTCGGTCTTCGCGTCATACCAGAACAGCGTCAGATTTCCTGACATCACCTGGTTGACGGCCTCGAAGACCGTTTGATCGGTGGTGTAATCCTTGTCGGCGTAAAAGGCCACTTGGTTAAAACCTCAGAGCTTGATTCCGGCCGCTTCGGCCGCAGCCTTGCCCATTTCGTACATTTGGTAGAGTTTCGAGCGTTCTTTGCGTTCGGGCATCCCGCACTTGTCCAGGCGTTCGAAATGCTCTTCCATCTGCTTCAAATTGAACTTGGTGGTGACCTTGATGCCCTCTTCGATATTTTCCTTCTTGAGGCCGCCGCCGGCCAGGATGATGAACGACTCGGTCAGTTCGGTCGCGGCCGAGCCGGCGAACGAGATGTTTTCGGCTTCATCAAGGTGCGCGTGCAGCACTTCGCGCTTCTCGGGAAAGTTCTCGAGCACGTACTTGAAATGCTGCATCCCGTAGCCGACATGGCGCGCCTCATCCTGCATCACCAGGCGGAAGATGCGCTTGTCCACGTCGGTCGGCGACAGATACTCGCTGAAGCGGAACATCGTCAGCACGTTGCCTTCCGCGACCAGATGCAGCGCCACCGACATCTCGCTGAACGAGTCGGCGTCGCGCAGATGCTTGAGCGCCATCTCGTTGACCGGGCTGGCCTTCATAAGGCCCCATCCTGTCGTAAGCGCGCGCTTGCGAAACGCCTCGGCGTGACGCGCCTCGTCCATCGCCTGCGCGGCGATGAAGGCCTTGACCTCGACAAAATCGGGGTTGAGCCGCGGCAGCCACATCGCGGGCGTGTCGGTCGCGATCATCTCGACTTCGGTCAGAAAGGTCATCAACTGCGAGAGCGCCTTGCCGATCGTTTCCGGCAACTCGACACCGTCGAGGCGCTCCCACGGGATGTCGGTGGTGACGTTCCACTGGCGGGTGACCGCTTCCTCGTAATAGCTCTCGGTGTTGAAGCCCCACACTTCGCTCTTGCGCGAAACCCACGGCTGCGCGTCGGGCACGCCGGCCGGAATCTCGGCGCCGCGCGGCGCGTAGGAGCGGTTGCCGCGGACTTTCTCAGGCACGTTGGTGAAACCGTAGCTGCCGAGGTCAAGGTCGCGATAGGTAAGCCCGCGGCGCGGGTTGGCTTCGTGCGGCTGGATTTTCTCGGTGGCGGCCTTCATCCACGAGAGATCCATCTCGCCGGTCCTCATCGTGTACAGCCACTTATCGATAAAGTCCTTGTCTTCGAGGTAATTCGTGGTCGAAAGATAAGCCATGCTAACCGCGCCTCCGCGCTGGGTTTGAGATTACGATACTCAACTGAAGCTGACTTCGACCTGGCTCGAGAGGTCGAAAAACTTCTGGATCGATTCCATGAAGCGGAAGAGCTTGTCGTGGCCGTCGGGGTCGTCGTACACAATTTTCAACTGCTCGCCGAAATGGGTCAGCGTGTTCAGATCGTGCGCGGAGTCGGCCTCGCCGTTGCGATGGATGTTCTCGATCATCTCACGCCAGATTTTGGCGTCGCCTTCGATCATGAAATCGATCTTCTTCAAATCGATCGCCTCGACCTCGCGCACGTTCTTCAAGTCGAAGACCTCGAACTCGAGCACGAAATTGCGCGTCTTACCGTTATGTCCGACGCGGACGCCGAAGGTGGTGTCGATGAACCCGAGGCGGCGAAACTTTTCCGGCTGCGCCGTCATCTTGCCCTTAAGGGCCTCGAAATAGTCGGTCGAAGGAAAGCTGATTGGCATACGATCGTCGTCCTCGCAGGATTATCTGTCACCGATGTTACGGTCAAAGAACCAAGCGTTGCAAGCACGCCGCCGCCTATCGATTTAACGGTCGGTAGGCTTGTGCGGCCAGATGCGCGACGCCGGTGAAGCGATTGGAGCATGATTGATTCAGTTGGCGCGCGCCTCTTTGGCTGCGCCGGCGCCCTTGTTCGCCAGCTCGTCATCTATTACCTGGGAGAAGTTATCCATCGGTTGCGCGCCGACGATTTGGCGGCCGTTGACGTAAAACGTCGGCGTGCCGTCGATTCCCAACTGCTTGCCCTGCTCGAGTTCGCGCTGGACCGTTGCCTCGGTCTTCGCCTGGTCGAAGCACGCGTTGAATTTCGCGCTGTCGAGTCCAACCTTTTGCGCGGAAGCCTTAAGGTCCGTGGGCGCGAGCTTGGATTGATCGGCGAAGAGCTGATCATGATAGGGCCAGAACTTGCCCTGCTGCGCGGCGCATTGGCCTGCCTTCGCCGCGTCGAGCGCGTGATTATGCATCGGCAGCGGGAAATCGACGTACACCAGGCGCACCTTATCGCCGTACTTCCGAACGATCTCTTTGACCGTCGGTTCGGCGCGTCCGCAAAACGGACATTGGAAGTCCGAGAACTCGATAATCGTCACCGGAGCGTTGGCCGGGCCAAGCGCGGGGCGCCCTGCGCTCGAGACCTCGGTGCGCGGCGCCTTGAGCATGATCTTGATCGGCTCGCTCTTGCGCAGGACCGCCAGCGCCTTATCGCGCTGCTGGGAATCGCGTTGATTCTGCATCATCGCGATCAGCCGGTCCTTGATATCGGAAAACTTGACCTTGCTGGCGCCCTTGTGCGCGTCGAAATATTGTTTCGCCTCGGCCTCGGTGACCTTGGGTGTATGGCCGAGGATATTTTTCTGCACGTACTCATCGACGCTCATATGCTGGCTCGCAGCGGCCCGCTCGAGCAGATATTGGTCGGCAAGCTGTTCGATCGCGTCATGCTTGAGATCGAAGATCTTGCCCTCGAGCGCCGCCATCTGCGGCTTGATCTTCGCATCCACGTCGGCCTGCGTGATCTTGTGCGTCCCCACGGTCGCGACCACCGCGCCGGCTGCTGCGCCGCGAGCAGGCGCCGGGTAGGCTGCGAACAGCGCAAGCGCGCAAACGCCGCTGGCAAGCACGATCAGCACGGATTTGCGGCGGCCGAGATGCGTGCCGACGGATTCTTTGGGGGGTATACGACCTGATATTTTCCGTAAGTGCATCCGCCAACTCTATCATGGTCGGCGGGGTAAGTCGCGAGGGGGGGGTTGAGCGCCGTTGCAACCGCCGGAGAAAAACTGTCGCTTTCAATTCGCGCTTTCTTCGCGCTCCGGAATTACGCACTATTATCCGCAGCGACGGATTCCACGATGATAGCCGTGGCGGCCCGCCCGCAATTACAACTGTGAGCGATCATTCCAACGCAACCAAGTTCGACGCGGCTGGAGCGAACCGGACCCTGCTCAGACGGCTGGCGGACACCTTCATGCCGGTCGCACGCGGCAACCCACTGGTAACGTTTCGCTTTCTGGGGGAACTCGGCCGGCTCGGTAACCAACTCTTCCAGATCGCGGCGACGATCGGAGTCGCGCGCAGCAATGCGTGCCCATTCGTACTGCCGCAGTGGGACTATGCACGGCATTTCGCGCATCCGTTCGCGCAGTCGGCCGCCCGATGGCGCGCACGCAGGTACCGCGAGCGCGACTTCGCTTATCAGGAGATCGTCATCGATCGGCCCACCGAGCTGTACGGATATTTTCAATCCGAGCGTTATTTCCAGCATTGCGCTGACGAAATCCGCGGCTACTTCGAGCCTCATCCGCGGCTGGCCGCGATGCTGCGGCATCAGTTCAGCGACCTTATCGACCGCGACACCTGCTCGGTCCATGTGCGGCGCGGCGACTACGTTGAGAATCCCGGCTTCGTCGATCTGTCCGCCACGGACTACCATGCCCGCGCGTTCCAGCAATTCGGCCCGGCCACCAAATTTGTGGTCTTCTCGGACGATCTGGAATGGTGCCGCGCGAACTTCACGGGCGCACGTTTCGTTTTTATCGAGGCGCTCAGCGACATCGAGGATCTGATTCTGATGTCGTGGTGCCGCGGACATATTATAGCGAACTCCTCGATGTCCTGGTGGGGCGCGTGGCTCGACCCGCGGCCCGGCAAAATGGTGATCGCACCGGCGCGATGGTTCGCGGGAGCGCGCAACGACCCGCGCGTGCGCTTTCATCCGCGCCGCGACGGCAAGCTGATGAGCGGCTACTTCGACGCGCGCGACCTGATCCCGCAGGGATGGATCAAGCTGTGAGGAGTTCCTCCCGGCGCGGAACCGGGGCAGCCTGTCTTCTAAAATTCGCGCACTTCAAATAGCTTGAGAGTCCCCGCGAGAGTGGCGGAATGGCAGACGCGCTGGACTTAGGATCCAGTGCCGCAAGGCGTGGGGGTTCAAGTCCCCCCTCTCGCATTCTTCGCTTTTCCTTTTATTTATCAGCTATTTAGGGCGACAGATGCAAGGTGGACGATCTCTGCCCGAGGCTGTTTGGCCTTTCTCGTGTCCACTTTGTGCCCACTTTTCTGGGAATTACCGGAAAGGAGATCCCGCACCACGCTGTCCATCGCCGTCGTCCGCGTGGCGCGGAACCAGTGCGAATACACGTTCAGCGTGATGGCAGGCGAGCTATGACCGAGGATGGATTGGACCTCCGTGACCGGACTGCCCTTGGCGATGAGCGCGGATGCGAACGAGTGACGAAGGCTGTGGATATTGACCGTGCGCAATCCGGCTCTCCGAAGCGCTGGCCATAGGCCGCGCCGGAGCGCGATTGAGCGGCGCAGGGGCTTGCCATCCAGGTTGGGAAATACGAGATCGTTAGCGGACTTCGGGCAAGCGATCTTCCAGCGCTTGACGATGGCGGCCAGCTCGGTCGGAATGTTGACCATGCGAAGACCCGCTTTCGTCTTTGGCGGATAGAAGCGCGGCCGGATTTCCTCGCCCTGAACGCGCGCCCATGACAGACTGCGGCGCACGTAGATTTTGGGATCACGGCCGTCAAGCTCACAATCGCCCCAGCGCAGAGCGAGTGCCTCACCGGATCGAAGTCCGGTAGAGGCAAGAAAGGTCAGGAGGGTTCGATAGAGGCCCGGTTCGGCGTGCGTGAGCATGAGGCTGATTTCGTTGGGCGCGAGAACCGCATCCGGCATGGCTAGGTCGGCGTCGGCCTCCGCGCCGCCGTCAGGACTCAATTCCCGTTCACTCGCGTAAGCGCGCTCGACCCTGTCCACTGGATTGATGGTGCAAAGTCCTCGGCGCACGGCCATCTTGAAGACGCCGCCGATCATTCGGATGACCCCGTTGATTGTGACGGGCGAACGACCGAGTTTGCGCATGTCGTCGCGGAGCTTCTCAATGCCGGAAACGGAGACTTGGTCGAGTTGGAGTGGACCGAAGCGCGGCAGCAGGTATTTTCCGAGGCGGCCGTGCAGGGTCTCGGTGTAACTGGGCCTGCGGTCCGTCTTGGACTGGACCCATTCGCGGGCCATCGTCGCGAATGTTGGGATCTGTGCGCGGTCGAGATATTCGCCGCGCGTGACCTTTACGGAGGTCTGGGCAAGATGCTTCTCAGCCGCCTTCTTGGTCGCAAAATAAAGCCGCTTACGTGGCCCCCTGGTTCCCAAAGGGCGGTAGTCGAGCCGCCACGCACAATCGCAATTTTCGGCTTTACATCCGCCCCGATGGAATCGCTGAATCGAAGCCATAGCGCCCTCACCTCTTCCCAACTCGTGGCCGTTGTTCGCCGGCGATTTTTTGGAGGAGTCTGGCGGCCGGCTCGGAGATCGCCATTTCGCCGCGTTCCCAGCGGGCCACGGTGTTCGAGGTTACTCCTACGGCCTCGGCCAAGGCCATCTGAGTCCAGCCCAATTTCTCTCTGAGCGCACGAATTTCCACGCCCGTCATACTATACGTAGCGTATAGCGGGACCGAAGAGAAGTCAAGCGGCTTGGTTGGCGCGTTCCGCTAGGTAGCGTTCGACTTCTTCGAGCCTGAATCGAACGTAGTGACCAAGTTTGAAGGAAGGCAGGCTGCCGAGGCGGGCCTGTTCTCTGACCCACGATTCCGGAACGCCGAAAAGCCTGGCGAGTGTCGGCGCGTCCAACAGGCCACTCGCGTTGCTGAGGCTCCGAGCCACGATGCGCTGGCTCAGCATCAGGGAGAGCAGCGCGCCTTCGAGCGTCTTGAGCGCGGCGACGCGCGACGCGAGCTGGGTCAAGAGTTCGGGAACGGATTCGAGAACCAAACCTTTTGCTCGTGATGGATCGGAGACAAGCTCGTCGATGGTTACGGGTGACAGAGTTTCCCGGACCGTGACAGGGTGCAGCGCTTGGTACGACATAGAAGAGCCCTCGGCATCGGAAGCCTCCCGCAACCTCACACTCATCCGAGGGCCTATTGAGCAATGGCGATGCCGCTACTCGATCCTCCCTGAACACTGACCAACCAGACGTGATGCGGTTGCGGACCAGCTCTCGCGCAGAGAGTTTTGGCGATCATTCGGCGCAATAGTAAAGTGTGCATGCGCAATTCTTGCGCACTTGGCGAAAAGCGCCCGCAGAGCTTGGCTGATTCGGCGATTTCGCCGATACCGTGCGCAAAATCCGCACACTTGAGAGGTTCCGTGTCGTCGCGCACGACCTCCGCCGCCAGTCCCAACGGACGTGTGTTCGTGAGCGCGCATCAACAATCAAACCTTTTCCCGCGCGATGCTCGATTTGAGGCTGGTGACGCCGGCGGCGGTAGGCCGCGCGCTTCATCTGTTGACAGGCTGTGGATAATCCTACTACTTGTACGTTTTACCTGCTGGGCGGAGGTGAAGTGGTGAGGTCGCGAAATTCACATGCGAACCATGATTGGCCAGTCGCCAGCGATACATCGGGTTCTCAGCCTGATCGAACAGGTCGCCGCCACCAGCGCATCCGTCATCCTCACGGGTGAGAGCGGCACCGGAAAGGAACTTGCCGCTCGAATGATTCACGCGGGCTCGCCGCGCCGCGACGGACCGTTCGTCGCCATCAACTGCGCGGCCGTCCCCGAAAGCCTGACTGAAAGCGAGCTGTTCGGCCATGAGCGGGGGGCCTTCACGGGCGCCAGCGATCGGCGCGCGGGATGCTTTGAGCGGGCGAACGGCGGGACTCTTCTGCTCGATGAAATCACCGAGACGAAGCCGGACATGCAGGCCAAGCTGCTCCGCGTGCTGGAGGAGAGGGAGATCCTGCGGCTTGGCGGCTCTCGGGAGATCGCGGTTGATGTACGGATTCTGGCGGCCTCCAATCGTGAGCTTCAGCGCGCCATCCGCGAGGGCCGGCTACGCGCTGACCTGTTTTACCGGCTGAACGTTGTGTCGCTCGAACTTCCTCCGTTACGCGATCGGATCGAGGATGTGCTGCTGTTGGCCGAAGAGTTCGTCCGCGCATTTAACCGGGAGCATCGCAAGGCGGTCGAGGGGATCGCGCCGGATTGCCTCGACGCGCTCAAGGCCCATTCCTGGCCGGGCAACGTGCGCGAGTTGCGCAACGCGATCGAGCGCGCCGTAATCGTGTCCAGGTCGCCGATGCTGTCGGTCGGTGATCTGCCGAAGCAGCTTGCTTCTCAACCAGGGCCGGAGGTGGGCTTCACGGTTCGACTTGGCTCCACTTTGGAGGAGGTCGAAAACGAGTTGATTGCCCGAACGATATCGTTCGCCGGCGGGAACAAATCCCGCGCCGCACAAATTCTCGGCGTGGGCCGGCGAACCCTATACAAGCAACCTGATCGCTACAAAGCATACGAAACAAACGGCCACTCCAACGGCCGCCCGCCCCGCAACCGCCGCAATAGCATATCGTGACGGCGGCATCACGCCGCACGTCGTGCGGGCGCGTTGGTGAGATTGAAGCTTAAGCCATCACCGCTCGGTGGCTTAATCTTTTCGGCGTGGCGTTCAGCCCCGTGAGATCCGCTATGATCTGAGCTGGGGCACAGCCCTCTCGTCGCCCCGACACTTCGGAGATGCAAGATGAAGAAACTGACTCTAACGCTGGCGCTCGTTCTGTTGCTCGCGAACCCAGGCTTCGGACAGCAAGATCTTGCAACTCCACAACCGCAGCAAGAACTGCAACACCAAGTCGGAGAGCCGCATCAAGTGCTGGAGTTAGGGTCCCAAAGATCGGACACCGCTGACCTCACGGTGAGGCAGCAACCGCAGCGAGACGATACACATCTCAAAACGCTCGATGCCAGAGTGCCAGACTCGTTTCGGGGATGCTGGGAGAAGGTCATCACGAGGTTCGACGTCCGGTCGATTCAGGCCACCGGCTCCGTCCGGCTCGGCAACTGGTTTAACGAGAAGTACCGAATCTGCTTCAGCGAGGGTGGTCTCACCGTGAACGCCGAAGAGCTCTCAGAGGAATTCATTGTCTATAGCGGTACTCCTACCGCCCAGATCCTGCAGCGCTCCGACGACAGTCTCTCAGCTCGAGTGGAGCAATCTTGGGACGACATGGACACTCACAAGCCCTCAAATGCGCCTCCTTCTCCGTTAATGAAGCCGTTGCCGCATCCCTACCACGTGGACCAGACGACGATGTTGTCAGCGCGGCTGGAGGAGGATCAGCTGAGAGTAGAAGCAGCAGCCAACGCTCTGGTTGATTCTCGACCAGGCTACACAGTGAAGTGGTCGGCTGACTTCCACAGAGTCTCTTCTTTCTGACCGGGCCGTAGTAAACGACTGTTTTCGTGGATTACTCGCGTTGCGATCCAGCAGAACTAACGCGGCGAGGTGCTGAAAATCTCCGCGCTTTCAGTCGCATCGACGTGTTCCACGCGCCCAGATCCGTCCACCACGAGCACATCGCCGCTTTTCAGCAAGACAGTAACCGGAGCCCGACGGAGGTGCAAAGTATCGAGACCGCTCGTAGTGAAGTATGCACCCACTGATGGGTCATATAACTCAGCTGCATTCGTTTCGAATGCGCCGACGATGAGCACCAAACCGTTTGGGAGCAGGGTCGCTGTGTGCTCCGAGCGGGCTGTGACCAATGATCCAGTCGGAGTGAACCTACCGGTGGTCGGATCGAATAGCTCGGATTCTGCCAGCGTAATGACGTCGAACGATGGTGTGTTCCTACCTTTGCCACCGGAAATCAAAACCGAACCGTTCGGAAGGACAGTTGCGGCGTGGCTTTCACGTCCTTTCAACATCAGACCAGTTAGACTGAACGTCCCGGTTGAAGGATCGTAGATCTCAGCTGTATTCAGAAATGCCTCTTCCGGGTCGTCGCTGGAACCACCTGCGATCAGCACCCTGCCATCGTTCAGCAGTGATGCTGAATGTAGGCTTCTATTTGTCTTAAGTCTTCCAGCTACAGCGAATGTTGAAGTCGTCGGATCGAATAGCAGCGCACTATCGATCCCCCTCAATTCGCGTTGCACCCCTCCAACTATCAGGACTTGACCACTCTTGAGAAGCGTCGCCGTATGGTCGCTTCGTTCGACCGGCATGTTGCCGATGCTAGCGAAGGTTTCGGTCTTCGGATCGAAGAGCTCGGCGCTCGCGAGACCAGAGCCGCCCGCGATCAGAACGCGACCATCGCGAAGCAGAGTAGCTGTGTGTTGCTTGCGCCCAGCGACCTGCATGTCGCCTCGGGTCCGCGCAAACCTTCCCGAACTAGGATCGTAGATCTCAGCGCTCGCATCTTGTGCACCACCGGCGATCAACACTCGACCATCATTTAACAGCGTCGCTGTCGGCCCAAGCCTGGCGACAGACATGTTGTTGGCCATTCTGAAGGTTCCGAGCGAATATTTCATGGATGATGTAGACGGCCCGGGGTGTTCTCGCGAAAGGTTATTGCGCGACAGAAAATAGAACGCCGCGGCGATGCCAAGAGCGAAAAACACAAGTGGAGGAAGTAGCCGCATAGTGATACGGCGCCTTCTGCGGGGGAAGGGTGCACCGCATTTTCCACAGAACGCCGCTTCCGCTCTCTGAGCGGTTGTGCCGCATTTCGCGCAGGACTTCATGCTTGCACCGCGGATTGCTTTATCAGATCGACACGCACCCTTTTCCAGAAATGGGCGCTTCGACGCGCGGCTGACGGCACAGCGCTCATGGCGTCCACCGCAGACAGCGCCATTTGTTCAGGCAGCGGCGGCCCATCCAAGTTCCCGCAAAGCGCCGCGGATTAGGACGATGTCGTCCTCGTCGCGGGTTATCTCGCCATTACCATTGAGAAGGACCACCCGGAACGTCTCGGCGCGCAGGAATCTTCGAAGGATGATCTCGCAGTGACAGGCGATTTTGGCCGCGTACCCGCCACTGTTCGGAGGGCCGATCACGAGCAGAAGTTTCGACGGGTACTCGTCGCTGCAAATGAGATCCAGGATGGCGGCCCGAGCGGGCTTCGACCACCCGGCTTGTATCTCGACCGCCACCGTTTCGCCGACCACGCCGTCGATCTTGGGTTTGATATTGCAGTCGCTGAGTATGCCTCCGTAGTTGATTTTTCGATTGGGCACAAATGCGTCCCCCGCCACCACTCCCATAAGGCGTTTGCCGTACGCGTCGTGGTGGATCATGAGGCGGACCTCCAGCTGCTCGCGATTTTATCCGGAATTTCCACTTTGACTTTCAAGACACTCGGGTCTTAGCCCCGTACCGAACCCGGCGTCAAGCCGCGACCCGGCGGATGATCGCGGCGAGTCCCGGCTGCCGCAGGTGAGCCGGTTCGAGCCCCTCGACTGCCTTGCAGGCGACTCCATAGGCGCTGGGTCTGGTCTTCATTTAGGGAATGGCGACAATTCAGTTTACTATCGCCCACTTTCTGGGAACGGAAAGCGGCGCCCGAGCAGTAGCTTGGGCGCCGCGCGCACTTACTCTCCAAATGGACGGCCAAGCATGAAGTCGGTCGCCCGCTGCGCCTGGGCGGCGGCGTGGATCAGGAGCGTGCGATCGTCGCGAAGCTTCTTGAGTAATCAGCAGGAAAGCGTAATGTGAAGGAGACTGGCCTTCACCGCTGTTTTCCAGCGATCGAGCCTCGTCTCCTTCACATTATTTTTGTTTCAGATTACAGCGAGTCGAGCCACTCAAGGATGCTGTGGTCGCGCCTCCATCACGGGAGTTTGTCTGGCTCGAACCTCGGTTCAACGCGTTCAAGCGCTTTGCGCTTTGTCTCCAGATTGGCCTGGGCATAGTGGTTGATGGTGTCGAGGCTGACGTGCCCGAGCCAGCTTCGGATCACCGTGACGTCGACGCCGGCCGCGACTAGATGTACCGCAGTCGCATGCCGGAAGCTGTGAGGCGTTACGTTCCATGCCCAGAAATAATGCGCAGCAAGCCTGCCGCGATACGGTGGATTTCCTCGTTCCGGCGGCAGCCGAACAAGGTTCCTGCGCATTATGCGTTCCTGCTGATTATTAAAGTAATGGCGAGCTCGCCATTACTTTAACCATGCGGCGACTTACGCGGCCTGATTGGCGATGACCGCGTTAGATATTCCGGCTTCAGCGCAAAGATAGGCCGCTCCGAGTACCGCGCACAACTCCTCTTTGGAATAAACGGGTGAGCCGAACGGCGCGGCTTCGCAAATTCCTTCTCGCGCAAGCGACCTGCCAAGCCCTTCCCGCCAGCGGGAAGAAGGCCGATCCTATCGAATTGCCAAGGGTCTC